>Ga0074044_10002085_pt1 | contig 17627 bp, 12 predicted proteins | sample BogForMeECP23OM1_FD_94443 | JGI IMG/M metagenome (GOLD analysis project Ga0074044, IMG submission 94443) | Bog forest soil microbial communities from Calvert Island, British Columbia, Canada - Bog Forest MetaG ECP23OM1 | ecosystem: Environmental > Terrestrial > Soil > Wetlands ...
AGGGAGTGCCATGCCGGGGGGACTTGTGACGTCCCGAGCGCCGTACGTGTTAGTCGGTCTGATTGTGCTCTCACTTTTCCTCGGCGCGAACGCTGCATCCTCCCTAGAGCAGGGCCCGGCGCATCCAGCGAGTCATCCGAATACCGCTATTCCGTCGGCGGGAGGATTCGGGGCGAGTGCGCCCGCTACGGGAGGTGGCCTTCCGCCGCCCCTCGCCCCCGCCCGCGCCCAAGCCGGCGGGATCTACACGGTCACATTCACGGAGACCGGACTTCCCACGGTAGCGGTGCTCGGGCAACCCTTGGTGGTGTGGACCGTTCAGTTGGGTGCGGCGAGCATTAGCACGAACAGTTCCTCGATGACATTCACTGTCGGGAATGGCACGTACCCGTTCAACGTCCCCGGTCCGATGACGAACAATTACGGCGTGAACGCTTCGACTCCGTCGTACGGCATTATCACGGTGAGCGGTGCGGACGTGTCGCGGGCGATCAGCTTCTCCTACTCTCCCGAATATCCGGTTACCTTCATCGCAGTCGGAACGGGAAATGGGGGCAACTGGTCGGTAACCTTCAATGGAGTGACGACGGTTGTGAATGCCCAGGTGGATAGAATCAATACCGGGGGCACGAACGGGACGTACCGGTACAATATCTCGGGCGTGCCGGGCTTCCGAGCGCACCCGTCGGCGGGCCTCGCCACGGTTTCGGGTGCGTGGCTCAACATCACCATCAATTTTGTCCGAGTCCTCTACAACGTGACGTTCAACGAGACTGGATTGAAGGCCAATAATCAGTGGGGTATCGGTCTCAACCCCCCGATGCCTCCCACGACCGTGGTCGGGGGTGGGACCCAGAACTCCACCGGTTCATCAATCACCTTCCTCGTTTCCAATGGGACGTTCTCGTTCATCGTGGATGGGAGTGGCAGCTACCTGGCGACCCCGTATTCGGGATCCGTCATCGTGAACGGCGCCCCGGTCAATGTATCGATCAAGTTTGTTGTCGCCCCTCCGGGCGATCAGTGGGTGACATTCTTGGAGGATGGACTCCCCGCCGGAACGAACTGGTCGCTGATTCTGAACGGAACCCAGTACCTGACCGCTCAGCCTTCGATCTCCTTTCAGGAGCCGAACGGGACGTACCCGGTGTCGATTCGCTCTGCTGCTGGATTGGGTCCCCGCCCCGCGAACCTTACCGTTGCCGTCCCGGGCAACAGCGGCCCCTTCACGATCGACTTCCTTCCCGTGTATCAAGTGATGTTCACGGAGTCGGACCTCCCCAACGGAACCAATTGGTCGGTGTCCGTGACGGCGAATTCGACCGAGACCGTCCTGGTTCACGGCGGCCCGCTCGGTACGAGTTCTACCAGGGTCACTCGGTGGTCGGACGGTGCCTCGGCCATCCGATTCTACCTCTCGAACGGGACCTACTCGTACACCTCGACTGCCCCGGGACAATCCGGTAGCTCGGCTCCCCTGTCTATCACCGGCGCGACGCCGGCCCCCGTGGGATTGACGTTCCACGCGACGTCGTCGTCCTCGAATGTTCTGGGAGAACCCGATTGGGTGTTCCCGGTCGTCGGCGTAATCGTGGTCGTGGCGATTGCCGCGGTGCTTCTGGTTAGACGGAAGAGGAAGAAGAGTCCAGACGGAGTCTCCCCGAACACCGGCGATACGTCCAAGAGTGACGGGAAGTCGCAGTAGATAGAGGCGGATGCCTCTCCGACGGGTACCATTGAGGTTGCCCACAGTTTTTGCGACTTGAGTCTCCCGATTCGTAATAACAGACGATCCACTGCCAGGATGGATCGAGGACTCACCATGTTGCCGCTGCAGTCACGTTGGGCTCGCTTTGGAAAACCCGATCGTGCCTGGTTTAGCCACGTTCCGGTGGGCGGGTTCTGTGTCTCCGCCTTCCTCATCGTTCGGAATCGTCGGGGCGACGTACTCCTCGGGCAACCGAAGGAACACCACGACTGGCCCGAGAAGGGGTGTCTTCCGATCTGGAGAGTTCGAGATGTCCGGAAGGAGAACGGCTGGATCCTACCGGCGAGCCACTTCCTGATGGATGAAGCTCCCGAAGATGCGGCGACCCGCATCATGCGTGGGTGGGCCGGGATCTCTGTGGGGAAGCCTCGATTGCTCGGTGTGGAATCGGAAGTCATGCCGACCGGTGCGAAGATCGGTTCCGGACGGACCCGTCGTCGCGTCAACCACTGGGCGCTCTGTTTCATTTACGAGCTGAAGACAAACCGATTGCCCAGACCACCCCGTGCGTGGGCCGAATTGAAATTCGTCCCGGTCGGTGAACTTGGGACAATTCACATTGGGAGGAGCCATGGCGACCTCCTCCTCCCCTACCTGAAGAACAGAGAGCCGGCCTGAAGTGCTTTCGGACCTCCGAATCACGGGCCCATCGTCAGAGTAGGTGCAAGTGTGCTTGCACCTACCCGCCGGGTCGAGGATCTTAGGAAAGGGTTAGGGTAGAGTCGGGGGGCCCACTAAGCCGGGGGCGCCGGAGGTTCGGGCAGCCCCGGAGGAGAATCATCCGCGGAGGCCTCAGGAGCGGCCGGAGAAGGGGGTGGGGGGGTCCATTCGGCGGGCGGTTCGGTCGATGGTGCGGGTGCCGGGGGGTTCATGGTCGGTTTCGCTGGCGGGAATCGTCCGCCGCGGCGCATCAGGAAGAACAGAGCCACTCCCACCACGATCACGAGTACCAGCAGGATGAGCCAGCCCACGGTGACGCCACTTCCGGCCCCGAGCTCCAGGCTCAGGACCGACGGAGAGGGGTTGATGGAGAGGCTGGCGACCCCGATGCAGCCTCCCAGGCACGGACCGGCGCTCAGGGCCCCTTGGGCCTGAAGTTCGAGGATGAGCGTTCCTTGAACGGCGTTCGACGGGATCGTGAACGAGAGAGTTCCGCTGGTTCCGACGTTTTGTATAGAGTACTCGTTCGGATATCCGATGGCGAGGAGTTCGAACGATACGACCTGCGGCAGGGCCGCCCCGTTCACCGATACCACTTGGTACGAGAGCTGGATGGTCTGTCCGGGTTGGTAGCTCCCGTCAGAGTAGCTGGAGGTGGTCGTGACCCCGAGCAGGATGGAGTATCCCTGGTCGAGGCGGAGTTCCACGCTGTTCGTCGCGAGGACTTGACCCTGGACGGTCGCCCATGCATAGATTTCGATGTACTGCGGAGGTGTCGAAGAGGGAACACCGATCTGAATGCTGCTTCCGTTCGCGACCGTACCGGAGGCCATGAGACCGTTGGACTCCGACCAGTATCCGGTCACCTGGTACTGGATTTGCGCCCCCGCGCCACCCCCGTTGAGCACGACGGTGACACTTGCGGTGGTTCCAGCGCCGTAGTAGTAGGAGCCGGGGGTGAGCAGCAGGGAAGGGCTGTCCACCACCGCGGAGGCGTAGCCCAAGAAGGGATCGGTGGCATTCGCGGCGAAAACGGTCACATCGATCGTGTTCGGAACCATTGCCTCGGTGACCGGGAAGGTGAACGTCCCGGTGAGGGCGGTCCCCGCGAGGGCGCCGATTTGGTACACGATCGCATTCGGGCCGGAGACCTCCCAGCCGGTCGCGGTGATGGGCCCGGTCACAGCCTCGTCGGTCGTGCTAATCGACCAGGTGACGGTCGCGACTGTTCCCGCATAGTACTGGGTGTGGTCGAGCGAGACCGCCACGACGCCCGACGCGGAACTGTATCCCTCGAGCGCCCAGGTTTCGTTGACCCAATCGTACCACTGATAGTGGGTGCTCGCCCCCGGTACATGGGTCGTGAAGTTCAGCGCGTCGTACCCTGGATAGTGGAAGTACGGAATGAACGGAGGCGAGGAGCCGTTGAAGGTGAAAGCGGCCTCTCCGAGCGCGTTGGTGGTTAGGGAGGTCGGAGCCCCCACGGGGTGGACGTGGGCGGTCCCATTCCAGTAGCCCACCGTCACCGGCAACCCCGAGATCGGAGTGAAAGAGCCGAAGTAGTTGGCCCCCACCTCGATGCAGGAGGAGATCAAGCTGCCCGTCACGAAATAGTAGTCGTTGAAGAGGCTGCACGTCGGGGGCGAGGGAGTGATCCCCACGCCGTTGATGGAAAGAACGCCGATGTCGACATTGACGAGGCCGCTCTCGTTCTCGGCGACGGCGCCGCTAAGGTTCGTGACAGCGTAGACGTGGAACTGAATCAGCGAGTCCGGAGTCGCGTTGGCCGGCACCGTCCCATTCCACTGGCCCCGTCCGGCGCTGGCGGGCATTAGGGCAACCCGGCCCTGAGCGAAGAAGTTCTGGACTGTACCGTTCCCGGAATACTGCCCCGTGATCCACACCCCTGTCGCGTGCGTGTAGATCGTGGCGTCGTTCGCTTCGGAAAGAAGGGACCAGAAGACGCTGAGCGGTTCCCCGGGTAGGGTGGCGCCGTTGCCCACGGACGTCTGGAGGTGAGTGTAGTAGACGAGTGTCGTGACATTCTGCTTGACGCTTCCGCCGTTCGGTGCCGAGAAGTTGACAGTCCATCCTCCCCCGTACGCCAGTGCGGCCGGGAAAGCGTAGCCGATGCCAGCCCGATACGAGTTGAAGTTCGAGGTCGTCGTGTTCAGCGTCGCTTCAAAGTGGAACGCTGGCGTAGGCACGCCGTCTCGGGTCGCGTTGGGGTCGGAGATAGTGACGTTCACCGCCGCGTCGACCGGGTCGGTCACGGAGAAGTAAAGGGTGCCCTCGGCGGGAAGGCCTGGATAAAAGTGGGTTGTCGGGAAGTCGTTTCCGTTGAGAATTGTGGAGAAGATACTCGCTGCCGGACGGGACGCGGTGGTTATCGCGGGTGCTCCGGCGATCGTGCTCGGATTCCCGTGAACTTGAGTCGGCACGATTGCGAGGAGCGAGGATGCGATAAACAGCACTGCCAGCAGTACGACGAGCCCGCGGCGCGACATAGGGGTCTTCTTGCGTGGACGGGGTATAATAAGGTCGGCCCCGAGCCGAGGGAGGCTGCAGGGTCACTTTCCACGGAAAGCTGAGCCAATCCAAGACTCGCCTTGTCCGAAGTCCACACTGAGGCGTAATTCAGGTCCCTATGATGGGTGCAATGCCCGTTGCGCCCAATCAGGAGTTACTCTCCTTTCATGATTGGCGACGTCTAACCGCCACCCCGCTCCGGAGTGAGGGCCGTTTCCCGCTCATCCTAAGAACGTCGGGGACGACAGGCTTCAGGGCCATATCCGGCAGATTGTCGGTTCCTCTTCAGTGATGAGGTGCATACTTCCCGCGGGAGAAACAAATATTGGGGACAAGCATCTGCAGAACCACTCATGGCCGGAAGAAGGGCGTTCATTACCGGAGTTACCGGCCAGGATGGTTCGTATCTCGCAGAGCTGCTTCTGAAGAAGGGGTATGAAGTCTACGGTCTGATTCGTAGGCTCAGCAGCCCGAATATGTCGAATCTGGAATCGGTCAGGGGCCAGGTGCATGTGCTTGATGGAGACCTTACCGATCAATCATCTATCAGTCATGCGATTGAAGTGGCCGAGCCTGACGAGGTGTACAACCTGGGAGCCCAATCGTTTGTCGCCACATCATTTGCGCAGCCGGTGCTTACTGGAGAGGTGACGGGCCTAGGGACGCTGCGTCTTCTAGAAGCTGTCCGATCGCACAACCCCGAAACAAAGGTCTACCAGGCCTCCTCAAGCGAAATGTTTGGACACATCAACCAGGAACCCCAGAACGAATTGACCCCATTTCATCCGCGGAGTCCGTATGGGGTTGCGAAAGTGTACGCATTCTGGGCCTGCGTGAACTATCGCGAGGCGTACTCGATGCCGGTTTCCAACGGGATACTTTTCAACCACGAATCACCCCGACGTGGCCTCGAGTTCGTGACCCGCAAGATTTCTGACGGCGTAGCCCGAATTGCCCTCGGCAAAGCCGAATCGATCACTCTCGGGAACCTGGATGCGCGCCGAGATTGGGGGTATGCCCCGGACTACGTCGAAATGATGTGGCGAATGTTGCAGGAGGACGAGCCCGGAGACTTCGTTGGAGCTACGGGGGAAGCCCACACCGTCAGAGAGTTCCTTCAGGAGGCCTTCAGAATTGCCGGAGTCGGTAACTGGGAGGCGCGCGTGAAGACTGATCCGAGATTCAACCGACCAGCTGAAGTCTATGCCTTACGCGGCGACGCTGCCAAGGCGAAACGAGTCCTGGGCTGGGAGCCCAGGGTGAGGTTCAAGGACCTCGTCCGAATAATGGTCCGAGCCGACCTGGAGCGACTATCCGACGGATTGCCGACCGGTTAGGCACGGCCTATGGCCGGGGTGGGTTCATACTCGAAACCCAATCCGACGCCGGGTGTGCGAGTCGTGTCGGGGAGCAGCGGACATGCCCTCTCTATCCAGTCTGCCAACTCATTTGTCATCTGTTGCCCCAAGAAATCCAGTGCGCGACGAACGCATGGGTCCCGGGAGATGCCTGTATCTTTCCGCCATCAGATTCGTATGGCCTTGGGCACTATTTCGTCAGGAGTGGCCACGAGCCAGCCCGATGCGCCATCGACCACCGTGGACGTAGTGCTTTTCGATTACAGCGCAATTCAGTCCTTTTCCATGCGAGAGGGTTTCCGCGAGGTCACGCCGCGCTTCGTCCGGCGGATCTCCAGTTCAAGACGCTTCGCCACTAGCAGTTGAACCAGAAACACACGAAGGAAAGTCCAACCACGCAACACCTTGCTTTCACCGTTTCCGCGCTCTTGGAAGCAGTACGGTATCTCGGTGACGTTCGGGTTGTCCGCGGAGGCGAGAACGAAGAGTAGCGTTTCGAAACCACGCACACAGCCGTCGATTGGAGCGAAACCGTCGCGTCGCACCCCGAAGAAGCCCGAGACAGGGTCAGAAAGCCCACGGGCATTTCGAACCGCCCGCCGGGCCATGACCGCGGCGACCCGCGATATCAGGCCCCGCCACGGCGACCGAGGTCCGGGACTGCCGCCGGGCTTGTACCGAGAGGCGACGACGACGTCGTACCCCTGCTTCAAGCTGTGGAGGATTGGCGGGATTAGATCCGCGGGGTGTTGGAGGTCAGAATCCATGACGATGACATATTCCGTGGTTGAGAGCGCGATACCTTGCAGATGGGCACCCACAATGGTTCGGGGGGCCCCATTGAATACGTAGCGAACCCGGGGATCCGTTTTGGCCGCAGAAAGGATAACGTCCCTGGTACCGTCCACGCTACCGTCATCGACGATTACCAACTCAGGCTCCGTGCCCGCTACAGTTCGAATCTGGCCAAGGAGGGAGGCCAGGTTCTCTCGTTCATTGATTGTGGCGAGGACTATGGTGAGCTCAGCGTGCCCACGGAGTCCAGTGCCCGTACGCTCAACGCCCTTGCCAAGGGCGGTCGAAGGGTTGAACCGATAGAGGTACTCGTCAGGCGAGCCTCTTTGAGGTGAAGGGAGTTCGAGCGAAAGTGGGATGTCGGGCTCGTAGGAGGTGGCCGCTTTCACCATTCGAACGCACCTGTTAGGACGTGCCGCTCTTTCGAAGCACAGGTCCTGAACCTCGAGATCATAGGCCCTGTTTACTCCGACCGGACCCTTTGACCTATCCGAGCTCTTCTATCCTTTTGGGGGGGGATTATTTTAACCCTCACCTCAAATGGAATATACCCAGGGAAGGGGGAAAACCGCACCTGCTCGAGGGCCTGATCTAGTGGTGTTCGCCTCGACCTTGGATCAGGCTTTTCAATGCCATTTCGTGCTCCATTCGGCCGGACCTCACAAGTGGAAGCAGAATTCGAAGCGGGAGCGTTTTATCACCGTAAGATAGAGCACTCAGCCGTCAGACCGTGTGCGAAATCTTGTCTCTTTCCGGAAGCCGTGCCGGACTTTCCGAGAAGGAAGCCGTAGGTCCGATTCGATGCCCTCCTCGGGATGGAGCTATCTTGTGCCGCCAGCCATCGATAGAGCGGGATGATCAGCCGTCCAGACGGCTCACACAGTTATCGTGAGAGAGCCCAGAGACTCGCTTTAGTACTGTAACGGGCACGCGGAACAATGCGACCGGCATCCGACGCTAAGCCCTCAAATGTGACCGAGAAGATGGCACCGAAGCAGAGTGGGTGGGGCGATCGAGAATGAACATCACGATGTTCTCCGATTCTCTGGTGAACGATTATGGGCCGTCCCGAGTCCCCCTGCTGCTGGCCGAAGCACTTGCGGACACTTGTTCCGTCCTCGTGGTCGCGCCACGAATCTCGGAAGGGTTGAAGGAGAGGATTGGTAGGGTTGGTGCCTCCGCGGTCGACCTGCGCTTTCGCCAATGGTCCGCCGACTCCAGCATTTCCTACGTTCTCGATTGGCTGCTTTCCCCAGTCGTATCGAGCCGGGCGGACGCCCACCTGCCACCCGAGAGTATCACCATCAATTTCTCGAACGCCATTCTTCATCCATCCGACTTCTGGTACGGGATGGGACCGGTTTCCGATGCCATCGTAGACCTCCTTCCAACCTTCGAAGCCGAGTACCTGGTGCTGGCGAAGCTCGGGCTTCCTTTTCTCAATCTGTATGACCAAATGGTGCTGGAGAAGCAGGCTCGAGGAAGCAAGGTAGTGGTGGGAACTTCGCGATTCATGCGCGCTGTTTACGAGCGTCGGGGTCTACGAGTTGATGAGGTGATACCTTGCCCCATCGACATGCGAGTCTTTCGACCTTTCGACGATCCCGGAGAAGATTATGTCGTGGCTTACATGGGTAAAGAAACCGAAACCGCTCCGCTCATCGACCTGGCGAACGCCGGCGTCCATCTGAAGCTGTTTGGAGCGAAGGCAAAATCCATCCCCATGGAATTGCAGGTCCAGAAGACGGTCGAGATTCTGCCACGTGTTTCGGACGAAGAACTCGCGAAGGTCTATTCGGGGGCTCTGGTCACGGTGTTTCCCTTTTCTACCGAGCCATTTGGGTATGTTCCGGTGGAGAGTATGGCGTGCGGGACTCCGGTCGTCACCTACAGAAAGCAGGGACCCGCAGAGACCGTTGTCGATGGAGTAACGGGTTGGTTGGCCGAGTCGCCGTCAGAATTGATAGCCAAGTCTCTGAATCTGTGGAAACAAGGGACCATCCCGAAGGAGACTCGGTCGGCTTGCGCTCACCACGCGACCCGCTTCGATTTCCGGGAAGTGGGTCGCCAATGGACTGAGTTATTCCGTTCTCGGAAGACCGAACTGGGACATCGATGAACCCACGACGCGCCGAGTCGCTTGTGAGGTCCGCGACCTAGGTCTGGATTGGAGAAAAGCGCGGAGACGCAACCGCAGCCCGACAGATGGTACTCGGGTCCGCCATGCCGGAGTGCTGGATTCCCTGTGCGACTCGGAGGCCTGGGCGTTGCGAGAACCCAACAGTCGAAGGGTCGGCAGCGAGGGCGAAAGCCAGCTTTCCCTACTGCCTAGGTTGGGGAGGGTGGCCGATTATCTCTAGGAAGCCAGGAACGACGGGGCAGAGCCCCGGCTTCGCTCGCGCTGGTCGTGTTAGCCGTGTGACCATTTCCTCGAGCTCCCGGATCCAAGCTGAAGGGAGGAAAGACCCGAATGTCGGCACGATCTGTCAGTCGTCAAGGAGCACCCACCTCGAGGGTCAACAGGCGACCCCAGGCCCCGAAGCTTCCGTTCCTTCGAAAACCATTTCCTTGAATGCCCGACGAAGACATCGTCAGGTCGGAGGAGTCGGGCGCTCACAAGGCCGGGGTCAATCTCGGCTAGGTTAACTCCTCTTGGTATAGGGGGTGGAAGGATGGTTCCGGAGAAGCCCCGCGTAGTCTTCGTCTCCACTTACCCTCCCGAGCACTGCGGGATAGGTCGAGACACATTTCTGCTCGCGCAGTCCCTCCGCGAGTTTCGGACCGTTTCCATCATGGCCAACATCGTCACTGGAGCGGCGCTCGAAGAAGGCAACGTCAGCCGGGTCTGGCGCAAGAACGAGCTTCTCTACCCAATCAAAATTCTGGCCAGGATCAATCGTGTTTCGAAACCCTCTGACGTAATCGTCCATGTATTCCATCACTTCCATCTGTATGGGGGCCCCCCCACCGTAGTTCTGTTTCCGGTGCTGCTCCTGCTTCTGCGGATCCGCGGGTACCGTGTCGTGGTTCACTTCCACAGCGTAATCGATCCAGGTGAGCTAAGAGAGCTGAAGATGCCGGAAACCGAACGACTCCCTCCGTGGATCCTAGCGGCAGGCCTCCGGATCTTCATCCGCCTGGTCGCCGGCCTCGCGGACCGAATAGTGGTTTGCACATCAGCGATGCGAGGAGTGTTGATAGAGAGGTACGGCTTGAACCCAGAGCCGATTTCGGTGATGCCGGTCGGATGGTACGAGGTGGCCTCCCCAGGGATTGGAGCAGACGCAAAAGAGGCTCTAGGTTTGGCCAAACGCCAGATCATCATGTTCCACAGCTTCTTGGACCCGACGAAAGGACTCGAGGATTTGCTTGAGGCGTTTGCGCAAGTACATAGCGAGTTCCCGGATAGCCACCTTGTCTTGGCAGGCGAGGTCGCGCCGAGTGTTGGGACGGCGGGCCAGAAGTTCGTTAGTTCGCTCGAAAAAAGGGTGGCTGACCTCGGCCTCTATGGTGCCGTAACGTTTACCGGGTACCAGGACGAGGCGAGTCTGAGCAGAACTCTGTCCGCGGCAGACGTGTTTGTGCTTCCCTACACGATGCTCGCGAGCCTCGGCGGTAGCGGCTCCCTCAGCCGATTGGCGGCATTCGGCAAGCCGCTGATCGCCTCGCGGATTTCCCGATTCACCGACGAGATAGTGGACGGCGAGACCGGACTGCTCGTGGCTCCCGGGAGATCGGAGGAAATCGCGGCCGCCATTCGCCGAATCCTGAGCGATCCCATCTTGGCCAATCGACTCGGAAATAACCTGCGAAAGCTCGCCACGGAACGGACATGGAGGACCTCGGCCGAGCTTCTCGACCGGAAGCTCTATCCCTCCCTGAAAAGCCTATCACCGAATTGACAATGGTCAATGAATAGTCCGCTCCGGCAAATCCTTTCGCCAGCGGCACACGGTGAGAATCCTGCGGGGGGCTCTTCGAGGAAGCATGTGCCAAACCTGAGTCGCAGTCCAAACTTTCGGGCGCTCGCACGGACGGTATTGGCGGGCCTCGAATACTTCGGGATCAACCCACCATTCACGGAACCGGAGCACCGCGTTGTCCCTCAACTGGTCAAGGCGGGGGACACGGTACTAGACATTGGGGCCAACGTGGGGGCGTACACCTGCCAATTCTCGAGACTCGTAGGTCCCTCCGGTCGGGTCGTCGCATTCGAGGCGTACCCACCTTCGTTCTCTCACCTCTCCACCCTCGCGCGATTTCTCACCCTCACAAATGTGACCCTGCGCAACGTCGCCATTACCGATTCACATCGAACCGTGCGGCTTTCCCAGCCGAGATCGGCGATTGGGGGAGCTATGCACGGCTTCGTCCACGAGGCCACGGAACAGTCTCCATTGGATGTGGAGGTGGAGGGTCGAACGCTGGACGAGGAGGTTGAAGGAATGGGGCTAAAGAAAGTCAATATCATCAAATGCGATGTCGAGGGAGGCGAGGCCGCGGTGATCGCGGGCGGACAGAAGACTGTTCAAACCCATCGGCCAATAGTGATTTGTGAGATTGAGGACCGGTGGACTGGGAGGTACGGGTACCGCCGGTCAGAGGTGATTGAAGATCTCCAACAGCTAGGGCGTTACGAAGTGTTTTCAACTGTCGCGTCCCGGCTGGTTCCTTGGACGGCGGATCTGTCGTCCGGCAACAACTTCGTCTTCCTTCCCGCCCCGTAGCCTGGCAGATCATCGAGCCCAGGCCGGATACGTTCAGCGAACTCGCGAAGTGAGGTTCGTACCGAGCGGCTTGAGCAATCGTGGTCCGCAACCCGGGGTGACTGGGGAGACCGGGGCTCAGGTCACCTGGACATGCAGTCGTGACTCCGAAAGCTGAGTTCCTCCAAAGTCGACTCCCGGAAGCAACGGTCCACCCAACCCGGGAACCTCCAAGGCGCCGGGGAAATGGACCGTGAGATTCCACTGAATCAGCGTCCAGTTCTTCCCCAGCTGGCTAGGCGAGAACCACCCGTCCATGAGAATCACGTAGCCGAGGTTGAGCGAAGCGCGTAGTTCGAGGGGGACTCCGCCCTGACCGGAATCTCGTAGCACCATGCCCAATTCGTACACCCCCGGTTGGAGGTCCATGTAGGGCCCATACCACTGGCGGGCGTTCTCAACATCGCTCGGAGCTAGGTAAGCGCCGAGTGGGCTCTGGTCATCCTGCACTAAGGTGGCGTTTCGAAGAAGGAAGGAGACCGGAGCCAAACTCTCGTTGATCGGCGCGTATACCACCGGGCTCCCAGTGTAGCCCGCCTCTAGGAGAATGACCCCGTTAGATGAAGCAAGGGTCCCGTAGAATCCCGAGAGATTGTCTACCTCCACATTCCAGGGCGGGTTCGTCGCCGGAGGTGGCAGCGTCGCCGTGAACCACCAGCTGGTGGTGTCATAGAAAATGTAGTCAACGCCGGGAACGACGTAGGGGTAGGCATCTGCCCGGTCTGCGAATTGAGGGAACAGGTCGGGCTCAACGGAGAGTGAGGCTGCGGCGGGCACCAGTTGGGCAACTTGGTCCAGCAATCGGGTATGTGCGTCCGGGACCTGGTAGACTTTCTCCCAGTTCCCGCTCACCGGGGAAAGCGGACTCCAGTACACCTGAGTGAAACCGAACGCCACGACCATGCCGCAGACAAGGGCAACCTGGAGTGCGGACTGTCGACTTCCCCCCAGGGCCGATCGCCAACGTCGCTTCGAACGGCTCCGGTCTACAGGCTGCTGCGCTGGAGGAGTGGGCGTCCGGGATTGACGGAACCGTTCGAGACGACGACTGATGAGCGCGTAACCAGAGGCCGCAGCCGGCAGAAGAAAGGGGAAACTGAGGAACATGTACTGGTCCCCCGCCGGCATAACATAGCCAGGAATCGACGAAAGTAGCGCGACCCCGACCCACGGGACTGCTGGAAGGATTTGGCGCGGGCTGAGGACCCAGAGTACCAGGCCCGCCAGAATCAAGACCTCCAGATAGACAATCTTTCCATGGGCGTTGACGGACAGCGCTTGTCCGACCAAGGCTGGATTGAACAGGTTCACGAGCTCCTGGGATAGGGTACCACCCAGAACACCTGCCTGGGTGTGGGGGGGAGTCGAGGGTGAAATAATCTTAGGAATCGTGAACCAGATTGGGGTCAAGACGGCACAAATTGCCAAGACCACCATCGGAAGGCGTACCATCCATCGGAGGTAGGTTCTGTCGACCGACGAATGCTTGACCTTCCAAGACCACAACCCCTCCAAAAGAAACATGAACGCAATCGCACCCAGAATAATCGGGGTGAATTCGATCACGGCGAGAAGTGCCACGGCGGAGAGTGCCAACAATCGCGGCCTTCGGGTCTCCCAGGAGTACCACACCGTGAGCCCGAAGAGTGGGACGAACGCCTCCACGTGGAAGTCGTAGAACAGTCCCCCCAGGAGTGGGGCGGAGAAGAGGTACGCAACGGCGAACGGGAGTGCTGCCCTGGGTGAAGCGCGACGCGCCGCGAGCAGGTAGAGCGGTAGAGAGGAAGCGCACACCGCCAAGCTCTGGAGAATGAGGAGAGTAAGCGCCCCGGGAAAGACACGGTAGATGGGAGTCAACGCGAAGAGAAACGGGCTGAAATGGACCCCCATGAGGCTACCACTCGTATTCCAGGAAAGTTCCGCGGTGTAGTACATGAACCTCCCTTGGAAGGCCGTGGTCCACAGCGCCTGCATGTTGATGCCCAGGTCCCAGGCGTTGGTCTGGTAGATCAGATACCGTTGATAGGAGAGGTAGGTGGTTACCGTCAGAAAAACGACCCACACTACCGCAAGAGTTCGAGCTTCCCAGCTCCATCCACGCACCCTCCGCAGGACGGAATGTGTGAGTTCGCGGATCGATAGGAGCGGATGCAATGCCGGGCGAACCGGTTCGGGCGGAACCGTATCACTCGACGTCACGGCCACGCCCCCGGAACTCGACCCGGAAAAGAAGACGACTCGTCGGATCGCCCGAGGAGGGTCCTTTCGGGCGGAGGTACGGACCCGAGATGAACCCAATCCATCGATGGAGTCGGTTCCGTGGGAGGCTTCAGCGGATATTGAGAATGAACCGTGGACAACGTTAGCTGCCAGCCCACCGGATCTTCTCGAATACTGACAGACATTAACTCACTAAGCCCACAAAGTGTAGTGCCTGCCTTCCAGTCGGAAGTGCAACGACGTATCGGTCGGGACGGTTCAGTATAAACCCTTCTCTCCTGAGCTCCCGTGGTGTCACCGAATCTGGGAGGGAATCTTACCCGCGCGTGCCGACCAGCCAGAAACCCTCGTCCACAAGCCTCGAAGCTCTCCGATCGCGGTTCTTTCTCATTGAAAACACGACTCATGGACCGCAGCCTGATGCCAGGGTCCCAGGGACAAACTCGAACGTGTATGCGTCTCCAGCGCTGAACAACAAGGAGAAGTCTGTCGATTCGAGTAATGGAGTCGACAGAAATGGAAGAAAGGACACGGAGGTCTGGCCGGTGACCAGGACTTGGGTAACTCCGAGACTCTCTAGCGCGCTACGGGTCACGGAAAAGTATTGCCCGCTAGTCAGGTTGGAGATCGCCACCGCGTAGAGCAAGCTTTGCGGCACGGGATTCATCGGAAAGACGAGGTGAACCGTGGCATACTCCGGCAAAAACTGCCCCGCGGAGCCGGGCGCGACGAGCACCGAAGAACAGGCGGGAAGGTGACTCCCGATCCATTCCATGGTCGTGACGTCGCCAGCCGTAACGTTCGAGGTCTTCCCGACGTTCCGTTGAATGTAGCCGGGCCCGTCGGCGAGGGTGACCCACGCGCCCGTGGAGAGCGGAACCACGAGAACGAGCACGGCCAATACTCCAGTGGTCACGCCCCAAGCGTCCCTTGACGCCCGCCGCGGTCTTCTCGGCGGCTTCCTCGTTACTTGAGCGGAAGGCGGGGGCACCGGGCCCTCGGTGGAAGCTCTCCAATTCGTGAGCCCGCCCAAGCCAAGGACGAGGGGAAATGCGCCCAGTGCCGCAAAGAAGATGAACAACAACGTCGCGGATTGGTCGAGATTCGTGAAACTTCGGAGGTCGGAGGCCGTGGATCCTGGCAGGGCGGATAGCAGGAGGATTCCGGTCAGGATGAACATGGCCACCGTCCCCACAAGTAGATCGGAGGCGAAACGGGAAAGGGAGGGTCGTTGGGTCTCGCCGGCCTTCCGCAATAGAGTCCACCCGACCAGAATCATACCGAGGGCCAGGAGCACCTGGAGCTCGAGACTCATCCACGGAAAGGGGGACATCTTGGGCTTCCACAAGACGAATGGATCGAGCTCCCCTTCCACGAGTCGCAAGTTGACCGCCCCGTACTCCGATGCTGGTGCGTACCCGAGTTGACCATTTCCAGCCCAAGCGATCACGCTTCGTGCGAGGAACGCCACCTCGAACGCGGCGACGACCGCCGCTTGCCCGAGCCCGACCAGGAAATGGGTCGCGGTCTTCCGGTACACCACGATGGAATACGCCAGCAGAAGGACGAGCAGAGCCTCTCCTGCGGTCAGGCTGAGCGTGGCGAGAACCCCACCGAGCAATCCGAAGGCAAGAAGTCGACGACCCCCGGCCGGCTCGCTGCGGACGAACGTAGGGAGCAGACCCACCGTCACGAGGAACAGCGGCATAGCGAAGGCGAAATCATACGACCCTCCTGTGTAGAGTCGGGGCCAGCTAGCTACGAGCCCAAAGAACGCAGCGAAAAGTAGGCCCACCGAAGGGCCCGGTAGCGACGTGTTGGTGCCCCAGCGGGCACCCCAGCAGTACGCTGCCGGCACCGTGAGACTAAGGAAAAGCGGAGGTAGGAAGACCGGGGCCTGCACGAGGGGCCATCCGAGGATCAGTACCGGGGCGGTCATCCAGACTGTCGTGGCGAGCGGATAGACTACTGGGGCGGACGCGAACGGCGCGAGCGAGGTGGGAAGAGTGCCCTGTCTTAGGGTGAGGTTCTCCCAGAGAGCGGTGACACTACCGTCCCACGCGTTCGGAAACGGGTGACCCCAGACCGGAAGAATCTCGAATACGAGAAGGCCCAAGAACCCGAGGCTCAACGCGACGGCCGTCGGCGTGATGGCGAACTCCCAGGCCCTTCGAAACCCCCTTCCCTTCCCCCTGACGACGAACCAGAGATAAACCGCCGCGCCGCCGCCCAGAACCGTCACGAGCAAAGGGGTGCCGTAGTCCGGGACCGGGATCGATGCGATGATGAAGATGAAGGCGCCGGCAGCGTAGAAAGCGATGAGAAGTCGCTCAGGGATGTTAAGCAGAAACTTGTGACGCAGAAGTTCTTCAATTACATTCAGCAGGGCGAGCCCTGTCGGAACGAGCGCGACCAGGAGGAGCAGGCTTCCCCCCAGTACCTCGCCGGGAGATGCCGGCACGGCGGCGTTTAGTCGGGCTGAGCACAAATAACCGTTGAAGCACTCGGTCCCCCGGTTTCGCTGGCCATTGGAGGGCTTGAGGATGAGCCGGGGGAACGCGGAGGCTCAGCCGACAATGGACCGGGTCGTCGTCAAAGCCCCTTCAAACGAAAGGTCCTCGAAACCCGTGCAGAATCCCGCTCAGCGCGTGTACGTGAGCCACGGCTAGTACTCGGGTGCCTTTCCGTGTATGGCGGCCTCGTAGCGGAGTCGCAGGCGCATTGTGACCGGGTAGTTCCCCGTCCCGATTGGGCGTCCGTCGACCTCGCGTATCGGCATGACCCTCGCCGCGGTTCCGGTGTAGAACAGCTCGTCCGCCGTGAACAGCTCCTCCCGGGTAAAGTCGTTCGGGTGGAAGGTGAGGTGCTCGTCCGCGAGGAACCGAATGATGGTGTCGCGGGTGATCCCGCGCAGGATCCCCGAGCTCGCAGGCGGGGTGCTCACAACGTCCTTGGCCGCCCGGAAGATGTTCTCGCCGGGTCCTTCCGCTGTACTCCGATGCCCGAATACAGTTCCCTACGATGCCCCTTCCGCTCAACTTGTCTTACTACGTTGCGATTGATGACTTAACAAATGGGATCTACTCAAACTCTACCCGAGCAGCTCTTCTGAGCCTCTCCGTGACCGTAGTCTTTGCAACGGGCCAGACATCGGTCAGTTATTCCCCGCTCCGCCTCGCGCCAATGATGAGTTCCTTAGATTTTTCCCCAGTCTTCATCTCCGGTGACGCAGCGATACTCGAGTTCATTTCTGGCACGGAGAGCATAGACTGTCCACCGTAGTTTCGCGCCCGGTGTTATGCCCCACCCTCGCGAGTGGGTGCAACCGAGCTTGCACCTACCCCTTATGGCGGAAAGTATCCCCCGTTCGCCACGATAGATCGGTTCGTTTACCCACCGATCCACTCAGTATCGGAGAGGCCTTCGAAGTGTGGGTCCCCCGTAAGGACTCTCGCGCCCCGTCTTCGGGCGAAGGCGAGAATAATGGCATCAGTGAAACTCGGTGGTCCAAGTTTCCTTCGTTGTGCGTGA
>Ga0074044_10002086_pt1 | contig 17620 bp, 15 predicted proteins | sample BogForMeECP23OM1_FD_94443 | JGI IMG/M metagenome (GOLD analysis project Ga0074044, IMG submission 94443) | Bog forest soil microbial communities from Calvert Island, British Columbia, Canada - Bog Forest MetaG ECP23OM1 | ecosystem: Environmental > Terrestrial > Soil > Wetlands ...
AGGGCGAGGGCCGTCAGCATGAAGAGAAGGATCGCGCTCAAGCTCGGGATGATCATGGCTGGACGTCCTGCGATTTCGGCGTGGGCTTTCGCCCTTGCCGCCGGTGCTGACCGGATCACCCGATTTTCGCCCTGATCTTCTCCGCGAGGATGGCGATCGCCGCGCGGTTGCCCGGCTTCAATCCCCAGTTGATCTTGAGCTCGTCGCCCAGGCGGCGCGGCAGGATGTGAATGTGAAAATGCGGGACCGATTGGGCGGCACCCGGCCCGTTCGCCTGGATGAGGTTGAGCCCAGCGGGCTTCACCACCTCGCGCACGGCTCTCGCGACCTTGGCCGCGGTCTCGGCCACCTTGCCCACCTCTCCGGTTCCCGCCGCGTAAATGTCCTCGAAGTGACCCTTGGCGATGGCGAGACAGTGCCCCTCGTTCGCCGGATTGATGTCCATGAAGGCGAGTGTCGACGCGTCCTCATAGACCTTGAAGCAAGGCACCTCGCCTGCCGCGATCTTGCAGAAAATGCAATTGGCCTCGCGCTTCATGAGCCGCCTCTCCTCCCTGCCCCGTCACGCATCCCCACAAGAAGCCCCTTGCCCCCCAAGGGCAAGCGCCTAATCCGCCCGCACGGCGGCGGTCTTGAGCGCCGCCTGGGCACCCGCAAGCCGGGCGACGGGCACGCGGAAGGGGGAGCAAGAGACGTAATCGAGGCCGACCTCCGCGCAGAAATGCACCGAGGCGGGGTCGCCGCCGTGCTCGCCGCAGATGCCGCACTTGAGACCCTTGCGCGTCTTGCGGCCGCGTGCGACGCCGAGGCGCACGAGCTCGCCCACCCCCTCCACGTCGATGCTGACGAAGGGATCGCTCGCGAAGATGCCCTTCTGCCGGTAAACCTCGAGGAACTTGCCCGCGTCGTCGCGCGAGAGGCCGAGGCAGGTCTGCGTGAGGTCGTTGGTGCCGAAGCTGAAGAACTCCGCCGTCTCGGCGATCTCGTCCGCGCACAAGGCCGCGCGCGGCAGCTCGATCATGGTGCCGAGCAGATAGGCGGGCGCGATGCCCGTCTCCGCCTCGACCTCCTTGGCGACCGCGGCGATGCGCTCCTTCAGGATGTCGAGCTCGCGCTTCGTCGCGACGAGCGGGATCATCACCTCCGGCTCCACCTTGCGCCCGGTCTCCCGCTCGACGATCGCCGCCGCCTCGAAGATGGCGCGCGCCTGCATTTCGTAGATCTCGGGAAAGGTGATCGCGAGGCGGCAGCCGCGGTGGCCCAGCATGGGGTTGACCTCGAAGAGCTTCGCCGCGGCCTCGCGGATGCGCATCACCGAGACGCCCGCCGCCGCCGCGACCTCTTTCATCTCGGCTTCCTCGTGCGGCAGGAACTCGTGCAGCGGCGGGTCGAGAAGCCGGATGGTCACCGGCAGCCCCTCCATGATTTTCAGGAGCTCGACGAAGTCGTTGCGCTGCATGGGGAGAAGCTTGGCGAGTGCCGCGCGCCGGCCTTTCTCGTCCTCCGCCACGATCATCTCGCGCACGGCCACGATGCGGCCCTCCTCGAAGAACATGTGCTCGGTGCGGCAGAGCCCGATGCCCTCGGCGCCGAACTCCCGCGCGTGGCGAGCATCCGAAGGCGTGTCCGCATTCGCACGCACGCCGATCTTGCGGAAGCCATCGGCCCAGCCCATCAGCGTCGCGAAATCGTCCGAGAGCTGCGGCTTGACGGTCGGCACCGTGCCGAGGAACACCTCGCCCGTGCCGCCGTCGATGGTGATCGCGTCCCCCGCCCGCACCACGCGGTTCCCCACCGTCATGGTGCCGGCGTCGTAATCGATCTTGAGGTCCCCCGCCCCCGCCACGCACGGCCGACCCATGCCGCGCGCCACCACCGCCGCGTGGCTGGTCATGCCGCCGCGCGTGGTCAGAATGCCCTTCGCGGCATTCATGCCGTGGATGTCCTCGGGGCTCGTCTCGATGCGCACGAGCACGATGTCTTGGCCGAGCTTGGCTTTCGCCTCCGCCTCGCCGGCATGGAAGACGACGGCGCCGGAGGCGGCCCCCGGTGAAGCCGGCAGGCCGCGCGCGAGCTGCGTGCGCGGCGCCTTGGGATCGAGGGTGGGATGGAGCAGCTGGTCGAGCGAGGCCGGGTCGATGCGCGCCACCGCCTGGGCTTTCGTGATCAGCCCCTCTTTCGCCATGTCGACTGCGATGCGGATCGCGGCCGCCGCGGTGCGCTTTCCCGTGCGCGTCTGCAGCATGTAGAGCTTGCCCTTCTCGACCGTGAACTCGAGGTCCTGGACGTCGCGGTAGTGGCGCTCGAGCCTCTCACGCGCCTCAAGCAGCTCCTTGAACACCTCCGGCATCGTCTCTTCCATCGCGGGCAGCCGCGAGCCCGTCGCTCGCTTCGCCAGAACCGTCAACGACTGCGGCGTGCGGATGCCGGCGACCACGTCCTCGCCCTGGGCGTTGACGAGGTATTCGCCGTAGAAGGCGTTCTCCCCCGTGGACGGGTTGCGCGTGAAGGCCACCCCGGTTGCGCAGCTCTCGCCCATGTTGCCGAACACCATCGCCTGCACGCTGACCGCGGTCCCCCACTCGTCGGGAATGCCGTGGAGCCGCCGATAGGTGATGGCGCGCTGGTTGTCCCAGCTTCCGAATACGGCGCCGACGGCACCCCAGAGCTGGTCCTGCGGGTCCTGCGGAAAGGGCTTGCCGAGCTCTTCGGCCACCAGCGCTTTGTAGCCCTCGACCAGCTCCTTGAAGTCGGCGGCCGAGATCTCCGTGTCGAGCGATACGCCCCGCTCTTCCTTGAGGAGCTCGAGGCGCTCCTCGAAATGATGGTGATCGATGCCAAGCACCACGTTGCCGTACATCTGAAGGAAGCGACGATAGCTGTCGTAGGCGAAGCGCTCGTTCCCGCTCGCCGCAGCAAGGCCCAGAACGGTCTCGTCGTTGAGGCCGAGGTTGAGCACCGTGTCCATCATGCCCGGCATCGAGGCGCGCGCACCCGAGCGCACGGAGACGAGGAGCGGGTTTCGCGGATCGCCGAACTTCCGCCCAACGCTTTTCTCGATCTTCTTGAGCGCGGCGCTCACGGCACCCTGGAGCTCGCGCGGATAGCGCCGGTCGTGCGCGAAATAATAGGTGCAGACCTCGGTCGTGATGGTGAAACCGGGCGGCACCGGCAGCCCGATCCGGCTCATCTCGGCGAGGCCGGCGCCCTTGCCGCCGAGGAGCTCCGCCATGGAGGCCTTGCCTTCCGCCTTGCCGTCGCCGAACGAATAGACCCATTTCGCCATGCCTATCCCTCAATCTTGGAGAAATCCGCGACGTCGCCGAGTGCGGTGCGGATGCGGGCGAGCAGCTTCAGGCGGTTCGCCCTGAGCTTGCTATCGTCGCAATTGACCGTGACCTTGTCGAAGAAGGCATCGACCGGGGGCCTGAGACGCGCGAGTGCCGCCATGGCCCCCGCGAAGTCCTCGCGTCCGATGGAGCTCCGTATCGCGTTGCCCGCGCTCGCAAGCCCTTCCAGGAGAGCGCGCTCCTCGCCCTCTCTCAACAACGCCGTGTCCACGCCGCCGTCGTAGGTGACCCTGTCCCTCTTTTCCTCGATGCGCACGATATTGGACGCGCGCTTGTAGGCCGTGAGCAGATTGGCGCCGTCCTCGCTCGCGAGGAACTTGGCGAGCGCATCGACTCGCGCGAGCAAGCGCAAGAGATCATCCTCGCCGCCCAAGGCAAAGACCGCCGAGACCAGATCGTGCCGCACCCCCTTCTCGCGCAAATGCACTTTCAGGCGGTCGGCGAAGAAGGCCAAGAGCTCGCCGGCGTCGAATTTGGCGGCATTCTCGGCGCCGGACCGTTGCTCCGCGTAAAGACGATGAGCGAGTGCGAATGCCTTGGCAAGCCGCAGGCGCAGGCCGTTCTCGACGATGAGCCGGATGACGCCCAGCGCGGCGCGCCGCAAGGCGTAGGGATCCTTCGAGCCGGACGGCTTCTCGCCGATCGCGAAGAATCCCACGAGCGTGTCGATCTTGTCGGCGAGAGCGACGGCGACGGAAACCGGCGCCGTCGGGCAGCGGTCGTTGGGGCCGAGAGGGGCGTAATGCTCCGCGATCGCGTCTGCAACCACCGGGGCCTCGCCTTCGTGAAGCGCATAATAACGCCCCATGGTCCCCTGCAGTTCCGGAAATTCCCCGACCATGCCGGAGACGAGATCGGCCTTGGCGAGGAGGGCGGCACTGCGCACGTGATCGACTTTGGCGCCGGGCACGCGCGCCGCCAGCTCGGCCGCGAGCACCTGGAGCCGTGCCACCTTGTCGCCCACGGTGCCGAGCTTGGCGTGGAAGATGAGCTCGTGAAGGCGCGGGACTCTCTCCTCGAGCCTCGTCTTGCGGTCCTGATCCCAGAAGAACTTGGCATCGGCGAGGCGCGCGCGCAGCACGCGTTCGTTGCCGGCGACGATGGCCGCACCGCCGTCCATGGCCGCCATGTTGGCGACGACGATGAAGCGGGGGGCCAAGCGGCCGTCTTGCGTCTCGAGCGAGAAATAGCGCTGGTTCGTGCGCATGGTGGTGACGAGCACCTCGCGCGGAAGCGCCATGAAACTCCCGTCGATAGAGCCGATGAGGGGGACCGGCCATTCGACGAGTCCGGCGACCTCTTCCAAAAGTGCCGCATCATCCCTGAGGGCCAAGCCCTCGCCCGCGGCGAGCTCGACGGCGCGCGTCGAGATGAGGCGCTTGCGCTCCTCGCGGTCGAGAATCACGAAGGCTGCGCGAAGCTTCTCCTTGTAATCAGCGAAGCTCTCGACGGCGAAGGGCTTGGGCGAGAGAAAGCGGTGCCCGCGCGTCCTGTTGCCGAAGGCAAGGGAATTTCCCCCGAGATCGAGGGCACCCCTCAGCACCTTGCCCTCGAAGATGGCGAGCACGCCATGCAAGGGCCGCACGTAACGGAAGCTCGTCGAGCCCCAGCGCTGCGATTTGGGCCAGGAGAGCCCGCGAACGGCCGCAACCACAAGCTCCGGCAACACTTCGGCGGTCTTCCGCCCCGCCACGGCGCGCACCGCAAAATAGAATTCGGCGTTGCCGACGGTGCGCCGCTCGCACTGGTCGGTCGTTGCGAGACCGGCCGATTTGAGGAAACCCCGGAGTGCTGTCTCGGGTGCCCCCACGCGCGGGCCCTTGCGCTCCTCGAGCAGGTCGGGCTGCCGAGCCGGCAAGCCGGCGACGACAAGCGCGAGGCGGCGCGGCGTTACGTGCGCGTCGGCGCCGGAGAATTCGAGACGTGCCGCCTCGAGCTTCTCCGTGACGAGACGCCGCAACTCCTCGGCCCCGCGCAGCTGCATGCGCGCCGGAATCTCTTCGGAGAGCAGCTCGAGAAGGAGCTCGGCCATGCGCCCCTCAGGCCATGTGTCCGCGGCTCTTGAGCCAGGCCTCGCAGCATGCCTTGGCGAGCGCGCGCACGCGCGCGATATAGGCTTGGCGCTCGGTGACGCTGATGACCCCGCGCGCGTCAAGGAGATTGAAGAGATGGCTCGCCTTGACGCACTGGTCGTAGGCCGGCAGCGCGAGGGCTGCGCCCAAGAGCGATCCGCATTCCCTCTCCGCGTCCTGGAAGTGCCGGGAGAGGAGCTCGGTGTCGGCGCGCTCGAAGTTGTAGGCGGAGAACTCGCGCTCGCTCTCTAGGAACACGTCGCCATAGGTGACGCGGGCGGCCCCGGGAGCGCCGTTGAAATCGAGGTCGTAGACGCTCTCGACCCCTTGCACGTACATGGCGAGGCGCTCGAGGCCGTAGGTGTACTCGACCGAGACCGGATTGCAGTCGATGCCGCCGACCTGCTGGAAGTAGGTGTATTGCGTGATCTCCATCCCGTCGCACCAGACCTCCCAGCCGAGGCCCCAGGCGCCGAGCGTCGGGCTTTCCCAGTCGTCCTCGACGAAGCGGATGTCGTGGCGACGGGGATCGATGCCGAGACGCTCGAGGCTCGCGAGGTAAAGCTCCTGGGCATTCGCGGGCGAGGGCTTGAGGATCGCCTGGAATTGATAATAGTGCTGGAGCCGGTTGGGATTCTCGCCGTAACGGCCGTCGCTCGGCCGACGCGAGGGCTGCACATAGGCGGCACGCCATGGCTCGGGGCCGAGGCTGCGCAACGTCGTCGCCGGATGGAAGGTGCCGGCTCCCATCTCGACATCATAGGGTTGCAGGATCACACAGCCCTGCTCCGCCCAATATTGCTCAAGCGCCAGGATCAGCGACTGGAAGCTCTTGGCGGAGGCGCCGCTCTTGGCCATCGTTCGCTCGTCTCGGGCTCGATGTGCGGCGCACAATAGAGGGCGCTCCCGGGCCGGTCAAGGCAGCGATCGTTACGTCCTAAGCTCTTGACGCAGCGAAGAAAACCTCTCGGCTAAGCGCCATAGGGACAGCCCGGCTGGCCGCAGCTGGTAGCACCTTGCGCGGGCACATAGGCGCCGCAAACCCGGCACTTCACGGTCTCCTCGATCTGCTGCGTCGTACGGGCACCCCCACCTCCCGCCGTGCGCGCGTCCTCGCGTTGCCGCCGCGCCTCGGCCGCGCGCAGCTCTTGGAAGCGGCTCAGCAGCTTGGAGCCGTACACGACCGCGACGATGATGCCGATGAGGACGACGAGCTTCGAGAAAGAAAAGGCGAACATGGCGCCATCTAGGCCCCCGCGGCCCAGGCGGTCAAGGAAAAGCGCCGCCGCTGCGCATCCTTGCGGCCTCAGGCGCGCTTGAGTGCCTTTTCCATCGTCGCCATGTCGAAGGCCGGCATGGACTGCAGTCGGCCAAAGCCCTCCTTCGCGTACCAGACCGAGAAGGCCAACATCGCTTCGGCGCTCGGTGCGTCGACCACATCGACGAAATCATATTTGCCCTGGGTGTAGTAAACGGACTCGAGCGCAATGCCGAGCGCCTTCAGCTTCGCCTTGGCGGCGCGGGTGCGGGCCGCCTGCTTGGTTGCCCAATCCGCGCTCAAGCTTCCGAGGATCACGTACTTCATAAAGGCCTCCTGTGGGTGGGTGGCTGGCGACAGGCCGGCGCGCGCCGGGCCTGCCACTGACAGAGGATCATACACCTCTGCGATGGAAAAAGGCGCGTGGAGCGCCGGCGGAACGTTCATGTTGCGGCAAGCATTTCGTCATCACGCGACCTACATAGAAAGGCGGGGCGGAGCCGACTTCGGCAAAGTCCCTCGACGCAGCTCAGGATGGCACCGGCAATGAACGATACCTCCCTCCCCCCTGCGCGCCGCAGCGAGCGCGCAGTAGCGCTCGTTCTTCAAGGCGGCGGCGCGCTCGGCGCCTATCAAGCGGGCGCCTATAAGGCGCTTTGCGAGCGCGGCCTTGAGCCGCAATGGCTGGCCGGCACCTCGATCGGCGCGATCAACGCCGCGATCATCGCCGGCAACGAGCGCAGCCGCGCGCACGAGCGCCTCGACGAATTCTGGCGCGAGATCTCCACATCCGACCCCTTGGCACCGCCTGCAAGCCTTGCGGGCCTGCGTCAGTTTTATAACTTCTGGAGCGCCCAGCGCACCGCACTCGCCGGCCAACCCGGCTTCTTCGCGCCGCGCCCGCTCCCGCCGCTTTCGCTGCTGCCGGGCGGGCCTGCCGCAACAAGCTATTATGATACCGCTCCGCTCAAGCGCACGCTCGAGCGGCTCGTCGACTTCGACCGCATCAACGCCCGCAAGGTGCGATTGAGCCTCGGCGCAGTCGCCGTCGAGACCGGCAAGACCGTCTTCTTCGACAACCACGAGCGAAAGCTCGGTCCCGAGCATGTGATGGCGAGCGGCGCCTTGCCGCCGGCATTCCCGCCGGTCTCGATCGACGGCGCCCTTTATTGGGATGGCGGCATCGTATCGAACACGCCGCTCGAGGCGATCCTCGCCACTCCGCCGGAGCGGGATTGGCTCATTGTGGTCGTCGATCTCTGGGATGCGAAGGGGCCGGCGCCCAAGACGCTTGTCGAAGTGGAGGGCCGCCTCAAGGACATCACCTACGCAAGCCGCGCCAGCGAGCATATCCGCGCCTTCAACCGCATCAGCGAGCTGAGGGCCCTCATCGACCGACTCTATAGCAAGCTGCCGGCCAATGCCGATGACGAGGGGCTGTGGCTTCAGGTCCAGGCGCTCGGCTGCCCGCACGCGATCGATATCCTGCATCTCGTTTACGAGCAGGCGGCCTTCGAGCTCGCCTCCAAGGACTATGAATTCTCGCGTTCCTCCGTCGAGCGCCACCTGGCCGAAGGCTACGCGCAGGCCATTCGCCTGCTCGAGGCGCGCGGCTGGTGCGCGCCCGCGCGCGAGCCGGGCATGGTGCGCGTCTATGAGAACGAGCGGTTGCCGGCGGCCAAGCCCCGGCCGAGCTGAGTGCTAAACCGCGAGCCTCAACGGACCGTGCGCAGACTCCGGCGCGAAAGCCTTTCCACGAACCGAGACGAAGGACAGCAAGGAGGATGGCCATGCAGATGAAGGACAAGATCGCCGTCGTTACCGGGGCCGGGAGCGGAATCGGGCGCGAGATCGCGCTTGCTTTCGCGCGCGAGGGCGCCAAGCTCGGCATCGCCGACGTGAACCTCGACGGCGCCAACGCGGTCGCCAAGGAGATCGGCCAAGCCGGCGGAAAGGCGATCGGCCTGCGCATGGACGTGACCAAGGAGGCCGAGGTCGACGGCGCCGTCGAAACGCTGGTCAAGACCTTCGGCGGCCTCGATGTCATGGTGAGCAATGCGGGCATTCAGCACATCGACCCGCTCGACAAGCTCAGCTACGCCGATTGGCGCAAGGTGGTGTCGATCCATCTCGACGGCGGCTTCCTCGTCACGCGCGCGGCCCTGCGCCAGATGTACAAGCAGGGGCGCGGCGGCGCGATCATCTACATGGGCTCGGTCCATTCGCACGAGGCCTCCCCGCTAAAGGCGCCCTACGTCGCGGCCAAGCACGCCCTCCTCGGGCTGTGCAAAACGGTCGCCAAGGAGGGCGCCGAGCACGGCGTGCGCGCCAATGTGATTTGCCCCGGCTTCGTGCGCACCCCGCTCGTCGAGAAGCAGATCCCCGAGCAGGCCAAGGATCTCGGCATCAGCGAGGAGGAGGTCGTCAAGAAGGTCATGCTCGGCCAGACCGCCGATGGCGAGTTCACCACACTCGAGGACGTGGCCGCCCTCGCGGTCTTCCTCGCCGCCTTTCCCACCAATGCGCTCACCGGGCAATCCGTCGTGGTGAGCCACGGCTGGTTCATGCAATAGGTGCGCGGCGGCGCGCGCGCCATATGGCCGCCGCAGCCGGCCTAGGTTATGATCCTCCCCTCGCTTTGACACGCCATTCAGGGGGGATGCGATGTCTCAGGCCCATCCGACGGCCGGCCTCACGCGCCGGCGCCTGCTCGCCGCAGCCAGCGCCACGCTCGCCACCTTGGCCGTGGTAGCGCTGCCCAAGCTGGTCTTCGCACAGCAGAAGGCGCCTTTCGGCTTGCCGGCGCTGCCTTATGGCGAGGATGCGCTCGACCCGGTGATCTCCGCCCGCACCATGTCCTTCCACTACGGCAAGCACCATCGCGCCTATGTCGACAATCTCAACAAGCTCATCGAGGGCACCGAGTTCATGAACCAGTCCCTCGAGGAGATCATCAAGAGCACGCTCGTCAATCCGAACCGGACCGCGATCTACAACAACGCGGCGCAAGCCTGGAACCACGCGTTTTACTGGCAGAGCATGCGGCCAGGCGGTGGGGGCGAGCCGAGTGGCGGCGCCAAGGAGCGCATCGCGGCCTCTTTCGGCGGATACGACGGCTTCAAGAAGGAGTTCTCGGCCGCGGCCGCGACCCAGTTCGGCAGCGGCTGGGCCTGGCTGGTGGCCGACAAGGACAAGGCGCTGCACGTGCTCAAGACCGCGAACGCGGACACGCCGGTCGCCCAGGGCATGCGACCGCTCTTGACCATCGATGTGTGGGAGCACGCCTATTATCTCGATTACCAGAACCGGCGCGCCGATTACATCGCCGCCTGGCTCGACAAGCTGGTCAACTGGGATTTCGTCAACGCGAACTTGGCTTGAGCCGACGACGACGGGCTCGGACCATTGGGTGCAATTGCACAAAAGGCTGCTGGACCTCTTCTCTGTTTGGTCGTGACCCTTAGAGCCCGAAGCGGGCCCAAAGCGCGCGCGCCTCGAGGGCGGAGAGAAGCTCGGCCGCCCACTCGGCCGGCGCTGCGGCGGCACCGGCGGCGTCGGCCGCGAGCCCAAGCCGGCGCCTGAGCCAGCCGCGCTCGGCGCCGACCGGGCGGAGGCGCACCTTGTCGCCGAAGCGGCGACGCAAGGTTCCCCTGAGATCGCCGATGCCGTCGACGAGGCCGAGCTCGAGCGCGCGCTTTCCCGTCCAGAACTCGCCGCTGAAGAGCTCATCCTCGGGCAGCTTGAGCTTGGCCCCGCGCCGCGCGCGCACGTAGGCCTTGAAGGCCTCGTGCACCTCGCGCTGCAGCGCCTTGAGACGCTCCACGTCCGCCGGGTTTTCCTCGAGGAACGGATCGAGCATCGCCTTGCGCTCGCCCGCGGTGTAAAGCCGGCGGCGGATGCCGAGGCGGGCGATCAGCTCGTGGAAGCCGAAGCCCGCCGAGATCACGCCGATCGAGCCGACGATCGAGGTCTCGCTCGCGTAAATCTCGTCCGCGGCCGCGGCGAGCCAATAGCCGCCCGAGGCCGCGACATCCTCGACGAAGGCGATGACGGGCACGCCCTTCTCCTCGGCGAGCTGGCGAACGCGCGCCGCGATGAGTGCCGACTGCGTCGCTGCCCCGCCCGGCGAGTTGAGCGCCAAAGCCACGGCCGCAAGCGGCTTCATGCGGAAGGCGCGCTCGAGCGGTGCCGCCAGCGAGGCGATGCTGAGCCCGCCGCGCAAGGGACCGAGGGGACCGATGACGCCGGCGAGCCGCACCACGGCGACCTGTGGTGCCGGTGTGCGCAATGCGCCTAAGGGCAAACGATCGAGCCAGCGCGACAGCATCATGGCGCGAGGATAGGCCGCCGCGCTTGCCCTGCCAACCATGGGTCTCAGTTTAAATTTCCACTTTCGGGCCCATGGCTGTCGCGCCAGGCCGCCGGCCAGCGGGGCCGCTGACTGGGGTACTGCGGCCTTTGCCTTAGTGTCCCGCTCGCGCGAAACAGGGGCCGCCCGAAGGCGGCCCCTTACCTCGGATCAATATTCGCTCGGCAACAGGATGACGCCGTTGGTGAAATACAGCGCGATCTCCGGCAGCGGAAAATCCGTGTACTCGACCGCCTTGCGATAGACGGCCTTGCCGTTCCCGTCCTCGCAGGTGAGCGTCGCCGTGCGGTCGGGATTTACCGTCAGCTTCCACCGCTGGAACTCCCTCTCCGACGAGGAGGAGGAGGCCATCCGCAAGGCCCGGGCGGATCAGTCCAGGTAGGGCCCGGCTCCGAGCAGCAACTGGGCTCCGCCGGTGATCACCCGGCCCTTGCCGTCGCGGACCCGCTGGACGACGTCCACCGTGTAGCGCGCGCCGTGCTCCATCTTCTCGGGCAAGCGCACCGCCACGACCAGCGTGCCTCGGGCGTGGGCCGGCAGGGCGACCCCCTCCAGTTCAGCGCGGTGGTTGAGGTCGGCGCGGAGGTGGAAGCCACGATCGTCGTCGTCGCGCTCTCCCGCCGGGAGCAGGCGGACTCGCTCGGCCGCGCCGAGGGGGAGGCGGGTGCCGACTCGGGGCTTGCCGGCGGCGAGGAGGCGGGCCGAGGCGCCGACGGCCATCACGGCGAGCTGGGCCGCCTTCGGCAGGATCGCGCCGTCGAGGAGCAAGGCGGCCGTCACCGGCGAGCGCAGGGGATTGTGGAATCCCAACGCGATCATCGCTACGCCCGGCTCGCCGAGCCAGGGGATCGGGGGCCCGGGCGGCGCACCAGGCGGCAGCCAGAACACGTTGCGCTGTCCCAGCTGGGTTACCAGCGGCACCAGGGCGTCGACGCTGGTGGGATCGGCGCCGGTGGCCGCGACCTGATCGGCCGCCGAGTACGGCGTCGGGCCGTGGACGATGGCGAAGAGGCAGTAATGGCTACTCGCGGCGATCGTGGTGGCCTGCGGCCAGTCCCAGGAGACGACGGCGGGAGCGGTGGCGTTGGGGGCGGGAGCGCCGAGCGCGCGGGGATCCCCGACCGCCGTCCAGCCGCCCGTCAGCGGCGTCGCGGTGTCGATCGTGCCGTCGGGGTGGAACCGGCTCCAGAAGCCCGTTGGCAGCGCCGGCACCATGGACGCGGCGTTGCAGAAGATCAGCCATACGCTGAGGTTGCCGGCGGCGGTGAAGTCGCGATTGTGAACCTGCACATGGACGTGGGCGGCCCGCCCCGGCGTCATCCCAGACGCATCGCTGCGCAGCATGTCGAAGGCCACGTGATCAAGCTGGGTCGGCGGCGTGAGGATGCCGGGATACTCAGGATCGGTCTGGTACTCGTAGCCGGCGGGAGCGCCGCTCAGCGCGTTCTCCACCTTGATGTCCGGGCTCAGCCAATGGCCGAGGCTGCCGGCGGACGTGCCGAAGGGGCTGGGCATCCCCTCGGCCGTGGGCGTGATCCAGCCGAGGTCGGCCGGATGCTTGCGCAAGTACACGGTCGAGCCCGCCGCCGCCGGGGGATCGACCTCCCGCTCCCACAGCCCCCGCATCGGCACTGTCGCGCGCAGCAGCTTGTGCGACCCTGCCTTGCCCACCCAAAGATCATTGATGTAGCCGCCCGGCAGCCCGCCCGCGCCGCTCAGCCCGAAGTCGGAGAGATCGGTGACGTTCCACGACGCGCCGCCGGCGCTGTCGAGCTGGTAGACCACGCGACCCTGCGCCAAGTAGAGCCGGGTGGCCAAGTCGGGGTCGGCCAGGAGGCGGACGTTGTAGTCGCCCGTCGACTCGGCCGGCGCAGGTACCAGCCCCTGCGCGGTCCATACGCCGACGGTGCTCACCGAGTACAGTGCGGGCTGCGAGCCGGACATGCCGGCGATGGCGAAGGCCGTGGAGCCCTGGCTGACGGTGAGTCCGTACACCTCGGCGACTCCCATCGGGCGGCCGGAGCTGAGGTCGGTCCAACCCGCCGCCCCGTCGGGGTCTGGAGTGTAAAAGATGCGGCCGTCCTCGGTCGAGGCGTACGCCGTGGTGGAGCCGGGGTCGAGGGCGATGATCAGCGGCTCGCTCGTCGACGGGAAATCGCTGTGGATTGGGGTGACCGTCCCGCTCGCGTCGATGCGGATCACCAGCTTGCGGCCGGACGCGGTCAGCACTCCCGCCAGGCACCGGCCGAGGGCGTCCACGGCGAAGCGGTGCTGGTCCATGGTCGGGGTGCCGATGCCCCAGCTCACGGCGTCCCCGGCGACTGCGATCCCCAAAGCGTTGGGGTTGACCGTGCCGTCGTCGAGGCAGCGGACGAACCCGAAGGGCGAGCCGTTGATGATCCAGATGGCCACCCCGTTGGGCGAGTAGGCGGCGGCCACCGCCCGGCCATCGCCATCCATGTCGTAGGCTTGGCGGAAGCCCAGCGCGCCGTTGCCTTTGGAGAGCGAGACGTCCTGGCACGAGAGGTAGGTGAGCGCCGGATAGCCCGGCGGCACGGCGCAGGCCGAGGAGGCGTTGCTCTGGAGGCCGTGATTCAAGCTCCCCAGCATCCAGGACTGGGTCGGATCGGTCGGCGCCGTGACGGTGTCGCCGTAGTCGGCCGGCCCCGGGGCCGGGAGGGGATTGAGGCTGGGGTCCGCGAGGCGGTAGGACTGCGCGATGCCCCCGTCGCAGCCGACCAAAGTGATCGGGACGGCCGCGGCTCCGGGCAGGAAGGCGAAGGAGTGCTGGTCGGCGTGCCAGAGGTCGGTCGTCGGCTGGAACTGCCAGGGCGAGGCGCCCGATCCGCCGGTGACGGTGCGCCAGATGCCCAGGGTGCCGATTAGGACGACGTCGGTGAGGCCGTCGCCCGGCGAGTTGGGGGCTACTGCCAAGGTCAGTCCCCAGAAGGGGCTGTGGGAGCCAGCCGTCGGCACCACGGCGACAGCCGCCGGCGCCGTCAGGGTACCCGCCGGACCGGGCGCGGTGTAGAAGCCGACAGTGGCGTTGGCGGTCATCAGGTACGCATAGACCCGGCCGTTCTGGCAGGAGTCGATGCGGCCGTCCTGGAACCCGGTCACGCTGCCGGCCATCTGCGTGAAGGTCGGCGGCGTGGCGAACGGATCGCACTGATAGATACCAGCCGTCGGGTCCCCGGAATTGATGAAGATCGCGTAGAGGGGCTGGCCGGGCCAGACCGACCGCGCCAGGCGCGTCTGCGCGTTGGCCACCGCCGGACCGGCCACCTGCCAGTTCGTGCCGTCGTCGCTGTAAACCACGTGTCCGTAGCTGGCGACGAAGAGCCGGGTCGGCGGCTGGCCGCCACCGCCCGCCAGCACCCGCAGGTCCGTGGCCAGGAACAGTTGGAACTCTCCCGGCGGGGCGATCTGCTGTCCGGCGTCCCAGAGGTCCCCGCCGTTGGTGGACGTATAGAGGTAGCCGAATTCGGTCATGGCGTACACTTGGCCGTCGATGGACGGGTGCGCCGTGACCGAGGCGAGAGGCCCCTGCGAGGCGGCGCCCTGGCGCAGGAGCTCGTCGTACACCGGGGTCCAGCTCACCCCGGCGTCATCGCTGCGGAACACCGAGCCGGCCACCGAGCCCACCGCGGACGCGATGGTGAGGATGTAGATGCGGGGCGGCAGGCCGCCGGAGCGAGGCGCACCAACCGAGATCGAGAAGACCGCCCCCTCCTTGCCGGCCTCGTTGCGCCGCGAAAGGCGGGCGCGCGTCAGGGTGGGGTCGTACGGCCGGTTGACGAAGTCGGGCCCGATTGGAAACCACATCAGACGTCCCTCCAAAGAGCGGCGGCAAGCGGGAGAATGAAAAGGGAGCGCGGCAGCGGCCCCGGATGGGAGGGTGTGTTCATGGCTGTGCAGTGCGGGCAATTATGAGGCCGCCGACGCGATATCGAGCCCCGAAATCGGGGAGGCGTTTCCTGCATTTCTTGGACCGCCTACACACGCGGGAAATTCGCCGCTTTTCCCGAATGCCTAATCCGAGATTCCCCGGATGACTGCCGATCTGGCGTGAATATACGCGCTTTTCCGGCCTTCCTGCAAGTCTAACGCGAGGTCCTGACGCGCGATGCAACCGGCTACCCTCACCTCAGGCGGCCCGAACGCTGATCGTGGGGCTGATCGGGATACGCCGTCGACTCCGAGACGGATGCCGGCGGCGGCCGACCCTGTGCCGACATCCAAACGGGAAACACCACCCGACCATGAGGCCGCGGGCGGCGCCGCTCCGCGCCGCGTCCGCTCAGAGCTCAAGCGGCGCCTTTTGCCGCAGCACCGCCTCGACCGCATCGGTGAAGCTGCCGTCGGCGCGATGCAGCACCAGGCCGAAACACAGGCGGCCCGGCGTCTCGACGTCCTTGCGCGCGCGCACGATGACGCGTCGCGCGGCGCGGCCGTCCGCCATCGGCCACAGCGGAAAGACGACGATCTCGCCTGCCTTGCGGTAGAGTGCCGCAAGCACCGCATCGAGGCGGTCGGCGCGGTGGATCACCGTGACGCTGCCTTTGGGCCGCAGCATGGCAAGGCAGAAGGCGAGCCAGGCGCCGAGCTGGGCCTCGCCTTCGACGTTGGCGACGCGCTTGCCGGGGGATGGCGAGGCGGTGCCGTGACCGGGCTCGAGGTGCGGCGGATTGGTCATGACATGATCGAAACCGCCCGGTGCCAGGCGCGGCGGCGGACGCAAGAGGTCGCCCTCCATCACCACGACGCGATCCTCTAGCCCGTTGAGCTTGGCGTTGTCGTTGGCAAGGCGCACGAGGGAGCGCTGCACCTCGAGCCCGGTCACCCGGCAGCCCGCGACGCGCGTGGCAAGGCAGAGTGCCGCGGCACCCACGCCGGCGCCGACGTCGAGCACCTGCTCGCCGGCGCGCGCCGGCACCGCGGCGGCGAGGAGCACCGGATCGATGGCGACGCGGTAGCCGGCGGCGAGCTGGGTGAGCCGCACGCGGCCGCCGAGCAGCGCGTCCACGCTGATCTCTTCCTCAGACACCGTCCGCCGGCCCCCCGCGCTCCTTGAGCAGACGCCTGGCGAGCGCCAGATCCTCGTCCCGCACCATGAGCCGGCGTTGGATGGCTCCGATGCTCCCTTCGAGAATGCTGGTATGGCCGTCGAGGATCACGGCCTCGATGCGCTCATCCGCCAAGAGCGCCGTCGCGAACGACAGCAGCACCGGGTCGTTGGTCCTGAAAAGCTCCTTCAAGGCGCCCTGCCTCCTCGCTGTCGTGGCGCAGCCCAGGCGTGCCGGTGCGACACGCAACTTGACCCGCGCAGTGCGGGGTCTATGCTCCCTGCCAAGTCCAACCGCGTCAAGCAGGACGAGAGGGGAACGTGGCTGTCGTCGTCAATCTCGAAGAAGGCCGGGAAAAGTCGCCGGATGCGGCCTTGGCGCGCCTGCAGGCGCTCGTCGCCGAGGACCTGCGCCAGGTCAACGACGTGATCGTCCAACGCATGGCGAGCGAGGTCGTCCTCATTCCCCAGCTCGCCGGCCATATCGTGGCCGCGGGCGGCAAGCGGCTGCGTCCGCTGCTCACGCTCGCCTCGGCCAAGCTCTGCGGCTATGAGGGCAGGCGCCACGTGCGGCTCGCGGCTTGCGTCGAGTTCATCCACACGGCAACGCTCCTCCATGATGACGTGGTGGACGAAAGCGATCGGCGCCGGGGTCTCGCCACCGCGAACGCCGTATGGGGCAACAAGGCGAGCGTGCTGGTGGGCGATTTTCTCTTCAGCCGCGCCTTCCAGCTCATGGTCGAGGACGGCTCGCTCGAGGTTTTGCGCATCCTCTCCAATGCCTCCGCCGTGATCGCGGAAGGCGAGGTGCATCAACTGGTGACGGCCAACGACACGGCGACGAGCGAGACGGCCTATCTCGAGGTGATCCGCGCCAAGACCGCCACGCTCTTCGCCGCCGCCTGCGAGATCGGCGCCGTGGTCGCCGAGCGGCCGCGGGTCGAGGCCGAGGCGCTTGACGGCTACGGCCTCAATCTCGGCATCGCCTTCCAGCTCGTCGACGACGTGCTCGACTACTCCGCCCGCCTCGAGAAGCTCGGCAAGAACATCGGCGACGACTTCCGCGACGGCAAGATCACGCTTCCCATCGTCCTTGCCTTCCGCCGCGGCAACGAAAGCGAGCGCGCGTTCTGGCGCCGCACGCTCGAGGAGCTCGATCAGAAGGAGGGCGACCTCGAGCACGCGATCCAGCTCATGGAGAAGCACGGCTCGCTGCGCGATACGGTGTCGCGCGCGCGCCACTATGGCTCGATCGCGCGCGACGCGCTCGGTATCTTCCCCGATTCGGCCGAAAAGCGCTCGCTCATCGAGCTCATCGACTTCTGCATCCAGCGCGCCCATTGACGCCGGTGCTGCGGCAGCGACGTCGAGGCCGCCTCGGTCTAGGCGGGAACCGCTCCAGACCTGGTTCTGAAATTCACCAATCTGGAAAACACTTGTCATTGCGAGGCGCCCGAAGGGCAACGAAGCAATCCAGGGAGAGTTTCGCACCACGCGCGCTGCCCC
>Ga0074044_10002087_pt1 | contig 17617 bp, 13 predicted proteins | sample BogForMeECP23OM1_FD_94443 | JGI IMG/M metagenome (GOLD analysis project Ga0074044, IMG submission 94443) | Bog forest soil microbial communities from Calvert Island, British Columbia, Canada - Bog Forest MetaG ECP23OM1 | ecosystem: Environmental > Terrestrial > Soil > Wetlands ...
CCTGCGCCTGGCACTTGGGACAGCATCGTGACCGGCACGAGTTATAAGAGTGTGGCGCTTCGTACGCACAGTTGACACACTTGTCCTTATGTCCGCCAAGAGCAGCGGTGCGGCAGCGCTCTACGGCCCGATATGCCTTCAGCTGCTGATAGCTGACGCTGAACTGTTCAAGATACTGCCTGCCCTTTGCTCGGACGATGTCGGCCACTTCGATGGCCGGCCGCGTCATGAGCGACGCGGACGATGATAAGATCGGCGTATCCGTCAGACAAACACATCTGTTAACCATGCGTCAGCTGTGATGGACTGCTGTCATGAGCAGAGAAGCTGGAGTTGTGGTTCAACGTCGCGATCGTGCGGAGGTTGCGCGGGTAGCAAGTTTGTACCGAGCGAGCGGTTTGGGACGTAGCGAGTTCTGTCGCCGTCATGGGATGGCGTTGAGCACGCTGAACCGTCATTTGCAGAAGCAGTTTCAGGACGTCGACCATCCAGACAACGATGGTGTGAGGCGGAGCCCTTTGGTTGAGGTAAAGCTGGCTGCATCGGTGAATCCGATGCGCAGTGTGGATCGGCGCTGCGCTTTGACGTTGATGTTGTCCAATGGTTGCAGGGTGGAAGTCGACGATGGCTTCAACGACGAGACGTTGCGACGGATGGTCTCTGTTCTGGAGAGGTCTTAGCGTGTTCGGCCTGGGCGCAGCGACGCGCATCTATCTGGCACCCGGCGCAACCGATATGAGGAAGGGATTCGACGGTCTCTACGGTCTTGTGCGCGACCAGTTGTTGTGCGATCCGTTGAGCGGTCATGTGTTCTTGTTTTCAAACGCACAGAGGAATCGCCTTAAGATTATTTTCTTTGACGGAACAGGGCTTTGGGTGTGCGCAAAACGAATTCAAAAGGGCCGCGTGAACTGGCCTGTTGTCGATCAGGAGCAGCGCAAGGTGGTGTTGAGCCACGAGCAATTTACGATGCTGCTGGGTGGCATCGATCTTGTTCAGACACGCGAGCGCAAGTGGTATCGCAAGCCTGTCGCAAAGGAATCATCGGAGTTACGAATAACCGCATGAATACAGCGCGAAACGCTTGTATATCCACATAGATATCTGCTATTCAATAGGCATCGTGAGTGCGAATAGCCAGCCTTCTCCAGGGTCCGCTCCGACCGACGGTTCATCTTCCTCGACAGACCTTCTCGAACAACTGAAAGCCCATCTGGATCCGTCGCTGTTTGCGGCGGTGAGCGGCAAGTTGAACTCGTATGAGTACGCGCTCGAGAATGCGCAGATGAAGGTGCAGGTTCTGGAAGAACGGTTGCGCCAGCATCGGATCGCGAAGTACGGTCCCGGCAGCGAGAAGCTCAGCAACCTGCAGCTGGAACTGTTGGATCTTGAACCCGGCGTAAGCAACGTTGAAGTAGTTGCGGAGAGCGAACGCGAGGCGCTGCCCGGCTCTCCGGAAAATGAGAAGAAGAAAAAGAAGAGGCGTCCGCATCCCGGGCGCCAGACACTGTCCGCCAATCTTCCCCGCGTGGAGAAGGTCGTTGTCTGCACGCCGGAGCAGTGCAAGTGCGGTAACTGCGGCGCTGTCACGAAGGTGATCGGGTACGAAGTCAGCGAAGTTCTCGACGTGAAGCCGGCTGAGTATTTCGTGCAAGTGACCAAGCGCGAGAAGCGCGCCTGCAAGACATGTGAAGAGCAAGGGGTGGCCATGGCGCCGCTTCCCGTTCGGATCATCGACAAGAGTCTGGTGTCGGATCGCATCATCATCGACACGGTCGTTTGCAAATACGGAGATCACAATCCTCTCTTTCGTCAGAGCGTGATCCTGTTGCGCGACGCAGGCATCGACATCGGCCGCGCCACGATGTGCGGCTGGGTAATGACCGTTGGAGAGATGCTGATGCCTGTGGTGGGAGCGATGCGGCGCCAGTTGCTCGCTGGAAGTTACATCCAGGCCGATGAGACCACGGTCGATGTGCAAATGCATGACCGCCGCGGCAAGAACCACCAAGCCTACTTGTGGCAGTACGGCACGCCCGGCGGCGAGACGATCTTCGATTTTCGCATGGGCCGCGGTCGTGAAGGTCCGGCGAGTATCCTGCACAAGTTCGAGGGGATTTTACAAACCGACGGATTTATCTCCTACGTCAATGGTGTGGGCGACCCGAAGATGGTGCATGCTGCATGTTGGAGCCACTCAAGGCGGAAGTTTGTCGATGCGATCAAGCTCAACAAGCTGGATGCCGCCTCGATCAGTATCGTAGAGCTGATGGACAAACTGTTTGCCATCGACGCCCAAGCTCGCGACGAGAAGATGGATCGCACAGCGCGTCATGCCCAGCGCCAACAAGAGGCTCCGCCCCTGCTCGACAAAATCTACGCCCAGATCCTGGCGCTGAGTAAGAACGTGTTGCCGAAAAGCGCGGCAGGTGAGGCTTGCACCTACACGGTCAAGCTATGGAAGAAACTGACGTGCTTCCTCGAATATCCGGAACTGGAGCTCAGCAACAACCTGGCGGAAAACTCAATGCGCGGCGTAGCCTTGGGTCGAAAAAACTGGATCCATATCGGCAGCCAACAAGCCGGACCGCGTGTGGCCGCGATCCTCTCCGTGGTTGAAAGCTGCCGCCGGCTCAGGATCCCTGTTCGCGAATACCTGAACGAGACCCTGCCCGGACTTGCCAACAGGTCTATTCAGCAGGTCGCCGATCTCACACCGGCCGCATGGCTCGCCAGGCACACTCCCGCTAACCTTTAAACTTCCACGCCTCGCCGCGTCAACCGTGTGGTTGGCCACACGCATACGATCAATCGCTGGGGACCGTAAGTATAGAATCAAGCATTTACCTTCAGAATATGCTCGCACGGAGGAACCTAATTCTGTCGCCTAAGCTATTGATTTGAGGCCGCCGGGCATTCGCGCCGCGGCACAGGCTACGGCACACCTGACTGGATGCCTCAAAGCGACCGTCGTATTTCTCGCAAATTCCGTGGCCGTTTTGCACGGCTGACCTTGCGCGGACGAGAAGTGGCAATTGGCGGCGACCGCAGAAAAGAAGGCGATCAGGGGGCTGCGTTGATAGTGGTGTCAGCGTGCGCGAGGACGAGAGCCGACTTTGCGGAGGACTGCTCATAGTACTGGACAAAGCGCTGCGGTTCGGCTGCCTGATACGAAGCGAGGTTGTGAGCCCAGCGATAGCCGACCGGTTGGTAAAGAAGCTCGACAGATAGGTAGAAGGGGCCGACGGCACCATTAGTGGGGATCGCATATTGCGTCGTGCTCGAACCGGCGGTGAAAGCGGGGTCGGCGGCGGCTTCGCCACAGACGGCAATGTCGGGCGAGGCGGTCTGCTTGTCAAAGCCGTCGGGGAGGATGCGATCGTCCTTGAGATATTGGGTGGCGGAGATGAGGCCTGTGGTAACGTTGCCCTTGCTGTCGCCAAGGATTGGCTCGAAGATTTCAACCTGATCGGGCTGGGTGATGCGGGGGTAGTGCGGCAAAAAGCGTGTGGGATCGATGTCGTTGACGTTGCCGGCGATGGAGCCGTCGGCGTTGAGCTTGCCTGACTCGAAGACGACGCGGCCATCGGCGGCGTTGAGGACGACGTGCAGCCACGCGCGGCGCGAGGGATAGGCAGTCGGAAGCTTGTGACCGGTGAGATTCTCAACCCGTACCGGAAACGAGAGTATGCTGCCGGCAACTTGCGATGGGCCGACGGTGATGCGAGCGGACTGCGACTCGAGAAACGACACGATGTGTGCAGCGGCGGCTGCGAGGTCAGAAGGCTGTGCGGTCACGTCGAGATCATCACGATGCGAGCTGAGCATGCTCTCCATGAGGAAGTTGGCGCCGACAAAGGTGTGAAGACGGACGTCTTCGCGCGGCTTGCCCATGAGGGATGCAACGGCGACCGACTCAGCAACCGCGGGCATGTGGCATTGTTGGCAAGTCTTCTTATCGCGGTAGTCGCTGTGCAGCCACTCGAGGTAGGGCATTTGCTCGGGAAGACGGCCAATTGGTTTGCCACCAGGGCCGAGGGTAGTGGTGTAAAGCGTGTGACAACTGCCGCAGAGTGCCGCGTCATGAATATGAGCAGCCTGTGCGAGGCTGTAGCCGGCCGCCATCACGTGGACCTTGACGATGTTGTCGGAATCCGGAGCGTACGGACCGTAGAGCGGACGCGGATTGGTTCCGGGCGCAGCGATGATGAAGTTGCCACTATACGACGCAGATGTGCCTAGGCCAGCGGCTTCAATTTGATGGCAGACCATGCAGGAGACGCCATCGGCGGCGGCAGCGTCCTGCGGGTGATCGGTGCGGAGCGGCAATCGCGAGAATACCTCGGTTTGGTGGCTCTGGCCCTGATCGACGAGAGACTGCAGCGGCATGTGGCAGCGAGCGCACTCGTTCTGGATGACAGCACTCGATTCCGGATGGTCGAGAGTCTCGCGGCGCACACTGCCCTGCCAATAGGGATCGCGGGCGGAGTTGGCCATGATGCTCGCGCTCCACTGAAGGCCGATGGACACGTCTTCACCATTGGGAGTCTTGAGCTTGTTGTGGCAGTTGGCGCAGCGTTCGGCGGTGCGAAAGTCGTCGGCGGGGCTATGCGATGCAGGCGTCTGCGCGCGAGAGGTATCTGGTAATGCGAGGCAGGCCAGAACAACGACGGGAGCAACGGCGAACGGCGGTAACCGGCATGTCATTTTCCATCTCCCTTAGTATTTTCGGCCGGCCCAGTCTTTCAATAACCACCACAACCGAAACTGCCATCTCTCGAAATTGGAGTGGCGGGTTCCGGCTCGCTTCCTTGTTGATCGCCGACCGGCGAGCATTCCTGAATGAATCGTTAACAAGATAGTCGGTCAGCAGGCCCAAGCTTGGTAAGAAATCTGTTTTAAAATTCATGTTCCCGTTGGGTTGGCCTATACGGAAATTATGTCGTAGTTCATAGCCCAACAGCTAATACCTCATCAGTAATTTCTGAGCAGAAGGTGATCCAGGCAGAACCCTGACTAAGGCACGACAGGAATCCACTGCCGTGCCTCCAGTTGGCGAAGAACGCCCCTTGTGCGCCGTCCACTGTACACTCTGAGCTGGCCCCGAAATACACGCAAGGATTGGCTACTCCTTCAAGGTGAGGAACGCAATGAGCACGTCTGCTTCATTTGATTTGACCGGCCGTGTGGCTGTGGTGACGGGTGGTAATGGTGGAATTGGTCGCGGTATCGCGCTGGGATTGGCCGACGCCGGTGCTGCCGTTGCGGTGTTTGGACGAAACGACGAAAAGAACCCGCGAGTTCTTTCCGAGTTAAAGACAATCGGTGTTCCCTCGATTGCGGTGGTGATTGATCTGACCAATCGCGCCGATTTGAAGCCCGCCCTTAACAGGGTCGAGAGCGAACTCGGCGGCTTAGACATTTTGGTGAACAATGCGGGCAACGTTTCACTGAGCGGCGGTGTTCTCAACGAAAAGCCAGAGGACTGGGACAATGTTATTGAGACGCAGCTCAATGCGGTTTTTCTTCTTTCGAAGCTCGCCGCGAGTTCGATGCTGAGTCGGAAACGTGGAAAGATTATCAACATTGGCAGTATGTACTCGTTCTTTGGATCCGGGCTCATTCCCTCTTATAGCGCAGCGAAAGGTGCGATCGTGCAACTGACCAAGTCAATGGCCATTGAACTCGCCCCGCACAACATTCAAGTGAACGCAATCGCACCAGGATGGATTGAGACAGATATGACAGCGCCTGTGCGAACAGCGTCCATGAAGCTCATGAATGACGAGATTCTTGCGCGCACTCCTGCTGGACGATGGGGTCAGCCAGACGAAGTAGCTGGAACGGCTGTGTACCTGGCGTCGCGGGCTTCGGACTTCGTTACCGGAACTACCATTAGCGTCGATGGTGGCTACGCGATCCGGTAGCACTCCGGGCCCGCGAAGTCGAAAGAAAGATTGGCCACTGGCTTCAGGGAAAAACCAACGATTATGTCAGAATAATTGTGGAGCACGCGAGCTGTGAAAGTGCTGCCGCCCGTTCTGGGTGAGAGGTGGCCAAACCTTCCCCAACCGCAATTTCGGTTACTTCCGAATTGGGGTCAACCGCTCGGAACGCCGGGAAATGAACTGAACCTCATCTCGACTTAGGTCCTTCGTCGCTTGCAGTTACCACCGATGTGGGCCGATTGAAAGCCGCGACCACACCTCGATAAAGGGGGACTCTTCAATCTCCGCGACCTCAACTTCACGACGATTTGGGATCAGCCATTGCCGCGTGCTGGTGTGCCACTGTGGATGTCGCGTTTTTGTCGTCGAAACCTGCGGTGGCTCTGAGCGGCCCAATCTTTGCCGACCGTAGCATCGCCGTTGCATCCAATGCTGTAAGCGGACGGCTAAAGTAGAATCCCTGCATCTCCTCACAATTGTGCTTTTTGAAATAATCCTGTTGCTCGCGCGTCTCTACCCCTTCGGCAATGCAGACGATGCCAAGATTCCGACTGAGGGTCAGGATAGTGTTGACCACTTCCTCTGCTGCAGGTTGGGTGAGTAAATCATTGACGAACGAGCGATCGATCTTGATTCGATCGATGGGAAAGCTCCGCAGATAGGACAGCGAAGACCAGCCCGTGCCAAAGTCGTCGAGCGAGAGGCTCACACCGAGCCGCTTGAGGCTCAGCATGATGTTGATCGTGGCTTCGGAGTCATCCAGAGTTTGGCTCTCCGTCAATTCCAGTTCAAGATACTTGGGGTCCAGCTTCGTTTCACGGAGAACAGTGGCTACGGTGTCGACAATGCCGCCCTGGTAGAACTGCTGAGACGATACGTTCACCGCCACGCGAATCGGCGGGAACCCATTCCGCTGCCATTCCACAGCCTGGCGGCAAGCCGTTCTCAGAACCCAACGACCAACTTCGACGATCAGGCCCAGTTCTTCGAGTTTAGGGATGAATTGATTGGGGGAAAGCAAGCCCTGTTCGGGGTGTCGCCACCGGAGCAATGCTTCCATTCCTGTAATGCGATCTGAATTTGTTGCCACAAAGGGTTGGTAGTGAACCACGAATTCATCCCGGGCGCTCGCCTGGAGCAGATCACTCTCCAATTTCTGCCGACGTCGCGCAGCTTCGGTGAGTGTTGGCGAAAAGAAGCAGTAGCGACCGCGCCCTCTCTCCTTGGCTTCGTACATCGCAACGTCGGCGAATTGCAGCAGGTCTTCCGGATTGTTGGCGTCCTCGGGGAACTGACAAATCCCGATGCTGGCGCTTAGTTGCAACTCATGACCCAGAACGCTGAAGGGAAGCGACAGAGACTCCAGAACTTTTTTGGCGACTTGCTCGATTCCTTCCAGATGGTCGGCCATCGGGAGGGCTATAACGAATTCGTCTCCGGCGAGACGCGCAACTGTGTCACTATCGCGGAGGCACGCTTTCAATCGCGCCGCAACCAACTGTAAAAGGCGGTCGCCGACAGAGTGCCCAAAAGAGTCGTTCACATCCTTGAACCTGTCCAGATCGAGCAGAAGTAGAGCAACGTGTTTCTGGTTCCGTCCTGCGAATGCGATGGCCTGGGAAAGACGGTCTTCGAGAAGAGTACGGTTGGCCAGACCGGTCAGAGAATCGTGGTGGGACATGTGCTGGATGCGCTGTTCAGCTTGCCTGTGGCCGGTGATGTTATGGGCAAATCCCATAGTGCCAATCACCTGACCTTTGCGATTTCTAAACGGAACCTTCGAGGTGACTGACCAGGTCTCGTGCCCATCTGGCCAGGTTTCCTTCTCCTCTTTCCCAATCATCGGCTGACCTGTACGGAGGACTTCCCGTTCATCGGCGAGCGCCTGGTCCGCGTGTTCCGCACTGAAAATATCTGCGTCGGTCCTCCCGATTACGCGCCCCGGTTCTTTGAGGCCGCAGTAGTTTGCCATAGCCTGGTTGACGCGGAGAAACCGGCTTTGCTTGTCCTTGAAGAAGATGTTGTCGGGAATGACTTCAAGAGTAGCCTTGAGCATGTCCCGATCGAGTTCATGACTCCGATCCACGGTCGCCCTTAGAAACGCAAGACCGAGCGCAATGAAAGCCCCAACGCCGAGAGCCGTACCGATCAAGGAACCCATTGAGAAAACGCTGGGTCGTATTGCATTGAGGAACGCGGTAGGTACGACGACTATTCCGATTGCAATTCCAATGAGGGTTGCAGACAGCACAACCAAGACGCGGGGAATAGATGTGTTGGACGAACCGAATCTCATAAACAATCGACTCCTACCAACCAAAGCGCTTTGAGCGTGAATCCCGGCCGAGGAGACTCGCGCCCCTGGTGTGTCTTTTGCTTGAATTGGCGCAGAGTATTTTTGATCACGCTAATATCTTCACGTTTCGCGCTTTCACTCGATGTGATTTACGTCACGTCGCGCCTACAACCAAAGTGTAAAGATGGCGAATTTTTCAGACTGGTGTTCTGACTTTGAGACTCCGCGCGGAAAACTGCCAGCTCCATATGTTTCTGCCTACTCATCGGCAGTCTGCCCCGTGATATCTATGATGGCGCTCACTCTGAGGTATTCATTCGTCATGTTCTGCTTCTTTTCGAGTACCGATTGGTTGGTGGCCACATGGACAGAGTCAGAGTCTTCGAGTTCTGTACAGGTACGCGCTCGTTGTTGCGCGAATCGCATTTGGAGCGGTTGCGGCAAAGGGGCTTTCTATTGAGATTAAGACCTTCCTTAACGTAATCAGAGGCGCTGTCGCCCCCAACCTATAGCAATGTTCTCCTCTGGCGGGCGGATGATTTGCCAGGCAGATTGCGCTGGCTGTGGCAATCTCACTGTGTATTGGCTTGGACACGTCGAAAGTACCAACGTACCCGAAGTCCCATTAATAATCTCTGGCCCGGAGAGCTTTCGTTGTACGTTTGACCAATAGAAGCATCTAAGCACGCTCCTTAAGAGAAGAACCCTGCAGAACCTTGCAGGGCTCTTCGTTTATTGCACAGAGAGAAAGTGCCTTCAGTTTCACATCCTCGCATCGAAGCTTGGCTTCGGGTGCGTCATGCCCGTTCGGGTCGGACGTTATGGTGCGCGGATTCTTATTGTCCCCGTGAAACGTGTCCAGATTCAGACTCTCTCCGATGTACTCGATCTCATGACGCATCCCACATCTCTCGTCCTTGCATACGATGGTCCAATACAGGGCGTCATTGCAGCAAATTGTACGCCAGTTTCTTCTCGCAAGATCCCGAGCAGCCTAGCGGAGAACTGTTCGAGTTATTTCTTCCAACCCTTTGGCGGCGTTTCTCTTTTACCGAGGGGTTCCGCGAATGGTCTTCACGGGTGAGAAGATTTGGCGTCAGAACAGAAGCGGTAATTTCCTCTTCCTGGCAACTCTCGTAGGCGCTCACAGCGAACTGGCGCATCTGTTGCCAGGTTGGATTTACGTTCGCTTCCAATACTTGCAGTGATTTTGTCTGCGATCTTTTGCGCAAAATGCGCCAACCGCATCCGGCAAGACGGAAGCTGAACGCTTCGACAATGCCGTCCGCAAGACGTTCACTGTCTCGAAAGAAGCTGCGCCGAGAAGCCGAATGGCAGAAGAGTCAGGGCAAGAAGCAGGCTAGGAAACCGTGAGACACCCCAACTGACCACTTGTGCTTCTAATTCCCTCTTGCCAGTTCGTCGATTCGTGCCTTGGTCGCAAGAATCGACGCATTACAGGTGTCAACATAAGCGCGTGCTTTGACAACTGCTGGGTTGGTCTCAACGGGTTCTCCATGCTTCCCGGAACAGGCCGTTGTTTCGTCTACTACTTGCTGCGCATTATCACGTAGCATTTCCCAAAGGTGGATCGTCTTTTCCAGTTCGTGAATGGCTCTCACACTTCCTTGGAAATCCTCGAACATGCGGGAAAGTTTAGCAGAATTCGACGGCAGGAATCACTTGTTCTCGCGCCAGCCCTTTACCCATTCTGCGAATGGCTTTGGTCTGGCGCGGGTTCACAAACAATGGCATGATGAAAACTATGAAGAACCCGCGCGTCGGGCAAAGAGTTCGGGTAGACGGCCTGACCGGCAGGTTCACCGTCGTTCGGGTCAACACATATCAAGATGTTGCCGACCTTGAATTGACGACCGGCACACGGAAAACTGAGATGCACATTCCGTTTAGTGCAGTCCATCCCGTAGGTGAAGATTACAGGCGTAAAGGCGCATCGACAGAGATCGCTAGTTGAGCGAGTCTTACCGGCTCATGCGCGGCTTTCGGCGTAGACTCTAGCCATGGAAAACCTCCTTTTTGATCGACCGTGTCCAAAATGCCAAGCGAAGAAGAAAGAGCCGTGTCGGGATAAGACTGGTGCGGTAATCAGTGGAGTCCACCAAGAGCGTTGCCTAAGGAAGCCGCGCGGATCGTCACCCCGAGACGCTCCGAAGAACAGGGCAATAAATGAGCATCTATGATCCGCTTTACAAGTTGCTGTGTCTAAAATCTGCTAGCGGTATCAGCATTGTTCCCGCCACATTCAAACACAATTAGCTGGAGAAGCTTTCCGGTTGGGAGCTTCATGGGCCTTCCGCACTCTGGCTTCTTGCAAAAAAGCAGACGACAAGGCGTAGAGTCGGTCATCGGGGGCGATTATATTCCGAACTTTTTATTGTTGTCGGTAGAGATCGGAACAGTAGGGAGGCGTGACGGGGCCTTTCCCCAAGGGAAAGGGGTTACAGGCCCCACCCGTTTTCGTGTCTAGTGCTGCATTATCACCAAATGGCACGAATCGCTGCGCTGGGTGCGCACACCCCATTGCATATACCAGTAGCGTCAAGCTAAGAGCTCCTTCATTCAGAATTCCTTCCGCTCGCGGAGGAACTCCATGCGGATTTGGCTCTTCTCCTCCGCGCGGGTATTTCCTTTGTTTGCCCCCAAGAGTCGCCCACTGCTGCAGGACTAGAGTTTCATCACCGAGCCTGCGACCGTAAATGATTCTATCGTTACGACACAGACCTCCGCGTGAATCCCGCCGCCGATTAATGTCTTGTTCTCTAGCTCTTGATACATACTTCGACCTTTTTCAGTGTCATCGAATTTCAGAGTTCCAAACGCTCTTCGGACGCCGGGAACCTCATCAACGAAATCTTGCGTCTCGGTTAGATTGAAGCGAATTTCTGCGGTGCAGCCGAATTGATCCATCAGAACGCCCTGTCCCCATGGAATCTTTCTGATGACCTTGGTCACGGTGTTCATAATCTTTTCTTGGCCCGGTATTTCCGATTCAGAGCGGTTTCGATGCGATGAACTCACTGGCAACTTATGCAAACCTCATACGATCTTCATTAGACCTTAGAGTTGCCGGTTCCAGGGTGATATACATCACTTCTCAAAAGATCAGCGGATGCGATCATCTCTCCTGTCGACAGACGATCATGGTCCGTCCAGGTTCTCGATCTGACGGCTGAAGGAAGACCGCCTGTGACAGAAAACTCATTCGCAGCGGAGAGCAAGTTGTTTGAAGCCTTGGAGAACCACTCCCAGCCTTGCTCCCACAATGAAGGCCGCCCTCTCTTCAGGCAGGGTGATAGTCCTCGCGGTGTTTACATTGTTAAAAGCGGAGAGATTGCCCTCGGGCTAAAATCATCATCAGGCAAGCAGTTAACGGTCTTCGTCGCTGGGCCTGGATCCATTCTCGGTCTGCCTGCGGTTGTTGGGAGCAAGCCATACTCCTTGACCGCTGTCGCTCGAAAAATCTCGGCGGTCAGATTTGTACCTTGCCACGAATTTGAAGACCTGATGCAAGCGCGGCCGTCGTTGCAGTTTGACGTATTAAAAGTGCTGGCAGCAGAAGTCCGCTCCGCACGTCAGGCTCTATGCGAGACTGTCGCTTTCAGCGAATAACCCTTACCAAGATCGTTCTTGCCAGCGCAACACTGTCGGCCACAACTGATGCCAACCCAGGTGATCGACGACCAATGTCTTGATCGCGTGCGAGTCGTACGACGGCAATGATCGACGCGGCGATCACGAGCGTCGAAGCGAACCGAATCTCTACCACCCCAGCTCTGTCCGACTGCCGCGCAAGCTGCCGGAGTTCACCTACCCGAAGGGTCTCCCTCCGCGACGGGTGAACAATAGCGGCGACATCAGCTGGCACAAAAACAGAATCTTCATCAGCGAGGTATTCCGCTTCGAAGAGTTGGCACTGGAGTTGATAACACCAGAGTTTTATAGACTCTTCTTTCGAGATGTGGAGATCGGAGAACTCAATGTGGAAGAGCTTCGTTCTAGAGCTGCACGGCGAGTGACGCTCGAGTCTTCTTCGGCGGTCTTGGACAGATTGCGGGTGGATTGAGTTTCATGCCAGATTTCAAAGGCGTTCTGAATCGGCATCCATTCCCCGATGTGGCCCTTTAGTATTACATCATTTGGTGTTATAGTAAAAGGTGTCATGATGAATCCCTTTGAGTTCGGCAGAGAACTGGGCAGTCACGAACTGGTCGATCGCGAGACCGAAGTTGCCTCGGTGATCCTGACTGTCCGGCAAGGCTCGAAGCTCTTCCTCATCGGGCCGCGGAGGTTCGGTAAGACATCGATTCTTAAAGTGGCCGAAGAACGTCTCCTTGAGCAAGGCGCAATTGTCTTGCGCTTTGATGCGGAGAGCTACCCCACCCTCGACGAGTTCGCTACGGCTCTGGTCGCTGGAGCGGCCAAGGCTCTCAAGGGAACTGTAGAGAAGGTGGGCAATCAAATCCGCTCCTACTTTTCGCGTTTGCGGCCCGACGTGAGTTTCAATGTGACCCAGGAGGGCTGGAGCATCAAGCTCAGCGCCGATTCGATGGCGGGCGAGGACGGCCACGTAACCTTGCTGCTCGAAGCGCTGAATGGCCTTGAGGCTCTGAGCAGGGCGCAGGCAAAACAGCAGCCGGTCGGCTTGGTGATCGACGAGTTCCAGACGATCGTTCAGTTGGGAGGCCGCCAGGCCGAGTCGCAGATTCGTGCCGCCATCCAGCGCCATCGGCACACGGGATATGTCTTCGCAGGATCGAAGACGCGGATGCTTACCGCGATGACGATGGATACCGCCCGGCCCTTTTACCGGCTGGGGAGCGTGATCTTTCTTCGCTCGGTTCCGGCCAAGGACTTCGAGAACTTCCTGGTTTCGAAGTTTCGCGCAAGTGGTTTCCGTGTCGCCGACGAATCGGTCCTGCGACGGATTCTCGCGATCTCCGAAGATGTACCATACAACATCCAGCAGCTGGCGCACGCCTGCTGGAATCAACTGCGCAGCCGTCCTCCGAAACCGCCTCCGGCTCTCACCGACCAGATTGTCGACGAAGCAGTTGACCTCCTCATCCGCCAGCATGATCCCTTCTATACCCAGCTCTGGTCCTCGCTGACGTCGATCCAGCAAAGGACGCTTCTGGCCGTGATCCAGGAACACGGGGAAAAGCTCAGTTCCCAGAAAGTCTCGGTCTTTGTCGGGAAAGGCGTCTCCACCGTTCAAAAATCGCTCGATGCTCTAGCCGACAAGGACATCCTGCGTGCAGACGAGCAGGAGGGTGGGGTACGCATGCGTTTTGAGGATCCCTTGTTCGCCCAATGGATTCGTGCTTTCCGCTAGCGTGAGGGACGGATTCTCTCCGCTCCAGCTTCCGGCCCTCCTCTTTGCAGAGGCACTGAGCTTGTGGCCTCGGCGAGATTGACTCCGATCGATCCTTGTATCATGTGGCAACGCGAAGTGCGAGCCGGTTGATTGTGGGCGGCAGGCTGCGGATGAAACAACGAATACGTTTCTGCACGTCACGCGACGAGGTACGGATCGCTTTTGCTACGGCGGGCGAGGGTCCTCCGCTGATGCGCGTCAACAACTGGTTCACGCACCTCGAACTCGATTGGGACAATCCGGTCTGGCGGCATTGGTCCCAGGCCCTCGTCGAACGGCGAATGCTTGTCCGTTACGACCCGCGAGGCTCGGGCCTTTCCGATCGGGACGTGACCGATTTTTCCCTCGATGCCATGCTGGCGGACCTCGAGGCGGTTGCCGATGCACTCAAGCTTCGTCGCTTCCCACTGATCGGCTTGTGCCAGGGCGGGGCGGTCGCGGTCGCGTATGCGGCACGCCATCCAGAGCGTGTCAGTCGCCTGGTGCTCTACGACAGCTACCTCTATGGTGCCTTCGTGGACGACGCGGGCCAGAAGCTGGCAAGGCAGGCACAGGCGTTCTCGCAAATGATCGAAACCGGTTGGGGAAGGAAGGTCGGGGCATTTCGCGAACTATTTGCGAATCTGCTGATGCCGGAAGGCGCCGGACCCGAGCTCAAGTGGATCGGTGAGTTGCAGCGGCACAGCGCGTCGGCGCCAACCGCTTGCCAACTATGGAATGCCTTCAACACATTCGACATTCGCAGCGACGCGTTGAAGGTCACTGCACCCACGCTCGTTTTTCATGTGCGAGGCGATGCCATGGTACCGTTCGAGGCGGGCCGGCGCCTCGCCGCAGCGATACCGAATGCCCGCTTCCTGCCGCTCGAAGGGAAGAACCACATCCTTCGTGCCGATGAGCCGGCGTGGCTTAATTTCAAGAGAGAGCTGAATGAGTTCCTTGGTGCGGACGAGCAGATCGATACCTCCGCGACGGAGGAGTTCGCTGCTTTGACCGCACGCGAGAGGGAGATTCTAGACTGGATTGCGCGAGGTCAGACCAACGCTCAGATTGCACATTGCCTACATATCGCCGAGAAGACGGTCCGCAATCACGTCACTAGCGTTTTCTCCAAGCTCGGTGCGCAGCATCGCTCGCAGGCCATTGTGATGGCTCGCAAGGCCGGTCTCGGCCGCGACAGCTAGCGGCACCGGCCCCAACCTGGGACCTGCGTCCTAATAATCGCGGTTGCCCCCGCGGGAATTCGATTCGATATATGACTGTCGCCTCATGACGACGCCCGCAGCGCCTGTCACCCTGCAAGTGTCGAGTTCATACGAAACGGAGGGTACCATGAGCACGAGACGAGTAAGCCTTGTCCAGCAACGACAACACCCGCTGCGCGAGCATTACCGCAGCGTTCCGGCCGACGCCTGGATCAGCGACGGGGCGCAGACCGTGAGCGCGTGCGGCGGGGATCCGTTCCACGGCGTCGTTGTGCCTGCCAATGGCGCCGACGCACCCGTGCAATTCGGGATTCATCGGGCCGTGGGCGGTTTTCACGACAACCCAAATCCTGGCGATCTGCTGTGCGCGGCATTGGCAGCTTGCTTCGACTCGACGTTGCGGATGATCGCCGATCATCGTGGCATTCGCCTGGAGTCCTTGGAAGTGAAGGTTACTGCGAAATGCGACGTGCGCGGTTGCTTGCTGGTAGAAGGCGCGGTTCCTGTGGGATTCCAGCGCATGCGTTGCGGTGTACGGCTGCAAACAAAGGATCACGTCGATGAGAACACGATAAATATGCTCCTTGCCGCCGCAGAACACAGTTGCGTCGTCATGCAAACACTGCGTAGCGGTGTCGCCGTGCAAACGCAAGTCGAGACAGGCGATGCTGCGGCAGCCATCACATCTGGAGCCCGCCACAATCTGCGGGGCTCGATGCCATCCCCGTGACCAGGAGGACTGCCATGCTCGAAGTTACAACGGGCCGCTCATCGTCAACGATTTGGAACTCATTATTCGCTGGGCGATAGACGGCGTTGAAGGCGCAAAGAACTCAGATTCAAAAACATGCCCCACTTGCGCACCTGTCCCGCGATCAAGAACCACTTGAAAACAAATGCCAAGGGAAAACACTTCATATTATGCTGTTCCCCGCCGATCAACAGCGTCACTGGACATATTCCCCCTAGCCGCGATTTCTCACAGGTGTTGATTTCCGTGTGAGCGTGGTCGACATTTGAGCCGTTGTGATCATTTTTTGAAGCTGGGGTGATTCTGGAAGGTCAGATTTTGCCGAGTACGATGTAGTTTGCGTGTTTGGGTGTGTATTTTGCACATAGCCCAGCTGGTCGAAGAGTTCAGCCAACGAGGAAGTGGGGTTTTCTGTAGGTGGGAGCAGAGTTCAGCAGCGCAGGGCGTGGAAGGCTTGCGCGTAGATGTCTTTCCAGGGGTAGGCGGAGCTGAGCTGGAGCAGCACACGTCGCACGCTGAGCCGTACGAGGGCGCCGATTTTGAGCAGCTTCAGGCGGATCGTGTCCACCTGAGCCTCAGCCCAGGCGGTACCTTTCAGTCCCAGCCGGCGTAGCGCTTCCATCAAGGTGTAAGCCAGGGCGGAGAAGTAGAGACGCAACTGGTTGCCTTTCATTTCGTCGGTGGAGAGCCGATCGGCGAACAGGCACATCTGTTCTTTAATTCGATTCTCCATCTCTCCGCGGGCGCAGTAGAACTTCTCGTATAAGTCCTGCGCGGCCCATTGCTGGACGGTTAACGAAGTGACCACGAAGCGTGGGTTCTCACCCTTGTCGAGATACTCCGCCTTGGCCACCACGCGGCGTGCGCATGACCAGCTTTTGCGAGTCTGGTAGCTGAACTCGGCGAAGACCCGGGCCGGCTTGCCGCTGGTCTGATGCAGCATCTGAGCCTGATGCATCTGGGCGCCGATGATCTTTCCCAGCCGCTTGTTCCGCGCCAGGCCGAACACATAGTCGACCTGGTTTCGCTCGCACCAGCCCATCAGGTCTTCGCGGCAGAAGCCGGAGTCGGCTCTCAGTACGATGCGCACTTCGGGCCAGCGCTCGCGCACCTGTGTCACGATGCGGCTGACTTCTTCCACCGCGCCTGCAGCCGCGTCCTGGTTGGCCGGCCTGAGCCGCGCGCATAATAACTGGTCGCCGGCGAAGATGTACAGCGGCAGATAGCAGTAGCTGTCGTAGTAGCCATGGAAGAAGCGCTCCGGCTGATGGCCGTAGAGCGGGATGTCGGTCGCGTCCAGATCCAGCACCACTTGGGCTGGAGGCGCGGCGTGCGATTCCAGATAAACGTCCGTCATCAGCCGGTCCATCGACTCGACCGAGTAGCTGATCTTGTGATAACGCAGGCTCCGGCCGCTCAACTCCAGCCGGTTCAGCGTGCTCTTGCCGGCCAGCGGCTCATCCAGTTCCCCCTTGCCGCTCAAAAGTCCCAGCAACGGATCCGAACGCAGCTGCTCATGATCGCAAAGGTCTTCATAACCCAGCGCCAGACCGTAGATGCGCTGCGCCAGCATCTCCGATAACCCGTGCTTGACCAGCAACGGTGCACGGCCATCGATAAAACAGCCCGACAGTCGGCCCAAAAGGTTGATCCTGCGGTCTGCCTCCCGCAACAGAAGTGCTCCGCCGTCACTCGATACCCGACCGGCTGTGAACTCGGTCTGTACACGACGTGAAAAATGGGCTGTAAATGAAAACGATCCTTGGATACACTCTGTCATCAAAGGCCGCTCCTTTTCTCGGCACATACTTCGTCTCGACAACGCAGTTATGCCATGAAAACAGCGGCCTTTTGCTAATCTTTTTCCTCTTTACCTTTACACATCGAATAGCCCTCGTGAGAAATGCGGGCTAGAGATAATACTGTTCACTTAGAGAAAATTGTGACATCCTGTATATATCAAAGACAGGAGGCCACAGTTGGCGCGTACGGTTGCGGACCTTCCTTCGGGAGCGCGGATCA
>Ga0074044_10002090_pt1 | contig 17595 bp, 18 predicted proteins | sample BogForMeECP23OM1_FD_94443 | JGI IMG/M metagenome (GOLD analysis project Ga0074044, IMG submission 94443) | Bog forest soil microbial communities from Calvert Island, British Columbia, Canada - Bog Forest MetaG ECP23OM1 | ecosystem: Environmental > Terrestrial > Soil > Wetlands ...
CAACCGGGGCTATTACGGCTCGGTGAATCACGACGCCAAGGCCGTCTATCAACGGTACCTGGGCTGGTACGATTCGAACCCGGCGAACCTCCATTCCCTGCCGCCCGAGGAGGCGGCGAAGAAGTATGTCGAATTCATGGGAGGGCCGCCGGCCGTGATCTCCCGGGCCCGCGAGTCGTTCAACAAGGGAGAGTATCGCTGGGTGGCCCAGGTGATGAACCACGTTGTTTTCGCGGACCCGGAAAATCGTGAGGCCCGAGAGCTCCAGGCCGCTGCTCTGGAACAGCTTGGCTACCAGGCCGAGAACCCAACATGGCGCAACGAGTACCTGATGGGCGCCCACGAGCTGCGCCACGGCGTTCCCAGGGCCATCGCCATGAGGGTTGACAGCCGGGACACCCTTCGTGCCATGACGGTCGAGCTCCTGCTCGACTACCTGGGCATCCGCCTCAACGGTCCCAGGGCCGAGGGCAAGACCATCACGATGAACTGGTCATTCACCGACACCGGCGAGACCTACGCCGTGACACTCGAGAACGCGGCCCTCACCTATACCGCCAGCATCCAGCTCCCCGTGGCCGACGCGACAATCACGTTCCGCCGCGCGACTCTCGATCGGGTTCTGGTCGGCGAGACGACTCTGGACAAGGAGATCGAGGTGGGAAGTATCCGGATTCAAGGTGACCGCCGGAAGCTCGCGGAACTCCTGTCTCTCCTGGATTCCTTCGAGCCGATGTTCAATATCGTCACCCCTTGAAACGGGGATGTGCTCGTGGAATGAAGCCTGATCGTTCGACCGGGCCTACATCGGTGACAAGCCGGCTCTTTGTGCGATAATGAGGACGATGTGTCGTGGCAGTCGCCTTGCAATCGCGACACGGGAAGAGGAGCCGGTCGATGAGACCCTCGTTGAATCGTCGTGAACTGCTGGCGGGGCAAGGTGGGGCGGGGCTTGCAAGCCTTGGTCTGGATCGCATTCACGTCCCCGCTCGGGCGAGCAGCCCGAACGAGAAGCTGAACATCGCCGTCATTGGCTGTGGCGGCCAGGGGGCCGAGAACCTCAAGCAAGTCTCGGCACGGAACACTGAAGCTCGAGACCTTCCCCGCCTGGTCGCGGGTGAAGCTCGAGTTTCCTGCACGCGGCGGCCGCGGCCCGATCACGATGTACTGGTGCGACGGCGGTCAGAAACCTTCTGCCGACCTGGTTGGTGGCCGCAAGCTCGCCGACAACGGCGCGATCGTGGCCGGCACCAAGGGAACCCTCTCCTCGGTCGAATGGACCGGCGGCGATTGGGCCCTACTGCCCGAGGATCGGTTCCGCGACTTCAAGCCACCTCACTCGTCGGTACCTCGTGCTCCCGAGCAGAGCCATCACCAGGAATGGCTACGCGCCTGCCGGGGAGGTCCCCCCGGCTTTCTGCCGCTTCGACGGCTTCGCGGCCCGGTTGACCGAGACCATGCTTGTCACCAACCTCGGCCTGCGAACCGGCAAGAATCTCCGCTGGGATGCTGAGACGATGGCGGCAACAGGTTGCCCCGAAGCCGCCCCGTTCATCAAGCGAGACTACCGCACGGGATGGTGAGACCAACCTTCGGAGCTTCAACCGACCAGGGAGATTCAGGAATATGGCCGGCAAGGTGAAGGTCGGAATCATTGGGTCCCGATTCGAGGCCGACATCCACGCGGCCGCCTTCCAGATCATGCCCGACGAGGCCGAGGTTGTCGCGGTCGTTTCGCCCACGCCGGGGAATCCCGAGGCGCTGGCGCAAAAATACGGCATACCTCGCGTCTTCCATGATTACCGGGCGATGCTCAGGGAGCGCGACATCGAGATGGTCACGATCGCCGCGCCCAACGCCCTGCATGCGCGGATGACCATCGACGCCGCCCATGCTGGCAAGCACGTCGTCTGCGAAAAGCCGCTGTGCATGACCCTGGAGGAGGCCGACGAGATGATCGACGTCTGCCGCCGCCAGGGCGTACTTCTGATGTATGCCGAAGAATTGCTCTTCACCCCCAAGTATGTTCAGGCCAAGCGAATGGCCGACGAGGGGGCTTTCGGCAAGGTCTACCTCGTCAAGCAGAGCGAGAAGCACTTTGGCCCCCACAGCGACTGGTTCTGGGATGTCCAGAAATCGGGAGGCGGCGTGTTCATGGACATGGGTTGCCATGGAATCGCCTTTTGCTATTGGCTCCTCAACCGGCCGGTGATCAAGAGTGTCTACTGCCAGATGGGCACGTACGTGCACGGCGACAAGACCCGCGGCGAGGACAATGCCCTCTGCATCCTCGTGTTCGACGGGGGCGCCGTGGGCCTGGTTGAGAATAGCTGGGCCCGCCGGGGCGGTATGGATGACCGGGTCGAGGTTTACGGCGAAGGAGGACTGACCTTCGCCAACCTGCTCATGGGCAACGTCCTGCCTACCTACAGCGAGTTTGGCTACGGCTACGCCGTCGAGAAGGCACCGACCACCAAGGGCTGGTCTTACCCCGTCTACGAGGAGCTCTGGAACTACGGCTTCCCCCAGGAGATGCACCACTTTGCCCGCTGTGCCTGCGGCAAGGAGACCCCAATCGCCACGGGCGAGGACGGCAGGATCGTCCAGGAAGTTCTCCTGGCCGGCTATCGCTCGGCCCGGATGGGCGCGAAGATCGGCCTCCCCTACCGCCCCACTGGCATCAAACGCCCCATCGACCTGTGGCTCGGCGCGGCCGATGAAGATCTCGCGTGATCCGCGTCCCCCGCCAGATCCCTCTTGATTTCTTCTCCTTCTGCCGATATATACTATGTCTATCGACTTAATATGACATAAGGGTGGGCCACAGCATCTCACCGAAGGCAATCGCAATGATCACGAAGAAATCCAACCCAAGCGGCATCCGATTGCTCGTTCAGCAGTTGCGGCACGTCAAGGAGACAAGGTCCGCGCGGCAGAAGCGCCGGCGGGCCTCCCTGACGCGGGTCATCGAGCAGGTCGAATCGCCTTGTCTGATCTCGGGCGAAGCAATTATCGGTTGAAGTCATACGATCAGCGGCTCGGCTTCACCTGCTTCGCCGGGGCGATCGATGGCACCGGCGATTACTTCGCTCCCATCGGGGAGAGGATTGCGAGTATGGCTTTGCGCAAGTCGGACATGGTGCCGAAGCGGTCGGCCGGGTCTTTCTCAAGCAGCGCTCGACAAGCTGATCGACGCTGCTGGCCATGCGCGCATGAGAACGAGGTATGGACGGAACGATCGAGGGGGGCTCGTAGCGGGAATGCTGGCGGTTGAGCATGTCCAGCGACTTGCCCTGAAACGGCAGCTTGCCCGTGATCATCTCGAAGAGAACGACACCAACTGATCTTGTGACCCAGCAGTTCGTCCTGCAAGGTCTTGAGTGCGACTACCGTCCGACCGGATTTGCCCAGGTGGTCGTGGACCACGTAGACTAGGCTCATTCCACCTTCGTGCACGTCGAAGATCTCGAATCGGTCACCGATCCAGTCGCCCACACTCCGGACGCCCACCATGAGCAAATACCTCATCCCCGGATCTCATCACCGTGCGCGAAACCACCAATCTTGCCGGCACCATTGTGCGCCCGATCCAGCCTTTGGTTCGGACATCCGCCAGGTCCTCCAAAGAAATTCGTGCCCGGTGCCCCGAGTTTGGAAACAATCCCTTCATTAAATTCGGCTCGGCTTGCGTCCTGGGAACAGAGGCGGTCACCACTGGGGCTGACAGCAACCGCTCATGAGTGGAGGGCCCAGAGGCGTTTGAGCCAGTGGTACGCAGGCAGGGGATGGAGTGAAAAAGCTGGCCGGCGATCAAGCGGTTCGCAGGCCCCGGTCCGTTTGCCAGTCGGTCGCGGTAAGACGGTAGAGCCGGTGCGGCTGGCCGGCGAAGACAATGTCGGTTTCGTAGCGAAAGCCGAGCTTTTCCATCACGCGCTGGGAGGCGACGTTGAATGGCAAGGTCCAGCTTGCGACCTCCGGTAAGGCCAGTTGCTCGAAGCCGATTCGCAAGCTGGCCGCGGCCATCTCGGTGGCCAGGCCGCGATTCCAGTGATCGAAGATCACGGCGTAGGCCAGCCCTACGACGTCCTGATCGTCAATCGTGCACCACTTCAACCCGCCCCGGCCCAGGAAGTGTCCACCCTCCCTGGCCCGGAAAATCCAGTACCCGAAGCCGTGCTCTGCCCAGTGGGCATCGTTCTGCACAAGCCCGTCCTTGGTCATGTTGTCAGGCAGAATCTGGCCATCCGGAGAGCGCGTTTTCATCACCTGCGGATGCAAGTGCAACCGACGGATCTCCGGGTAGTGAGTCAAGGTGAGCCGCTCGGCTGTCATTCGACGGGTGGTGAAGCGTTCGATCCCTGCCTGCACCCGGTCAATCCTTGTCAGAATCATGGCTGCCCTGCTCTTTCCACGTCGAAAAATCGAAAAGTCCACTACTATTTTATTCTACAATCTTTCCATGATTTGGTCGATTGGATTACCCGGCTCGAGTGTGAAATGGGGCACGGTTCAATGACGGGCGTTTCCGGGTGACAACCGAGGCGAAAGCAGAAGGGGCCACCCATTTTCTGGCACAAAGGATACGTGGTTGGCCCCCAACGTCCCCCCTGGCCACTGTTCTCCCGCCCCACGCCCCACGCCCCACGATCGTCAGGGTCCGCCACCGATGCCGCGCGCCGAGTTGGCTACAGCACTCCCCACCCGGTAGGGGTCAACATGCTACGACATGCTACGTTTTCCGGTTGCGGCAGAAGTTTTGCGAGCTAAGGTGTAGACGCAAGTTGATATACAATAACATATTACGTCAATTTTGCCACCAGCGCGTGCCCGGGTAGGAGGAACGTTTCCTTGCGGTGGAGGATGGGGGGATTGGTACTCTTTGCGTAGTCGAAGCAGTCGACCTCCCGCGTCCGCAGCGAGAGCTTGATGCTGCGGAGCAAGGCCGGGTGCGGGTCGGTCTCGAAGCCGGGATAGACCAGGTACGAGACCTTCCCCGAATGCCGGTGCAGCTTGATCAGGTTCGCCCCCTCGACCTCGCCGAGATACGCCCGGGCACAGCCCTCGTACACCCGGAGCAGCGGCTCGAGCGCATCGAGCGCATCGCGGTGAACATAGAGGGCTTTCAGCAGGAGCTTTCCGACCGTGGCCCGCTTGCGCGCCCCGTCCACCGCTTCGGCATGCCCTGAGCGGAACAGAAGGTCGTCCGCCTGCCAGCAGAATTTGGAGAAGCACATGAAGAAGGTCGAGACGTCGCGGTTGAGCTGACAGGCTTACGTTTCATGGGGCGACTAAGGTTTACTAGGCCGGAACGGGTTCAAATCCATGCGCCCCGAGTTTTTCGTCCTTGACGTCATTCTTGCTCAAGAAGGCGCGGATTGCTCGTTCATCCCCCCAGCAAACGCAGATGATCTCACTCACTGTGCCGTCGGCTCGATGAGCTCCTTGAGCATGGCGGGGAAGACCGCCCAAGCCCCTTGGTAGGTCGCTTCCAGCGGCGCGGGGATGTAGCGAGTCTCGGAAAGGAAGATCGGCAGCGAAGGGAGCGCGTCGCCGATTCCGACGGACTCCACGTGGGCTGTTGGGATGTCTCCGCCGATGTAGGACGCCACGATCAGCGGCTTGCCGGGCGGCGCTACGAACGGCTGGTCGCCGAGTTCGTCCCAAATCGCCTTGTGAATGCCCTGGGGGTCGCGAGGCGTCGGCGGGAAAAGGTCCACGACGAGCAAATTCACCCCTTGATTGAGGATGTCGGCCGCTTTCTCGACAAAGGACCGAAGCGCTGCGCGGCTCTCCTTATTGCCCGGAGAGAGGATCTCCATGATGGCGACGACCTTCCCGCGTCCGTGTCGAATCACAACGCGGTCGGCCCGTTTCCCGTAGTTGACACTCTGGATTTTGGCGATCAGCCGCGCGGTCGGCGAAGCCGTGGCGACGGCGATCCCGCCTTCGGGCCCTCCTTTTGGCTCGTAAGCCTGGAGCGAGACGACATCCGGAATCGGACGACCGGTGACCTGCTCCGCCATGGCTATGTAACCGGGTGGAAGCAGCCCGGCGTTCAAGGCGTTGCGGATCGCGACCACCCAGCATTGGTGAAAATCGTGAAAATCACCAGCTTCGACTCGACTCCAGTCGTGAATCGGCATGTCGCATCTCCGTAGGTCGCGTCCATTTTACCCTGGCCCGACCGGCGGGGTAAGTTTCCCCGTCTTGCGATTCCGATCACACAAGTCCTGTTGCCCGCCCTTGTTCACTCCGAAGACTGGATGGGACCACCCACTTTGTGTCACCAACGTCAGCTTGTACAGGATCCACTTTCACCGGTACTGAACGGGCGCGCTGTCTAGAAATGTCTAGATTTTTGAAGTTTCGCCAGCGATCAATGCCCCCGTGGGACTTCCGATTCTTTGTCATAAGTAGTTACTTGACAAGGACAAATTCCCGAACAGTCGGCCTTGTTCTGACCATTTTCAATCATTTTCATCTGTTTCCCTCGGGTCCACTGGCTCAAAGCGCGGAGGGAGGGCGGAACGGCCTCTTACTTTGTATCGCAGAGCAAACGCGCGTGGCCGATTTCGACCACGCGGTTCTTGGCGGGGGCAGCGCTCGGGGGTGGGGGCGTGCTTCCATGAGGCCGGACCCGGTTCGAACGCAAAGCCATCGGTGTGCCGTAATGCCATCAAACCAACTGGTCGTCTGAGACAAGGCGAATTTGGCCACCAGCGCGTGCCCGGGTGGGAGGAATGTTTCCTTGGGGTGGTGGATCGGGCGGTTGGTGCTCTTCGTGTAGTCTAAGGCGTCGAATTGCCCTCAAGCTCATCGATGTCCGGCGGTCGTATTCGAATCTTACCGGGTTCGACTGTGATAACGGCACCACCCTCAAGTTCCTTTCCATGCCGATTCAGGATGACCTCGATGACTCCCGCCTGGCTTCGCGCGGGGAAGCCTGCAATTCGGAGGATGCCGCAGTGCGGGACTCGCCGAACCACGGCGAGCTCATCGAAATCCTTGTCGAGAGTGACGAGAATTCGACCCTGGGCCAAAGCGGTTGTCAGGATTTCTTCATCTCCTGGGTCTTCACCCCAGTCTCCCGACCAAATGACGTCGCGGCCACGCATCCTGAGCTCGTCGGCTGCCCCGCCCCAGATGCATGTATCAAGAAGGAGCTTCATCTGCCGCTTTCCATCGTCAGCAACTCGATCCGCTCATGACCGACATGGCGCCGAGCGAAGGCGAAGCAAGCTTGGATGTCCTCTTTCTGGAGCCACGGATATCCTTCCAGGATGTCTTCCATCGTATCTCCCGCAGCGAGCATGCTGAGAACATGCTCAACAGCCAGCCGGCGGCCTCGGATGATTGGTTTACCGCCGAAGATCTTCGGATTCACCGTGATGCGTCCGAGTAGTTCGTCCTCGTTCATCGGTACGACTCCGGGTTGGTCTTTCCCATCGGGAACAGTTGGCAATCTCAATCATTCTACCTCAAGACCGCTCACCAGCCGAATTCCCGGCAAAAGCATGCCCGGGACACTCCCGCCCTTCAGCCCCATGCCCTTTCTTGCTTTCGCGTATTTCGTCAATTTCGTGGTTCCACCTCTTCGCCCTTTTCTCCCCTCCGCCGTACCAGCCGGTGCCCGCGAACCGTGAATCCTCGCTCCGCCAGCCGCCGTTCCCATCCCTCGCGCGTGCCGATCGTCGCCGTCTCGTCGAGCAGCCCGTGCTTTTCCTCCTGCTGGGTCAGCCGGGCGAATTTGGCCATCAGCGCGTGCCCGGGTGGGAGGAACGTTTCCTTGCGGTGGAGGATGGGGGGATTGGTGCTCGTCGCGTAGTCGAAGCAGTCGAGCTCCCGCGTCCGGAGCGAGAGCTTGATGCTGCGCAGCAAGGCCGGGTGCGGGTCGGTCTCGAAGTCGGGATAGACCAGGTACGAGACCTTCCCCGAATGCCGGTGCAGCTTTGATCAGGTTCGCCCCCTCGACCTCGCCCAGGTACGCCCGGGCGCAGCCCTCGTAAACCCGAAGCAGCGGCTCGAGCGAATCGAGCCCGTCATGGTGAACATAGAGGGCGTTCGGCAAGAGCTTCCCGACCGGGGCCCGCTTGCAGGCCTTATCGACCGACTCGGCGTTCCCTGAGCGGAACAGTAGGTCGTCCGCCTGGCGGCAGAATTAGGAGAAGCACATGAAGAAGGTCGAGACGTTGCGGTTGAGGCTGACAGGCTTACGTTTCATGGGGCGACTTCGGCCCGTTGTCCGGTTACCGATTCGCGGTTTTCGGCAGGAACACGGTCCCCGGCAGCCCAAAGATGCTGGCCACCGCTTGCATTTGCTTGACCGTGAACGGGCGCTTGCCGGTCGCCAAATCACTCACCGTGGCCCTGGCGAGACCGGCAGTCCGCGCTAGCTCCGCTTGCGACATGCCGCGCTCCTCCAGCATTTGGGCCAACAGTTCGTGGGGCGGCAGCGGCGCCACAGCGTGGTGTTCCTGTTCGTACACGATCACCAGGTCGGAAAGTGCGTCCAGGTAGGCCTGTTTGCCGTCGTCCAGCTCCTCGCGCAACAGCTCATCGACGACCGCCTGAGCCGCATCCAGATCGTTTTCACTTCTGATGCTCGTGAGTGGATGCCGTTTCACTAACGCCAAGTAGCTGTCGGGGATGGCGCCCGCTCGGACCGCGCTTTTCGTTCGGCTCATGATATCGGGCTCCGTTTCGCAGGCCGCTTCTTTCGGGGGGACTTCGGCCGCGCAGGTTGGGTCGGTTTGGGCGGTGGCTGGTGGCATCCACATTGCTTGGGCCAGTCCTCGCGGTCGTATTCGGCGTGCGTCATCACCCGCAGGACATACACTTTGTGGCTCGCGTAAAAGACCCGGGCGACAAGGCGGTATTTGTTGCCTCCCAGGTTCAGGACCGTACAGGTTCCCACCAGATCGGCTGACGGGAAGGTGCTCCGAAGCTCGCTAAAGGTACGCCAATCCGCTGCCGAAGTCTGGGTGAACCAGGTCCGAAGCGGCACTTCGGCATGCGGGTGGAGCCCCCAAAACTCACGCAAGCGCTTGAGCGACACGACCCACATGGGGAACCCCCGCCGCAAACTCACTCCTAGCATGATCGATATTTGCGAGCGCGTCAAGCTGAACGTTCGACATTTGCGAACATATCCTGGTTATTTCTCGAGCGGCGGCGGGGCGACTTCCGGGTACTTCGCCCGCTCAGCTTGCCACTTCTTCACCAGCCGTCTTGTCGCCCGGAGTTTTTCGTCCTTGACGTCACTCTTGCTCAAGAAGGCGCGGATTGTTCGTTCATCCCCCCAGTAAGCGCAGAGGATCTCGCTCAGTGCAGTGCCGGCTCGATGAGCTCCTTTCGTTCTTGGCGATCAGCCGCACGGTCGGCGCCGCCGCGGCGACGGCGATCCCGCCCTCATGTCCTCCGTATTCCTCCCTTTCTTACTTTCGTCGGATCAGCCGATGCCCTTGGACCAGCAAACCTCGCTCCGCCAGCCGCCGTTCCCACCCCACGCGCGTGCCGATCGTCGCCGTCTCGTCGAGCAGCCCGTGTTTTTCCTCCTGCTGGGTCAGCCGGGCGAATTTGGCCATGAGCGCGTGCCCGGGCGGGAGGAACGTTTCCTTGCGGTGGAGGATGGGGGGATTGGTGCTCTTTGCGTAGTCGAAGCAGTCGAGCTCCCGCGTCCGGAGCGAGAGCTTGATGCTGCGGAGCAAGGCCGGGTGCGGGTCGGTCTCGAAGTCGGGGTAGACCAGGTACGAAACCTTCCCCGAATGCCGGTGCAGCTTGATCAGGTTCGCCCCCTCGACCTCGCCGAGGTACGCCCGGGCGCAGCCCTCGTACACCCGGAGAAGCGGCTCGAGCGAATCGAGCCCGTCATGGTGAACATAGAGGGCGTTCGGCAAGAGCTTCCCGACCGTGGCTCGCTTGCAAGCCTCGTCCACTGCTTCGGCATTTCCCGAGCGGAATAACAAGTCATCGGCCTGGCGGCAGGCCTTGGTGTAACTGCCGAAGAAAGCCCGGATGTCTCGCTGGAGGCCGAGGGGGAGAATCGTCATGGGTGGGCGTCTCTGGAAGCGGCCAAGGGCCAGGTAGACCAGAAGATCCTCGGTGCGGCGGGTGGTGATCTCGTCCCATTCGGAGGTGCCCGTGACGCGCTTCACGAGGGCGAAGGCCCGTTTGATGGATCCGAGTCGTTCTTCGAGGACGGCGGCTTGGGGGAACTCGTCCACTTCCGGTAAACGACCATGTGCCGCAATGGTCGTCATGAAGGAGTCAAGCAGGTCGCGATTCGCCTCGAATTGGACCTCCGACAAGCGCTTGAGGGGTGTTGCTGCCCGGCGGCGGTATCGCCTCGCAAGATACTCCTGCGCACCAGCTTCGTCTCTGAAGACGTAGAAGACACCCAGGCCGGCGGGATGGGCTTGTTGCCCTAAAGTGCCCTCTATGAATGTCTTGAGCTCGCTCTGCTCATAATGCTTTTGGAAGGTCCCGCGCTTGGTCAGGACGCCGTCTCCGAAACCAATCGTTTCCTCACCACGTCCCTTGACGAGCACCTGAGCCGAGACGACTAAGAGGCGGCGGCAGAGCCCCCAGGCCCGTTGCATTGCCTGCCTGCGTTCATCCAAAGATTCGATGACATTGACCACATATCCGAGGTTAACCACGTCCGCCGGATGACGGGGATTGTCGGGGAAGAAAGCCGGATCCCACCCCGCCGCTGAGAAACCGCGGATGGCAAGGAGTTCGACGTCCCGACCGTAGCCACAACCGTAATCGAAGATGGTCATTGAGGGCTCGATCAGCCCTTCGCGTAGTCCACATTTCACCGGCAACGAGAGGTCGTTCCGGCGGATGGCTATCAGGTGTCGCGGGATCGATCGATCAGTTTCAGCCATTCTCGCCGTGTTCCCAGATCTCCAGGCGAGTCGTTCGTCATGGAGATGATTGCGCAACACTGGTCGACGACAGATTTCGGAGTGTGTTCACGGTTCGCACGATCTCGTCGACCGCTTCTTCCACTTCACCAACTGTCGTTTGTCTACCAAAGCTGAATCGAGCCGAAGCGAACTGTTGTTCTTCAGGGAGATTCATCGCTCTTAGCACATGACTTGGTTCTAGTAATGATGCAGTACACGCCGACCCTGTGCTCGCAGCGACCCTGTCGAGAGCTATCATCAGGCCCTCTGCATCGATACCAAGGAACGCGAGATTCGAAACGTTTGGTAGACGATGCGAAGTGTCCCCGTTGATTCGTACGTCTGAAAGCCGTACCATCAAGAGGGCTTCAAAATTATTACGAAGGGCTTCCACTCTCGGCCTCTCCAGAAACAGTTCCTTTGCCACAATCTCGCATGCCTTGCCGAAGCCAACGATTGCCGGGACGTTCAACGTCCCGCTCCGCATGCCTCGCTCGTGTCCCCCTCCGTCGATCAGAGGATTCAGTCTGCGCAACTTCTTGCTTTTCCTTACTATCAATGCGCCGATACCCTTCGGGGCATAGAGTTTATGGCCGGAAAGACTGGCCAGGTCGATGTTTCCGTTGCCAACGTCAAACGGAATCTTCCCGACAGCTTGGCTCGCATCCGTATGAAACACGACGCCGGACTCTTCGCAGACCCTGGCGATCTCTTTGATTGGGAATATAGTCCCGGTCTCATTATTCGCGGTCATGACGGACACGAGGACAGTGTTGGGGCGTATTGCCCTCCTCACGTTCTCGGGTTCTATTCTCCCTCGGGAATCGACGTCCAGAACCGTTACCTCAAACCCTTCATTGTGAAGTGACGAGAATGGGTCCAGGACGGCTTTGTGTTCGGTAGCCTGAGTAATCAGGTGCGGCCTGGGGATCTCTACAGAGCGGGCAACACCTTTTATCGCCAAGTTGTTGGATTCGGTAGCACCACTGGTCCAGACGACATCTGACGGCAAACACTTGAGTAAGCCCGAAACTTGAGACCGCGCAAGTTCCACAGCCTCGCCGGCAATTCGTCCGAAATGGTGTTGACTCGCTGCATTCCCGAAATCCCGTGCGAAGTAGGGCAGCATCGCCTCCAAGACACGGATATCCGTAGGCGTGGTGGCACAGTAGTCGAGGTATATCACGGACGATGTGAACGGAGTAGTCACAGGAACCTCGAGGAGGTCTATCCCCTAGTTATCAACCGCACACGTTATTTCCACACTTGGATACGCGTTACCGAACTTTGGCCGGGAAGGCGTGTGACAGCTACCCCCGCAGGAAGTGCCCCCAGATCTACCTGCTGTCCCAGCAGTGCCTTCAGAGCCCGTGCCGAGGCTGCGCTCGTCTTGAAACACAGAGCCAGCCCCACGTTCTCGAGGAAGTTGTCCTCTTCCTGATCGTAGTCATCCGGGGATTGTGAGATTAGAAAAATGGAGACGCCCTTCGACCTGCTTTCGCGGACGAGGCTGATTAACGAAGGTTGTCCATAACCGAGTACTTTCCTGGCCTCGTCAATCCCCACCGTCAAGCGGAGCTCACGATTGCCTCGCTCGTCAATGGCAGAGTCGGGCAGGGACTTCGAGAACGCGTACAGTGCGTCCAGCATTAGAAACACAATGAATCGCTGAGCAGTCTCAGGCGCCTCATGGACGTCGATGATCCAACTCTGCCTGAAGAAATCGGAAGGTGAGAGCCGTGGCTCGAATAGCCTCCAGCTAGTAAGGTCATTAAATGTGGAGGTCACGGCGTCCGATTTTCGCCGGTTTTCAGCATAGACCGCCTGGAGTGAGCGACTGACTGTGTTGATTGTGATTGGCAACTGGTCTCGGTATGCACGTTGTGCGGCATCCCGGAGGAAATCGAGTTGGATCCCACCCGGCTTACTTCGGGCCACACGGACAAACGATTCTCGGAACCTCATCGCCGCGTTGGTTATCTCTCCCTCGTCGTTCGATGGCAACCAGAGCACGTCCAAAGGGATGGATTCCTTGGGCGCCGAGACGACTCTCGCTCCCAGGGCTCGGATAAGCTGGCGGTCTGCGGCGAGGTCGCCCTTCGCCATATCAAAAAGCAACACCGGACAAGAGGTCGACTCGTGGACCCTCGCTATAAGCTGCATGGCGGTTCGCGTTTTGCCGGTGCCGAGAGTGCCCATGATGGCGACGTGCGGTGACCCTCCTCGTCCATTCAGATGCCAGGTGGCCGGTTTCTGCGTTGTTAGATCAGTGCCAGGGTCGCCGAGAGTCAGAACAATTGGCCCAAGAATCGTATCAGCCCCGGTGGTGTCCTCGGTCTTACGCGACCTCGCCCCTCGGGCCTTTACGAGACCGGCACGCTCTGCAACCTGTAAGAGGAATCGCTCGTACTCCTCCTCGCAGTGCTCCCACTCCGCGGCGAGCAGAAGGATGCCCCTATGCCAATGTCGCCTCACCTGTTCCTGAATCGCCTCAAGCGAGGGCTCTTCCAGGTTAGCTCTCTCGATGATCATCGCGATCCAAAGTGATAGTTCTTGGTCGCCGAAGAGGTTCCTTCCAAGTATGGTTTTCCCATGTTCCTCCGTATCGACTCCCTGGAGAGGTTCAGGAGGATCATCGAGCTCGAGCGAACGAGCGAGGGCTAGTCGAGCGGGTTCGTATCGGAATTTGAGCCCAAGCTTACCCATAAGCCGGTCGTTCGTCTCGTCCGCTCGGCGAGACGTTCGGAAGTTGGCACTATCGACGGCGCGAAGCGTGATCAGGGGAGATACCACTGGAGTTACACCTCCTCTCGCCCGAAGTAGCCAGGACGAATATGGGCACGGCCGACCCCGTCGCCGAGCTCCTCGAACTCAATTCGATAGGACACAGCTAACCGATTGCGAATAGCGTTCAAATAGGGGCCGTGCACCTCATCTGGCTGCGATAGAAAGATCACCTGATCAGACACTTGTGACGCAAAGTACTTGAGCACGTTTGTCCGATGGTCTGTGTCGAGACGAGCAAGCGGGGTATCCATGACGACCGGGACACTGGCCCCGGATACTCGGGCAATAGCCGCGATGAGGGATAGGGCGAATATCTGCTCCTCCCCCGCCGAGAGGTCCATGTCGCGTATGTCTCGCCCCCTGTCTCCCAGAAGCCTTACAGTACAGTCAGGCGAGATTTCAATACGCTTCACCAAACCCTTGTGAGCAAGGTGGCGATAGATATCTGTCATCTCCTCGCTCAGTCGCTGCACATGCAGCGGGTAAAGGTCTTCGATGGTCTCGCCGATAAGAGCGGAGATCGATTCGGCTTGAGCCGCCCGAGTAAGGTTTGGTTGTGCGCTCTGAAACCGCTCCTGATACCGAGCCAACTCAGGCCGTTTTTGGTTAAGAAGGGCCTGGTCCGAATCCTCTTGTCGACGTAGCGCGCTGATTCTGTCGGACAGGCCCCTTTCTTCGTCATTCAGCTTCTCAAGTTCAGCGCTCACGTCTTTGATGCGTTCCTCAACGCCGCTCAATTGGGCTATTTCCTGAGTGAGACGGTCGACCTGGTTACGCGCTTCCTCATGCTCGCTAAGGAGTTCCTCGAGTTCAGTGATGGTGAACCGGTCAACCTTGTCGAGGCGGGCGAGGATCGAGGTGCGGTCAGCCTCAGCTAGATAGCTGTGGCGGAACTTCTCGGCACATCCCGGCGGAGGAGGATGCCAGAGGGATTCCCAAGCCACCTTCACACGCTCTCGAAGAACCGCCAGTTGCGGCTCCGATAAAGGCGTTGGCAGCGGCGGTTCTTCTGCCTCGAGACCGGCAAGAATGATTGGTAGCCCATCCCGTGTCTGCTCCTTCCCCGCAAGCCACTGCGAGCGCATCACCTCGCCATCGATGACTTCGCGGACGCGGGACAGGAGTTTTCGCCCCACCATTGCGATTGCAAGATCGGTGTGGAGGATTTGGACAAGTTTGTCTTCTATGCGTGTCTTTTTCTGAGTGAACCGATGTTTGTTCTCATGGAGCTCGCGCACGCTCTCCATGCCACCCCCAGTCATTGTTCGGAGTGTCTTCATCAACGCGTCGCGCTTCTCTCGGACAGTCTTCGACTTGCCTTCGAGCGCGGCCCGGTCCTTTGCCAATGGCTCCAGACGAGCTACGATCTCCTGGATCTGAGCCTGGACACGGGACAGGGTCGCGTCCTCGATCTTTTCGACCCCGCTCCGGCGTTGCGACGCGTAGTCCAGCAAGTGCTGCTGGAGGTCGCGGAGGACCTGAACTCCAAGAATCCCTTCAATACCCGACTTGACCTGCTTCGCCATGTCCCGACGGGCGAGCTTCTGCACTCGCTCGCCGTCGAAGAGGAAGAACTCTGCGAGGTGCCAAGGAAGAAAGCGCTGGGCGATGAGCCCGCGGAAAAAGTCCTCACGATCCTCGCGAGCGGGCCTGAATCCTGGGACCTTCATCGGCTCCTCGTCCGGTCCCGTGAAGACTTGAATATCTTCCTCGCTCCTTCGGTGACGGCCGTCACCGGTGAAGTGCCAACGTCGCTGTATTCGAAGTCTCTCGTCTCCCTCCTCGAGGACCACCTCGATCGTAATGGAGTTTCGGCCTTGGTCGAGCGCCTGTGCGTGGAGCCCGCGCTGGAGGAATTCGTCATAGGAACGGTCCGCGTCCCCGTCCGAATCCGCAACGGCGCGAGAGAGGACGCCCATCGCATCGCGCCCGTAAAGCCCCAGTATGAGTGCTTCGAGCAGGCTTGTCTTCCCGAACCCATTTTTCGCACCGATGAGGCCGACGTTTTTGGTCTTCGTGGGGGCAGGGAACTCCACGGTTGTATTTGTGAACGCCTTCCAGTCCCGTAGCCGAATAGATCGAAGGAACATGATTCAATGCTCCTCGTCTCCGGGGCCTCGTTGAGGCATGGGGCCGAGGAGGTCGTCAAATTTCTCGAAGAGGCCGCTGCGCCGCTTCTTGCCCAGTTGTTCGAGCTCTGCCTGGACTAGCTCATCCAGGATCCTTATTGAGATGCGAGCCCGCCTGCAGTGCTGCTTAAGCGCGTTTCTTGCATCTCCCTGCTCAAAGAGAGGTATCCCGTTCACGGTTAGCTCTTTCTACGTCTTGACCTTCGATTGCTTGAGCAAACGCCGGGCTTCAGTCACCGCGTCCTCAGCCCAGATCGTCTTGATGATCGCGATTTCCCGCTCGTCGATGAGCGGCACCTCGACCTGCCGCTGAGTATCCAGGAGACGATTCAGAATCTCCTGTCGAGTCTCTAGCGTGAACGGCCCGGCGACGGTCGTCTCTCCGTCGCCCATGATAGCGATCCTCCCGTCACGTCGCTCCAGCATTCTCTTGCTCCGGTCATTCCGGATGACGGCGAGCCAGTCCCTGAATTCGAGGAGAGGTTCTAGATGCTCGAATCCCGCGTCTATGAAACCCTCCATGCTCCTGTCCTTCTCGACCACGGTGCATGTCCAGCAGCCGAAGCGCGACGACGATGTGCCACAGGACGGAGCCTGGCTCTTGTCGATCACCATGGGGCACTCCCCCCCCTGAGCGTTCCGGTACAGAGTGACGAGCTCGCGGTGAGTGCCACCCCACGGCGGCCGGCGCTGGAGGAGCAGCTGCCATACGCCCTCGTTCGACAGCTCTAGAAGAGGCCGAAAGACTTTACATCCCTTGAGGTCGTCGTGCGAGTTCAGCCGACTGCCCGGCGCGTTCGTATGACGGTTCGCCGTCACCGCCCTCGCTGCCGACTCAGCCCGTCGCACGCCGAGGAGAAGGATAACTTCGCCGTTGGAGGCCACCTGACTTAAGATGTACTCAGAGGTAGGCTGGATCTTCATCCGATCTGTACACCAGCGGAAGCTCCGCGTGGGCGCCGGGTACCCCCTACCAATGAGGTTTACCCAGAACGTCTGATCCGGTGCAGGAGAGGTCTTTACGACCGTGATCGGAAGGTGGAGATTCTCTGCCGCGTCCGACAAACGTGACAGCTGTCGGTCGATATAGGCAATGAGAATCGGAGATTCGACGAGCGTGTCGTTGCAGAGAATGTGGACCGGCCGCTTCCGGTCCCCCGGGGCCAGGGCCATCAAGAGCTCAAACACGAGCTGGGCGAGAAGCGTCGAGTCTTTCCCACCCGAGTACCCAATGATCCAAGGGTAAGAATGGGGCGCGATATACTCTTCGAGTAGTTCCGCCTGAATCTGATGCAGGACTGAGACATCAAACGCTACCGGCACGCCGCCGTTGATCATCCATAGCCCCCCTGGCGAAACGAGGCCAATCGGCAAGGTGGCCATACCACCCGGGTTCGGAGTTTCGATCCTTAAGCTTACACGATTAACGAGGATCGTGCGAGGATCGTGGCCAGAGAGTAGGCGGGGCTTATTCGGGCAGAAGTGGCGGTTCCGCCGACCTAAGTCTTTCTAATTCTGAGGCCGCAAATATAAGGCAATTATTGCTTTACATCCAGCCAGATCTTCCAACTCTTGCCCGCACGAAAGGAGAGCGCGAATCAGCTGTGGGGGTTCGGCTGCGCAACCGATCGCCACGGCGAGCCTAGGGCTAGGGTGATGAAAAGTTGCCCTGGTGCCTGTTCCTCGCTCATCCCGGATTTGTTGCGCATTTGGGCTTGCCGTAGGCTTGTCTCCGCTGTGATTGTACTGACACGCCGAGCTTCTCTGCG
>Ga0074044_10002091_pt1 | contig 17595 bp, 10 predicted proteins | sample BogForMeECP23OM1_FD_94443 | JGI IMG/M metagenome (GOLD analysis project Ga0074044, IMG submission 94443) | Bog forest soil microbial communities from Calvert Island, British Columbia, Canada - Bog Forest MetaG ECP23OM1 | ecosystem: Environmental > Terrestrial > Soil > Wetlands ...
ACAACAAATTCGAGCGGCGCTTGATTCTGCCGCTCTCCCTCTCGTACGATCACCGGTTGATCGATGGCGCCGACGCCGCGCGTTTTCTGCGCTGGATCGCGGAAGCCTTCGAGCAGCCGTTCCTGCTTTCGGTTCAGGGATAGAGTCCGTGTCACCGCAGAGACGCAGAGACCGCTGAGAAGTGCTTTTCTTGTTCTTGGACACGTAATACGCAGCATCTACATGAGAAGCGATTCGCGCTGGTTGCTTTGAACTTTTGTTTTTGTATTTCTCCGCGTCCTCGGCGTCTCGGCGGTCAGAAGCTTTTGGTTGAGATATCGCATATTGAGGGTAGATAACGAAATGGCAGACTCTTCGAATCTCCGTGTGGCTGTAATTGGCGGCGGTCCCGGCGGTTATGCCGCTGCATTTCTGGCGGCTGACCTGGGCATGAAAGTGACGCTGATCGATCCGGAAGCAAATCCCGGCGGCGTCTGCCTCTATCGCGGCTGCATCCCGTCGAAGGCCTTGCTGCATGTGGCCAAACTGCTGGAAGAAGCGGAACAGGCCAAGAACTGGGGCATCGAATTCGGCGAGCCCAAAGTTGACCTCAACAAACTCCGCGGATGGAAGGATAGCGTCGTCAAGAAGCTGACGGGCGGGCTTGGCCAGTTATCCAAACAGCGCGCGGTGCAGCTTATTCAGGGTAAAGCGGCGTTCGTCAATTCCACCATGCTGAAAGTGACGAAGACCGCGGCGGGCGGCGAAGAGACTCTGACCTTCGACCGCATCATCATCGCGACCGGGTCGCGTCCGACGGTTGTGCCGAGCATTAAGCTCGACAGCCCCCGTCTGATGGATTCGACGGGCGCTCTCGATCTGCCCGATATCCCCGGAACGCTGCTGGTGATCGGCGGAGGCTACATCGGGCTGGAACTGGGATCGGTTTACGCCACACTCGGCACCAAGGTGACCTGTGTAGAAATGATGCCTGGCTTGTTGCCCGGCGCCGATCGCGACCTGGTGCTGCCTCTGCACAAGCGCCTGGAGAAACTTTTCTCCGCGATCCTGCTGAATACCACAGTCAAATCGCTCAAGGACGAGAAGACGGGCATCCGCGTGACCCTCGACGGTCCCAACGTAAAAGAAAAAGAGCAGGTATTCGACCGCGTGCTGATGTCGGTGGGACGCCGGCCGAATTCCGAAATTCCGGGCCTGGACAAGACGAAAGTCAAAGTCAACCAGAAGGGATTCATCGAAATCAACGAGCAGCGGCAAACCGCCGATCCCACGATCTACGCCATCGGCGACGTCGCCGGCGAACCGATGCTGGCCCACAAGGCCATGCATGAGGGACGCACCGCCGTGGAGGCGATCGCCGGCCACAAGGTTGCTTTCGAACCGAGCGCGATTCCCGCCGTCGTGTTCACCGATCCCGAAATCGCGTGGGCGGGACTGACGGAAACGCAAGCCAAAGAACAAGGACGCGAGATCACCGTCGCCAAGTTCCCGTGGGCTGCTTCGGGACGAGCCATCACGCTCGACCGGCCCGAAGGCCTTACCAAGCTGCTCATCGATCCGAAGACGGAGCGCGTGCTCGGCGTCGGCATCGTGGGCGCGGGTGCGGGTGAACTGATCGCCGAAGGCGTGCTGGCCGTCGAAATGTGCGCGCTGGCGGCCGACGTGGGCATGACCATCCATCCGCACCCAACGCTCTCGGAGACAATGATGGAATCGGCGGAAATCTTCTACGGACAGGCCACCGACATTTATCGTCCGAAAAGGTAGTGACCGTCTTTCTGATGGAGGGACGCCCGGCTCTCCACTTACTGGAACCTCAATGAAAAAACTGGCGCTGTTGGTTCTTCTCGTTTCCATCTCTCTTCGCGGTCTGGTGGCCCAGTCCGTGACCAGCCTGCTGCCGGGCGGGGCGCAGGCTCAGGGAACAACTGGCCCGTCCGCCGATCAACTGGGACGCGATACACCCTCGGGAACTGTCCTTGGATTTCTGCAAACCGCGCAGTCCGGAGATTACAAGACCGCCGCCGATTACCTGCAAATGAGTGCCGCGCGCCGCCAGGCGCAGGGGCCGGACCTGGCCGAGAAACTGAAGCTGCTCATGGATCGCGCCTTCGTGGGCAAACTGCGCCGCCTCGCCACCACCTCCGAAGGCAGTCTCGAGTACGGCACCGCCGACGTGCAAACGATCGGCGTTTTTTCCTTTGGGGATGCGGATGTCCCGGTTGTCCTCGTCCGGATCGCCGACCCGAATTCCGGAAAAATCTGGCTCTTTTCTTCCGAGACACTCGGCAAAGTTCCTGAACTGTATGACAATGTCGAGGCTCACCAGGTCGAAAACAAGCTGCCGCAAAGCCTGGTGCGAAATGTGTTTCTCGGGATGCCGGTCTGGCAATGGCTGGCGCTCTTGGCCGCGATTCCAGCGGCTCTCGCCATTGGCTGGGCGGTGGTCTTGCTGCTGGCGATTCCACGCCGCCTTTGGCTCAAGTTCAGAAATCGTCCCAACCTGCATTCTTACAGCCGCATGTCCAAGCCGCTGCTGGTCTCATTCAGCGCGTTGGCTCATCGCGTGATTGCCGGCTACTTTGGCCTGCCCTTGCTGCCCCGTCTTTATTATTCCCGAACCATTCAGGTCCTCATCAGCATCGGCTTCTTCTGGTTTCTACTGCGCGTCACTAGTCTCACGATGCAGCGCCTGCGCCTCCGTGCCATCGGCGCGGGGCGCATCGGCACCGGAACCCTGATGGTGCTGGGCGAGCGGCTGCTCACCGCGCTGGTAGTCATTGTCGCCGTCCTGGCCACGCTGGGTATCCTGGGCTTCAACCTGACCACCGTACTCGCCGGCCTCGGCATCGGCGGCATTGCCATCGCTTTCGCCGCTCAGAAGACACTCGAAAATCTCTTCGGCGGAATCTCCGTTCTGGCCGACGAAGTCATCCGCGTCGGTGACTATTGCCGCTTCGGCGATCGCACAGGAACCGTGGAAGACATCAGCCTGCGTTCCACTCGCGTTCGGACCGACGCACGCACCGAGCTTTCCATCCCCAATGGCGCACTCGCCACCATGAACCTCGAAAATTTCTCCCGCCGCGACAAAATTTTGTTCAATCCTGCACTCGCGATCAGGTGTGGATCCACGGCGGACCAATTGCGCTATCTGCTGGCCGAGGTTCGCCGGATGCTATACGAGCACCCGAAAGTCGAAAATGACAGCGCCAGTATCCGCTTTGCCAATTTCGACAACAGCGCTTTGCGTCTTGAGATCTTTAGTTACGTGCTCACTCGCGACTCCACCGAATTCGCCGCCATCCGCGAAGACCTGTTGCTGCGCATCATGGAGATCGTGGAGAAATCGGGCAGCGGCTTCGCCTTCCCGTCGCAGACCGTGTACTTCTCGCGCGATTCCGGCCCCGACCAGGAAAAAACCAGTGCCGCCGAACAGCAGGTCCAGCAATGGCGGGACCAGCACAAGTTGCCCTTCCCCGATTTTGCGCCTGCCGACAAGTCGGCTTTTCGCGGGTCGATTGTCTACCCACCGCCCGAGTCGGCAACCGCGAAAAACCAGCGCCTTCCTTGAAACTATGGGGATCCGCCCACTTACCCCAGTAACTTGCGGGTTTCGGCGCCGGTTCCTAGCATGAGAGAGTTATGCCTCATGCCCTGCTGTTGTCGCCGGATGACCAGGCGGTCACCGCGATTACTGACGTTTTGGAAGAAATGTCGGTAACCTGCGAGCGCCCTCTGGACGGAGGATCGGCCGCCCAGAAACTCAATTCGCACAGCTTCGATCTGGTGTTGGTCGATTGCGAAAATCTGCCGGCAGCCAAACTGATCTTTGACGTTTGCCGTCGCGGAAAAAGCAGCAACAACCCTATCCCGATCGCCATTGTTGATGGCCGCGCCGGTCTGCCCACTGCTTTTCGCCTGGGCGCCGAATTGATTCTGACCAAGCCGGTCGCAAAGGACCAGGCCCGGACCACCATTCGCACCGCAGTCAGCCGCCTGCGAAAAGACGTTCCGGCCAACGAGAGTGTGCCCGCGCTCGCTGCGAGCCCGGCCGTGCCCAACGCCGCCGTGACCAAAGCACACGCGCAGGCCGCCGCCGCTTCTTCGCAATTGACCAGCTTTGTCGAGCCCGTTCTACCCGTTGCTTCAACCGCGACTCTTTCCGCGCCGGCCCACGCGACGACGATGCATTCCGCCATGGCCGACGTCGCAACCCCACCAGCCCCTCCAAAGTTGAATCCTCGGCCTGCATCTGTTTTGCCCTCATCTTTGCCCCAGTCATCTCCGGCGCCAGCGGTTGCGGAAGATTCCAAACCCGCGCGCCTGCTCTCTGACGACCCGGTGCTTGCGGAACTGGAAGAAACGGAATTCAAAGAATCGGAGCGAAAAGAAGCGGAACAGAAAAGCACGGGATCGAGCAAAGCAGTGCCCGATCAAACGCCCACCGAAACCGTGGCACCGGTCTTTTCGTCCTACCAGCAAAACCAGCGGAAAAAGCGCAGTCCGCTGGTCGTGTTGCTCATGCTCGCGGTCGCCGGCGGCGGTGGCCTGTATGCCGCGTGGACCTATCAGCCCGGATTCCGGGAAATCGCCCAACCGCAGATTGATCGCGTACTGGCCCTCGCCGGAATAGCGAATTCCCCGAAGAGCCAGCCGCCGGCGCCTAATCGCGCGAAACCTTCAACCCAACCAGCGACTCAGCCGCCAGCGGCCACAAGCTCGGCGTCCGCGCCGGCATCGCCAACCGATCCGAACCAGAAACAATCATCGGTCCCAGATTCCACGGTGGCAGGTCCCGCGGCAACGTCTGACGCTGCAACTCCTGTTCAGCCGGCAGCGACCCCAGGCACGATAGTTGCGCCGGCAACTTCCGGGGCCAATACCACAACTGCACCTCTGGTCAGCAAGACAGAGGTCAGCAAGCCCAGCGAGAGCAGGAAAGACACCGCCGCTGCACCTTTGTCCGGCGCTCAGCTGCCCGGGGAGGACACCGCAATTATTCTCTCTTCCAAGGGTGCGGAAAAGCGGCTGGCGCACAGCATTCAGCCCAAGTTTCCCGTCGAAGCTCGCTCCGGCTCTGCGCAGGGAACGGTAGTCCTAAAGGAAGTCGTGGATGAGAACGGCAAGGTTGAGGGCGTGCGACTGGTCGAGGGAGACGCTGCCCTGGCCACTGCCGCCATCCAAGCCGTGAAGCAATGGCGCTATCGGCCTTACGTCCGCAACGGAAAGGCCCAGCCCTTCCAGACGGTCGTGATCATCGACTTTCAGCGGCCATAACCGCAGACCCCTCAGAACAGTCGTTGGTCGATGGTCGCTCGTCGGTGGACGACAAGAGCCCTGCTCTCAAAGCGATCCATCAAGCAAACGACCAACGACAATCGACCCTCGACCCTCAGCTCAATTACCCACGTAACTTGCTGGTACCCACGACATTACCTAGGATGGCCTCATTATGGGTTACCAAGCTGTACTCTTCTGTCCCGACGAAAAATTGGCCCGGGTTGTAGGTCATGTGTTCAGTGAACTGGACTTTGCGGTGGAGACGGTTCACGAGCCTTTTGCCGCGGTCAAGAAATTCATGGCACAGCGTTACGACGCCATAGTCGTGGACTGCGAGAATGAACCGAACGCTACCCTGCTGTTCAAGAGCGCAAGAAATTCCGGTTTCAATCAAAGCTCGCTGGCGATCGCCCTGGTCCTTGGACAAGCGGGCGTGGCCAAGGCTTATCGCATCGGCGCCAACCTGGTGCTTACCAAACCGATCAACGTCGAACAGGCAAAGGGAACGCTGCGGGTCGCGCGCGGGCTCCTGCGGAAGAACGCTGATGCTGCCAGTGCGGCAACCCCGGCAAAAACCGAAACTCCCGTATCCGCCGGCAATTCACTCCAATCGGCGAGTCGAGACGCGGAAACGATTGCTTCACCATCAAGCAGTCCCGCCCTTCCTGAATTTGAAACTTCGCCGCCGGCGATGATTTCGACCGCGCCTCCAGCAGCAGCCCCGGCCATGACAGCGTCGGCAGAGGTGGAGGACAAAGCTGCGGCCGTTCCCGAACCTGCAGCGCAGAACGAAATACCCACAGAGATTATGATGGCAGCCGAGCCTGTAGTGGAAGCAAGCCACCGGGTAGTCGAAGCTGAGGCAGTCAATAACGACGTAATCAGAAGCGCAGAGGTCAAGGACGAAGCAGCAAAGGTCGTCGCGGCGCACTTACCATACCCGAAACCGAGTTCTGCCTTCACGTCGGCCCAGGGGTCAGCCGCAGCCCCGGCTCCAGCAAAAGAAAAAGAGAACAAGATTGTTGAATCAGAGGCGGCCAGCCCGTCGCACACCGGCGCCGTAACCTACGGCTCGGCGAACCCAACCGATGTCCCATCTTTTGCCGGATTTGGCGAAGGAGATTCCGAAGGATCGGGCATCGGCAAAAAAGTCCTGATCGGAGCGGCGGCTCTACTGGTTTTAGCTCTGCTCGGCTACCTTGGTTATGAGAACCTCGGCAAGTTCACCGCTATCTTTGCCCCGCAGCACGCCAGCACGCCCCAAGCGTCGATACAGCCCGCTCCTGCCCGAGTGCCCATGTCCTCCCCGGTGCCGGATCCTTCGACAAGTACACCAGAGCCAGCGAGTCCGGCAACTCAAACCGTAACTCCTAAAACGGCTACTGCTGCACTGCCCGACAAGCCGTCAGCCGATGTTCCGGTGATTCGGCTCAACGCGACCCCGGAGCCGGAAACGAAGAAACCCGATTCGTCACCCCTACGAGTGAAGTCGAACGTCGCGGGAGCCAAAACGCAGGCCCACACAGACGAGTCTGCGCCTCAGCTTCCTAGTCCGCTCGCCGTTTCCTCCGCCGACGACAACACCGTGAGCGGCCTGATGACGGCATCGCCGAACCTTCCCAAGCCTTCGCTGGCAACACTGAAGATTTCGCAGGGCGTGTCCCAGGGGCTTCTGATCAAGCGGGTGCAGCCAAAATATCCGCCAGCGGCGCTTGCGACTCATACCCAAGGCGCAGTGCAGATTGAGGCCATCATCAACAAAGAAGGCAACGTCACCAATGTGAAGGTGCTCAGTGGGGACCCTGTTCTTGCGAAGGCCGCGCTGGACGCGGTTCGTCAGTGGAGATACAAGCCCTACTACCTCGATGGCGAGCCCGTCGAAATCGAGACGCAGATCACGATCAACTTCAAAGCAAACTAGCCTGGAAGGTGTCAGGTCTTAGGTCTTAGCGGGATTGGGTTTCCTAAGACCTAAGACCTGACACTTAAGACCTGGTCTAGTTCAGCTGTTCGTCCAGCGGACGATGCCGCGGACGCCCCGGATGAGCGGTGATGCTGCGGAATTTATGGTAAAGTCCGTTCAAGTCATCGCTCAACAGCCGCACCACCTGCATGCAAAACTCGGCGTGCTCGCGAAGAAACTCCAGGAACTCCTTGCGCGGAATAAACGCCACTGTCGCTTGGCCGCCCGCTTCCGTGGTAACCCGATATTTTTCTCCGGTCATGCTCTCACTCAGCCCGAGTATGGTTCCAGCACCGACCACCTCCAGCAGCTGCTTTTGGCTCTGACCGGTCGACAGCAGAACACGAACTTCCCCGCTCTCCACCAGGTAAACACCCGTTACCGCGGAACCCTGCTGAAACAGGATGGCGCCTTTGGGGAACCGGCGAACCGTTTTGATCCCCTTAAGGGCCTGCACCAGATCGGGGCTCAACTTGCCCGGCGTGGGCTGCGACGACACAATGTCACTCCCTTTTGTCTCAGCCTATCCTGCACGCGCCCGGAACCGCAGGCGGCGATTTGGATGACGGCTCTAAGTGGCTAGCGACTGGAAGCCGTTGGCTCCAGACTACACCTCCGGAGGGTGGTCTGTCGGCTCATACCTGACAGGGTGTCGATGGGTCGGGTAGGCAGCACTTTGTCCCAGAGTTAACACAGGGGAGGGAGAAGGAATGCCGCGTCGCAGCAGACGGGTGACCGGAATCGCCGTCTATTGCCGCTCAAGAATCTCGTCGACTGCGACCTTGCTGCCTTTGTCGACGCTGACGACCTTATGAATCGGCTTGAAGCCGGTCAGGGTGACATCCACGACGTAGTTCCCCGGCCCCAGCATGACGTCGAGTGGCGATAATTTATCCAGCATACGCTGGTTGATCGAGATTTGTGCGCCTTTCGGCTGGGTATGAATGCTGATGGATCCCATGCCCGCAGTGCTGTCGCCGCCGCGTCCAAACAGCTTGTTGAACTTGCCCACGGTCCGGATGTCCTCGGCATTGCCCAGCGCTCGCAGTGCGGGCGAGTACTGGAAATTCTGACCGGGACCGAGGTCGGCGGTAACGGTCTCCTCCAAGTATCCCTGCTTGCGCAACAGAACTGTATGGCTTCCCTTTTCCACGGCGAACTGTGCCGGGGTCAATCGTCCGGTAGCCTTGCCGTCGAGGACAACCTCGGCGCCAGGCGGCGCGCTGTTCACTACCATCAGCGCATTGATCGGCGCCAAATGAAGCGCCAGAGTTGACTTGCTGTTGGCAGCAACATCGATGGAACGTACCTCGGACGAATAGCCCGGCTTGCTCACAGTTATGACGTGCTTACCGGGACTTAAACTCGCCACGGTAAACGGCGTAACCCACGACGGATCGCTTTTCCCGTCGACCTGAAACTGTGCGCCTTGAGGGCTGGAGTCGATCAGCGCCTGGCCTGGAATCACGACTGGCACTGGGGCTGGAACGGGCCGTCGCGGGCTGCGCCTTTCGACCTGCCGCACCGTCAGGCGCGGTTCAGCTTCCGCGACCGGCGCAACGGGTGGAGCTGGGTTCTCCGTTTGCTGTACCACCGGAGTCTGTGCGACTGGTTGAGCCGAGGTTGATTCCACAACTTTCGTCGGCCGCGGAGCAACCGTGGAATCATCGTCTTCCGAGCGGACGTGAAGAAAGACGGTGATCGCAATCACCAGAATCAGTCCCACCGCGCCCAGGATCGCAAACAGCATCAGCCGTGGCGGAATGGTGGCGATTTCCTTCATCGCCTTTTCCGCGACTTCCCGCGGCTGGATTTTTGGCTTCTCTTCTTGTTTCCGCGGGTGGAACTGCACCACCGGCTGCACCGGCTCAGCGGGCTCCGGAACTGGCTGCGTGAAAACCGGCTCCTTGAGCGGAGGCAGCTCTTCCAGATCAGAAAAACTCTTGCCCGATGAGCCACCTTCGGGCTCAGACATCATGGGATCGACAGCCACGCGCGGCACCTGCTCCTCGGATTCTTGCTCCACCGCCGCCGATAACACTGGGCTGCGCGGGGCCTGGGATTCGGAAGCCTCAATTTCAGGTTCGCCATCGAATTCGTCGATGAGCTGCGCACCAGACTTCGGATTAGAGTCTGGAATAGAGTTTGCATCGAAGCTCGCCTGGCGCCATTCGCCCCCTGCGCCCGCAGCGGCTGCGGCGGCTTTGCCTTCGGCTGCCGGCGGATCGACGGAAAACACCGGCGCGTCGACTCGAGGAGAAACAGGTTTGGGCGGAGCGGGTGGCGCTGCAGGCGCGGGCCGGGGTGCGCTTGACGCTGCCGAGACAAACTTACTGGCCGCCGCCGCACGAGCCGCGGAACTCACGGCCAGACCCGGCGTCGCCTTCTTCGATTCGGTGACGGCTTTCTTGCCGTTTTCTTTGCATTTCTCCAAGTCATCCAAGAGTTCGCGCGCGCTCTGATAACGCTCCGCCGGATCCTTCGCGAGCGCTTTCATAACCAGCGCGCTAACCGCCGGTTGAATCTTAACGTTCACTCTGGACGGGCTGGCGGGCATCTCATTTTCAATCTGGCTTACCAGCGCAACCGGGTCCGCGGCATCGAAAGCCTTCTTTCCCACCACCATCTCATACAGGATCGTCCCCAACGTAAACAGGTTCGAACGCAGGTCAATGGCTTCGCCGCGAATCTGTTCAGGAGAGCAGTAGGGCATGAGCCGGCCCAACCCATCTTCCGATTCCGCACCGATCAGGCTCATGTTCGAGATGCCATAGCCGAGAATCTTGACCATTCCGTCCCACTGCACCATGATCTTGGCGGGCTCCAGCGAACAGTGGGCCACATTTTTCTCAGCGGCGTGTTCCAGCCCGGCGCAAACCTGGCGGGTAATGTCGAGCAGATCCCAGATGGAGAAGCCTTCTTTGCGCGCCAGCATGGTGGCCACGCTGTTGCCCTGGATGTATTCCATGGCCGCGCAGAATTGGCCGTCGATTTCGCCTGCGCCATAGAGCAGAACAATGTTCTGGCCGGCGAGATCGCGCGTGCTCTCGCCTTCGGCAATGAGCGTTTCCACAAACGCGTCCGCGCGGTCACCCAGCGGCTCCAGACTCTGCGTCTTGAGCGCCACGACTTGGTTAGTTTCCGTGTCCAGCGCCTTGTAGATCGAAGCGGTGTCGGACTTGGAAAGTTCGCTCTGAATTTCGAAACGGCCAAACATCGTCGCCATTACCATCGCCCTCGCGGTGACAAGCCGCACTCCACCCTGCAATATGTTCTGGCTAAGAACAGGGCAAGAATCAAAACTAGAATACTGCCATCAACTGTCCAACTGAGAGTTACGAAGGTCACCGAAAAATGGCTGTGGACGCCTATCGCTGGGGACCGGGAACCGGGGCGATTTCAGCACCTAGTACGGTCCCACACTCCACGAGACGCGAAGGAAAAGCCGCCCAAAAATCGGTCGGCTCATTTGCGAACTTAGTCGACTACGAACAGCACACTCGTCGCTCTAGATCTATTGCACCACCTGATTCAATACGGCGGATATGCTTCTGGAATTGGCACTGTTCCCCATGTACTCAGCCGTGATCGCGTGCGTACCCACAACCAGCGATCTCTTGGTTAGGGTGGCGACGCCCCCGTTCAACGGGATATACCCGATTCCAGTGGTTCCGTCCTTGAACCACATGTTGCCAGTGGGCGGATAAGGTCCGGTCGGCGTAACCGTCGCCGTGAAGGTCACCGTCTGCCCAAAGGTGGAGGGATTCGGACTCGAATTCAGTGCCGTCGTGGTCGGATACCTATCGACCACCTGCATCAACCACCCAGTACTCGGCCCAAGCGTTGTATCCCCGGCATAGGCTGCTTTGATGTAGTGGGTCCTCGCCGCGAGTAACGACGTCGTGTAGCTAGCCACTCCTCCCGCCAGCGCCACCGAGGCCAAGGTGGTTTTTCCTTCGTGGAACGTCACCAGGTCGCCATCCGGAATCGTGCGGGACTTCGACATCACCGTTGCCGTAAAAGTTACTGCCTGCGTGGTGAAGGACGGATTGAGCGACGTTGTGATATGGGTAGCCGTAGCAAACCCGGAGGTGTTTAGCATTACGGCGCCGGTCCCGATCAGGTCGGGTTTGCCGTCGCCGTTCAGGTCCGCCGCAGTCAAGCTACCACCAAGCGAGCCAACAATAACCGGGGCTTGAACGGTGCCGTCGCCATTGCCCAGCAGCACGCTCGTACCACTGCGGGTCCCCACTACGATATCGGGCTTGCCGTCGCCGTTCAGATCTGCCACAGCCCCCAAATAGGGATAAGCGCCACCCGGGTTGTAGAGGGCTACGGGCTGGAAACCGCCCCAACCCTCGTTCAGCAAGACGCCCAGCGTCATGGAAGGGTCGTTATTCGGATTAGAATTTGAATTCCCCACCACGATGTCGGGGTGGCCGTCGCCGTTCAGGTCTCCCACGGCGACCGAATAGGGATTCATTCCTCCCGAATCGTAGCAGCTGCCGTTTACACAGACATTGCCATTTGGATAGTTGCAGTATTCGTCCCAGCACAGATTGATCACCACCAGCAAACCGTCCTGGATCGTGACCGAAACGTTGTCATAGCCACCGGAGGGGTAGAGAACCGTGGGCTGAAAGGTACCGTCGCCATTGCCCCAGAGCACGCCCACCAGGCCATCGTTGCAGTCGCAATCGCTATGACTGAAGTTCGCGACGGCTATATCCGGATGGCCGTCGCCGTTCAAGTCACCCACCGCGAGCGCCTCGGGCTCGGAATATTGGCCCGTGTCGTAAGTGACCGGGGGCTGAAAAGTGCCGTCGCCATTGCCCAGCAGCACACCCACTGTCCCCTCCTGCTCCCAAGCGTTCAATACCACGATGTCGGGTTTGCCGTCTCCGTTGAGGTCCGCGACTGCCACGGAAGGCGCACCGGTGCCTCCCGAGTTGTACTTGACGACTGGCTGGAAGGTGCCGTCACCATTGCCCAGCAGCACACCTACGCTTCCTTCGTTCCAATAGGCCACGACCAAGTCCAGATGGCCGTCGCCGTTTACATCCGCCACCGCGATCGAGGTGGAACTGCCGCCCGGGTCGTAGGGGATTGGCTTGGAAAAGTGCAGCGGAGGGATTGCGGAAGTGAGGTCCGCCTTGGGAGTTCTCATCATCACCGGATGCGCACGTTGCCCTGGCACGCCGGTGCTCTGCTGCATAGCGCCGGCGGTGAGTTGAGCGGACCGCAGCCTTGCATCCGGCGCCTGCGCCAGCACAGCGGCCGCGATCAAGACAGTCAGAATTGCAACAGAAGCTGCGATAACCCTGAGAGAATAATGACGGGTGGGTCTGCGCATCATAAAGACCTCCTTTGCGGACGGGAGCAGGGGCCATCGTCCAGATCGATCATTCAGCTACGAGCGTTCCGACCTCAATCTGCCCGGCCCAAATACAAATCGTCACCGACAATCCAATTGCTAAAGGAGCCGACGTTCAAGGCTCTCGCCTCAGGGGAGGTGCCTCAACTGACGGGAACTACGCTTCGGAGAGGCGGGACGTGTTAATGCAAGCACAAATGAGCGTCGCTTGTCAGTGAAAAAGGTCACATCTTGACGTGCGGTGATCCGCCAAGAGCCACGCTGCCAAGCTGGCCAGACCTTACTGTCCCACAATCGAAATCTACCCAATAACCGCTGCACAGGTCGCGACCCATCCCCTGCACAACAATAGATACGTCAAGGCTGTCTGACCCGTCTTCGTGGGCGAAATAATGTTCACGAGAAATTAACGAAAAAGAAGTTCAACCCGGTTGTCCACACCGCGACCGCTGCTTTATCCTCAAAACGAGCGTAAATTGGGATTGGCTGTCCCTCTCGGGGAATTTTCTTACCAACTGGTGGGCGTTTTACTCGCATGACGTTAGCTCGCTTCGTGACCAAAAGCGCGTTTCGCAACAAGCGGCGCAGCATCCTGACCGTGTTGAGCATCACGTTCTCGCTGCTGCTGTTGACCCTGATGATGACCATCTGGCATGGCTTCTACATTGACAAAGGAAGCGCACAGTCGGCGCAGCGGCTGGTCACTCGCCATCGCGTTTCTTTGACCGAGAGTATGCCGGTGTATTACCGGGAAAAAATGCGCACTGTGCCCGGAGTCGTGGCCGTAGCTCCGACGCAGTGGTTCGGCGGCTTGTATAAAGACGAGAAGCCTGAGAACTTCTTCGCGCAGTTTGGCACCGATCCCGCCGAAATCTTTGAGGTGATGACGGACTTCAAGATCCCTGACGACCAACTAGCCGCTTGGCAGCGCGATCAAGCTGGCTGCGTGGTGGATAGTGAACTGGCGAAGAAGTTTGGCTGGAAAATCGGGGATCGCATCGTGATCCAGGGGACGATCTTTTTCCCGGTAAATCTGGAACTCACGATTCGCGGAATTTTCGTTGCTCCCCAGCCCAGTATCACGCTTTATTTCAACCAGAAGTATGTCGAGGAGGCAGTTCCCTTTGCCAAGGGCCGCGCCGGCACTTTTGGCGTGCTCGCAGACTCTCCCGACGACGTGCCCAAGGTCGCGGCCGCCGTGGATGCCATGTTCCACAACTTTCCCGAGCCTACAAAAACGGAGAGCGAGAAGGCGTTTCAGCTCAGCTTCATCAATAGCCTCGGCAACGTGAAAGCGTTCATCTTGAGTATCTGTTTTGCGGTCGTATTCGCGACGCTGCTGGTTTCCGCCAACACCATGGCCATGTCCATCCGCGAACGCACCCGCGAAGTGGCCGTGCTGAAGACGCTGGGTTTTACACGGCAAGCGATTCTCCGTCTTTATGTGGGCGAGGGCGTCATCGTCGCTTTGGCCGCGGGCGTCCTGGGTTGCCTGCTGGCGGTGGGACTGGTGTCGGTTCTAGCGAATGCACCCGGCACGGGGTTCTTCTTGCTTGGGATGCACGTGACCATTTCCACATTTCTGCTGGCCATCGTCGTCGCCGCCATGGTGGGCTTTCTAAGCGCGGTCTTGCCTGCCTACCATGCGGCAAAATTAGATATTGTGGAGGGCCTGCGCTACGTCGGTTAGTGGCCTGCTGTGCTAGTACGATTTGTATCAGGGTATGCCTTCAGGCATACCGTAAGTCCCCTGTTATGCAAGCGCCTTTAGGCGCTGTTTTAAACGCCGTGTTCACCACGGCCTGCTAGCAAAGGAACATGATGGCGATTCCGATCAGCTATAACATTCGCAATCTGAAGCTGCGCAAGGGCCTCACCATCATGACGGCTCTGGGCATTGCGCTCACCGTGACCACCGCGGTTTTCCTGATGGCGCTGCTGGCAGGTCTGAAGAAGGCCTTCATGGCCAGCGGCGATCCGGTGAACGTGCTCGTCATGCGCAAAGGTTCCACCGCGGAACTTTCGGGAGGCTTCAACGCCGATCTTTTCCCGACGCTGAAGACGCTGCCCGGTATTGCCACGGACAGTCAGGGACAACCAATCGCCTCCGGCGAATGGGTAGTGGTGGTGGTGCTGCCGCGCAAGGATGGAACCGGCGAAGTGAACGTGTCGGTTCGCGGCCTGATGCCGGCGGGTCTCACTCTGCGTCCCAGCGCAAAGTTGATCGAAGGCCGCTGGTTTACGCCCGGACAGCGCGAAGTGGTGGTTGGGAACTCCATTCACAATCGTTTTTCTGGCGCCAATGTCGGTGACAATCTCGACTTTGCTAAGGGACAGTGGAAGGTCGTCGGCGTCTTCGATTCAGGCGGCACCGCCTATGATTCCGAAATCTGGGGCGACGTCAACCAGATCGCCGCGGACTTCGACCGCCAGGGAGGCTATGCTTCTGTTTATCTGCGGGCAACTGATCCGGTTGCAGCCGACGCGCTGAAACACCGCGTCAGCGACGATCAGCGGCTGAAGTTGGAGGGCACGCTCGAAACCGAGTATTACGAGAAGCAAACCAGTTCGGGCGGAGCGATCAAATTTATCGGCATGGTTGTAGCCATCATCATGGCGATCGGTTCCAGCTTTGCCGCCATGAATACAATGTATGCGGCCGTAGCCTATCGCTCGAAGGAGATCGCAACCCTGAGGATCATCGGATTTTCCCGGCCCAGCATTCTCACCTCGTTCGTGATTGAGTCGTTGCTGCTTTCGCTGTTGGGGGCAGCGGTTGGGATTGTCTTGATGTTGCCGTTCAACGGCATGAGCACGGGCATCGGCAACCAGCTCACCTTCAGCGAAACGGTTTTCAGTCTGCACCTCACGTGGGGAGTCGCTGTAACGGCGGTCGTCTTTGCGATGATTATGGGCTTGCTGGGAGGTTTTGCGCCCGCCTGGCATGCGGCGCGGCAGGATATTCTGACCTCGCTGCGGGCGTAGCCATGGTGGCTTCGTATCAGGGCATCGCTTTAGCGATGCCGTAAGCCGGTAACCAGACGCCCCTTTAGGGGCTGCGCTTCGTACATAGTGCGTACAATTGTTGGTGCCTTGAATTCTGCACCAGGATAAGAGCTTGGAGCATCCCTTCACCAATGCCCACGGACCTCGGACCTGCGGATACCAAACACGAAGACCTGCGTAGTCTGCGCATCGACCATTCGCTGCGCGACGGAGGCGGAGAACCGCCGGCGTGGTCGCGTCGCTTCATTGTAGGCGGCATCGCCGTGGTCGTCCTGCTGGGAATCGTCTCCCTGGTGTATCGCGCGCTCGCCTCGGATGCGCCGGAAGTGGAAGTCGCGCGAGCCACGGCAGAAGGCAGCGACGTTGCCGGCAGCACCGTGCTTTCGGCGAGCGGATACATTGTCGCTCATCACAAAATCAGCGTGAATTCGAAGGTCACCGGCCGCGTGGCCTGGATCGGCGTGGAAAAAGGCGACAAGGTAAAAGAAGGACAAGTTCTGGTGCGTCTGGAGGACGAGGAATTCCGCGCCCAGTACGAACAGGCTCGAGGCGCGGTGGAGAGCGCCAAAGCCCGGCTGCTCGAAAATGAGAACGGATCGCGCCCCGAGGAAATTGAGCAGGCCGATCACAATCTCCAGGAGGCGCGGGCCACGGCGATCAATGACAAAATTAATTTGGACCGCACCCGCGACCTTGTTGCGCAAGGCGTAATGTCCAAGCAGAATCTGGACGACGCCATCGCCAAGTGCGACGCTTCGCAACAACGAATGAATTCACTGGAGCGGGCTTTCAAGCTGATGCAGCTGGGCCCGCGCTCCGAGGAAATTCTTCGCGCTCGCGGCGACCTCCTGCAAGCCGAAGGTCAGATGGCCTATGCCAAGTCTCAACTCGATGCGACGGTGATTCGCGCGCCCGTCAGCGGCACGATTTTGGAACGCACCGCGGAAAAGGGTGAGCTAGTCACCGCGCAATTTGCCAGTGGCGCCGAAGGCGGCCCGCGCGGGTCGGTGGTGGCCCTGGCGGATCTCAACGACATTCAGGTCGAGCTTGATATCGCGCAGGATGACTTTGCGAAACTCTCTCCCAAGCAGGAAGGCGTCGTCACGTTGGATGCGTTCAAGGATCGCTCCTACAAAGGCGAGATCGCCGAAATGTCGCCGGAAGCGAATCGTCAGAAGGCGACGGTTCAAGTCAAGGTGCAGATTCTGAAACCCGATTCCTACCTGCGGCCGGAAATGAATGCCACCGTGCAGTTCAAGGCGAAGGCCAATGACGACAAGAACACTGGCACGAAACAGACGTATGTCTTTGTGCCCACCGCCGCATTGCGCGACAAGGACGGAAGAAAGTTTGTGCTGATCGCCTTCAACGGCAAGGCTCTCCGCCGCGACGTTCACGTTCAGGGTCAGCGATCGGGAGGTTATCTGGTGGACTCGCTCGTCGGCGGTGAAAGTGTAATCACGGCAGCGCCCGCGGATTTGCAGGACGGACAAAAGATTCGTATCAAGGGGTAATCATGAATGCCATAACGACGCAAACACCAACTCAGCCGGCCGTGGGCAGCAAGGTCGTCCAGGCCCGTGGTGTAAGCAAGATTTTCAAGCGCGATGCCTTCGAGGTGACCGCGCTCGACAACGTCTCCATCGACATCGCCGGCGGCGAGTTTCTGGCGCTGATGGGGCCTTCAGGATCGGGGAAGACAACGCTGCTGAACATGATCGCGGCCATCGACCGCCCCAGTTCCGGCGAACTGCTGGTGATGGACGAAAACATTTTTCGTCTGAGCGATGGGCAGTCGGCCAAATGGCGCAATACTCACGTCGGATATGTTTTCCAGACTTTCAATCTGATCCCGGTGCTGACGGCATTTGAGAATGTCGAGTTGCCGCTGCTGACCAGGATGTCGCCGCAGCAGCGTCGCGATCACGTGATGACCGCGCTCAAACTCGTCGGCCTCGAGGATCGCGTC
>Ga0074044_10002093_pt1 | contig 17593 bp, 15 predicted proteins | sample BogForMeECP23OM1_FD_94443 | JGI IMG/M metagenome (GOLD analysis project Ga0074044, IMG submission 94443) | Bog forest soil microbial communities from Calvert Island, British Columbia, Canada - Bog Forest MetaG ECP23OM1 | ecosystem: Environmental > Terrestrial > Soil > Wetlands ...
ACGCCCGCGGTGACGCTCGCGAAATTTCGCCCGGCGAGGTGAGGGCTCAATCCTGGTGAGTACAATCCTTGATCTGCACACGCATAGTGAAGCATCGGAAGACAGCCGCGCACCGGTAGAGGCCTACCTCAACTGGATCAAGCTGCGCGCGGCCGAGCGGCCGGTTGACGGAATCGTCCTTACCGAGCATCGCCAGTTCAATCGCGACGCCGACTACCGCCCTCTCGAGGACAAGTTCGGAACGATGGTGCTGCGCGCGTCGGAGGTCGAGACCAACTACGGACACATGCTGGTGTTCGGGGTGAACGACGACATGGTGGCCCGCTTCGATTTTGCCGACGTGCGGCTCGACGCGCAGACTTTGATCGATGAAGTGGCGCGAATGGGCGGGATCGTTGTGCCGTGTCATCCGGGGCGCCCCAACATCGGACTTTACGAGCACTATCAATCGAAGCCGCCGCTGAAGAACGTGGTCGTGGTCGAGGCGCTGAACGGCGGATCGCGCAAGGGCGAAGACGAGCGGAGCGCTGAACTGATCGCCAAATACGGGTTTGCGGCCACCGGCGGATCGGACAGCCACCTGGTCAGCCTGGTCGGACTGTGTGCGACAAAATTCAGCGCCTACATCAAGACGATCGACGACCTGGTGCGGGAATTGAAAACCGGCAACTGCGAGCCGGTGGATTTCCGGCCGCGCCGCAAAACCGTCCCGCACGCGGTCGCGATGGAAACCCGGTAACGCCGCAGAGTCGATAGCGGGACAACGAGAAAATCACGATGGCAGTCAATTACGATCCGGCGCTGATCAACAAGGTCTTCGAGGTGACCGAGCCTGTCGAGGTCAAAGCCGAGAAGATAAAACGCTACTGCGCGGCGCTCGGCGAGACCAATCCGATTTACACCGACGAGGTGGCGGCGAAAGAAGGGCCGTACGGAGGTATCGTCGCGCCGCCGTCGTTCGCCGTGACGTTCCGCAACGGGCGGCACTTCTTCGAAAACGTGCCGCGCTTCGGACGCCGCGGCTTCGACGCCGGCAAGGACGTCGAGTTCGTGTCGCCCATAAGGCCGGGCGACCAGGTGACGCTGAGCTCGCACGTGAAGGAAATTTACGAGAAGACGGGACGCACGGGCACGATGGTGTTCGTCGTAATCCGCTCGACGCTGAAGAACCAGAAGGACGAAGTGCTGGCCCATATAGACCATCGCTTCATGAACCGCACCTGAGCGGGCGGGAAGTCAATCACGTGAACAAGTTCGAAGAGATCAATATCGGCGACACGCTCGGCCCGCTCGAGCTGTTCGTGTCCAAGGATCAGTGCCGCGCCTACGCCAGGATCATCGGCATGGGCGAGGGCGCGGGCCGCTTTACCGACGACGAAGCCGCGAAGAAGGAAGGGCTGCCCGGGATGATCATCCCCGGCAACATGAGCCTCGGACTGCTCTCGAAGCTGGTGACGGACTGGATCGGCTCGAGCAACGCGTGGCTGAGCCGGATGAACACCACCTATCGCGTGCCGGTGCAGCCCGATCGCACGATCACGATTCACGGCTTCATCACCAACAAGAATCCCGCCGATCGCACTGCCGAGATCGACGTCTGGATGGAGAACGAGGAGGCGGAGCGCCTCGTCACCGGGACAGCGACGGTCGAGTTCAGAAAGTAGCCGGCAGGATCGCGCTAAGGCATTCCCCCTATCGTTAGCGGGCCGTGGCCCGGAGTGATGAGCTGCAGAGCCGGGTTTCTCGGATACGGCGTATTGTCCTCCCGCATCTCGGGATTGGTCGGGCCATTCGAATCCCACGATCCCAGCGGCTTGGTCTGCGCCAATTGCATGCACCACGGATGCGGATTGCCGGCGGTGCACGCCTGCTTCTGCTGCACGGTCTGATTGTTCGTCGTGCAGCCGCTTGCGACCAGCAAGATCGATAGCGCGATTGTAGTGAGCATCAACTTCTGCATCGGTTCACCTTTCTCGACTCGGGATGCGTGTCGGGACGGGCGTGCGACGGTGAGTCGGATGAGATCAGAACTATTCGGCATCATGCAGGGAGGCAAGTACAAAAATTAGAACTCTAGATTGCGCGGAGTTCCGTTGAGATGTCGCCGCGGGTGGCCAGCGCTGCGGGGATGAAGCCGCTGGCTGCTCCTATCAGTGCGGCAATCATGAAGCTGTAGGCAATTATTCGCGGCTGCAGCGTCATCGCGAGTGCGAGAGGACCCAGCGCTCCGGCGACGCGCGGCAGCAGGCTGAATCCCACGAGCGCGAGGGCGCACCCGAGCGCGCCGCCGGTCACGCCGACGATCAGTCCCTCGACCAGGATTCGCGCGACGATCGAGTTGCGCGTGAATCCAATCGCGCGCATCACGGCGATTTCCTGGCGCCGCTCGCGCACCGCCATCGCGGCCGTATTGGCGGCGACCAGCGCGATCGTGAAGATGACGATCGCGGCGAGAAATTTTGCGCCGTTGAGCATCAGGCCGAGGTTGCTGCCGATTTGGTTTTTGATCAGCGCGACTTCGGTTTCGGTGGCGGTTTCGTTCTCCGAGTTGGCGAACATTTCATCGATGGCGGCGATCACTTCGGGCGCCGATCTGGAGCTGTCGATTTTCACCCAGAACAGGTTGGCGGTGCCGGGCCGGCCGAGCAGTTCTTCCATGTAGTCGCGCCGGAAAATGATTCGCGGACCGGAGGCTTCCTCGTTGAGCACGCCCACGATCGTGAGTTGCAGATCGACCGGATACATCGTGCCGCGCAGCATGATCGTCTGGCCGACTTTCCATCCATAGACCTTCATCAGGTTGGTGGCGACGAGGGCCGCGGTGCGCATGCTTTCGAATTCGCGCTCGGCTTCTGCGCTGACCTCCCAATCGGGAAAGATTTCGCGGAGATGATCGTCGTCCACGGCCAGAACGCCGAGCTGCTCGCTTGGATCGCGGTAGGTTGCGAGGAAGACGCTGTAGGCCGCCACTGCCTCGACGTGCGGCACGGATTCTATTCGCCGCCGATAAGACTCCGGCAGCGTGTAGAGAAGGCTGGCTTTGCTGTGGCAGATAAGGCGCCGCGAGTTGGCGCGGTCGCGCAGGATTTGGTTGAGCAGTCCGGGCAGGCTGATAAGCGACGCGAAGATAAACACCGAGACCGTGATCGAAAGCGTGGTGAGGATGGTGCGGCGCTTGTTGCGGGCGAGATTTCGGAGCACGAGCGACAGGTGTTTCATGGCGCGGCCGGGTCGTGGAGGGTCACGCTTCGATGTCTAGCGCCGAGTGGATGGATTTGGAAGGGAAAGGGGCCGCGCGCGTGGCAGCGGTCCGAGCGCCCGGATGCTGCCGTCGCCCCGGCGGTCCCAAAGACACCAGTGGAGCTGATCTCGGCTATGTCAGGAGGGAGCCGCGGAAGGGTTCGTCTCTTGAGGGCGGGAATTGAAGCAAGTCGATGGCCCATTTGCGGGCTTGGCGGAGCGCGTCTTCGGCGCGGCGAAAGATTCTTTCGCGGTACATTGCCGACCAGACGTAGGCGTCCACGGACGGTTCGTCGCCGAGCGTGATATCCAGCATCCAGTCTTCAAGCTGCGGGCCGCAGATCAGCAGGCGCACGACGCGGCCGTGATCGATTACGATGCCGCGCGCCTCGCGCGGGATGCGGAACTCGTCCTTGACGCGCTTGATGACATTGGGCGGCGCATGCTGCTCGGTCATCGCGACGTAGGCCCAATCGCCCTGCGCAGGATTGGCTTCGCGCGCGATGCGGAGGTTGTTGTCGGTGAGATCTTCCTTGGCGCGATCCTGATCGTAGTCGCGCGCGACCTGGTAGAAGGCCATCGCGACCGGCAACTGCGGCATCTCGGTTTCGGACTTGGCCCGTTTGGGTTTCTTGAAGGTGGTTTCGACCCACCAGCGGTTTTCGACGTTGGGCTTCTGCGGCATCAGGCGACTCGCCGGGATTTACGAGCGGCGCCGCGCGCGGAGCTCCTCGATTTTCGCGCGATCGAAATGCGCGGGCGTCGCTTGCGGACGCGGTTTGTGCCGCGGCGCGTACTCGAGATTCCGGTGCGGCCGCGCGAGCGTGCCGCGTGTCGGCGGCCGGGAGCTCTCAGCCCGGTAATCATCCGGCGCGAGAAGATCTCGGCCTTGCGTTCAGGGTCGCTCCACAGCAGGAAATGACGCATCTCGTGGTAGATCATTTGGATCCACTTGCGCTCGCTGAAATAGATGCGGCCGCGTTTCCAGTTTTCGGGGTGAACGAGATGGATGCGGCCGTCTTCGTAAGTGCGGCCGGCGGTCTTGCCCCAGTCGATGTACTCGAACCATTCGATGCGCGGGCGGCGCACGTTGAAGTATCGGCACATCGAGGAGATGGCGCGGTTGAAACGCGCGGCACGATGGCCGCGGAAAAATTCGGCGAGATTGCGATCAATTTCGCGGCGATGAGTGACAGGGGGAACGATCATTCGCACGAGCAGCCCACCTCCGCTGACAGGCAAATAGAGATCATGAAGATCATACGGAGGCGTACTCGTCACAGTCAAACCGGATCGGTAAAATGCAAGTTTATACCGATGTTTGATTGATGCTAAGGTTCAAATGGCTTGTCAAAGCGGGTTTAGCGCGTTATAGCGGCTAAAGGAGCTAGCCGAGTGTCCGCGAGGCCTTGAGACGCGCTATCTCGTCCCAAGTTAGGCCCATTTCGAGCGCGACTTCCTCGGTATGCTGGCCGAGTTCGGGGGCGGCGCGATGCGGTTGTGAAGGGGCGTCGCCAAACTCGATCGGGCTGTTCACGACGCGGCATCCGGGAATATTCGGATGATCCACGGGAGCGAAAGCGCCAATGGCGAGCGCTTGCGGATCGTCGAGCACTTCGGCGTCGGTGCGGACGGGCGCCCAGATGAGATTGTGGCGGTCGAAAATTGCAGCCCATTCGTCCGAGGTGCGGGCTGCGACGGCGCGATCGATTTCGCCGGTGAGGACGCTACAGTTTTGTGCGCGAGCGCTGGAGTCCTTGAAGCGTCGATCGTCCCGCCATTCCGGTTTGCCGAGTGCGCGGCAGAAATCCGGCCAATAGCGGTCGCTCTGGATCATCACGAAGTAAATCCATCGCGCGTCGGCGCATCGATAGGAACTCCACAGCGGATTGATGCGCTGAGTGCGCGACTCGGATTGAGGAGAGCGGCCGGTCATCAGCCCGACGGTGAGGTCGGAGGCGTTCATCCAAAGGCCCATCGAGAACAGCGAGATGTTGACCTCGCGGCCGCGGCCGGTGCGCTCGCGCGCGAGCAGCGCCGCGGAGATTGCGCCGGCGAGGCCCAGCCCGACCGCGTGGTCGATCATGGCGGGACGCTGCGCGGGCGGCGGCTGTCCGGGTTCCGCGATCGTCGCCATCAGGCCCGATCGCGCCCATGCGGCGGCGTAGTCGTAGGCAGGACGATTGCGGTCGGGCCCGCGATGCCCATAGCCGTTGATCGATGCGTAGATGAGGCGCGGATTTTTCGCCGACAGGGTGCCGTAGCCGAGCTTCATGCGCTCGAGGGCCTCGAGCCGCAGGCTGGTGACGAAGACATCGGCGTGTTCGATTAGCTTGAGCGCGAAAGCGTGGCCGTCGGCGGTGCGCAAATCGACCGCGACCGAGCGTTTGTTGCGATTATCAAGTTCGAACGGCGGGCGGACGTGCGCGTTGGGATCGCCCATCGTGCGCGTGACGAAACCGCGAATCGGGTCTCCTGTGGCCGGGTCTTCGAGCTTGATGACGTCGGCGCCCCAGTCGCCGAGCACCGCGGTAGTGCAAGGGCCCGCGACCCACATCGCAACTTCGACGACTCTGACCCCCTGGAGCGGACGGTCCACAGCAACGGTCTCCTTCGCTTGCATGAGGCCAAATTGGTATCAGAAGTCGCCGAGGGCGTGAAACGGCGCGGAGGTTTTCTAGCGGGCCCGGGTGCCGCGGTGCATCTTGCGCGGACCGCGGCGGCGCACTCGATTAACAGTGAGACGCTGCATCCGGCTCGCTTCCTTAAGGCGCAGGCGGAGCGGACTGCCGCGGTTGGCGACGAGTTCCGAGAGGCGCCATCGCAAGCCCTGGGCGTCGATGCCGAGCGCGTCGCACACGTTGAGAAATGACAACGGACACAAAACGCCCTTGGCGAAAAACCAGTTCCAGGCGTCGTTGAACGAGTTGCGTTTGCGAGGGTTGGCGGAGCCGCCGCATTCCTGCACGACGTTGATGGCGTCGGCCAGCACCGCGAGCATCAGGCGTTGCTCGCTGGAAAGCGCTCGCGTGCCCATCATCTCGAAGAACTGGCTGCGCAGGATAACGTCGGGAAAGGGGCGCGCATCCGCCGCCGCGGTTGTGGAGACGACGGTACTCATTGTTCTGCTTCCTCCTTACCCCGAGCGAAGGCTTGAAGGTCGAATTTAGGCGGTGCGCGACGGGCAAACCGCAGCACTTCTTATGCGATGCCTCTTTCCGTCTAATAGTTAGGTACGGAGAAAGAAACTTAGTGAGAACGGTGACTCATTTCAAGGGAAAAGTCATAGCGTAAATTAGCCGTCGCGAGCTTTGGATAATCACTGTTTGTCTGGCGATGACGCCAGGATTAGCGTACGCGACCGGCGTCTCGGCGCGAAGGACAGTTGTTGTCGATACCAGCCGGCGGTCTGCTATAGTCGATCAGAAGATCGCGGAGGCGGTGTGGGTTGCGGCGATGCGCGCGGGCGCGGCGTTTTTGGGAGAGCTTTGCATATTTGCACAACTCGGCTCGCAGTTCTTCCCCTCTCCCTGCTAAGGAGAGGATGAAGGTGAGGGTCGGGTTAGGATGTCGCGTTCCGCGCCACTGGTTACCCGCCTCGCCCGCTTGGTTGCGGGAGAGGCCGCGCCAACGGCGCGGGTGAGGGCGCATTTTTCGCGCGCGGTTCAAGATTCTGCTATAGTCGGCAATCGGCAAGGTGGAAATGGATCGGGCGCCAAAAGATCGGAAGACGCGGCAGATAACGATTGGCGGGACCAGGGTCGGCGGCGATGCGCCGGTGGTGGTGCAATCGATGTGCGCGACCCGGACCATCGACGTCGATCAGACCATCGCGCAAGCGCATCAGCTTGCCGACGCGGGCGCGGGAATCGTGCGGATCGCGATGGACAGCGAGAAGGAAATCCCGGCGCTGAAGGAAATCCGCCGGCAGACCAGCGGCGTCGTGCTGTCGGTCGATCTGCAGGAGAACTATAAAATCGCGGACCGGGTGGCGCCGCACGTTGACAAGATTCGCTACAACCCGGGGCATCTGCACCATATCGAGAAGTCGAAGACCATCGAGCAGAAGGTCAAATGGCTGGTCGATGTGGCGCGCGACAACGACGTCGCGATTCGCATCGGCGTCAACTGCGGCTCGGTGGCGCCGGCGTTCCTGGACAAGTACCCCGGCGATCAACTGGCGGCAATCGTCGAGTCCGCCGCGTACCATTGCGATCTGATGGACCAGCTCGGCTTCACGCGCTTCGTCGTGTCGCTCAAGGATTCCGATCCCAACAAGGTGATGGACGCGAATCGGCGATTCTCGAAGCGGCGGCCCGACGTGCCGTTGCATCTTGGCGTCACGGAAGCGGGCTTGCCGCCCGACGGAGTTATCAAGACGCGGATAGCGTTCGAGAAGCTGCTCGCGCAGGGCATCGGCGATACCATCCGCGTCTCGCTCACGCTCCCCAACGAGCGCAAGCACGAGGAAGTGATCGTCGGGCACAAAATAATCGAGGATGTCGCGGCGGGCAGGTTCATCTCGGTGCCCGACTTCGGCGCGGGGCTCAATATCATCTCGTGCCCGTCGTGCTCGCGCGTCGAGAACGAGAAATTCGTCGAGCTGGCGCAGCAGGTCAAGGAGCTCACGGCTTACGCCGGGAAGCACAAGATCACGATTGCGATCATGGGATGCCGGGTGAACGGGCCGGGCGAGACCGACGACGCCGACCTTGGCCTGTGGTGCGGTCCGACCACGGTGAATCTCAAGAAGAAAGACAGAAAGCTCGGCTATTTCGGCTACGATGAAGTGCTGCCCAAGCTGCGCGCCGAGCTCGACCGGCTGATCGCCGAACGCTCCGCCCCCGCGAACTGACATCCTGTCATCGAAGTAGTCTTCCGGTCCCCCCTTCCCGGGCGGGCCCGAAAAAAGGGGTTAGGGGTTAGGTTCCTCCGTCATCCCGAGCGGAGCCCAGCGACCCCGGCTCCGAGATTCCCCTCACCCAGGTGAACGGACCCAGACCTCTGCCTGTTTTGCTCTTGCCCTTGCCCGTGAGCTCTACCGACTGCGGCTCGTGTTCCGCATTGTCGATGATCATCAAGGTGGCGTTTTGCTGTCCCGCTGTGGTCGGCGAGAACGTAACTCCGATTGTGCACTTGCTGCCCCCCACCAGCGGCGGATCGCAGCCATTAGTCACGCCGTAGGGGAGCTTTGCATAACTCGGCTCGCAATTCTTCCCCTCTCCCTGCTAGCTGAACGTCTTAGTTGCTCGGCGCTTCGAGCTGACTGAGTAGCTCTCGTGCCTCCACGAGGTCAACCGTGTCGAGCCCTTCATTGAAGCTGGCGATCAGCCGCGCCAACTGTTCTCGAAAGCCGCCGGCTTCAGCGCCGGATCTGCGCATTCGTGCCAAACTCACTACCGCCCGCAATTCATCGAGCTTGGCGCTCATCGACTGCGCGAGCTTGAGGGACTCGCGAAAATCCTGTTCAGCGGATTCAAGGATGGACTGGTCGCCTGCGGTCTTCTGGAGACGGATCTCGCCGCGAAGACGGACCAGATGCGAACGAAATACTTGTTCCTCGGGCACCGCCGCCAAAGCTTCCTCAACAGAGGTCAGGGCATCGTCAAACACCCCGGCCATTGCCTGTGCCTCGGCCAGGAACCCGAAGTAATACGCGAGACCAGTGCGCTGCCGGTTAGCCACGCTGGACGCGATACCTTCCCGAATCAGCCCAACGCCTTCATCCGGTTGACCCAACGCAGCGATGGCGCGGCCTCTTAGGACGGCGCCGTCAGCCGCGAAGAATGGCAACTGTTGTGTATTGGCGGCGGCGATCAGCGCATCGGCATGTTCGAGCGCCTGGCCGGGTTCCCTAAGCCAGAGAAAAACCCCCGCTGCGATTGATCGCACAAAGCACAGGTCAAATGGCCGATTGGATCGCTGCACCATTGCGAGTGCGGAGGCGATCCGCGCTCGCGCCGTATCGGCGCCGCCCAGTTGTAGTGCGGCACGACTCAAGTAGCTGAGTGCGCCCGGTCCAGGATCCTGGGGACTGTGGCGATGATCTTCTTCGTTGTAATAGTCGAGCGCCTGCGAAAGGTATTTCTGAGCGCCGGTCAAGTCGCCCAAGTGGTAGAGCGTAATGCCTTGCGCGTAGTTTCCCCAGACCAGCAATTCCGGCCTCGCGGCGCGCTCGACGGCCGCCAGCATCTGCTCTGCGAGAGCGCGTGCCGGGCGCAGCTCGCCACTGGTCAGTGCGGAAAGCCAGAGGCCCAGCAAGACCATCGGCAGCTGAGCAGGATCGCCGATCTGTTCCCCCAGTTCGCGCGCACGATTGTAGGCTTGCGAAACTTCCGGCGCCCCGTAACCTCGTGTTGCGATTAACACTTGACCAAGCTGTACCTGCAGCATCATGTCCCGCTGCGCACGCGCGGGCGACTCGTCCGCCTGGGCCAGCAGCCCGACAGCTTTCGTGTAGTGGTGCTCAGCTTCCACCAACGCGCCGCTGGCCACGGCCATTGCCCCCGCGCGCTGCCAGGTTGACAGGGCCGGTTCGATCTCGCCCGCCTCAGTGTAGTGGTGCGCGAGACGTTCGAGGTCCGCGGCAGACTTGCGTACAGTGCGCTCGCTGAGGACTTCGGCAATGGTGCGATGGAGCTCGCGCCGCCTGCTTTTCAGCAAGGCCTGGTAGGCCGCCTCCCGCACCAGCTCATGCTTGAACAGATAGGTCGCCTCGGGCGCGATGCCACGCGCATAGAGCAGTTCTGCATCGGTCAATTGATCGAGGGCGGCTCGCAGTTGAGGCTCGGGCAACGGCAGCACCGCGTGCAGCAGCTCGTACGAGAAGTCGCGGCCGAGGGTGGCTCCGACTTGCGCGACCTCCTTGGCCGGCCCCAGTCTGTCCAATCGCGACATCAGCGAATCGTGCAGGGTTGCGGGAATTTCCCCTGACGCGCTATCGACTCCCTCGAGCACGAATTGGGTGAGCTCTTCTACATACAGCGGCACGCCGCCCGTGCGCTCAACCACACGTTCGACAATTCCACGCCCAAGTGTCTTCCGCCTGGTCACGCTCAATACCATCTCGCGCACGTGGCTCCGGCTCAGTCTGTCGAGTGCGAGCTGCAAATGATGACCGCGTGCCGCCCACGGCGGACGAAACTCCGGCCGCGCCGTGAACAGCAGCAGGAGCGACGCGGTCGCGCCTTGATCGGCCAGAATCTGGAGCAAGTCCAGGGTAGAGGGATCGCTCCACTGAAGGTCTTCGAAGACCATTATCATAGGTTGCGGCGCGGCGGTCGCGAAGGTCCAAGCTGCGAGCGTCGCCAGCAGCTTGCGCCGCTGCTGTTCGGGCGGCGTTAGCGACGGCGCGTACTTTTCCGGCGTTGGCAGATTCAAAAGCGGCGCGACCAGCGGCAGCGCTTTTTCCGCTCCAAGTCCCGAGGCATTAAGCGTGCGCTCAAGCTGGGCGATGCGATCCTGTGCCGATAGCTCGCTGCGCCAACCGAAGCCTTGCTGCAACATGTCGGTCACCGCATAGAAAGGCGTGCTCTGCACGAATTGCTCGCAGCTGCATTCAACCCACGTATGCGGCGTATCGGCTATACTCTCGCGGAACTGGTGGATGAGGCGTGACTTTCCGATCCCGGACTCTCCCGTGATCAAGATGGTCTGCCCCTCTCCTTCGCGCGCCCGGTTCCAACGGCTTGCAATCAGGCGCAACTCTTCCTCGCGACCGATAAATGGCGTTAGTCCGTGCGATGCTGCCGCCGAGATATGGAGTCTGCCGCGTACGCCGCTGAGACGCTCTACGCGAAAGATCTCCATTGGCTTTGCGACGCCCTTGATCGCCCGGGGGCCGCACTTTTCTACGACGAACCGCCCGGATACAAGGCGATGAACGGTTGCGGTGATCAACACCGAGTTGGGATCGGCGACCGCTTGGAGGTGAGCCGCTATATTCGGCGTATCGCCGAACACTTCCGCGTCCTGCCCGATCACCACTGAACCGGTATGGATACCGACGCGGGCCGCCAGCTGCGGCCGATGGTCAAGCGAGAGTTGCAGGTTCAGCGGCGCCATCGCCTCGATGATTGCCAGCCCTGCGCGAACACCACGTTCCGCGTCATCTTCGTGCGCTTGCGGGTAGCCAAAGTAAGCTAACAACCCGTCGCCAAGATATTTCGCGACAAAGCCGCCAAAGCGCGTGACCGCCTCGGCCGCGACGCGCTGATACTCCTTGGTTACCTCCTGCCATTCTTCAGGATCCAGCCCGGATGCAATTTCAGTCGAGTTGACCAAATCGCAAAAGAGGACAGTCAGGTGCCTTCTCTCGCCATCGCGAGTCTTGCGAGGACCGGCTGCCGGCTGCACCTCCGGCCGTGCGACCGCCTCATTCAGCCGTGCGCCGCACTTAAGGCAGAACTTCGCCGTGTAAGAATTGCTAGTGGCGCAGCCTGCGCAAACCAGCTCGATCCGAACGCCGCATTCCACGCAGAATGCAGCACCGGCTGGGTTCTCACCATGGCAATTCGGACAGCGCATCGCGTACAGTCTCGCGTCAGTGCGGTTTCAAAGCAAGACAGCCGATGGCAACGGGGGCTGGCCCGGGGCGGCGGCGGTCGTGCTGACTAACACCGCGGTGATGGCTAGTGGACTTGCAACGATAAGGATCGCGAATGAGATGATCGGCCGGCTTACCGATGATCGATTCCCTGACTCAGTCGAGGTCTCCGAGACCCCGGCCTGTGGGCGCAACTGTGCGGTTCGTACCGGCCGGAGCGTGACTTCCATACAAATCTTCGAATCTGGAGACTGCTCGGAGGAAGAGCGAAGGTAGGCAATTTGCTTCAACCTTTACAAGAAGCTCTAGTTGACGTGCGGGTTGGCGCCGGGAATCCGCAGCACCACGGAATTGGTGGCCCCTTGAATGATGTGCCCATCAGCTGAAAGCACCTGCCCTTCAGCGAGTTTTGCCGTGATCCGGTAGTCTCCGGGTGTGCCCTCGAACAAAGCCGATCCATCGACGCCGGTTTCCAATTGGCCGTTGGTGCGCCATCCTTTCAGCAAGTTGGTGAGACGGGTGGCAGCAGCCTTTGGCCGCAGCGACCGATCTAACAAGCCACCCTCCTCGACGAAACGATAGTTGTCGTCCAACCCCCACCAATTGATTCCCTCGACGTGAAGGTTGCCGTAGGCAATCGTAAATGCGCCCTCCAGATAGTCAGCCTGCGTTTGTTCGTTTGATCTGGCATGCCACCAGCTTGCATTGCGCCCGCCATGATCCGACGAACCTACCGCGATCTCTGCGATCTGGATCGGCTTGCCCAGTTTAGAGTATCGATCCAGTTCGGACGCGAAGCGAAACAAATCGATCGCAGGCACCTGTATTCCCCCGGCTACATCTACCCACGCGCCGTTGTAATCTTGAATAGCCAGAATGTCGTATGGGACCCCAGCACGGTTGAGTCGATTTACATACTCATACGCTTCGGCCGACCGCGCACCAATCCGGCCCAGGCTGATGATTGAGATCATCGGGTAGTATTTGAGCGCCACGTCCTCTCCCAGAGGCAGCGTGACCTCCACCATTATGTGCGAATCCGGGGCCTGCTTTCGGATTTCGTCTGCCGACGCCTTTGCCAGGCGAACCAACGATGCATCGTCAAGATCCCATCGCGACCACTCCGGATGGCCTTCGTTCATCGCCTCCCAGATTTGGATCTTGTCCTTGTAGCGCCCGACGATCGTTGCAACACGCCTCCGCACCGCCGCTTCCAGTTGGTCCGGCTTGCCGCGCATCGATGTCACGTATTCGGGCACTTCTCCGCGCGCGAGCCATACCATGGCGTGGCTGCACAGCGTAAAGCCGTTTTCGCGCAGTGCGGCGGGGTCGTAGGCCTTGTCGAACTGATCGAATGAGTAAACATCGCTATTGGGTTCGGTTCGATTCCAGGTCATGAATAGTATCGCGTAGTTCAAACCCATCGCTTTCAGCTTCGCGATCCGGACGGCGTCATAGCCGTCGCTGAACACACCAAACAGAAAATCGAAGCGCTGTTGCGTCGCCGTTATTTTCGCATCGCGAACCGGCCGGCCGTCGGCGTTTTCGACCCTGATAAGCAGATCGCCGCGTCGAAATTTGGCAATTGTCGCGCGGGATTCCGCCATTACTTCCTCCTCTCCGGCCTTTAGTTCCAGCCGCAGGGCGGCGATCGCCAGCGGTGCCCGCTTTTGCGGGCTGTCTGCAGCGTCCATCTCACGAATCAGTCGCGCCGCTGACTCAAGCTCACCTCCCGCGAGCGCGCTGGCGCACCGGCCGGAATTGTGTTTTTCGATCCATTGCCGTACCTGGAACATCCGGGAGCGGGCGAATTCAGGCAACAATTCTATAGTCAACTCCTGGTTGAGATTGACCCGATAACCGCGGCCTTCATTGTTGGCGGCGACCATGACTTTACCGAAGCCGGACACCGGCCACAGCATTTCAACGCTAACAGGTTGCGCCGGCGGTATCGCAATTCTTGCTGCGCTAAGACCGTACTGGACGCCGAAAACTGGTGAACCCTGCGGGTCGCGGACGATCAGTCCGGGCCGCCAGGTTCGAAATACGTCAACGCCGCTCAGACGGTTACCTGCCTCGTCGAAAGCAAGGAGTTCAATTGTGCCGTGCGGGAATCGCCCGACCCAAAGGTCGAGTCCGAGCAGAAGCAGATGGTCGAACAGGAAGTAGCACAACGACGCGATCATGAGTGCAACCGCACCTCGCCGGAGGGTCGCAACGCTCACCCGTTTCATGGTCTGTGCAATCTCCCACCAGCACCGGCAAAGCGCAACCGTTAAGATCGAAGGTCAAATCGGAACTGTTGCGCTATGCCTTCCGGCCATTTCGTTGGTTGCAATCCGCCGGCCGTTGGGCTAAAGCACAGTTCGATCAAAAGTAAGTCTGCTAGGAATCCTCCATGCGGCGATGACCATCAATCGTCGCTCCAGAGCAGGTATGGCTAGAGCAGATACCGTAATCGTTCTCGTGCCGGGGGGGATGGGAAGCACCTTGAATCTTGGCACCGTTGAGCTGTGGAATTCCACGCCGACCGCCTTGGCGATGGTGCTGGATCCTGCGCTGTTTCTTCCCTGGCTCCCACTGACGCCGGGTTCGCTGGTCACGGTGTACGATGACTTCGTGAGTTTTTTGAACAGCCTCGGCTACAGCACCGATCTACAGAACCTATACCTGTTTGCCTACGACTGGAGACAAGGTCTTCCGCTTTGCGCCTCCAACCTGGCACAGTTCGTTAACACGCAAGTCGCACCAAACCTCGCCGGCCGGAAGATTGTTTTCATTTCGCATAGCTATGGATGCATGGTGACGCGTTGGGCGATTTTGCTTCCGCCTCCGGCTTATCCGATCGATCAGAATTCGATCAGCAGAGTGGTCGCCGCCGGTCCTCATATGCTCGGCATCCCTAATTCGTTCAGGAATCTGATCGCAATGCCGGAGTTGAGCACCGCCTTCGATCTGCTATTCGCCGCAGCGCAGATTCTGCTTCCGGCCTATGCAGGTGTTGTTCAAACGGCTCTGTGCCGTACGTTGCCGGCCGTTACTGCCATGCTCGAGAGCCTGCCCACGTACCCTATTCTCCAAAGTGGCAGCGCCGCTGCCAGTCCCCTTTTCACTGTATGGGGTTGGGGCGGATGGCCTCCTGAGCTTCAGAGTTTAATTGCCGCTGTACAAGCGGACTTGCTGTCAATTGCCAACGCACCCTGGGGACAGATACCAATCACGGTCTTGATGTCTGAGACCAGTCAGACCGATACCGGTTACATTCTGGGTCCCGACAATATGCTGCTCTCCAGCCTTCCTCCGGGGCCTGGCGACGGTGCGGTTCTATCCCAAAGCGCAAAAGCATACTGCTCGCAGCCCGGACAGGAGGTATACTTGAGCTATTCTCACGAAACCCTACTCGATGATCCGGTGGGCAGGGATTTTCTGACGGTGAATAGCATTATCTAGCCAATGAGCAGCGAATCTCAAATCCGTGAAATGAGCAGCCTCCTGGAGCAGCAAGTGCGCGATCGGATCAATGAGGGGATCAGCGTCAGATTCGAATGTGATCCGCCAAACGCTCTGACCAGTAAAACCATCGTGATTCGCGCGCTTGTAGCTGCGCCGCCTGCAACGGCAGCGGGATTGAAGCCGCTCGCGCGCTGCGCCGAGGCGCCGGAATTTGCCAAACCTCTCAGAAAAAAGCCGGCGATGAATCATCGCGACGCGGTTTACTTCGAGGGCAAGTTTCCAGCGAAGGAGTTGGGCCCGGGTTCCTTCCACCTCGTGCTTGTTCCGGCCGCGGGTGAAAACCCAATTGGCGTATGCAACTTACGCATACACACAAAGTCGTCGGTTGCTGAGATACGGCGGAAGTTAGTAAGGGCACTCCATGGACATACGCTCGAGCGCCCAAAAGCGAAACAGCGCAGACGGCCGGTCTCGAAGCCAACAGCACCCAGCTCGTCGTCACGCAAACGCCGCTAGGATACCGCCGAGCTCCCGATCGGTTGCTCAAATCGATGGAATCGATCAGGCCCGGAGAACCTCTGTACCCGCTCGATGCCTCCTTTTGGCTCGATCCCTATCGGCACTATCCATCGCTACTTTCTGAACCTCCCCGGCTGCTTCCAACAATCGTTCCGCTCGCTCTGATTTCTCGCTACTCCGATGTTGTGGCGGTGCTGCGGGATCCCGCTCGATTTTCGAGTCAACTACCCCAGTTCGAGTTCATCGGGAAGATCGATCCCTTCGGTGTCCCGACCATCTTACATTCCGATCCACCTGCGCATACCCGAAACAGAAGGCTGGTGGCAAATTACTTCAACCCAGCCTGCCTCGATCGGATCGCATTTCTAACTCGCTCGATCTGCCGTACGCTGTTCGACAAAATCGAGGTTGACGGCGAATTTGACGCTGTCGGCGACCTCGCGTGTCCCCTGTCGCTGGCGATAGTAGCCGAAATCCTGGGCGTCCCGAGGGAAGACCAGGCAAAGCTAAAGCTGCTGACCGAAAAAATCTTTTCCCTGATTCGCGACGGCTTGAATACCGCGGGCGCGGTTCTTGCCGGAGATCCTTCCCTGGTGGGTGCGAACGGACAGATCACCGATAGTGTCCCCGCGGCGATCACCGCCGTCGCCTCGTCAATCCCGGATTCCGGTTCAGCTGCGATCGCATCGCTGAGGGAATACTTCGCGCGCTTAACATTGCGGCGCAAAACAGCCCGAGGCGAAGATCTGATCAGCGCGCTGCTTACCGCGCACGACGACGCTGGGGAACTGAGCGCCGACGAAGTGATCGGCATTGCCGAGTTGTTGTTGTTCGCCGGTCACGATACGACCGTCAGCCTCATCGCTAACGGCTTGCTCGCCCTGACCCGGTATCCTGACCAAATCGCCCGCTTAAGGTCATCCCCCGAGCTGACCCCCCGCGCGGTCGAGGAGATATTACGCTTCGACAGCCCAGTGCAAATGGTGTTGCGGTTTGTAACCCAGCGGACCGAGGTGGGTGGGACGTCAATCCCGGCGGGCGCAGTAGCTCTGGTGATGCTGGGCGGAGCGAATCGAGATCCGGCCCGGTTTATTCATCCGGAGATTTTCGACATCGCACGGCTGCCGAACGATCACTTGGCCTTCGGCTATGGCATCCACCGTTGCGTTGGCGCGCCACTCGCGCGTATTCAGGGGAGAATTGCGATCGGATCGGTCATAGAGCGTTTACCGCACTTGCGACTGCGTCATCCGGAGATTCCTCTGAGGTATGACGGATCGATCCTGTCGCGCGGACTGCGAACCTTGCCGATGTCGATCCGCTAGACGCCAAGAGGCTTTCCATGCTCTGCAGATCGAATTCCCTTTTCCTCCGAAATAAAACCAAGCCGTTTTCACAAAAGCACGATCCGCAGGCGGGGCTGGTATTCTTCGGCACCAAGCTGACTGGCACCGCCGATCTGATTATTGCGCCGTATTCGCTGCGTTCCTGGCGATCTATGCGGTCGGGATTTGGCGGATGAAGCGTTACGCGATGCCGATGGCGCATGCGTACGCGACCTACGTGTTTATCAAGCTCATTTGAATCGCACAGCGGTGAATTCGCCCCGAGAGTCTTCTGACCGACTACCGCGAGCCCACCAGATTCAGCGTGTCGTTCAGGACGACCATCCCGATTGCGCGTAGTATTCAGTAATTTGATCGACGATCTCGTCTGAAGTCTTATCGGCTAGAAACCCTGTCGCGGACGTGTAGTTCTTTACACCGCCCATCGCCAAGTTGACTCCGATGGTCGCAGCCGACACACCCCCAGCCGCAGCGGCTCCCGCAGGTCCGT
>Ga0074044_10002094_pt1 | contig 17589 bp, 15 predicted proteins | sample BogForMeECP23OM1_FD_94443 | JGI IMG/M metagenome (GOLD analysis project Ga0074044, IMG submission 94443) | Bog forest soil microbial communities from Calvert Island, British Columbia, Canada - Bog Forest MetaG ECP23OM1 | ecosystem: Environmental > Terrestrial > Soil > Wetlands ...
GGATTTTAAGTCCTCAGCGTCTGCCATTCCGCCACCCGGGCAGGGCAGACACAAAAAGTAGCATGTATGGCCCCCGCGCTCAACACATGGGCGGACACCTCCCGGCACTATCTCCCCCAGTAGCCGCTGGACGCCCCGCTATTTGTGAAAGCTTTGTAACTTGATTGACATGTTGTGAGCGGCGCGGTAGTTTTTTATTTCTTCTCCTGGATGGTCGGCTAACTCCGAGGAGAAAAAAGGCCGATCGCGCAACAGTCATCAAGACAGCGTTCGAAGCGCAGTCCAGCGTGGGCCTCCATTTTAGCGTAAAATCCCTTGACCCGTTTTGGAACCCGGTGCATCTAAAATGTGACGGAAATTCGCGGAAGGGATTCCTCCCGCACAGGAGCAAAAGTGACTCAGCCGAAGAGCCAGCTTGACCTCGACCTGCTCAGCATCAACACCATCCGCACACTGGCGATCGACGCGGTGCAACAAGCAAATTCCGGCCACCCTGGCGCGCCCATGGGTTTGGCGCCCGTCGTTTATGAACTCTGGCAAAATTACCTGCGCTATGATCCCGCCGATCCCACCTGGCCTGATCGCGACCGCTTCGTTCTTTCCGCTGGCCACGCTTCCATGCTCCTCTACGCCACGCTACACCTCGCGGGCGTGAAGGAAGCCACCAAAGACGGCAAGATCCTAGATTCCCCCGCCGTTTCCTTGGACGAGATCAAGCGCTTCCGCCAAATTGGCAGCAAAACTCCCGGGCATCCTGAATCGCACATCACCACCGGCGTTGAGACCACCACCGGCCCACTCGGACAGGGCGCCGGGAACAGCGTAGGTATGGCTATCGCCAGCAAGTGGCTGGGCGCAAATTTCAACAAGCCTGGATTCGACATCTTTGATTTCAAAGTCTACGCCGTTTGCGGCGATGGCGACCTGATGGAAGGCGTGGCGAGCGAGGCCGCTTCCCTCGCCGGCCACTTGAAACTCTCGAATCTCTGCTGGATTTACGACAACAATCACGTCACGCTTGACGGCCCCGCGGATTGGTCCTTCAACGAAGACGTCATGACGCGTTTCTTGGGTTACGGTTGGAGCGTTACACATATTGCTGATGCGAATGACCTGGATGCGCTGGGGCGAGCTTACGAAGTGTTCCAGCACACTGTAGGGCGCCCTACTCTAATTGTGGTGGATAGCCACATCGGCTACGGTTCCCCGCACAGGCAAGACACCTACGAAGCGCATGGCGAACCTCTCGGCGAAGCCGAAGTGAAATTGGTAAAGAAAAATTACGGCTGGCCGGAAGATGCGAAGTTTCTCGTCCCTGACGGCGTCTACGATAAATTCAAGAACGGCATCGGCAAACGCGGCGCCGAAGCTCATTCCGCCTGGAACTCGAAATTCGCGGAGTACAAAAAGCAGTTCCCCCAGCTCGCCGAGCAATTGAACCGAATGCAGAGCGGCCAACTGCCCGATGGATGGGACAAGAATCTCCCCTCTTTCCCTGCCGATCCAAAAGGTATGGCCACACGCGAAAGCTCTGGAAAAACGCTAAATGCGCTTGCGGTGGACATTCCCTGGCTTATCGGTGGATCGGCCGACTTGGCCAAATCCAATAAAACGAACCTCACCTTTGAAGGCGCCGGCGATTTTTTCCCTGACGCTTATCACGGCCGCAACATTCACTTCGGGGTACGCGAACACGCCATGGGCGCCATCGTTAATGGCCTAACGCTCTCCAAGCTCCGCGCCTTCAGCGCCACCTTTTTCAATTTCAGCGACTATATGCGCCCGAGCATGCGCCTCGGCGCGTTGATGGAAATTCCCTCTCTCTATATTTTTACCCACGACTCCATCGGTGTCGGCGAAGACGGACCCACGCACCAACCCGTCGAACAACTTGCCTCCTACCGCGCCATGCCCAACATGCTTGTGTTTCGTCCCGGCGACGCCAACGAAGTCGTCGAAGCCTACAAAGTCGCTATCCAGCACACGCATGGTCCCTCAACGCTTGTCTTTACGCGCCAGGCCGTGCCGACGTTCGATCGTACAAAATATGCCCCCGCGTCCGGAGTTGCTAGGGGTGCCTATGTCCTTGCCGACGCTGCAGGCGGAAAGCCAGACGTGATCTTGCTTGCGAGCGGAAGCGAAGTCGGCCTCTGCGTCACCGCCTACGAAAAGCTGACCGCAGACGGCGTGAAAGCCCGCGTCGTCAGCATGCCCAGCTGGGAACTTTTCGAAAAGCAGGACGCCGCCTACAAAGAAAGCGTCTTACCAGCCAATGTAACCGCGCGCGTTTCCGTCGAAATGGAATCCGTTTTCGGATGGGATCGCTACACCGGCCCCAAAGGCAAAATCATCGGCATGCGCTCTTTCGGGGCATCCGCTCCTCTGAAGGATTTGCTCAAGAAGTTCGGTTTCGAAGTCGAAAACGTGATTGCAGCAGTCAAAGAAGTCCTGGGAAAGTGAGTCCCGCGTGAAGGTTGTGATTGGTTCCGACCACGCCGGCTTTCAACTCAAAAACGCCATGAGCGACGTGTTGCGCTCGATGGGCAACGACGTGCTCGACGTCGGCACTTTCAACGAAAATCCCTCCGACTATCCCGATTTCGCTGAAGCCGTGGGCCGCGCTGTCCTCGACGGCAAAGCCGAACGGGGTGTGCTCATCTGCGGCAGCGGCGTCGGTGCCAGCGTTGCCGCCAACAAGCTCCCGAGTATTCGTGCGGGAATGTGCCATGACACTTATTCCGCGCATCAAGGCGTTGAGCACGACAATATCAACGTTTTGGTGCTTGGTTCCCGCGTCATTGGCGTGGCCCTGGCGCAAGACCTGGTCAAGACATTTATGGGTGCGAAATTCTCCAACGAAGAGCGGCATGTGCGCCGGCTCGGAAAAGTGAAGGCCCTGGAGGCCAAGTATTGTACCGGTTCGTAAACCTCAGTTGGCTTCAGCCAACATCGAGCAATGTGCAAGTGGCCGGCACGGCCGTACCCCCCCAAGGAGTACAATAGACGTTCAACGGGTTACAAATGCTAGCTAGAGGAGAACCATCGTGACGACGACAACAACAGTCCCAAACCTCGGTACCGCGCAAGGCGCCAATCCTCTCAAAGCCCTCTTGGCTTACGGGCAATCCCCCTGGATGGACTATATCCGCAGAGATCTGCTCACCAGCGGCGGCCTGAAAAATTACATCGATAGCGACGGGCTCCGCGGCATGACCTCTAATCCCGCAATTTTTGAAAAGGCCATCACGGGCAGCAACGTTTACTCGGACATCCTCAATTCGCCTGATGCGAAGAAACTCGACGCGAAAGGTCTCTTTGAAAAGATCGCCATCCGCGACGTCCAGGATGCGTGCGACATTTTCAAATCTGTTTACACCGAGTCCAAACGCCGTGACGGGTACGTCAGCCTGGAAGTCTCTCCCTATCTGGCCAACGACACCAAGGGCACTATCGACGAAGCACGCCGCCTGTGGAAATCCGTCGACCGCCCAAACGTCATGATCAAGGTTCCGGCCACCCCCGATGGCATTCCCGCCATTCGCCAGCTTCTCGAAGACGGTCTCAATATCAATATCACGCTGCTTTTCGCGCAGTCCGCCTACGAAAAAGTTGCTGAGGCTTTTCTTGCCGCCCTCGAAGCTCGCGCTTCCAAGAATCAGGACATCAGCCAGATCGCCAGCGTTGCCAGCTTTTTCGTCAGCCGCATCGATTCTCTAGTCGATGGCAAGATTGACGAGAAGTTGAAAGTTACCTCTGACACCGCGCAGAAAGCGCTGCTTGAAGGCATCCACGGCAAAATTGCTATTGCGAATGCCAAACTCACCTACAAAAAATATCAGGAACTTTTCAGTGGTTCCCGTTGGAACGCTTTGGCTGCCAAAGGCGCGCAAACCCAGCGCCTGCTGTGGGCCAGCACCAGCACGAAGAACCCCAAATATCGCGACGTCATCTACGTGGAAGAGCTAATCGGCGCGGACACCGTGGACACCATCCCCCCGGCGACATTTGACGCTTTCCGGGATCATGGCAAACTCCGCAACAGCTTGACGGAAGACGTTAACGCAGCACGCACGACCATGGACAATCTCGCCAAGGCAGGCATCTCCATGAATGAAGTCACCGACAAACTCCTGGTGGACGGCGTCAAACTCTTCGCCGATGCATTCAAGCAGCTCCTGGATGCGACGGGAAAAAGCGCAGGGGTGGGTGCGTGAGCTTGAATCGTCTGACTTACACACTCCCGGACAAACTCGCTAGTGATGTAGACGCTTCGCTTCAGGATTGGAAGAAGAACGGGAAAGTAAAACGCCTGTGGCAAAAAGATGCCTCGCTTTGGACTGGCACGGACGAGGACAAGTGGCTCGGCTGGCTTGACATTACCGAGCAACAGATCGAAGACATTGACAAGCTGAAGCAAGTCTCCGCCGACATCAAAAAAGCGGGTTTCAAAAACGCTTTGCTTCTTGGAATGGGCGGCTCCAGTCTCTGTCCCGAAGTGCTCCGCATGACCTTCGGCAAGGCCACTGGTTATCCGGACCTCCACGTATTGGATTCCACCGATCCCGCGCAAATCAAAGCGCTCGAAGAGAGCGTGGATCTCGGCAGCACACTTTGCATCGTTTCCAGCAAATCCGGCAGCACACTCGAACCCAATATTTACAAACAATATTTCTTCGATCGCGTGAAAGCCAAAGTCGGCGAAAAAGAAGTCGGCAACCGCTTCATCGCCATCACCGATCCGGGCTCAAAAATGCAGCGTGTTGCGGATAGAGACAAATTCCGCAAAACCTTCATGGGCGTCCCGAGCATTGGGGGACGTTACTCGGCGCTTTCTAATTTCGGCATGGTGCCCGCTGCCGTCATGGGAATCGATGTTTCGAAGTTTCTCAAGAACACGCAAAAAATGGTGTGCGCTTGCGGCGCGGATTCGGATGCCGTCACAAACCCCGGCGTCATCCTGGGAACGATTCTTGGCATTGCCGCAAATCAAGGCCGCGACAAGATGACGATTATCATTTCCCCGGGAATCTACGATCTTGGCGCTTGGCTCGAGCAGTTGATTGCAGAATCCACGGGAAAATCCGGCGTGGGCATTGTTCCAGTCGATCGCGAGCGTCTGTCCAAACCGGAATTCTACGGCACCGACCGCGTTTTTACGTATTTGCGGCTGGAATCGAATCCGGACAAGGATCAATCCGCCGCTGTCGATGCGCTAGCAAAAGCCGGTCATCCCGTCGTCCGCATCGTGTTGCCGGATATCTACAGCCTCGGGCAGGAATTCTTCCGCTGGGAGATCGCCACCGCCGTTGCAGGCGCTCTGATCGGCATCAACGCCTTCAATCAGCCCGATGTCGAGGCCAGCAAAACGGAAACGCGCAAGCTGACCTCCGAATACGAATCCACCGGCAAGTTGCCTCCGGAAACGCCATTCTTCAGCGGCGACGGGGTGAAGCTCTACGCCGACCTGAAAAACGCAGCCGCGCTGAAGGGTGGTGGCACACTCGCAGGCTTTTTGAAAAAGCATCTCGCGCGCATCGGGCCCGGCGATTATTTTGCGGTTCTTGGCTACATCACGATGAACGAAGCCCACGAGGAAGCGCTGCAAGCGATTCGCCTCGCTGTGCGCGACAACAAAAAAGTGGCTACCGTGCTCGGATTTGGCCCGCGTTTCCTTCATTCCACGGGACAAGCCTACAAAGGTGGACCCAACTCGGGCGTATTCCTACAGATCACCTGCGATGACGCTGTGGACATTCTGGTTCCCGGGCAGAAATACACTTTTGGCGTTGTAAAAGCGGCCCAGGCGCGCGGCGACTTTTCCGTACTCGCTGAACGTGGCCGGCGCGCGTTGCGCGTCCATCTCGGCAAAGATGTCTCCGCGGGGCTGGCGACGCTGACGAACGCCATTACTCAAGCGCTGGCATAAATATCGACGGAATTCAGTGAAGTCTTACAAAACGAAGGCACAGGAGCAATTTCGATGCAACTTGGCATGATCGGGCTGGGGAGAATGGGCGCCAACATGGTCCGGCGCCTGCAGAAGAACGGCCACACTTGTGTCGTCTACGACCGCAGCGCGGACTCCGTGAAACAACTCGCCGGAGAAGGTGCGACGGGGTCGGACTCGCTCGACGATTTCATCAATAAACTCCAAAAGCCGCGCGCCATCTGGCTCATGGTTCCTGCAGCCGTTGTGGACGCCACGCTTCACGAACTGACCGCCAAGCTGAACGCCGGCGACATCATCATCGACGGCGGAAACTCCTACTACATCGACGATATCCGCCGCGCCAAAGAGCTTTCGGGAAAAGGAATTCATTATTGCGATGTAGGTACCAGCGGCGGCGTCTGGGGCCTCGAGCGCGGCTACTGCCAGATGATCGGCGGCGAACTGGGCATCGTGAAGCATCTCGACCCCATCTTCAAGACTCTGGCACCTGGTCGCGGAAACGTGGATCGCACCCCTGGACGCGAAAAAGTCGGTGGAACCGCCGAAGAGGGCTACCTCCACTGTGGTCCATCTGGCGCCGGCCATTTCGTCAAGATGGTCCATAACGGTATCGAATACGGTTTGATGGCCGCCTACGCGGAAGGGCTCAACATCTTGAAGCACGCCAACGCCGGAAAAACTCAGCGCGAGAGCGACGCGGAGACCACCCCGCTGCGCAATCCCGAACACTATCAATACGATTTCAACCTCGCCGACGTCACCGAAGTTTGGCGCCGGGGCAGCGTGGTCGCTTCCTGGCTGCTGGACCTGACCGCCATTTCTCTTTTGGAACAGCCGACTCTCGACCGTTTCTCTGGCCGCGTCTCCGATTCCGGTGAAGGCCGCTGGACCATCCTCGCGGCCATCGAATCGACTGCACCCGCGCCCGTCCTCACAGCATCTCTATTCCAGCGCTTCACTTCGCGCGGCGAGGATGATTTTGCAACCAAAGTCCTCTCCGCCATGCGTTTTCAGTTTGGCGGTCACATCGAGAAAAAATCCGGCCACTAAACAATTTGTATCTTCTCCGGCCAACTGGCCGCTTAAGACAGGATGAACGGAATGAATTCGACTCAACCCGACTCTGCTCCCATTGGCTCCCCATGCGTTATGGTAATTTTCGGCGCTAGCGGTGACCTCACCAAGCGCAAGTTGATTCCAGCCCTGATTAACCTCGCGCAGGAAGGTCTTCTTTCGCAGCAGTTCGCCATCATCGGCTTTGCGTTCGATCAAATGAACACGGAGTCTTTCCGCGCCCTCCTCAGCGAAGAGATCAAACAATTTGAAGACAATCCCGTTGATGAGAAATTGTGGCAATGGTTTCTCGAGCGCATCTACTACGTGCAGGGTGATTTCAAAGACCCCGCAGCGTACCAGCGCCTCAAAGATCAGATCGCCGAGGCGGAGAAAAACCACGGCACACAAGGGAACCTCTTCCACTACCTGGCCGTGTCTTTTAGCTTTTTCTCGCTGATCGTCCAAAAGCTCGGTGAGATTGGCCTCACTAAAGAAGAAAACGGCAAATGGACGCGAGTCATCGTGGAAAAACCCTTTGGCCACGACCTCCCATCTGCCGTGCAATTGAACAAAGAACTCAAGCAAATCCTCACCGAAAAACAGATCTTCCGCATTGACCACTACCTCGGCAAGGAAACGGTCCAGAACTTGATGGTTTTCCGTTTCGCGAACAGCATGATCGAGCCCCTCTGGAACCGCACCTACATCGATCACGTGCAAATCACGGCCGCGGAATCCGTCGGCGTGGAACACCGCGGCGCCTTTTATGAAACGGCGGGCGCCCTGAAAGACATGGTTCCGAACCATCTTTTTCAGCTTCTCACTCTCACCGCCATGGAACCTCCCATCTCCTTCGAAGCCGATGCCGTCCGCGACAAGCAAGCCGAAATCCTCCATGCACTGCAAGTTCTCACGCCCGAAGACGTTCTGCACAACACGGTTCGCGGCCAATACGGCGACGGCACGGAAGACGGCCAAAAAGTTCCTGCTTACCGGAGCGAGCCAAGTGTCGCGCACGATTCGAATACCGAAACTTTTGTCGCTCTGAAACTCAAAATCGACAACTGGCGCTGGGCTGATGTGCCTTTCTATTTGCGCACCGGAAAGCGCCTCGCCAAACGTGTCACGGAAATCGCCATCCAATTTCGCAGGACGCCATTCATGCTCTTTCGAAAGACACCCATCAAGGACCCCCGCACCAATCGCATGGTGATCCACATCCAGCCTGACGAAGGCATCTCCTGGCGCTTCGCCGCAAAAGTCCCTGGGTCCGTCATGAAGCTGGGCCTTGTGAACATGGATTTCGACTACGCGCGCGATTTTGGCAAGTCACACAGCACGGGTTACGAACGCCTTCTCTACGATTGCATGCTCGGAGACGCCACTCTGTTCCAGCGCGCGGACATGGTCGAAGCCGGCTGGGCTGCCATCGAGCCTGTCATTGACGTTTGGAAAGCGCTTCCGGCCCGAGGTTTCCCCAATTACGCCTCAGGCTCTTGGGGACCGAAGGAAGCCGACGAACTTCTGGCCCGCGACGGCCGCGCATGGCGAAAAATCGGCGAAGAAGAGGACGACGCCAAGAGTTCCGCGACCGCAACGGAAAATCTAAAGGGCCTTGGAGCGATGACCAAGTAGAACGGGGACGCGCAGGTTCATGATCGACTACCAAGCAAATACGGAAGTTCGGATCCTGCCCGATGGCGTGGCCATCGCGAAACGCTGCGCGCAAAAGTTTGTGGAGATCGCCGCAGCCGCGGTTAAGGGAAAAGGTTCGTTCCATGTGGCGTTGGCAGGAGGTTCCACGCCCAAAATTCTTTACAGCCTGCTGGTCGAGGATCCCGCTCTCCGCTCACAAGTGCCTTGGGATAAAATGCATGTGTTTTTCGGCGATGAACGCCACGTGGGGCCGGCCGATCCGCAAAGCAACTATTGCATGGCCAGGGAAACGATGCTTTCGAAGTCGCCTTTGAAACCGGAGCAAGTTACTCGCATCAAAGGCGAATGTCCGGAAGCGGAAGATGCGGCGAAGGAATACGAACAGGCTATTCGAACGTATTTCAAGCTGAGCGCCGGCCAATTCCCGCGCTTTGACTTGGTCCTGCTCGGCATGGGCAGCGAAGGGCACACGCTCTCGATTTTTCCGGGAACAAGAGCCTTGCGCGAAAATCGGCGCATTGCAGTGCATAATTGGGTCGGGAAGGTCTTGATGGACCGCATCACGCTTACCGCCGCGGCTGTCAACAACGCCGCCAACGTCATTTTCATGGTGACCGGCGCGGACAAAGCCCCGGCGCTGACCGCAGTCCTCGAACGATTTTACGAGCCGGATCAGTTGCCGGCTCAATTGATTCACCCGGTGAACGGCACTTTGCTTTGGCTGGTGGACACCGCCGCCGGAAGCATGCTCACGCGGGCAATTCGCGAATAACTTAGGAGACGCAAATGGCAACCACGACAAGCACAGGAAACATCGAAACGTACCTCGGCGCCAAAGCCGAATATTTTCTCGGATATAAAACCCCGAAAATCTCGAAGGAGCGCCTGAATCTTCCCGGCCCCGATTTTGTGGACCGCATTTACGCCGCGTCGAACCGCAACGTCCGCGTGCTCGCCAATCTCCAGCGCATGTTCAATCATGGGCGGCTCGCTGGAACTGGCTACCTCTCCATTCTTCCCGTCGATCAGGGCATCGAGCACTCCGCAGGCGCCAGCTTCGCCAAGAATCCGGACTATTTCGATGCGGAGAACATCGTTAAGCTCGCGATAGAAGGCCAATGCAACGCCGTCGCCTCTACCTTTGGCGTCCTCGGCGCCGTCACACACAAATATGCCCACAAGATTCCCTTCATCGTGAAACTCAACCACAACGAACTGCTCACCTTCCCCAACAAATTCGATCAGATTTTTTTCGGGACGGTACAGGAAGCCTGGGACATGGGCGCTGCCGCCGTAGGCGCCACCATTTATTTCGGTTCCGACCAGGCCGATCGGCAGATCGTCGAAGTTAGCCGCGCCTTCGCCGAAGCTCATGAACTCGGCATGGCCACCGTCCTCTGGTGCTATCTCCGCAACAGCGCCTTCAAAAAGGACAAGGACTACCACCTCTCCGCCGACCTCACCGGCCAAGCCAATCACCTCGGCGTCACCATCCAGGCCGACATCATCAAACAAAAAATGGCCGAAAATAACGGCGGCTACATGGCCCTCAACATGGGCGACTCCAGCTATGGAAAATTCGACAAGCGCATCTACACCGACCTCGCCAGCGATCATCCCATCGACCTTTGCCGCTACCAGGTCGCCAACTGTTTCATGGGCCGCTCCGGAATGATCAACAGCGGCGGCGCCTCCGGTGCCAACGACTTCGAAGATGCCGTCACCACCGCCGTCATCAACAAGCGCGCTGGAGGCACCGGCCTAATCTCCGGCCGCAAAGCCTTCCAGCGCCCCATGAGCGAAGGCGTCCAGCTTCTCAACACCATCCAGGACGTCTACCTAAGTCCCGACGTCACCGTCGCCTAGTATCGGCACTCGGTAGGGGAGGGGCTTGTTTACCCTGTAAGGGCTCCTCCTTTTTTTCCTCCGTCTTTTCCCTTCGTCTCAAGAGCCCTCGCGCCTGTTCCACCCAAAATCGCGTCCCGCTGGAATTTGTTCTATTCTTACTGAGTGAGGGCACCATCAAATCAAATCGTCCCCGCTCCACCAACAAGCGCACCCGACTCTCAATTCACCGAACATTCTAGAAAACTCCGCGCCCTCCTACTCCTCTCCTTCGGCTGGCTTCTCGCCCTGCTGATTGGCGCAGGCGTCAACGCTCTATATTCTCTTCGTCACCTCGACCGCGCCTCCCAAGAAGTGAGCCGCCGCTTCACCACGCACAATCGGGCCATAGGCGTCATCGTCGTTTCCGTCCGCGTCTATGACGACCAAATTGAGCGCTTCCTGCTCCAGGATCAGCTTCAAGAATCCGGTCCCGATCCATCCGAGGTAGCAAAGAAAATCGCGGCGGTGCGCGCCTCCCTCCTCGATTTCCCTCCCGATCGTGACCCTGATGAACAGCTTCTTCTCGCCGCAATGCAACAGCAACTCCAGGAAGAAGAGAGTTCTTGTGCCATCGTCCTGACTTGGCGCTCCGATCTTCGCCGGCAACGCGCCTATCAATTCATCGGCCAGCAGCTCATTCCCTGGCGCACCCGAGTCTTTGAACTTTCGTCGCAAATTTCCTCGTTGAACGAACACAAACTTGCTCTCGAGAATCTCGCCGTCGCCACGCGCTTTCAAGCAATGGAATCCCGCCTGGTCTGGCTCGTCTCTCTCGCTCTCGTCGCAGGCGTCCTGATGTCACTTGTCTGCGGCTGGTATATCCTTCGCCTCGAGCGCCAAGCTCGCCAGCGCTATCAGGCCCTCGCCCGCGGCCGCCTCGAATTAGAGAGCCTCTCCGCTCGCCTCGTCGAAGCTCAAGAGGAAGAGCGTCGCTCCATCTCTCGCGAACTTCACGACGAAGTCGGCCAATCACTCGGCGCTCTTCTTGTCGAGGTTGGCCAGCTCTCCAAACTCGTCCCTCCCGAAGACCGCATCACGCAAACACAAATCATCCACATAAAGTCCGTCGCCGAAACCGCCGTCAAATCCATCCGCGACATCGCTCTTCTTCTTCGCCCTCCCATGCTCGACGATCTTGGCCTTATCCCCGCTCTCGAATGGCAGGCCCGCGAAATTTCGCGCCGCAGCGACATGGAAGTCGAAGTTCACTCGCAAGATGTCTCGGATGCGCTAGGCGACGAGACGAAAGTCACCGTCTACCGCCTCGTGCAAGAAGCTCTCAATAACGCCGCCACGCACGCGGCTGCCAAAAACGCGAAGGTGACCGTCACTCAAGGCTCGGACAAAATCACGATCGAAATTGCCGATGATGGCCACGGCTTCGATCCCGCCCGGCAACGGGGCATGGGAATCCTCGGCATGGAAGAGCGTGTCCGTCGCCTCGGCGGCGCGTTTGTGATCGAATCAGCCCCTGGCAAAGGCGCCACCATCAAAGCAGAGCTGCCGCTCCACCATGCGGATTCGCCGTGAAACACCCATGAGAAAAATTCGCATCCTCCTCGCTGACGATCACAAGCTCATGCGCAGCGGCCTGCGTTTGCTCGTTGAGCAGCAGCCCGACCTCACCGTGGTTGGCGAAGCCAACGACGGCAGGGAAACGGTTACCCTGGCAAAATCTCTCAAACCCGATGTCGTAGTCATGGACATTGGCATGCCCAATCTGAATGGCATCGAAGCGGCCCTTCAAATCTCCCAGGCCAATCCGGAAATCTCCATCGTCATGCTGAGCATGCATTCTGACGAAAGCTACGTTCTGCGCGCTTTGAAAGCTGGCGCCAAGGGATACCTTCTTAAAGACTCAGCCGAGTCCGATCTCATTAAAGCCGTTCACGCCGTCGCCGACGGGAAATCCTTTTTCAGTCCTGCCGTCAGCAAAGTCCTCCTCGACGACTATGTCCGCAAACTCAAGCGCAGCGGTGCTGAAGACGCCTATGATCTCCTCACCCCACGCGAGCGCGAAATTCTTCAACTCGTCGCCGAAGGCAAATCCAATAAGGACGTCGCCAATCTTCTGAATCTCAGTGTCTACACCGTCGAAACCCATCGCTCCAACATTATGGAAAAACTCAATCTACGCGGCATCCCAGAGCTGATTCTTTTCGCCGTCCGTCGCGGCATCATCTCCTAAGCGTTCCCGCTAGGGTTCGCTTTCTGAAGCGGACCGCTCTGGACCCTGACCATTTCCCTTCTCATTCAGGTCCAATTTTCCCCCTACCCAATCGCGGCTCCCAATATCCCCGCTGCCAGGGAGAATCAACTCCCTCCCGCAGAGCGTCTGAATGTGTAGCACCGAAACACCCGCAACCAGCGACGTGTCGGTTGCAGCGATTCGCACTCGAATCAGGAGAGGAAAATGAATTCAATGAAATCTCTGCTCAGATCGAGACCGGCAGTTCTCGGACTTGGCTTTGTATTGGGCGCGGCCGGCTTGGGCCTGGGGCACGCCACGGAAAAATCACTGTCATCTAATCCGCCCGCCACTCTAAAGCTGGCGGACACCAACGAAGGTCCGAGCAAGAGCAGCTACGCTCCGCTCGTCAAAGAAGTATTGCCTTCCGTCGTCAACATCTCATCGTCAAAAGTCGTCCACAACCGTCGAGACTCCGCGGAAGAAATGCCGATGGACCCATTTTTCCGTCAGTTTTTCGGACAGGATGGAAATGGCAGGTCCCAGGCTCCTCGAGACTCCCGCGAGAAAGCTCTCGGCTCAGGCGTAATCGTCAGCCCCGAAGGCTATATCCTGACCAACAATCACGTAGTCGACGGCGCCACGGACGTTCGCGTCACTCTTTCCGACAAGCGTGAGTTCCAAGCCCGCATCGTCGGCGCAGATCCAAAAACAGACGTCGCCGTTCTGAAAATTGACGCCAAGAATCTTGCTCCCATCACTATCGGCGACTCGTCCAAAGTCCAGGTCGGAGACGTCGCGCTAGCCATTGGCGATCCTTTCGGCGTCGGCCAAACCGTCACCAAAGGCATCATCAGCGCCACCGGCCGCGGCGGTCTCGGCATCGAAGACTACGAAGACTTTCTGCAAACCGACGCCCCGATCAATCCAGGCAACTCAGGCGGCGCGCTCATCAACGACCGCGGCGAACTGGTCGGCATCAACACCGCCATCATCTCCCACGGTTCCGGCGGCAGCCAAGGTATCGGCTTCGCAGTCCCGGCCAATCTGGCTCGCCAAGTCATGGACCAGGTCCTGAAAAACGGCCACGTTACTCGCGCCTATCTGGGCATCTATCCGCAAGACGTCACTCCTGCGATGGCCAAAGCCTTCGGCGAAAAAGAGTCTGAAGGAATTGTTGTAGGCGACGTCACTCCTAACAGCCCTGCGCATGAAGCGGGCATTCAGACAGGCGACATCATTCTCCAGGTAAACGGCAAGCCCGTCACGGACAGCAATCAACTCCGCATGAGCATCTCCATGATGCAACCAGGCACAGAACTCAAGCTCAAGACGCTCCGAAATGGTACAGAGCGGGACGCCACGGTAAAGCTAGCCGAAATGCCGGCGGAAACGGCGAAGGCCGATTCGAATGACGAAGAAGGCGGCAGCAAAGCGTTAGACGGCGTGGAAGTCGCCGGTCTCAATTCACGCACCGCCCGCGAACTCGGCATTCCCGAAACGACCAAGGGCGTCGTCGTCACCGAGATCGACCCTGCCAGCAAAATGGCGGACTCCGGCCTGCAAAAGGGCGACGTCATCCAGCAAGTTAATCATCAACCCGTCACCAGCGTCTCTGAGTTCCAGAACGCCGTCCGCAAAGCCGGAAGCGATCCTCTGCTCCTGGTAAACCGCGAAGGCCGAACGCTTTTCATCGCTGCCTAACCTATATATCCAGGTCTTTCACTTCCTTACTCCGGTGCGGCCAGGGATGGTCCGCACCGGGGCCGGGGATGGAGCAAACATAGGAATTTATCAAACGCCAGCCCCGTAACAGCCTTTCGGCTGCGTTCTTGCTAGGAACCAAACAGTCCACGACCGCGTACCCCGGAAGCTGGTAGAAGAATCAAAGAATGGAAGGATTCGCGAGATGAGCGATAAGACGAACAACAAAGGATCCAAGACTTTCATCGAAGAATACCGCGAGCGCCTGAACCGCGAAGATCTCGAGCGCCTCTGGAAGCTCGAAGCTCTGGATTGCCTCTTCACCGAGGCGGAGAACCAGCCCGAAAGCTTTCACCGCCTCTGGGTTCAACCCCTCGTAGCTGCCGGCGTAGGCCTGGAAGCCGCCCTGGCCCTCGTAATTGAGTGCCGCTTCTCGCCAAACTAATCCAAGCTCCGACTGAGAAGACCCAAAACTTCCCGTAGGGGCACGATATATCGTGCCCTCATTTCCAGGCCAGCCGTTCCACCGTATTAGGACTTTCGCCTTATTCAAGGGACAGACTGCTCCCCAGGCAGCGCCTGCCGCTCTATCTCGGACGCCGTCCCCGACCGCCGCGACACTTCCAAATCATAAAAATTCTGCAAGTACAGCCAGAACTCCGCATTATTGTGGAAATATCGGGCCAATCTCAGCGCGGTATCCGCCGTGATACGCCGCCGCTCATGCACAACTTCACCAACGCGCGTAGCCGGCACGTGCAGCTCCAGCGTCGGCCTGTTCACCGACAGCCCCATCGGCTTCATAAAATCCTTGAGCAAAATCTCCCCCGGGTGCACAGGCGTCATCAGCGCTCGCCTCTTCGTCATCTTCCTATCTCCCAATGATAATCAACGATTTCCACGTCACCCAGATGCCCACTGCCTCCACTTAGCCCTGCAAAAAAGTTGGCTTGTGCCAGCAGAAGCCTCTCTTGGCATCGCTGGTACACTCACCATCTGCCACTTACACCTATACCGTCACGCTGGCGAGGATGCTATTATATCGTGGCGGTCCCAAATTTAGTCCCCCTCTCGCGAGCCTTCTAAGCGCTCGCAAGATTGGTACGGAGGAAAAATGAAGATCCTCACTTTGTTTTTCTTAGCAGCGATTCCTATTCCTGCGTATCCTCAGTCTCCCGCGGCTCCCCCTCCACCTCCGCCATGCGGAGAGAAGGGCGTCCCGCAGAACGTTCCGTGCTACAAGGACGGCAGACTCATCAATACGAACAGCCCGGCGCCTGTCCCTCATACCCCGTTGACACCCGGAGGCGTTCCCAACCTACCGGACCCAGGCGAGAACGACAGCCAAATAGTCACAACGCCAAAAGTCACGGAACCCAAGGCCCTGCCGCCCGGTTCCACGCCGTACAGTCCTCCACTTGTCCAGCCTACGAAGCAGATCCCAGAAGAAGAGCCGGTTTCTACGAACAACTCACCAACCCCGTCCCCCAAGCAACCCGCGTCTGGATGCCATGACTTCTCTTCATGCTTTGCTCAGAGCTTTAACAATGCCGCGAACTCCCGCCGAACGGCGCGCTCCGCCGACCAAAGAAATGCAAGTTTGATCGCCGCAAACCGAGCCGCGGCCCGGCAAAACGCAGAACAGGACTTTAAATCGATGGAAGAGATTAGGCTCATGATCACGCAGGACGTAGCAGAAGCCAAGGACCTCACTGCGTGGCGCGCGGACCTGGCGAAGGAAGCGATCGAACAGGAAAAATCAGCATGGCTTGATCTCAAGAAAAACTACTGCATCGACGCCCCCGAGGCCAATTACCTTGATCTAGACGGGAAGGAACAGACCTGCAAACAGGCGCAGTGATTGTTAGTTGCTCTGGTCGGCGCACTGGCAAGACACTTATCGGGCAGGTTGGAGGCTGAGAGTGGAATTGGCATCAAGAGCCGATTCTCTTGGTTTTGCTGAGCGGACTAAGAAGAATCTCTTGTACATTGAGCAGGCAAAATCCGGTGGCCAGGATGTCCATGTCGTCACGCAGATTGTCAATTCCAGCCTCGGATTGATCGTTTTCCCTTGGGAAGCCAGGGCGGATAAAGCCATACGAGGAAAACTACTTGCTGACCTTTACGAATTGGGATGGCCCGTGTGGCAGGAGAAACCATCGTCAAAAGGCCTCGGCCAACTCATTTGCGGCCTCCGCAATGCTATTGCACACCGTAATGTTCAGTTCTCATCCGAGGATCGAGCTGCAAGCAAAGTAATTATTACTTTCGCAAGCGAGCACCGCGATTGGCACGCTACAATTTCCGCGTACGACCTAAAGAACTTCTGCTTTGAGTTTATTAAGTTTATAGAAAATGAGGTTGGTTGACGGAGACTGTTTACGGTACCGTTTCCGTCGGGCAGGCCGTAGCCCAGGTGCCGCACAAACCGAGTTTTGGATATTTTGAATTTTCCACACATTTCCACAGTCTCACCAAATCGTCTCAACCCCGCCAACCCCTTCTAACCTCTCGAGTTCCGCAACCCTCATTCGAATTCGCGCCTCTCCATTCGAATTGACATGCAGTAAACTCATTAAATGATGGACAATCAGTACTAACTCTGCTACCATTTCCTATGTTCCGCTCGAACCATTCCATCTCGAGCCCCGATCTTCCCCCTGCGTACTTCCGAATTCTTCCTTCGACTGACCTCTGCGTACTCTGTGCCTCTGCGTTCAGCTCTTCTTCTCGCCTCACTCTTTCGCTCTTTTGCAAAGAGCGCGAAAAGATAACTCCCCTGTTCTCAAGACCTTCCGCACTCTTCAAAAAAGAGTGTTTCGATAATTTCCTTTATATCAGGAGCTTGCGCACACTTTTGCAAAACACCGGGGTGGCACCCCTCCTCCCAAAATCTTCTCAGTCTTTCGCTGTTTTCGCCGGTCGCCATTCGCCGCTTGCCACTAAGTCTCGCAGAATCCGCATTTATGAAAAATACGTCCGTTACCCTTTTACAATCCGCACTTCCAAAACACAGGACTTAAAACGGCTCTGTTTACATCCTGCAGGAGCGGGGCGATGCCGCAACCGATAGAAGTTAAAAGCCAGTCCGAGCAACAGAGCTTGCCGCATCTGCATGGGCAAACTGCGCCCCGGTGCTTTGGCCGAA
>Ga0074044_10002095_pt1 | contig 17575 bp, 13 predicted proteins | sample BogForMeECP23OM1_FD_94443 | JGI IMG/M metagenome (GOLD analysis project Ga0074044, IMG submission 94443) | Bog forest soil microbial communities from Calvert Island, British Columbia, Canada - Bog Forest MetaG ECP23OM1 | ecosystem: Environmental > Terrestrial > Soil > Wetlands ...
ACCTACCGCACCGGCGACGGCCGCGGCGGCGGCGGCAGGGGCCAGCAGCGTTTCGCGCCGCTCAACAGTTGGCCGGACAACGTGAGCCTGGACAAGGCGCGTCGCCTGCTTTGGCCGATCAAGCAGAAGTATGGCCGGAAGATTTCATGGGCCGACCTGATCATCCTTACGGGAAACGTCGCCCTGGAAACGATGGGATTCAAGACGTTCGGTTTCGGAGGCGGTCGTGAGGACGTCTGGGAGCCGGATCAGGACGTTTATTGGGGCTCTGAGGACACGTGGCTGGGTGACAAACGATATTCCGGCGACCGGAACCTCGAAAATCCGCTCGCGGCCGTGCAGATGGGGCTGATTTACGTCAACCCGGAAGGCCCGAACGGCAACCCCGATCCGATGGCCTCGGCGAGGGATATCCGCGAGACCTTCGCCCGCATGGCGATGAACGACGAGGAGACGGTGGCGCTTGTCGCTGGCGGCCACACCTTCGGCAAGACCCACGGCGCAGGCCCGGCGTCCCATGTGGGGCCTGCGCCGGAAGCGGCCAGCCTCGAGGAGCAGGGCTTGGGGTGGAGGAGCAGCTTTGGCACCGGCAAAGGCAGTGACACGATCACCAGCGGCCTGGAAGTGACTTGGACCACCACACCCACGAAGTGGAGCAACAACTTTTTCGAGAACCTGTTCGGCTACGAATGGGAACTCACGAAGAGCCCCGCCGGTGCGCATCAATGGACGCCGAAGAATGGCGCCGGCGCCGCCACCGTGCCGCACGCCCACGACACGTCCAAGCGAATCGCGCCTTCCATGCTGACCACCGACCTCGCCCTGCGGTTCGACCCTGCTTACGAAAAGATCTCTCGGAGCTTCCTGGAGAACCCGAATCAGTTCGCCGACATATTCGCCCGGGCGTGGTTCAAGCTGACGCATCGCGATATGGGCCCGCGCGCGCGCTATCTCGGCCCGGAGGTTCCCGCAGAAGAGCTCATCTGGCAGGACCCCATTCCTGCGGTGAACCACAAATTGATCGGTGCGAAGGACGTCGTCTCGCTGAAGGACAAGATTCTGGCGTCCGGCCTGTCCGTCTCTCAACTGGTCTCTATCGCATGGGCGTCAGCATCCACGTTCCGTGGCTCCGACAAGCGCGGCGGCGCGAACGGCGCCCGCATTCGTCTGGCACCACAGAAGGATTGGGAAGCCAACCAGCCGAAACAGTTGGCGAAGGTGCTGAAGACACTCGGCGGTATCCAGACCGCATTCAACAAGACAGCGAAAGGCGGCAAGAAGGTCTCGCTGGCTGACCTCATCGTTTTGGGCGGCTGCGCCGGGATCGAACAAGCGGCGAAGAACGCCGGTCACAAGGTCACGGTCCCCTTCACCCCAGGACGCATGGATGCCTCGGCGGAGCAAACCGATGCGGCCTCCTTCGCGGTGCTCGAGCCTATTGCGGACGGCTTCCGCAATTACCTTAAGAGCAAATGCACTGTGTCGGCCGAGGCGCTGCTGGTTGACAAGGCACAATTACTGACCCTGACCGCGCCTGAAATGACGGTGCTCGTGGGCGGCCTGCGCGTCCTGAAGACCAACTTCGGAGGGGCGCAGCACGGTGCCTTCACCAAGCGACCGGGGGCACTGACCAACAACTTCTTCGTGAACCTGCTCGACAGGGGGACGGAGTGGAAGCCGGTCTCGCAAAACGCGGATTTGTTTGAAGGTCGCGGTCGAAAATCGGGTAAGGTCAAGTGGACCGGCACGCGTGTGGACCTGGTCTTCGGTTCAAACTCCCAACTCCGCGCCTTGGCTGAAGTCTATGGAAGTTCCGACGCTGAGAAAAAGTTCGTCCACGACTTTGTCGCGGCCTGGAGTAAGGTGATGAACCTTGATCGTTTCGAACTTGCGTGATCTCTGACGTTTATTCGATCGGGCCATCGCCTGAGTCCGCTCATGTTCGCCGCGATGTTTGGGCGCTCCAAAGTTGTCGAGCAACTGGAAGCGCACGGCGCGTCGTTGCAACAGCGGAACTGTTTCGGCATTTCCGCCAAGTGGATGGTGGGCATTGCGCAGTTCGTAGCCCGCATTTTCGCAAACCTCAACCGCAACCCGGCCAATGAACACAATCAATAAAATTATGAATAACTCATTTTCATCTCTTATCACTTCCGATGCCCAGGCTGGTTTGGCTTTGGCAGGCAGTCTGGCTGACCGGCTTCGATCTCAAATTGACCAAGCCATCTCTAAAGTGGAACGTCCCGGCGGTATGAATTACCTTTTGCCGGGATCGGTTCCGAAGGAAATAATCGCCAGCATTCTGTTCTATGCCATTGCCGCCGCGAACGGGGGTTGGATGAGAAAAGCCTGATCACCCATTGTGCAGTTCTCAAAGTGGCATTTCTTGTCACGCCTTCGCGCAAAGCACAATCAAGCTGAGGCGTATTTTCGCATATACGCGCACTGCTCCGCGGCACGAAATAATGAAGAAAGCGCCGCGCTGATTTGACCGGTGTGGAAATTTGCCAAAATACGATGTGCTAAAGTCCGGCGGCGCGTTCGAGTTCGAAATGGGCCTTGGCAGCGTCAGCCTGGGCGGCGTTATAGGCTTGACGCACAGCATTGTCAGCAGTCTGCGCCATCAGCAAATCATCCAGTGTGGAATTGCCGTGCTCATAACTGAATCGCTTGGCCTTGAGAACATCATCTGCTCCCTTGAGCAATTCGTTCTGAAATTCTTTCACACGGTCTTGCATAAGTTGGTGGGTCGTGAAGGCCTGCCGAACTTGCACCTCGGCTTTGAGTTCTGCGGATTGCAACATCTTTTCCGCCTGGGCGGCCGTGAATTGCGCGGTTTGAATTTCGGCTCGATTGCGATTCCAGAGAGGTAAGGGAAAGGAAAAGCTCAACCCGACCATGCTGTCATGCGGCGCGGGCGCGATAGAATTGTCCGACCCGGTTATATACGTGTAATTTACCCCCACGTCCACGTCGGGCACCCGGCTGGCCTTGGCAAGTCGCACGCCGCTTTGCGCGCTGTCCCGCGCGTGGCGGAGAGCAATGAGGTCGGGCCGATTTTGCAGCGCATTGGCAAGAAGTCGGTCCAAGTCAAAGTTTGTGGGCTCGGTTTCGAGTTGGCCGCGCAGGATGAACGTAGTTTGCCCACGGTGGCGGCCAAGAAATGTGCTCAATGCAAGTTGCGCCGTTTGCGCGTCGTTCTCGGCGTTAAGCAGATCACTTTGCGATTGGAGTTCGTCCACGCGCGATTGCGTCAAGTCGGTTTCAGTAATATCGCCCGCGTCAAACCGGTGTTGTTGGGCGGCAACAAGTTGCTTAAGATAATCCGTGGCATCGCGCTGCTGTTCGAGCGTTCGTTGCGCGGCCAAAGCGGCAACGAAAGCCTCAGAGGCATCGAGTTTTTGGTTGCGCAGAAAATCCTCAATCGTGGCCGCTGCGGCACGGTAGGCATGGTCCGCTGTGCGAATTCGCCACTTCCGTTTGCCAAAAAACTCAACTGGCTGATCGATGCCTATGCCCGCGGGTTCCGGCAATGCCTGCGAGCCGTGAAAACGCAAGTCACGACTATCACCGAGATTAAGATTTGGATTGGGGAATTCCTTGGCGATGGCGACGGCGGCTTTGGCAATATCCGCGTTGTAACGCTGTGCGGCATAATCAAGATTCGCGACAGCGACTTCGTTCAAAAACTCGTCGAAGGTAATTTCGTTAGTTGCCGGAATGGAGTTGGTAACCACCCAACCGGCAATCGGCGCGGCGGGATTGGTCGATACGGAATCGGCCAAAGCGATGTTTGCCGCGAGCAAGGTCACCAAAACAAAAGCAGAATTTCGATTCATAAATCTTGAGTTCAATCGTGTTGCGTTGGACTAGCGGCTCTGGCGGCTACCCGCTTTTCTACGACATAATACATGGCGGGCAAGACCAGCAGGGTAAGAGCGGTGGCGGTTATTAAGCCTCCCACAATCACGGTGGCCAACGGACGTTGCACATCACTGCCGATGGCGCGGGTCAGCGCGGCAGGCAGAAGTCCGAGCGTTGCCACCGAAGCCGTCATCAGCACCGGACGCAGTCGCTCGCCTGCTCCGCGCCGGACAGCCTCTTTCAGGTCGGATTCGTTGGCCCGCCAGCGGTTGAGGTTGGCGACCATGATGACTCCGTTTTGCACGGCGACGCCGAAGAGCGCGATGAATCCGACGGCACTTGAAACATTTAGGGTCATGCCACGCAATTGGAGCGCACCCAGTCCCCCAACCAGGGCGAGCGGAACGGTCAGCATGATGATGGCCGCAAAGCGGGCATGACGGAACGCGGCAAATAATATGAGGAAAATCAATCCCAACACTGCTGGGATGATGAGCGCCAACCGCGCTTGCGCCCGCTGCTGGTTTTCAAATTGGCCGCCCCAGGCGATTTCAAATTTAGTGTGGTCATATTTGATTTTGGCTTCAATGCCGCGCTGGGCTTCGGCCAGAAACGAGGCAAGGTCGCGTCCGCGCAAGTCGAGTTTGACCGAAATGTGGCGCCGGCCCATTTCGCGCGAGATCATGCTTTCGCCTGGACCAATCTTGATGGCGGCGATATCGGCAAGTGGAATGCGTGCGCCATTAGGTGAAGAAATGGTCAGATTCGAAATCGCTTCAGGATTGCCGCGCACCGATTGGATGAAGCGGACGTTTACATCGTAACTCCTGTCGCCGACAAAAACGCTGCTCACGGCTTTGCCGCCGATGGCTGTTTCAATCAGGTCATCCACGTCCGAGATATTGATCCCATAACGCGCAGCCGCCTGGCGGTTAACGGTGATTTGAAGCTGCGAAAGCTGCGGTTCCTGGTCAACGGCCACGTCGGTCGCGCCTCGAATGCCTTGGAGCACGGGCACCATGGCCAGGGCCATGCGGCGGCTTTCGCCGAGATCCTCGCCGTAAATCTTAACGATCAGGTCCGAGTGAGCGCCGGCGATCATATCATTCACCATGTCGAAAATCGGCTGCGAAAAACCGAATTTCATGCCCGGCAGTTCGGCGTTGAGTTTCCGATCCATGCGTGCGATGAGCGCCTGTTTGTCACCGCCCCACTCGTTGTAAGGCTTGAGGCCAACGCAACTTTCAATATGGGAGAACGTCCAGGGGTCAACGCCAGCGTCATCGCGCCCGGTCTGGGTAATCACGTAAGAAACTTCTGGGAAGGTATGCATCACTTTGCGGAAATCCCGCGCCATCTCACTGGCTTTTTGAATGGAGATGCTTGGCGGCATTTCGATCTGCAACCACATGGAGCCTTCGTCAAGATAAGGCAGAAACTCGCGACCGATGGTCAATGCCAGAACCACCACCATCGCAGCGACGGCCAAGCCGGGATACAACGCAATGCTGGGCCGGGCGACAATGCGCAGTAAGAGCGCGTCGTATCTTCCCCGCAGCCATTCAAAAACAGGATTCTTCCACGTTTTGCCCGGCCTGCGATACGTCAAATAGGCCAGCGCCGGAACCACCGCCAGGGCAAACAGCAACGCTCCAAACAGCGAATAACCAACTGTGAACGCCATGGGGGTGAACAGTTTTTTCTCCACTCGCTCGAAGGCAAACAACGGCAAATAGGCGGTAATAATCACAAGCGTGGCGAAGAACATCGGTTTGGCCACTTCCAACGCAGCCTCCAGTGCAGTTTTTTCGGTGAGTTCCTGATCGGGATGCTGTTCGTGGCGTCGCAGGATGACCTCCATCAGCACAATCGCACCATCCACGATGATCCCAAAATCAATTGCTCCAAGTGAAAGCAAGTTGGCCGGGATTCTGGTGTAGTGCATCAGCACGAACGCCCAAAGCAGCGAGACGGGGATGGTCAAGGCAACCAGCGCCGCACTGCGGACACTGCCCAGAAACAGAACCAGAACCAACACGACCAAGGTCATGCCTTCCAGCAAAGTCCGGCTGACTGTATGCAACGTGGTATGCACGAGTTCCGTGCGGTCGAGATACGGGACGACTTTGACATCCGGCGGCAGCAGCTTTGAATTTAACTCTTCCACTTTCCGGTGGACACCCTCCAGCACCCGGGAGGGATTCTTGCCGCGTAATAGTTGAACGATACCGGATACGCCGTCGTCGTTGTCGTCCTTGCCGAGAATGCCTTGGCGAGCCAGGACACCCATTTCTGCATGGCCGATGTCCTTTACAAAAATCGGTGTTCCGTTTTTTTGCGTGATGACGATATTCTCCAGGTCTTCCACCTTTGTGATGGCACCCATTCCGCGCACAACGAGGCTTTGTTCCCCCCGCACAATCACGCTCCCGCCTGAGTTGATGTTGTTCGCGGAAATGGCGGATCCGACGCTGGCCAAGGCAAGGTTATATTGGGCCAGCTTGTTCGGATCAACAAACACCTGAAACTGGTAATTTTCACCGCCAAAAGGATCAACGCCAATGACGCCCGGCACTTGAATGAGGCGCGGGATGACCACCCAGTTGTTCAGGTCGCGCAACTCGCGTGGGTTGCGCAATTTTGACTCGACCGTATAGCGATAAATCTCGCCTGTGGGCGGGGTGATCGAATCCATGCCGGACTGCACCCCCGGCGGCAGCGTGACACTGTTGACGCGCTCCTGAATGCGCTGGCGCACAAAGTAATCTTCCGTGCCGTCCTCAAAAACCAGGCTCACCAAGGAGAGACCAAACGTGCTTTGCGAACGCATGACATGCAAATCGGGAATACCGTTGAGTTGGCGTTCTAGGGGAATGGTAATTTGTTGTTCCACTTCCTCGGCAGCGTGTCCCGGATATTGGGTAATGACTTGCGCGGTCACGTCGCCGACATCCGGGTAGGCTTCAACGGCAAGTTGGTTCAAGGCGTAAAATCCGAAAATGGACACACTTGCGACCAACGTGAACATCATCCATCGGCGATGCAGACAGAAGGTGACGAATCGGCAGATCATTGGAACAATACTCCTTCCTTGGCGAGCACTGTGGCTCCGGCTTCCAATCCTTTGGCGATAATGGTTTCATCTCCCAACTGTGAACCGACGGTTACTTTGCACGGCCGTAGAACCCACGGTTTGATTTGCTCAAACACGAAAGCTGATTCGCCGCTTTGCACGATGGCTGTGGATGGCACGGTGATTTGTGTGCCCGGAATGCCAAGAAAATTCACCGTCGCGAACATTCCGGGTTTCAGCCGATGTTGCGGATTGGCAAAGGCAACGCGGACTTTGGTTACGCGGATGTCGCGGTCAACCAAGTCGCCGACGAACAAAATCGTCCCAGTGAATTTCTCGCCTGGATAAGCCGCGAAGGAGGCGTTTATTTCCTGCCCCTTTGCCAGATAACGCAAGTCCTTTTCCTGCACGCTGGCCGTTAGCCACACGGTTGACAGATCGGCCACTGTCATCAGTGGCGCGGTAACATCGGTTCGATATTCGCCATGCGCAGAAGCCATCTCAACCACCTGGCCGGATAGAGGTGAAAATACCCGCAGCGGTTGGCCGAGCTTGTCGGATTTGGGGTCGAAGCCGTACGCGAGCAGCTGTTGAACAGAGGTGTCGAGGTCGCTCTTGGCCGACTCATAATCACTGATGGCCTGGTCCACGTCCTTTTGCGCCGCGATTTTGTTTTCCAAAAGCTCCCGTTGCCGTTGCAGCGCGCGCCGGGTCAGTTGTTCCACGCTTTTGGCCTTCACATAATTGTCCTGGGCCGCGAAAAAATCGGGCGATTCCAGCGAGGCCAGCAATTGCCCGTTCGTGATTGAATCACCGAGTTGCACATGCAATTTGGTCAGGTGGCCTGATAACGGGGGGAAAACATTCGCATATTTTTGCGGGTCGGCTTCCACCACTGCCGGCGCGGAAAGCTGGCTTTGGATTTTGTCGGCGCCTGCGGCGGCGAACTTGAGCCGTGAGCGCAGCAATGATTTCTCCGGTATGACTATCGTGTCTCCCTGTCGCTCGAACTCGGCGGACGGCGAGGCGGCCTTTATCTCGGCGCGCTGACACCCGGTCGCGATGAACAGGCCTGAAACCACCACGCTAAAACTGATTTTTTTCAAATTCGCTTTCATTCGTCGTCTCTTTCCACAATCACAATATCGCGGCGAGAGAGAGTCTGCTGTCCGACGGTTGCTATTGTTTGACGGGGGGTTGCGGCGGCAGGCAAAACAGTTCAAGAACGCGTCGAAAAGATCATTGTTGCCTGGGCAGCTTAAGGGAAGCAGTCAGTCATGGCGCAAACGAAACGATTATCTTGAAAAGGAACGGAATTGGGCGAGAGTCATGCAAAGACTATGGCGCAAACGCCTTTCGTCATCGTCGCGACCTTCGACGGATGGTTTGAAGCCCAGGGTTTGAGATCAGCGCTGGGTCGCCAATGGATTGAAGCCAGAGTCGTGGTCGAAGGGGGATGGTGGCAATTTATGTTTGGCACGGACAGCACCAGATTTCATATTGAAGTGCCGGAAAATTGTTACCAGGAAGCCCGCGGGTTTTTGCCCCGGACTCAGATGTCCTCCTTTTAAGAAGTTTTGGCGCGGATTCCCAGAAATGGGTTTCTCGGGTTTTAAGGAAAGAAGGTCCTGCGGCAACCATGATTAGACGGTTGCGAACAGGCGCTGGCCGATGAACTCGCCTTTGGCCATCCCTCCCGGACAGGCGAAAAGACCACCGCCGGTGTGTGTGACGAATTGATTCAGCGCGTCGAACTTGGACATTTTATCGAAGACTTTGATGAATCCGGTTCGTGGATCGCGCTGGTAACAGACGAATAAGAGACCCGCGTCGTATTCCATCCCCTGCCGCCATGGCGGCCAGCGTTCGGTGACGAAATCAGCGCCGTCGTTGTAAGAGTAAGGCCGGCGCAGGATTTGCACGCCATCGTTGTTCACAGGAGCCGCCAAACGGATGTGCGCGTTTTCCGCGATGATTTGGTTGCCGTCCTTGTCCGTCGCGTCATAGTTCGGCGGGTCGAACTCCTTTTTTCCGCCGAGAGGGCACCCGGAGTACTTGCTCCGGCCAATGGTCTGCTCCTGAAAACCGACGTTCATGCGGTCCCAGTGTTCCAAGGCCATGCGAATGCGGCGGACGACCACATAGCTGCCGCGGCGCATCCACTCCGGGCCTTCGTCGCCGACCCATACGACTTTATCCATAACGCTGGGATCCCGTGAGGATGGATTATTGGTTCCATCCTTGAAACCCATCAAGTTGCGCGGCGTTTGTTGGGCGGCCGTGGTGGCGAGGAAACCGGACTGCACCCAGCGGACTTGCGCCACGTCATAAGCCAGCCGCACCAATTGGCGCACAGCATGAAATGCCGATTGCGGATCGTTCGCGCACGCTTGGATCAACAAATCGCCCCCCGTGCGTGCCTCCACCAATTGATCACCGTTGAATTTAGGGAGATCCACGAGCGCGACAGGGCGGCGCACGGCCAGGCCGTAGCGGTCTTGCCCGTCTTTAATAAATAAGCCCGCGCCGAAACCGAAAGTCACAGTCAAACGCGCCGGAGGCAAGTCCATGGCTTCGGCGCTATCAGACCCGGGCACGGAGAGGTCCTGCCCGATCGGATCCGCTGTTTGACCGTCCGCCATCCTGGCAGCAGCCGAGGTCCATGCACGGAACATATCCCTCACGTCCTCTCGCTTGGACGCCACCAAATCCAAGGCCGCAAAGTAGGTGTGGCTTTGCACCGGTGTCAAAATGCCGCCCTGATGCTCGCCCCAGAACGATTCGGTCGCGTTGAGGGTGTCTCCCCCAATCGGTTCGTTTACTCGGTTCGTTGTTACAAGCGCCTTGGTTTGGGCTTTCGCATCCAAGCCCGCCGCCGCGACCATTCCGCAAGATGCGGCTAGAAAACGTCGGCGGGACAAGTGCTGTTTATCTTCCTCTGAATTGCTCATCGGGCCTCCACTAGGGTGTTCATATCATCTTCGACATAATAAAATCCTTTACCGTCCGGTGTCATGGCAATGCCAAACAAGTCTCCATTCCCGGGTGGAGATTGAGCCTGGTCTGCATCGACCCATTGAGCGCAAAGCTGCTTGCCGCTGAGCGGATCAATTTCCACGACCTGCCCGTTCAAAGCATTGCAGACCAGAAGGTGGCCATTGGGCGCCAAGACCAGCGCCAGCGGTCGTCGCAACAACCCTTCCTTAGTCACGAGACGGCCAGTCCCGGCGCTGTTGGTGCGCGTGACCGCATCGGAAATCGCAACGATTTGGTTGCCAACTCCATCGGACACATAAAGCGTTTGATCCGGGCCTAGCGCCAGACCGGTTGGTCCCACCAGGAAGGCATCTACATTGGCGCGTTGTGCAAAGCCGTGGGCGATTACTGTCTGGCTGGTGATAACCGGCGGCTTTCCTTCAGGAATGGACAATTCAAGGCGCAGCACGGTCGCTTTTTTCACCGTCACAGGATAGCGGGTGACTGGATCCCGAACCCAGGGGCTAGGGACATCAAAACCAGACATGCTGACAAAGAGCGTGGCGTTGCTCCCATGGTCGATTTGGGCGATATTACCCCAAGGTCCGTTAATGTTCGTGCCGGTCCAAACGGTGGCAAGCTGGCCGTTGGCATCCAAGACGATCAGCCCGCCATTGCCCTTGGTGCGCGTGGTGCCATCGGTGCTGGGCGTGCTGCCGACGATGACCCATCCGCTTTGGAGCATGGTCATGGCGGTGGTCAAGCCGACGCCGCCGGGACATTGCGCCAGATGCTGCGGCAACTCGGCAAAGAGAGAGGTCTTCTTGGTGGCGGGATTGTAGTCCACAATGGTGGTGCCAGTCCCCTGCAAGTTCGACACCTTGTTGAAGTTGTCCACCAAGACATCCCCCTTGTGAATCTTACCGGCAGAAACGGGGGCTACTATGACGGCATAGGGATTCAGATCGCCATTGTCCGCCACCGTGGACGCAAGGGTAATGTGACGGTGGATGCCTTCCAGAAAAGCTTTTTCTCCACTCGCTTCCGCGGCCTGGAAGGCGAACATTGCCAGCGCAAGCGCTGTGAACCGGGCGGCCCTGCTTCGACCGAGGCGGCGCTCTTTCAATCGTCTGGTGTTTGTGGAGTGCATTTTGGAAAGTATTTCAGAACAAAATATTCATGCGCAAGCCGACAACGGCCTCGTTCTTGACTCGTTGGCCTGGAGCATTCGGGTTGGCGATGCCAGCGCCAGGATTGAATACGTATTGGAAATCAGGTTGCAACTGGCACCAGGCGGTAAGTTGATACTGATAAGTGGCTTCCACGTATGTCTCGCCACTCTGCACAGGGTGGAAGGCGCCTGTGTAAAAGGCAGTGTCCCTGTCCAGCCCGGCCGCATGACCGCCCACCTTGGCGTAACCCATCCCCACACCACAGCTATCGTCGTCCCGATGCATGATCGGCTCATGGAAAGTAAAACCAGCGTTCATGCTCATATCAATTATATTGCGGTCCTCCTCGGGAGATCCCATAGCACGGACAAAGAAATTTATGGCCCGGTCGCCGTCCTCATCCTTGGGGTCGCGCCAAATCATTTGATCGGCCACCGCATAGATGGCGTAATCGCCGCAATGGGTTGCCGGAATGCCGGGGCTCTTCGGGTTCGCCAGTGACAGGCCGGTGTTGTCGTATTCCTGATCGGCAAAACGTTCCGTGTCGTACCAGAAGCCGAGTCTGTAAGTGCGCCCCAGAGGCTGCGAGCCGTTCCCATAGACCATGCCGCCCACCGCAGGATAGGAGTATTGAAGTTCGGCGATGGCCAGCGCGCCGCCGTTCAGGGGAAAACTGGTTCCCGATGAGTTTCGCTGTTGCGGGTCCACTGTATTGTTGACGACTGGGCTGCCGTTGAACACTCCCAACAGAATATTCAGCGGATTGACCGGGCGCACCCGCACACGAATCCCTGGCGCGGAGAGTGGATAGGCGGGGCCGCCGCCGGGCAGGTCCGCCGAGGGCAGCATGGGCCAGCCAAACATGGTATTGATGAACAATCCGGCGTTCTGGCTCACCATGAACTCTTGATCAAGGCTCTGCTGGCCGACCTTCACATCGAGCCGGTCTTCTTGCAGGAATTTCTGTTGATACCAAAGCTCCCACAACCGGGTCGCCCGGTCGGCCTCGATGCCGCTGGCGGTTTGAAAAGTGTAGAGGTTTTGCGCGCTCAAATTGTTGCCGTGAATCTGGAGAGCGCTCACGTTAAAAGTCCCGCCATACAGTTGAAAGGCCCGCTGCGTGTCCAACTGCAAAACGCCCTGGGTCAGGCCGTCGTAAGCAAAGCCTCGCTGCACGCCGCCGGAAACATTGCCGAGCACCTCGCTCGTTTCCAGAATGGACAACGTCATGCCATATTTGCTGAGCCACGGGCGCAAGCCCCACACATCACCCAGCAGGTAGTTGCTGCGTCGCAACCGACCCACAAACTCTTCCAGACTTGATGGCGCGTTGTTCGTAGCCTGCCCCGGCTGCGTTTCCTGGGGCATTGGTACCGGTGGAGGTGTAGCTGAGGCTGAACCGGCCAAAAGAATGGCCAATCCACAGGCTGCGATGGCCCCCACACGCGAACATCCGACAAACGACATGCTTAACATTCTTAAATAGATTACATAAGACTGCAACTCTCCGCTTGCGCTGAATTGCTATTTATTATCGGTGAATTGCCACCGTCCCGATTGCGATGATGGGCAGCGGGATGGCGGCAAAGCGGTTGACAATTTGCGGCGCAGCATGAGAATGCCGACTGAAAGGAATAAGATTATGCCAGAAAATGACGAATTGATTAGTGTCCTGAACGAAGCGATTTCTTTGGAATACACCGCGGCGATCCAATACAACCAGCACAGCATGTTGCTCACAGGGCGGGACCGACGGCTTTTTGAAGACATGTTCAAAGAGCATTCACGCGAGTCGTTAAACCACGCGAAAATATGGGGCGACCGGATCGTTTACCTCGGTGGCGTGCCCAAGGCGGAAATCGGCACAGTCCAACAATCCACCAGCCTCACCGAAATGCTGGAAATGGATTGGGAAGTGGAAAAGAAGGCCGTCGAAATCTACGGCCGCGCACGCAAAGTCTGCAAGCACGAGGCGACCGGTTACATGCTGGAAAATCACATCCTGGATGAGGACAAGGACGTGGAAGAAATTCAAAAACTCCTGGGGAAGGTCCGCATCGCCGAAACCGCCGTCCCGGCGGAAAAGAAAGTCGCGGGCGCGCGCCGTTAAAAGCCGGCTTCTCCTGCGCGCGTTTGGACGGCCAAATCGGTTTAACCGGCCGGATTGGCCATCACGCCCGGAAATGGAATAATTCTCCCACCTGAGGATTGGCCGGGAGATGCGCAGGCGCGCATGTCTGCAATCGCCTGTTCCAAAAGCGCGAGTTGGTGCAATGGAAGACTGAGAGAACCCGATGTATACCAGCCCAGGTGTTCATCGTAGTTCTCGACGCGAATCTTCGCCTGCTTTCCAGTCTCTTGCGCCTCCATTTCAACCCGAAGCCGCTGAACTTGCTCTATCGCATTTAACTGCTGTGAAACCATATGTTGGCTCTAAAATACCGCATTTCAGGAACCCGCGCTTCTGCCAGGTTGCGATTCTTTAGCGGTGGATTGCTCCCTCATACGGATGCGTTTGGTTTTGTCGCTCGCAGCGCCTTCTGGACCTTTCTTGAGCGGATACAGCCCCGGACAGCAGCCCATTTCCTGACAGAAACTCTGGCTGAAATGGCTGAGGCTGGAATAACCCACTTCCAGCGCCGCTTCCGTCACGTTGCATTTGCCACTCTGCAACAGTTCGGCCGCACGTTCCATCCGAAGCCTGCGGAGATATTGAGGTATGGTCGTTCCCGTTTCCGCCGAGAAAGTGCGGCTGAGATGAAACGGACTGCAACCGGCTTCCCGCCCGATCTCCTCCAAACTGAGCGGCTCGACGAGATGCTGCCGCAAAAGCGCCACGACCCGCTCTACCCGTTCGCGTGCCAGCCGCTGTTGGCGGTCACAGAATAATTCGTCCTCGCCCCGGCGCTCGAAGAAGAACTCGGCCATGATTTCCAGCACCTTGCCCTGATACCAAAGCGGACGCGCGCCTTGAAGAACCGGCGGTTGCAGCAGATGCGCCATCCGTTGCTCCTGCCCGGCCGTGAGCCTGTGAATCTCTCCAAAGCGGACATGGGGCGGATCGCCTCGCACAAAACCTTCGACTGACGGGTCAAGCGCGCCATCGCACACAGCCAACCTCTCGCGCAGAAATCGTGCCGAAAACTCAACGGTCATGTACCGATGTTGCTGGTTGGCATCGCGCCATGCTTGCAACGCCTGTTTGCCTGGCAAGTAAAACCCAGCCGTCAATGGTTCGAAATTCACGGTGCTTTCCGCGCCACGAATCGAGCCATGACCGGCCAAATTCAAGCAAAGCTCCAAACTGTCCGGGCGAAAATAGCGCGACCATTCAAAAGCATGGGACGCATCAAACTCTTGCCATTCGAGGCTGACGCCCAAGTCAGAAAACCCTCCGTAAAGGTGCTGCCGGCCATCACGAACCGGCCGTTGAAAGGTTGGTTCTTTCAACCGTGAAACATTGGGCTTCCGGTTGAGCTTCAGCTCGTTCCCAGCATTCGCGGACTCGATTATTGCAGTGTTTGTCATTATCGCTCAGTAATACGATTAAGCCCATATTAAGACTGAGTCTCATTTGCGGCTCAACATATTTTGGCGAAGTCTGGGCAGATTTTGGCAGGTCTATGGCGATGCCTTGAATCAAGCGCCCTTTGCCTCCTTTGTCGGGCCACATGAGGTTCGGGCTATGCACATTTCGGGAACATATCCAGGCACAAATAAATTTGTTGAACAGGAAAACGTCAAAAAAAATTTCGCAACCAGTCGGAAAGCGCACCCGAAAGGCCGCAAACCACCCTGGGCCAGCCTCAGATATTTGTTCCAGATCATTGGCTTACACTGCCCATTTTACCGCGTCATCGTGCCATAGAATTCTCGCAGCCCAGAATCGCGCGGTCAGGTCCATCCGCACCTGAAACGGTTCGGCAGGGTGGCACGCCAGAGGTTGAGGCTGGCGACCATGATGACGCCGTTTTTGCACAGCGACACCGAAGAGGGCGATGAAACCGACCGCGCTCGATACATTTAGAGTCATGCCGCGCAGTTGAAGCGCCGCCAGTCCGCCAACCAAGGCCAGCGGGACGGTCAACATGATGACGGCGGCAAAATGGGCCTGACCGAGCGCAGCAAACAAAATGAGAAAAACCAATCCCGGCACCGCCGGGATGATAAGCGCCAGCCTCGATTGCGCGCGCTGCTGGTTTTCAAGCTGGCCACCCCAGGCGATTTCATATTTTGCGTGGTCGTATTTGACCTTGGTTTCAAGGCCTCACTGCTCGCCGCAACAGCGAGCATAAGAAAGTGAACGTCGAGCGTCCGCACTCGGATTTTGTCATAGGCTTCTTGGGCGGCGAACCAGCCTCCCGCAATATAGGCAGCCACAAAGAGCGGCACCGACCACGATGCTTGAGGCGTGAACCAGCCCGCCAGTCCGAAAAGCGCGCACAATCCGGCGGCCGCGGCCTGGGCTTTCCATTCATTCAGATCGGATTCCTCTTCGGGAATACTGATCTGCCGAGGCGCAATTCTGGGCAGCGAAAAGTCGCGCCAGCGCCAAAATTTCGGAGCGGTGGGACAGCGGACGCGCGCCTCGGTAACGGCTCCGCCGCTTTCCGTAACGGTGAATCCCAGTTGTCGGATCGACTCCAGTAGATGTTTGCAACGTGCGCAACCAGGCTCCGATTGGAGGAGCGAGCATTGTTGAGGCGAGCGAGCACCCTGAACTTTGGCCAACGATTCCTGGATGCGCTCGGCGACGCTTTTGTCAGACACCCGACCGATGGTGGCGACAGAGATTTTGCCCTCCAGCGCCTTGATAGAGATGGCCTCCACTGATCGATGCTCTGCCAGCTCCATCGCTGCGGCATGGACGAGGCACGGGTCGTCCATCACCGTGCCAAGTTGAGTTTGGGGTTCTGATTTCACGACCCGAATTCACTTGGCTCTGAGCAGGAGAACCGGCACGCTGATATTATGCTGGACGCGACTCGCTGTCGCACCGAGAAACAGGTCGGCCAGGAAACGGTGTCCGTGCGTACTCATCGCCACCAGATCGCAGCCCTTCTTTTGAACCCATTTGACTATTTCCGCGACCGGATCGCCGTAAGCCAGTTCGGCCTCCACGCGAAGTCCTACCGCTTGAAACTCTGTCGCGACTTTTTTCAGATAGGCAGTGTCTTCGGTTATTTCAGGGCTGATCGCGTCTGATCCAAAGGTTCGCGCCGCCCAACCGTCGGCCACATGAAGTAACACCACACGACTTTCCGCAAGCATGGCAAGCCCTTTGACGTGCGTAATGATTGCCCGGTCGGTCGGCGTGCCGTCCAATGTTACGAGAATAGTTTTATACATGAGCCAGTTTTTCTTAATTTATCCGCCTTTGATAACCTGCCAAGCCTGCTTCACGGCATCCGGCAGACCGTAAAAGTCGAAGGCCGTGATGAGCAACGCCGAACCCCACCCGGCGATAAGCAGAAACCAGCCCAGCCGCCATTGGCCCATCCGCTTGCGGGAACTGGCGAAGTGCAGCAGGGGGAACATCGCAAACGGAAGCTGGAGCGCCAGCACCACCTGGCTCAAAACTATAAGATCGGTGATGTTATTGGCTCCGCGAACGCCGATATAGATCGCTGTGGGAATGATGGCCAGCGAGCGGGTAATCAGCCGCCGCAACCACGGCTGGATTCGCCAGTGCATGAAGCCTTCCATCACCACCTGGCCGGCCAGCGTGCCGACAATGGTGGCGCTTTGCCCGCTGGCCAGCAGGGCCACGGCGAACAGCGTGCCCGCAACCGCCTTGCCCAGCAGTGGTGCCAACGTCAGATAGGCCGCTTGGATCCAGTCCGTTGACCCGTTGAACTGAACCACCTGTCCGCCTGCGGCGGTGACGCTGGTCTTGCCGTAAAAAACAATTGCGGCCAGGACCAGGATGGCGCCGTTGATCAGAAAAGCAACCGACAGGTTGGCGATGACGTCATAGGTATTGAAGCGGATCGCCTTTCGGATTGACTCGTCGTCCTTCTGGAATTTGCGGCTCTGCACCAAGGCGGGGTGCAGATACAGCACATGCGGCATGACCGTCGCGCCAATGATTCCGATGGCCACATAAATCATGGTGGCCGAAGTCAAAGTGGGCGAGATCATCGCCCGGCCCATTTCCAGAAAGTTGGGCTGCGTCTGCGGCAGGACGAAAATTTCAATGTAGTAGCAAACGCCGATGGTCGCCACCAGCAGCAGCACGATGGCTTCAATGGTCCGCATTCCGAACCGCGACATCGCCAGCAGCACCAGCACGTCCACGCCGGTGATGATGACACCCCAAAAAATGGGGATGTGAAACAGCATGAGCAGCGCCACCGCGCCGCCCAGGACTTCGGCCAAATCGCACGCGATGATCGCCAATTCCGCCATGAGCCAGTTCGGCACCCGCGTCCACTTGGGATACCAATCATAGCAGCATTGGGCCAGGTCGCGCCCGGTCGCTATGCCGAGC
>Ga0074044_10002096_pt1 | contig 17571 bp, 12 predicted proteins | sample BogForMeECP23OM1_FD_94443 | JGI IMG/M metagenome (GOLD analysis project Ga0074044, IMG submission 94443) | Bog forest soil microbial communities from Calvert Island, British Columbia, Canada - Bog Forest MetaG ECP23OM1 | ecosystem: Environmental > Terrestrial > Soil > Wetlands ...
GCGGCATCAGCGCTGTTGGGTAAACCGCAAACGCGAAAGCGCCCAAGCCTACCACGACAAAAAAGACGCCGGCCATCGCCCGCGGCCGCTGCGTCATCCAGCGGACTATCGAGATGTAGTGACGTTCGACTACCTCGTAGCCTTGGTTGAAGCCGCGGAAGAACCAGTTGATCTTTTTGTTCTTATCCACGGCCCGCAGGTACAGCGCGCATTGGGTCGGCTTGAGCGTGAGTGCATTGAGCGCACTGATTATCGCCGTCGACGCGATGACCAGTGCGAACTGCCGGAACATCTGTCCCGTTATGCCGGGCAGGAACGACGCAGGCAGGAACACCGAGGTCAGCACCAGCGTGATGCCGAGCACCGGGCCGGTCAGCTCGCTCATTGCCTTGATGGCGGCGTCCTTGGGGGTAAGGCCCTGCTCGATGTAATGAGATGCGTTTTCGACGATTACTATGGCATCGTCGACCACGATGCCGATGGAGAGGATGAGCGCGAACAAGGTCATCAGGTTAACGGTGAAACCGAGCAGCGCCATCGCGGCGAATGCGCCGATGATTGTGACCGGCACCGTAGTCGCAGGCACCAGCATCGCGCGGAAGTTCTGCAGGAACAGGATGATGACGATCAGCACCAGCACGCCCGCTTCGATCAGGGTCGAATACACCGCGTGAATCGACTGATTAATGAAGAGCGTGGTGTCATAGAGGGTCATATACTTCAGGCCCTGCGGAAAGCTCTTGCTCATTTGCGCCATCAGTTGGCGAGTCTCGTCCGCAACCTGCAACGCATTGGCTCCGGGCAATGCGAAGACCGCCACGTGGGCGGCTTTTTTCCCGTCTATGCCGGAGAAGACCGTGAATACCTGTTGGTTCAGTTCAACCCTTCCAACGTCTTTGATCTTAACCAGTGCGGACGTTTGACTGGCCTCGGCGGGGTTCTGCACCTGCTTCTTCAAAGTCGAAGGCGGCGCGCTTTTGACGACGATGTTTTCAAACTCGTGGGCATCGGAGAGACGGCCAAGAGCGTTGATCGTGAATTGGAAGGTCTGGTTGCCGGGGGCGGGTGGTCCTCCGATTTGACCCGCGGCCACCTGCATATTCTGGCTCTTGATCGCGTTCTCGATGTCGAGCGCGGTCAGGCCGTAGGTCTTCAGCTTCATTGGGTCGAGCCACACGCGCATGCTGTAGGGTCCGGCGCCGAAGATCGAAATCTGTCCGACCCCGGGCAGCCGGGCGAGCGGATTTTCCAGGTTGATAATCGCGTAATTGGCCAGGAATGATTCATCGAATCTGCTGTCGTCAGAGTAGAGGGTTTCGATCAGCAGGATGTTGGTGCTGACTTTTTTGACCGTCACGCCTTGCGAACGGACTGACTGGGGCAATTGCGGCAGAGCGGTATTGACGGCGTTCTGAACCAGCGCGAGCGAGGTATTCAGATCGGTTCCGATCGAGAAGGTGACGGTGAGCGTGTAGCTGCCGTCGCTGCCGCTGGTGGACTGCATGTAGATGGAGTTTTCGACGCCATTGACCGCTTGCTCGACAGGAATTCCGACGGTCTCGGCAACGGTCTCGGCATTTGCCCCCGTGTATGTGGTCTGGACCTGAATGGTGGGGGGAACGATCTGCGGGTACTGGGCGACCGGCAGAGTATAGAGACACACCGCGCCCAGCAGGATAGTGACGATCGCGATGACGTTGGCCAGGATCGGCCGCTCGATGAAGAATTTCGACATGCGATCTGCTTGCGAAGCCGGACGGACCGGGCCGTCCGTTCAGTCCGGGCTCCCGCTTTTTGCCGGCTGCGCGATTGCGGCCTTCTGACGTTCCTGCCGCCGCTCCGTGATTCCTTCCATCTCGATGAAGAAGATCGGAACGAATGGGATTGCCAACAGAGTCGAGGCGAGCATCCCGCCGAACACTACCGTTCCCAGCGCTTGCTGGCTGGCGGCTCCCGCTCCAGTCGCGGTCATCAACGGCACCACGCTCAGGATGAACGCGATCGATGTCATCAGGATGGGCCGGAAGCGCCGGCGCGTCGCCTCGACCGCGGCTTCGGCAGTCTTCATGCCTTCCGCTTTCAAATCGCGAGCGAACTCGACGATCAGGATCGCGTTCTTGGCCGCTAACGCGATCATCAGCACGAGTCCGATCTGCGTATACAAATCGGTCGGGAAACGCCGGATGACCAGTGCGATGATTACTCCGACCAAGGCCATCGGTACCGTGATGACGACCGCGGCCGGGCTGGTCCAGCTTTCGTACTGGCCGGCCAGAACCAGGAAAACCAGCGTGATGGACAGCGCGAAAATGAAGTACGCCTGACTGCCGATTAGCTTCTCCTGATAGGAGAGCCCGGTCCAATCGTATGCCATGCCCATGGGCAGATTGTCGTCTGCGACCTGTTCCATCGTGGCGAGTGCCTGGCCGGTGCTGTAGCCGGGGGCAGGATTTCCGATGATGGGAACGGCCGGGTAGAGGTCGTAACGAGTCAGCAGCTCCGATCCGAGCATGGGCCGAATACGAATCAGCGCGCCAAGGGGAACCATCTGTTGGTTTCGATTGGCTACATAGAGATCCTTGATGTCGTCGAGTTCCCGCCGGTAATCGGCACCGGCTTGCACGCGGACCTGGAAACTCTGATTGAACTTGTTGAACAGGTTTATGTAAGTCGAACCGAGATAGGTCTGTAGTGTCTGGAAGACGTCGTTGATGCTGACGCCCAGAGATTCCACCATCGTCCGGTTAATATCGACATAAAGCTGCGGACTGCTGGCGCTGAACGTCGTGGTCACGCCTTGCAGACTGCGTTGCTCATCGGCTTTTTCAAGAATTATGTGCGCCGCCTTTTGCAGTTCGCCGACGCCGACCGCGCCTCGGTCCTCGAGCATCATTTGAAAGCCGCCGGCCTGGCCCAGCCCCGGTATCGGCGGCGGAACCAGCACCGAGAAGGTCGCCTTCTGAATCGAGTGCAGCTTCTGCCGAAGGTTGTCGACGATCGCGTCCTGCGTCAGGTCGGCCGGCCGCTTAGCCCAATCCTGGTACATCACGTACTCGGTGATGACGTTGCCGATATTGGCGGAATCGAGGTCCGAATAACCGCCGCTCGTAACCCATCCCTTGAGGCCCGGCAGGGTTTTGAGAGCCGCGTCGATGTCCGCGGCGACTTCGCGCACGCGCGGCTGCGAGGAGCCTTGGGGAAGGCGAGCGATGACGAGGCAATAACCCTGATCCTCGAGCGGCAGGAAGGCTGATGGATGGAGGGCGAACACCACTCCGGCGGTACCGACGACGGCAATGAACACATAAACCATCTGTCGCGGGCGCTCGGCCATCCAGTGCACGACCGCGATGTAGTGATCTTCGATCGATCCGTAAACGGTGTTGAAGCCGCGGTAGAACCAGTTGATCGGTTTGTTCTTATCTACCGGCCGCAGGTACAGCGCGCATTGCGTCGGCTTGAGCGTCAGCGCATTGAGCGCACTGATTATCGCCGTCGATGCGATCACCAGCGCGAACTGCCGGAACATCTGTCCCGTGATGCCGGGCAGAAACGACGCGGGCAGGAACACCGAGGTCAGCACCAGCGTGATGCCGAGCACCGGGCCGGTCAGCTCGCTCATCGCCTTGATGGCGGCATCCTTGGGGGTTAGTCCCACCTCGATATAGTGAGAGGCGTTCTCGACGATGACTATGGCGTCGTCGACCACGATACCGATGGCGAGGATGAGCGCGAACAGGGTCATCAGGTTGACGGTGAAGCCGAGCAGCGCCATCGCGGCAAATGCGCCGATGATAGTGACCGGTACCGTGGTCGCAGGCACCAGCATCGCGCGGAAGTTCTGCAGGAACAGGATGATGACGATGAGCACCAGCACGCCCGCTTCAATCAACGCCTGGTAGACGCCGCCAATCGAGTCCTTGATGAAGGTCGAGGAGTCCAGCAGTGCGTCGTACTTGAGTCCCGGGGGGAACTTCTCGCTCATCTGCGCCATCAGGGCGCGGACTTCCTGCGAAACCTTGAGCGCGTTGGCTCCCGGGAGCGTATATACGTTCATCTGCGCGGCCTTCTTGCCGCTCAGCCCGGAGAAGGTGGAGAAGGCCTCCTGGCTCAATTCGACCTTGGCGACGTCCCGGATTCGGACGATCGTCGCCGTTTCACCGGTGTCAACCGGATTCTGAACCTGGCTGGCCTCGGTTGACGGCGCTCTGCTCTTTACGATGATGCTCTCGAATTGGGACACGTCGGAGAGACGGCCCATCGCTTTGACGGTGAACTGAAAGATCTGGTTGGACGGTACGGGAGGGCCGCCGACCTGTCCGGCCGCCACCTGGATATTCTGGTTCTGGATCGACTGCTGAACGTCGAGAACCGTGAGGCCGTAGGACTTCAACTTAATCGGATCGAGCCAGATCCGCATGCTGTAGGGTCCGGCGCCCAGAACCTGGACCTGGCCGACTCCCGGCAGGCGCGCGAGCGGATTCTGCAAGTTGATAATCGCGTAATTACTCAGAAACGTTTCTTCGTAGCGATTGTCATCCGAATAGAGACTGCCGATCAGTAGTATGTTGGTACTGACCTTCTGAATGGTTACGCCTTGAGACTGCACTGCCTCGGGAAGCTGCGACAGAGCGCCGTTAACGGCGTTCTGCACCAGCGCGATTGCGGAATTGAGGTCGGTGCCCACGGCGAAGGTAATAGTCAACGCGTAGCTGCCATCGCTGCCGCTCGTGGATTGCGCATAGATGGAGCCCTCGACGCCATTCACGCCCTGTTCGAGTGGAATTCCGACCGTGGTGGCGACGATGTCCGCGCTGGCACCCGGGTAGCTGGTGCTCACCCGAATTGTGGGCGGCACGATGTTCGGATACTGCGCGATGGGAAGATTAAAGAGGCAGACAAAGCCAAGAAGGATCGTGATGATCGCGATGACGTTAGCGAGGACCGGTCGCTCGATGAAAAACTTTGACACGTCCGATCCTCAGTCCGTCAGGGCGCGCTCCTGGAAGGCGGTGGTGGGGGTGTGAGGGTGGTCACCTGCGGGCTGACTTCCCCCCCGGGAATCGCCTGCATGATGCCCTCGACGATCACCCGATCGTCGGGTTTGAGCCCCTCGTTGATGACCATCATGTTGCCGACTTGAAAACCGCTCTTGATGCCGCGGCGCTCGACGATGTTCTTGTCATCGACCACGAGCAGATACTCTCCCTGCTGGTCAAAGCTGATCGCATCGCCCGGAACCAGTAGCGCGTTGCGCGTTTGCGGCGACGGCACCCGAACGCGGACGAACAGCCCCGGCAGAACACTCATGTCGCGGTTGGGGAATATGCCTCGCAACTGCAAGGTTCCCGTCGTGGGAGCCACGCTGACCGAAGCAAAATCGACGCGGCCCTCATGCGGAAAGCCGGTTTCGTTGGACAGCTGGAAATAACAGGGCAGAACCCGCTCGCTGACCGGCGTGGGAGGACCCCCCTTCGCGGCATACTCGGCCTGATAGCGCGCCCTGAGGCTGAGCAGGTCGCCCTCATTGATCGTGAAATAGACATAGATCGGATCGATCTCATCAAGGGTGGCGAGCGCGGTGCTCTGGCCGACGCCCACGAGGTTGCCGGGATTGACCAAATGCCGTCCAATCTTGCCATCGAACGGCGCCCTGACTTCTGTGTAGCTGAGGTTCAGCTTGGCCAGTATGACCTGGGCCTGAGCATTGCTTAGTCCCGCTTCGGCCGATTCCTTTTCGAACTGCCAATGGTCAACTTCGACCTGGGAGGCCGCATCCTTCTTGAGCAATCCGCTGTATCTCTGGAACTCGGTCTTTGCGTGCCACAACGCGGCCTCTTCGGTTGCGACTTGCGCTTGCGCCTGCTGGAGCTGGGCCTGGTATTGCGTCTGCTGAATGGTGAAGAGCAGGTCGTTTTTCTTTACGCGGGAGCCGTCGGTGAAGTGGAGTTGCTCCAGGTAGCCTTCCACGCGTGCGACCAGCGTGACTGAATCCACCGCGACGGTGTTGCCCGTGAAATCGAGATAGTCGTTGACGTCCTGCGCCAGCGGCTTGGCGACGGTTACCACCGGCGGGGCCGCGGAGCCGGTATCCTTGCGGCCGCATCCGATGGCTATAGTGAGAGCGATCGCCACGGCAGCGATCGTTGCGCCGCGCAACATTGCGTAGGATTTGGGAATTCGCACTTCGGGTTTCCTTGTCGGTGGCGAGGTAGCCATTCTCAGATGCGTCACCATTCAGGTGGCCGCACCAGCGGCCCCGTATCTCCAGTCGAGGGAAGTCCCGGCGCGCGCGGCTGTATCAGGTCTGGCGTCAGTATGGTTCCCCAATTCGTCCTGTTTTCCATTTCGTGCTGCGTATCCGATGGTATGAAATTGTGGCCGTCGCGAATTTGCCATCCGCCACCCATCGCACGATACGCGGCGATCAGCCCAAGCGGAACGTTTCCGCTCGCGATGGCCAGGCTGTTCTCCGCCTGCAAGAGATTCTGTTCGGCGGTCAAGACCGTGGTGAAATCGAGGATACCTTCCTTGTATTGGATCATGGCGATCCTGAGCGCACCTTCCGCCGCTTCGACACTTTCCTTCAGGAACACCACGGCTTCCCGCGAATAGATGAAGGCGGTTATGCCGTTGGCAACTTCTTCCTGGGCCTGGAGCACAGTGTTCTGGTAGCCGACCAACAACTCCTGAAACTTCGCATCCTGGACTCGCACGTTGTTGGTGATCTGCCCGTAGTTGAGGATGTTCCATTGAAAGACCGGACCGGCCTGATAGAGAAGGCTGGCCTTCGTGAAGACGTTTCCGAGGGTCGCAGTGCCGATATCCGAAGATAGCGTTCCAACATTGCCCATCAAGCTGAATTCCGGCAGCAAGTTGCCCTTAGCCACGCCGATCTGCGCGCATTGTGCGGCTGCCTGTAACTCGGCACTCCGGATGTCAGGGCGGCGGCGAAGAAGATCGCCAGGAAGTCCGACCGCAGCCTTCTCCGGCGCCGTCGGAATACCGGACGATCCGGCTAGAATTTCGTCCAATCCTCCGGGCGGCATTCCGAGAAGAACGCTGAGAGCGTTTTTCTCCTGTTGCAACTGTACAGTCAGTTGAGGGACGGTGGCTTGCGTGGAGCCGAGCACGTTCTCGGCCTGGTCGACGTCGCGCCCGCTGACGACGCCGCCCTCGTGTCTTGCCTTGACGATATCGACGGCTTGCTTCTCCCGCACCACATTCTGCTGGGCAACTTCGATCTGCTTCTGGGTCGTGCGGATTTTTACATAAGTGCTCGCAACGTCTCCCGTGAGCGTGACCAGCACGTCATCGTAGTTGGCGACCGAAGCGAGAAAAGCATCGTCGGCTGATTGAATTCCGCGCCGGATCTGGCCCCAAACGTCAATTTCCCATCCCGCCTGGGCGCCGAACGAGTCCGACCAATAGACGTTGTTGACGACGTTGTAAGGCAGCGAAACAGGAATGCGATTGAAGCTCACCGACCCGCCGACCGTCTGCTGTTGCGGATAGAACTCACCGATAGCGAGTCCCAGTTGCGCGCGTGCCTCGAGAACCCGCACGCCGGCCGTTCGAAGCGTAAGGTTCTGTTGGTAGGCCATACTGACGAGCCGGGTCATGACCGGATCGTTGAATACCGACCACCAGTCGGTGTATTCCTCACGGCTTGCGTCGACGGCAGGATTCGAGGCCAGCTCCCACTTGCTGGCAACGGCAGCGGGCGGGGTCTTGTAGTTGGGGCCAATCATGCACCCCTGGACCAGCGACCCGAGCAGCAGAAGCGCGATCGAATTGCGCCGGCCGAGCGTAACCAATGCTCCGCGCGCGGATATTGAATCGCGCCATGGCAAAAGCCTGAATCGTCGTTTCGAGGACATTTGTCCGGGCAAGGTTCCTTCGAACAAAGATCAGCGTGCGATGCGCGAAACCGGAAACGATGTGGAAGTTCTGCGGCCGCCCAATCGGGTCGAGCGTGTCGTCATTGGATGCCGTTTCCCTTTCGAAAGTCGCCCGCCTGGATCCCTGTTATTCCAAATATTCCGTGACCTCGACCCAGCTTGAGTCGGGATCATACTCGGTCATCGCCTTAGCCAGCTTTTCGGTGTCCTTGCCGAGATCCTTCTGAAGTATCGTGCCGTCCTGGTTTACGACGAAGGTCATCACTCCCGACGAGCGATACACAGCCGGATACGCGATGAACGCAAATCCACCCGTCAGCTTGCCGTCGGCGAGATAGTCTTTCGCTCCGCCGGGAGCATCTTTTCCCTGGCTGGTTAGAATTCTGTACGCATAGCCGTGAAAGGGCGTTGCTGTGCCGTGATAGCCCTCGTCCGTAGCGCTGGCTACCAGCGGGCCGATGGGGCTCGGTGGTTCACCCGCGACGGCAGGCCAGTAGAGGCCGTCGTGCGTTCCGGCAGTGCTCAACACCTTGCGCGCGAACTGCCCGCCGCTGCCGCTGAGGTCATTTTTGTATTCGTCTTGCGCCGCGACCAGTTGTCGCAGCGTTGCGATCGTGAATAGTTCGTTCGTGCCGATTCGCCGGTAAAGAATTTCCTTCTCGCCGGCCGCGGTGTCGAAAACCCATCCATCGCCCTTCTTGACGATCGGAATCGGGAAGGGCCAGTTCTCGGCGCCCAGGTACAAAATAACCCGCCCCCTGGAGTCGAACGCGAGACGATGCATCCGGTCGTAACCGGTGGCGAAACTCGCGGCGGCATTCTTGTCGGCGACGGGGTCGCCCGAAGAGATAACCTTTTTCGCGCCGGGGCCGAGGATTTGCAGTGCTTCGCCCGCATCTGCCGTTTTCGCGGCTTGCGCCAGCGCAGCAGCCGCCGCATCGGGCGTGCTGAAAACCTTCTGCGCGTCATCCGCCCGTGCGATTCCCGCAGCAACGGCACAAACGATAAATATCGCGCAGGCGGCCCCGGCCAGGAAGGCTTTGTCGGGTCGCACTGCGGCAGAACAATTCCTGTTTGGCATGGTCATTTGCTCCCTCAGATGCTCCTCAACCGGCCGCGCTAGAAGCGTCGATTTCCCCCGCCAAAGCGACGGCTGCCGCCCTTATTGTTGCTTCCACTGTAGCTGTCTTGCCCGCGCCGGCTGGCAGCCTGGGTAAATCCGCCGGGTTGTTTTTGGCCGCCCCAGGAATGCTGAGAGCTTTGCTTGTCCTGATCGCTCCAACCCCGAGATGAGTTGTCGGAACTGGCCTTCGAACTGCTGGAGGTCGAAGTCGGTGTCTTCGACCAGCCGTGCGACTCGGCATCATTTGAGGCCTTGGTCTTCTCGTTCTGGTAGTCCTTCTGGTACTGCGGATTATTCTTGGCGTTCTGCCAATCCTTCTGAGCCTGCGGATTGTTCTTCGCGTTCTGCCAGTCCTGCTTGTACTGAGACTGATCGTACGACTTCGGCATGTTAGGCCGCGGATAGCTGCCGTATCCGTAGTTCGGATGGTTCGGGTTGTACGGCTGGTTTGGGCTGTACGGATGATTTCCGTACCCCCATCGGCTGGGAACCGCATTGGAGTTAGAAACGTAGACGTTCTTGTTGTAGTTGACGTTGCCGCCGTGCCAGTTGCAGCCCCAACTGTTGCTGCCGCTGTTGATCAAGCTACCCACCATCATTCCGACGCCGAAAGAAAGCAGGCCAGTCATGAGCAAATCCGTGCCTGAATAGCCGGGTGGCGCGGCCATCGGCGCGCCATACGCGGTGGTCGGGTTGTATTCCGGCACATACACGACATTGGGCTGCGCCGGCTGGATTACGATCACCTGGTTGCCCGACGATCCGCTTTCAGTCACCACCGTCGACCCGCCCTCGGTGACTACGGTGGGCGGAGCGGAGGTGCCGCCCGACGACGATTGCACGGTGACTTTCTGCTGAGGCGTCGATGTCAGGGTGCCCGACTTCACCGCCATCCCGCGCAGCGTCTGGATCGCCTTCATCACGTCGGCGGGTTGATTGTAATACGCCTCGCCCAACGCTGACGTCCACGACAGATTCTGACTGAGATTGTCCAGCACCGGAGGATATGCCGTGATCGATCTCACGCTGGGATCCCATGGCTGTGCGTCGACTGCGTCCGCGAGTTGCTGTCCCTTGAGGTCCTTATTGTTCTGAAGCCATCGATCGGCCTCCACGATCTGGGTCGGGTAGGTCGATGCGGTCAGGATCTGGGCGACCATCAGATCGGGATAGAGCGCGATCGGAGAGACCAACTGCTCCAACTGTTTCTGCGTGGCGCCGCCCGGAGCAGGACCCGGAGCGGCGGCGCCCGCGCCCGGTGGGGCGGAGTTGGGAGCGCCCGGTGATTCCTGCGCGAGCACTGCGGGAGATACCTGCGCGACCACAACGAAGAGCGCAGCGAATCCCGAAATCAGGGCCTTCGCAGCGCGGCCCCTCCGTTTTGCTATCAGCATATGGTTAACCTCTGCGATGCGATTTGCCGCTTCTCCTGGAGCCAAACGACAGATGACATTCTGGCGCCGATACTTCCAGACAGTAGATGTTGAACTCGGCTATTTCACCAGCGGAACGACTTCCGAGATCGCGGCGACATACAACGCATTGAGCCGAGTCTCGATCTGGTAAGCCCTCAACGCCTGCTCGACCGGCATGATTTTCTTGAGTTGGTCGACATAGGTGCGTTCGGCCTGAAGCTGCTGCCCGTCGAGTTCCAGGCTTGACCGCAGAATCTTGCTGGCTTCCGCGTCCGAAATCACGCCGTTCTTCTCTTCGTCCACGAATTGAGCGATCAGCTTCTTGCGGCCTTTCAGGATATTCATGAGCTTCTCCTGATAGGGCACGTAGATTTCGAGGAACGCGTCTTTCTGCTTGTCATCGGTAATCTTCATCGCCGCCACGACGATTTCCTGCCTGCGATTCTCGATGTCTTCACGGGTTACGGTCTGTTGCTGTGCCGCGGCCATTACCGGAGCAACCAGGGTCGCAGCCGCGAAAAACAGGCAGAAAATCAATCTTTTGCCAGCCAAATTCATTTCAAATCTCTCCTTGGAGTTGAATCATCTCTTTAACGCAGCAGTCTTATCCTATTACCATCATTGAATGCCAGAGGAAATACCACTTGCGCCAAAGCCTCGATCTGATAGAAGGTCGCTGTTGGCCAATAACCAAAGCCATAGCTCATCTTTGTGAGGAGAACATGAACCTGCGAATGCCTGTTGCGCTCGTGGCTTTGTCGATGCTCGCTGGATGCGTGCCTCAGCAGCAATACCAGCAAGAGGTCCAGCAGAACCAGCAGCTTCAATACATGAATGAGACCTACGAGAACCTGAACAAGAGCCTCGAAACCGAGGTCAAGAACGACCAGGTTCAAATCAAGCAGCTTAAAAACCGCCTGCAGGTGACCCTGGTCAATGAGATCCTTTTCCAAGAAGGCGGATGGGAAGTCGGACCCAAGGGAGTGGATGTGCTCGACAAGGTGGTGCCTTCGCTGCAGAACCTGAGTGGCAAGGAGATCGTGATTGAGGGCTACACCGACAAGCTGCCGGTCGTGGGCGATCTGAAGGACCGCTTCCCGACCAACTGGGAATTGTCCGCAGCGCGGGCCTGCAATGTCGTGCGGCATCTGCACGCGCAGGGAATCGATCCTTCGACGCTCGCGGCCGAGGCTTATGGCGAATACCATCCGGTCGCGTCCAACGATACGCCTGAGGGGCGGCGCAAGAATCGGCGCATCAACATCGTGATCGAAGACCAGGACCAATAGCTCACGGACCGGGTGCGGGTCATGATTTGAGGATGCGACTGTCCCAATTTGAGGAGTGTTTCCCAAGCGGTTTGATCCGACGCTATCCGGGATGAAGCGGGATATACCGGGACGAGCCGGTCCAGGCACGCCTGCAAATTCCTCTCTGTAATCTCCCCCAGAGGGGCGCGCTGCAAAACTAAGGAGCGCTTCGCGAGCAGGGTACCGGCTTCGCTTGCGCGCAGAGGGTCCTTCGTCGCGTTGGTCTTCAGGACTCCTCCTCGCTAGCTCGTCGCCGGTCCGGAGGCCAGAAGCCATGTCGACTTCGTTCGCGTGAGGGCCCTTCTCGCTCCGCTCAGGGCGCCGAAGCGGCGGCTCAGGATGACACTGAGTGGCATCTCTTTCGCACGGTGCGACGGCGGCAAGAAAAGCGGATGAATATGCCAGGGGCACCATGCGCGAGAGCGTACGCGCCCGCGCGCATCGCATCAAAGTCTAATAATGTTTAGCGCGCGCCTGACAGGCGGTTGAAAGTTCGCACGCTAAATCGTCTCCAGCAGCAGGCACTTTTTCCGTCATCCTGAACCCGTTCGACTCCTCCTTCGGCTTCGCTCAGGGCTTCGGCTCCAGGCAGGGGCGAATCTTCTTTGAACTTGTGTCTTTGAGTCTCGCCTTCTCTTCTTCCATGTTGCTTCAGCTATGACACCGTAATCATAGCGAAATAAAAGCGAAAGTGCTACGGTCGCCTGATGGCAGTTAAGACATGCCGGGTGACGTGCAGTGACTCCCGAGGGGTCAGTCATTCCGTCGAAGTCACGGCTCAAACGCTCTATGAAGCCGTGGCTCAGGCCCTGCGGCTATTCCGCGAAAACGATTGGACGGACGATGCTCAACGCTTGCCAGCGGCGGTGACGGTACGAATCAAACAGCCGGAGATGGAGCATCGTGTGCGCGTTCGAGATTTCGAAAATTGGCTGGAATCTCCGCCCCGGAGTCCCGCCGATATGACGCTCAAGAGCCGTCTGCGCGCGCTTCTTAAGGACTAATCCGCGATCCCCTGGGGTAATTCCCTTGAAGGTGCCAATGTAGTACACCTGCTGGTCGGGGCGCAGCGAACCCTCGGTCGCCGCGAGCAGGGTGTCATCGGCGGCCTCGGCGATGACCGTCAAGCCGATCTGGCCCCTCCTCGATGACCTTCACGCCGGACGGGTCGGCGATCCAGTGCTGCTGGTAGTGCCGTAGAATAGGCGGATCGTTCATACTCCTGGTCCCCTCAGCGCGTTGCGGATTTTCTGCGCGACCTCGGGCGGGATGCCCTTGTTCCTGGGGACCTCGGGCTCTGCGCGGGCTTTCCTGAGCTTGATGGCGGCCTGGGCGCGCACCTCCTGCGCGAACTTTTTCTGATCGATGCTGGCGCGGCCGATCGTCACGACCATCGTCGCCACCTCGCCGATATCGAGCTTCGCGGTATCGAGTGAGTCGTCCTCCATCAGGACATCGAAGAGTCTTTTCTGAACCAGGCGCATCAGCGCCTCGTTCATCGCGCCCTCTTCATCGGGCGCCACTTCCACGATCGCGCAGGCTTGCTGAGCGGCGCGCCCAACGGCTTCCATGCGGCTTTCGAGCTTCCGGCCGTAACGATGGATGGAGCTTTTGGAGATCTTGTAGCCGTGGCCGGCCAGCCACTCGGAAAGTGGGGTGTAACCGGCGAAGGCATTGGCGATCATCTTCGTGTTGAGTTCCTTGCGCAGCTCTTGGGGCAGCAAAGTGGCTATTTTTGCACGGCGAGGCATTTATCTTTTGGGCGGCTCCTTTCCCCGTATATGCCGGGGGACCATGCGCGAAACGTAGGCGCCCCGGCGGATCGCATCAAAGTCTAATAATGTTTAGCGCGGGCCTGGTGTGGTGAGTTGAAAGTTCGCACACTAAATCGTCTCCAGCAGCAGACACTTTTTTCCGTCATCCTGAACCGCCGCTTAGGCGCCCTGAGCGGAGCGAGAGGGGCCCCCGCAGGCTGCCGCAGCGAAGAATCTCGCGCGGGCTGCTGCCCGTCAGACCCGCCCGGCAGGCTGTGGGCTGGTTTTGTTCCTTGTCAGGGAGTGCCCAGCGAGAATGCGGGTAACCGACTCACATCCCGTCAGGCACGAAACTTCCATAACCTGTCATGAATAATCTGGTAGGTTACGTTGAACTGTTGTGGCGGCAGAGAAAGCGTCTACCGATGTCGTGCGGTTTGCCGGCGAACCGGAAACCCGGACGCAGCAGTCAGACTTTCGTCTTTCGGTTGCGGTGAGCGGAGCGCTTCTGCCGCTTCAGGCGGGCACGATAGAGAGTTTGTTTGGCGCGATTCCCACAGAGGGTCATGCTGCACCAACGGCGGGCGTGTCCGCGGGTCCTGTCCAGGAAGAAAAGCGTGCAGGGTGATTTCTCACACGACTTTACCCGGGAAAGATCCTCAGAGGTAAGGAAGTTGGCGATCGCGTGCGCGATCGGCAAAAGCAGGGTGTCCGGCGTACGCCAACGGCGCAGGGTACGCCACTCAAGTCCAGATGTGGTCAACCGATCGGTCCGCTCGATTGGACCCGCCATTATTGCCCCGTAGGCATCGTCGCGTTCCAGTATCCTGTTCAGGGGCTCAAGTTCGGGTAGCGAGTCTGGTCCCAGCGAATGGCCCAGGTGCGCGAGAACGAAAGCGCGAAACCATTCCCTCAGGGCGCGCGCCTGGGCGGCAACGGCGTCGAGCTCTCCTGGAAAGCAATTGGCGCGTATCGTCGCGGCCTCTGCGGGGGACACAAGCTCGGCTTGCTCAAGCCAAGCCATCAGGTCCTCTCCGTCCGCCAGCCATTCGACGACGGTGTCGACCGGCGTGCCGATTGAATTAAGAAAGTCGAGGCTTCGGTCCCCGGCGATGAACATCGCGGGGGGACGAGTGTTGTTCGTGGTCATTCAGCGATAAGTGCCGCTCCTTCACGTTCAGTTTAGCAGGCTCGGGTTTTCTGCTCCATCCCGGCATAACCACTCATTCTGCGCTTGACCGGTTACGGCAGCGATGGTAACCACATAAATATCGAGCGTATCGAACGAATCTTCGAAGGAGCATTCTCATGCCAACGGTCCATTACCACGCCGCCGACATTGGTGGCCTCAAGATTTCGTATCGCGAAGCCGGCCGGCCAGACGCTCCAACATTGCTGTTGTTGCACGGGTTTCCGACGGCCGGGCACATGTTCCGCGATTTGATCCCGCTTCTCGCCGACAGCTTTCACCTGGTCGCGCCCGACCTGCCGGGCTTTGGTCAGTCGGACCTGCCTCCCCGTTCGGCATTCAAATACACGTTCGACAATGTTGCGGAGACGATCGATCGTTTCATCGACGTCATCGGGCTGAAACGCTTCGCGATCTACATCTTCGATTACGGCGCTCCGGTGGGCTTGAGGATTGCTCTAAAGCATCCGGAGCGCATAGCCGCGATCGTTTCCCAGAACGGCAACGCCTACGAGGAAGGGCTTAGCGACGGTTGGAACCCGATCCGGGCCTATTGGGAGAACCCATCGCAAGCGAACCGCGACGCACTGCGCGCTTTCCTGAAGCCCGAGACGACGGTTTGGCAATACACACACGGCGTCTCCGATGCGACGACGGTTTCGCCCGACGGATACTCGCTCGATAATTTCTATCTGGCCCGGCCGGGCGCGGACGAGCCACAACTCGACTTATTCGGTGACTACAAGACTAACGTCGCGCTTTACCCGATCTTCCAGAAGTATTTCCGAGACCGCCAGCCGCCACTCCTGGCGGTGTGGGGAAAGAACGACCCTTTCTTCCTGCCGCCGGGCGCGGAAGCGTTCAAACGGGATATTAGCGGCGCAGTCGTGCGCTTCTTCGATACCGGACACTTCGCGCTGGAGACCCACGCCGCCGAGATTGCGGCGGCGATCCGCGAGTTTCTGGTCCGTTAGTTTCGTTCGCGCCGTGGCCGATCAGTTGATCGCACGGCACGAGGAGAGAACCAATGCATGAGAATGTGAATGTTGTACTGGCGCACGGTGCGTGGGCTGACGGATCGAGTTGGGCCAAAGTCATCGGGCCGCTGGCTGCCGAAGGCATCAGGGTGCTCGCGGCTCCGTTGCCCCTGACGTCGTTTGCGGAGGATACGGCGGCGGTTGAGCGCACGCTGGAGCGAGCTTCGGGGCCGGTAGTTCTTGCGGGTCACGCCTACGCCGGGCGGTGATCGGGGCTGCATGGAATGAGAATGTGAAGGCGCTGGTTTACATCACCGCCCTTGCTCCTGACGAGGGCGAGACGGTAGCCGATGTTTTCTATCGCACGAAGCCTGATCCGCTGGCTCCAAAGCTGGCACCGGACAATCATGGGTTGATCTATCTGCCGCAGGAGGCATTCGCCGCGGCATTCGCGCAGAATGCCGCGGCCGATGAATTGGCGCTGCTCTTCGCGGTTCAGCGGCCGCTTTCGCCCGCATGCATCACGGTGCCGGTGAATCGTCCACTCTGGAAAGACCGCCCAACCTGGTTTCTGATGGCGGAGCAGGACCGCATGATCGTCCAAGACACGCAGCGCTTTATGGCGGAGCGGATGCACGCCCGGGTGCGGTCGTATCCGGTAGATCACGCGCCGATGGTTACTGCGCCGGGCCTCGTCGTCGACATCATCCGCGAGGCCATCGGGGGAGCGATCAGCGGCTGATCGTCTTCTTTTTGCTCGGACAAACCCATGGTCATTATTAAGGAGATGGGCCAATGGCGGACGCAGAAAAATACGAAATTCTAGTTGTAGGAAGCGGAGAGGCCGGTAAGTGGACCGCCTGGACGATGGCCGATGAGGGTCATCGCACCGCGATGGTCGAGCGGAAATGGCTTGGCGGTTCGTGCCCGAATATCGCGTGCTTGCCGAGCAAGAACGTGATCTACTCCGCAAGAATAGCATCGCTGGCGCGGCGCGGCGCTGAATTCGGACTGGAAATGGATCAACTCCGAATCAACATGGCCGGCGTCCAGCAGCGCAAGCGCAAGATGGTCGAAGCGGAACATCAGTTCCACGCCAAGCGTACCGCAGACGCCGGAATAGAATTGATCATGGGTGAAGGCCGCTTCGTCGCGCCGCGAACGGTTGAGGTCGCGCTCAACGATGGCGGCACCCGGCGGATTGCCGGCGAACGGGTGTTCCTCGACCTGGGTTCGCACTCGGCGATGCCCAATGTTCCCGGACTCACGGCGGCGAATCCGATGACTCATATCGAGGCGCTCGATCTCGATCGTCTGCCCCGTCATCTCATAGTGATTGGCGGAGGCTATATAGGCCTTGAACTCGCGCAGGCGGTACGGCGGTTCGGATCGGAGGTGACCGTGATCGAACAAGGCGCGCAGCTTGCAGAGCGGGAAGATCCTGACGTTGGCGCCGCTCTTCTTGATTTGTTTGACGACGAAGGAATCGAAGTGTTGATCGGCACCCATGTCGCTCGGGTTGAAGGACTTTCAGGCAAAGAGGTTCGGGTCCACGCAAAAGGCGGCGAACGGATCATCGAAGGGACCGATCTTCTCATCTCCGTCGGCCGGACGCCGAATACGAAGGCAATCGGACTGGAGCAAGCCGGCGTCGAGATCGACGAGCGTGGCTATATCAAGGTCAACGACCGGCTGGAGACGACCGCATCGAACGTGTGGGCGATGGGCGATTGCGCAGGCAGTCCGCAATTCACACACGTCGCGTACCACGACTTCCGCGTCGTGCAAGACAACTTGAAGGGCGGCAATCGAACCACGAAGGATCGCATCGTGCCGTTCTGCATGTTCACCGATCCGGAACTGGCGCGCGTCGGCCGCAACGAGACCGAGGCGAAGCGCGAC
>Ga0074044_10002098_pt1 | contig 17567 bp, 14 predicted proteins | sample BogForMeECP23OM1_FD_94443 | JGI IMG/M metagenome (GOLD analysis project Ga0074044, IMG submission 94443) | Bog forest soil microbial communities from Calvert Island, British Columbia, Canada - Bog Forest MetaG ECP23OM1 | ecosystem: Environmental > Terrestrial > Soil > Wetlands ...
TACGACCGCACCCACAAGCGCGTCGCGGCGGTGAAGCTGGTCCGCTTTCGCGACCTCGTCCTTCATCACGAGCACCAGCGCGAGCCGGACCCGAAAGCCTCGGGCCGATGCCTGGCCGAGGCCAATCGGAAGGGCTACTTCGAGCTGCCGCTGTTCAACCACGAGTTGAAGCAGCTCATCGGCCGCGTGAACCTGGTCGTGGCCGCGATGCCCGAGCTCGAATTACCGCCCTTCGATGAGACGGCCATTGCCAATTGCCTGGCCCGGGCGTTCGAGGGGTTGACCCTGGCAAAGGAGGCGCAGGCCACGCCCCTCCGCGAGGCGTTCGTTCAAGCCCTGGCCAAAGAACAACTCGGCTGGCTCGATGAACTCGCGCCCACGACCATCCTGTGGCCGGATGGCCGCAAACTGAAGCTGCTCTATCCCGAGCAAGCGCGGGATGAGGATGCCCAGCCGAACTCCCCCGAACTGCAAGTGAAGCTGCACGAGTGTTTCGCGCTGAAAGCGCACCCGCACCTCTGCGAAGGCCGGCTGCCGGTGAAACTCTGGCTCTGTGCCCCTGACGGCAAGCGGCTCGAGGCCACCTTCAATTGGCCCGCCTTCAGAACGAACAGCTACCCCAAGCTCAAACCCGCCCTGCAAAAGAAGCACCCTGGCGTGCCCTGGCCGTGACTCGGCCAGAACGCCTTCCGCCCCTTCCCCCGCTGGCGAAACCATCTTGTGGACGCTGGGAAGCGCCGACGGCCACGCCCAACCCAGGCACCCATGCGCCCTCCCGAATCCGCCCCAAGCCCACAACCAGGCCCCCGTCCTCTATTCTTCCTTCTTCCTTCACCCTAGCCTCCTCGATGCCCTTACCCGCAACCAAGCTGTTGGACCCGGGGAGCACGCCCGCCCCGGTCGTTCCCACCCGGCGCCCTCGCCGGGTGGCTTCCCCGCCCCTGGAGCCACTGACCAGCGAGTTCGCCTGGACGGCCCAGGAGATGACTGGCGAGGGCGCCAGTCACGGCGCCCGGGGCGAGCGCGCTCCCCTCCCTGACCATGGTTCCGGCTTAGGGTGGCTTTGATGGGGCTTTGGGGTGGCTTTGATGTGGCTTTAGGGTAGCCTTGATGTGGCTTTGGGGTGCCTATCACCTGGCTATCAACACGCTTTGATGTGGCTTTGATGTCGCCTTGATGTGGCTTTGGGTGGCCTGCCAAAGAACCGTCTTGCCCCGGGCCGAACCGCGTTTCTGCCCGCCGACTTTAGACTCCAGACTTTAGACTTTAGACTTCGGCCTTTCCCCATAAGCATCCTGAATACAACCCCTCTCTCCCGCCTCCCTCGGGGTGGTCTGGGGGCACCCTGGACAAACCCTGGACATGCCCTGGACCCATAGACCGCCCTCAAAACCTCATTTTCAATCAGCCAAGCTTATCCAACTCGGCTTGCGAGCCCCTTTCCGGCTTTGGACGTTGGTTGTTGGATGTTCGATGTTGGATGTTCAATCCTCTTGGTTTTCCCCCGCCACCTGCTTATCCTCTCCCCCGGCAAATGGCTGTTGAATCCAAACCGCTCTTCCATCCGGAAGTCCTGCGCCAGCAGGTGCGGTCGTTCCTCCTGCCCGAGCAAAACGCCGCCCTGCAGCCCAAACTGGAACACTGGGCGGAGCTGATTCGTTCCGGCCGCGCAGATCAGTTCAAGGAAAGCGAGTTGCTTCCCGACTTCCTCACGGACTTCTTCTGCGGCCTGCTCGGCTACACCGGCCCAGCCGAAGGAGCCGATACCTACACCGTTTCCCGGGAACGCCATGTCGAGGTGGAAGGCGAATTCGCCGATGCAGTTCTGGGCCGCTTCCAGAAGGGCAAGGAGCAGTTTGTCGCGGTCCTGGAAGGCAAGGGCACCCTCGACCCGCTGGACCGCCCGTTCGCCGGACGGCGCATGTCCGCGGTGGACCAGGCCTACCGCTACGCTATTAACCTCCCGTGCGATTGGATCATCGTCACCTCCATGCGCGAGACGCGGCTCTATTACAAAGGCGCGCACCAGCAAGCCTACGAACGCTTCGAGACCGTGCGCCTGGCCACCGACGAGGCCTTGCTCAAACGCTTTGTCTTCCTCCTCGGCGCCGAACGCGTCGTGTCCGCGCACCGCGAGTGCCACCTCTACGAACTCCTCTGCGCCTCCGAAACCGTCGGGCGCGCGCTCACCAACCAGTTCTACGCCCGCTACGCCGACATCCGCCAACGCGTCCTCACCCGCCTTTGCCGCGAGAACGCCGCCGTCGCCCCGTCCGAAATCCTGGGCTGCACCCAGAAGCTGCTGGACCGGGTCCTGTTCTGCGCCTTTTGCGAAGACCGCGGCCTGCTGCCCGCAGAATCCCTCAAACACGCCTTCGAGCACCACGACCCTTACAACCCGCACCCGCTCTGGCTCAACTTCCGCGGCCTGTTCCGCGCCATAGACGAAGGCAACGCCGGCCTCAACATCCCCGCCTACAACGGCGGCCTCTTCGCCCCCGATCCCGCCTTGGACGCCCTCCAGGTGCCGGACGAGGTCTGCGCCCATTTCAAGGAACTGGGCGACTACGATCACCGCCCCGCGCGCGAAGTGGCCGACGCCGCCGAGGGCACCGCCGTCCGCTCGGTCATTGACGTGGACAATCGCCTCTGGCCTTCCGACGCGCTCCCGCTTCGCGCCGTCGAATGCGCCCTCCAATTGCCGGCTCACCCGCGCAGCGCCAAGTACAAGCGGGCGCGCCAAGACCCCAAATTCTTATCAGTCTGAGGCAAACCCCGGCTTGGCCTCGACTTCGCTGATACCTACCGATTCTCTGTTGCAGGGGATTTGCTCGCTGCGTAGTCTGCAGGAGAATGGATATTCGTTTCGCTTGTGACAACTGTGGACAGCATCTTGTGGTTGATGAAGCTGCCGCTGGCTTGACGATCCAGTGTTCCACTTGCGGCACAAACCTCACTGTGCCGGAAGCACACCCGGCGCCGCCCTCACCGAACGCCGCCCCGATTTATCGAGGGCTTTACGACCAATCCAGGGACTTGGCTTACGAGCTTCGTGTGGACGATGCGATCCGCGTTTGGCAACAAGCGGAGGAGGCACGAGCACGAGAGCGGGGTTATCAATTGCATGAAGGCTTCAGGTTTCAGGACTCAGCCCAAAGTGTGCTTGAGCAAGCCCGGTGGGCAGTCAAACAATCGTTGCGGCATCTGACGGCAAATGAAGAAAGGGAAGTCATCGGGGCGCTGGTTTGGCAAGCATTGAGCGGGAGCGGCAGCAGCGAAGGCTGTAAGGAGATGCGCGCACTTGTGGTTGGCAGTAACCTGCAGTGGCTGGCTTTTGAGGAATGGTTTCGACGGTTCAAAGAATCAAACACTTGGCCCTCGATGTGGGAAATCGACGGCAATGACGAAACTGGCAGTTCGCAAGCAGAAATGATCGACTTCTATGAGAGCGAGCTTGCCAAACCAACCGACCCGCTTTTGACGGAGGCGCACAAACTATCTCTGCCAAGCCGGCGCTTGCTGTATGGGCGTCAAATACGGTTCACTCCGGATACTCTACGCGAGGGTGGAATCGACTTGGAGACGGCTATATCGGAACTCTTGTCAGCGGGCTTTGCTTGCCGACGCGCCCCAGCGTCACTCGAAAGGAGATTGGAGTCTCTTTCACTTAAATGGCTTCAAGCACTCCAGAAAAAGTATGGAGTGGTAGGGCCACGTAAGAAGGGGGAAGCGAGAAAGGATTATTTCGACCGAATCGCGCAACCACTCATTGCGGCAATGGGTGCAGAAAGGCTTATTGAAGAATTACCTCCCGAAGAAGCTTTTGAGCTTTTAAAGCCTGACGTGCCACGCGCCGGATTTGAAGAGTTTCGCGCCGATGTTCTCGCGGGCACATTGAGCGGGATGATGGCAAGTTACAGGTGGTTCAACCAGATCGCGGACATGGAGGGGGATAACGGCAATTTCTCAAAGCGCGTAAAGATGGAGGCAATTTTAACTGACAACTGCCCATTCTGTCTTGAGGCATCTAAGCGATTGAAAAGTGCCACGAACATCACACTGGACATGCTGCCACCGTTTCACCCTGGCTGCCGCTGTTGCCCTGGAGTGTTTGAACGCGCCCCGTGAAGGTGGGCGGGCGGCCAGTAGTGATTGTTGGTAGTCGCCTGCTGGGCAGTCACCCACGCAGCGCGAAGTAAAAGCGGGCGCGCCAAAAACCAAATTCTTATCAGTTTAACAGTGAGGACCGACACTTGACTGGATCAAGACCGCCGCGCGCGGCAAGCGCTTGACCAGCCTCGATCACACCATCCGCGAGGGCAACAGCGTCATCAGCTACCCGGCGGTGCACCCCAGGGCCTTCCCCCGGCAGGCCGCCTTCCCCGAGGTCTTCGCCCAGGGCGGCTTCGATGTCGTGATATTATTCGTCTATCCTCCAGTAAACAACCCCGTGCAAAGCACGGGGCTTTTGGAAGGCCCCCATAGGGGGACAAACAGATTGTTAGCAATTGTGCAGGGGCATAGCCCGACACCGACGGCCACAGGCCGTGGTTTCTGAGAACAATGAATCGCAGGGGGCGGATTCTCACCGATTCACCGGCATTTCATCGCCCTGCCCCTCGAACCCCACCGTCGCCATTAGGTCAAACGGTGGTCCTCAAAGCCTGGACCGGGGGCCAGCGTCGCGAGTTGCCCTGCGGCTGGGGCTTTGGGCCGGGGGAATGTCATCACCTTCCGCGCTCCACGACGCGGCCAGGGGCCATTTGCGGCACGCGGTTTGTGCAACACCTCTGCTGCAATGGAGGGCTGGCGCTGAACGCTGGGGGGCTTAAAACAGGGCTTGCAATCCCTCGGGAGAGGCGCAGAGTCGCCGCTGGCTGTCCACAAGCAATGAAAGGAAACATGAAACTTAGCAAAGCCCTTGTCGGCTTGGTCGGTCTGTTCACGCTCTGCAGTAGCGCGCTCGCACAACAAGCCGGCTCGCTCGACATGACATTCAATCCGGGCTCCGCTGCAAACGCCACCGTCCTTTGCATGGCACTTCAAACCAACGGGCAAATCGTAATCGGCGGTTATTTCACCACCTTCAATGACGCAAACCGCCACTATATCGCACTGCTGAATACTGATGGCAGTGTAGATTCATCATTTGATCCGGGCATTGGCCCCAATGATGCCGTCAGCGCTTTGGCCTTGCAGCCAGATCGAAAAATACTCATCTGCGGCTCGTTCAGTGGGCTAAACAGTCTGCCGTGCTTTGGCTTTGCACGCCTTCGGGCCGACGGAAGTGTGGACACTGGCTTCACCAATCTCTTTGGTAGCTTACGTGCGCTGGGCTTGCAGAATGACGGCAAAGTTCTTGTTAGTGGCACCTACCCTGCAACAGGGCCCTACACGAACTGCATTGCGAGAGTCAACATGAATGGCACACTGGATGTCACTTTGAATCTTGCATGTGTCACGGGTGCCAATGGCGATTACGCGTCTGCGTTCGGCATGCAATCGGATGGCCAGATTATTGTTGGCGGGCCGTTTACGACAATAAGCGGGACATCTCGCAACTACCTCGCTCGATTGAATTCTGACGGTAGTGTGGACACAAACTTTAATGCGGGAATTACAGGGTCGGGCGCGACCTCGGTGTTTTGCATCGCAATAACGCCACAAGACCAAATCATCATTGGCGGCAATTTTAGTAGTGTCAACGGATACTCGCGCAGCGGCGTAGCGCGCCTCAATTCAGATGGCAGCGTGGACACCACGTTTAATCCCGGCTTGGGTGCGTCGGCCGGATACGGCTGGCTAGGAGTAGAAAGTGTGGTTGTGCAGAACGATGGCAAGGTGGTCATTGGTGGAAACTTCACCAGTTTGAATGGAACAAACCGAGTTAATGTGGCGCGGCTCAACACCAACGGCAGTTTGGATTTGACTTTCAATGCAGGAATGAGCGCCGCAGCTACTGTTACTTGCGTGGCAAGTCAGCCTGATGGGAAAACGGTCGTCGGTGGTGTCGCGGGAACTTTTAACGGAATACTGATGAACGGTATTGCCCGCTTGAATGGCGATAATTCGCCCACGAACACAGTACAATTTCTGACTTCACGCCAGTATTTCGGAACGTATCTTCAAGGGACTGTCAGCAACACTTACCGGATTGAGTGGACAGCAAATGTGGACACGCCCTCACTGTGGACCCCGCTCTTCAACGTCACCCTCCAAACCAACCCGCAGTTTGTTCTCGACCCCAATCCGTTAAGCGCCGGGCAGCGCTTTTATCGGGCCGTAGAATTGCCGTAATTACTCCAGCGGGCGCAGTGTTCACCGGCTGGGCCTTTTCAACATACTGTCTGCGCATCAGGACTGGATATGACGCACTTTGATGGAGCGGTGCTTGCTCTTGGAAAGGGTCAGACCGTAGATCGGCTCATTGAGGCGCATTCGAGGGAAGAAGTAGGGGCTTTCCTCCGCCGGTCTTTGCGCATTGCACAATAAGTGCACCCGCACCATCGCCCCCGCCCGCGCCCTCGCCGCCTGAGCCCTGACCTTGAAGCAAAAGCTCAAGGCTGAAGGCTAAAGGCTAAATGCTGAAAGCCTGCCACTGCTACGGCCTGACCCCGGCGAAGATTGATCTCATGTGGCAAACCGCCCCGCCCCCCATGCCCATCCCACCGCCCATATAGTGCCTCAAGTCGGTGTCCCGAAGCCCGCGAAAAACTGGCAACGATTGCCCTTTGACAGCACGGCCCCCGCTCGGCAAGATCGCGCCATGCTTAGTGAGAGCAAAGACCGATTCCCCCTCACCCGCGCAGCGCTGGGTAAATGCGGGCGCGTCAAAAGCGAAACTCTATCAGCCTATGTTGATTCGACTCCCCTCGTTCACACTGTTTCTCGCTGTTCTGCTGGCCGGGCCCGTCTTTCCGAGCCGCGCGGATGAACTGGCCGACAAGGCCAAGGCCATCTTCAAAGCCAACCAGCATTCGGTCGTCACCGTTCAACTGGTGATCAAGAGCAAAGTCTCGATTCCAGGCATGGGCGGACAGTCCAACGAATCGCGCCACGATGCCACGGCCTCGGTCATTGATCCCTCCGGCTTGTGCGTCCTCTCCCTCTCGGCCACCGACCCCGGCGGCATGTTTCAGGAGATGCTGGGCGGGATGATGTCCGACGAGGAATCCCGCTTGAAGATGGACAGCGAGTTGAGCCTCGTGAGAATCCTCCTCGATGACGGCACCGAGGTTCCGGCCGAAGTAGTGTTGCGCGACAAAGACCTCGACCTGGCCTTCATCCGGCCCAGAGCCAAACTGGCCGCGCCCCTGGCCGCCCTCGACCTCGCCAACTCCGGCAAGGCGGAGGTATTCGACCAGGTCATTGCCCTCAATCGCTTAGGCACCGTGGCGGGGCGGGCTTACGCCGGCTCCGTCGAGCGCATTTCGGCCGTAGTCGAGCGGCCGCGCCTGTTCTACGTCCCCGAGACCTCGATGACCACGACTGGGCTTGGCGCCCCCGCCTTTACCCTGGACGGCAAGGTCCTGGGCGTGTTCGTCATGCGCTCGCTGAAATCCAAAGGCGAGGGCGGACTTCTTGGCCTGTTGAACAACCCGCAGCAGGCCTTCGCCGCCATCATTCTCCCCGCGCAGGATGTCTTGAGAGCCGCCCAACAAGCGCCGCCCCCAACGGCTGCTGACGACAAGGACAAGGAGAAAGAGCAGGAGAAGAAATAGGAACAACGGCCGAGCAGCGGGTCCGGGTAAACGGGTCAGGCCATAGGTTGGCCCGACCAGCGCTGAGCAGGCTCCGACCTACGGTTTGATCTGGTTTCGTTCGCTCTCTGATGGAGGCCGCGTCCCGCCAGCACCACCCCAGCACACGTTGCTCGACGTTCCGTGCAGTTCAGCGCTCAACCTGCCCCCTTCCGCACTCTCCATTCTCCATTCTGCACTCTGCACTCAAACAGGTGCCCCGCGGCTGACGTGCGCCGCGAAACACCACCCCCACTTACCTGTTGACATTCTACCCCCGCTCTGCCAATATCGCGCCATGATTGGTGGGATCGAATACCAATTCCGCCTCACCCGCGCAGCGCTGAGTACATGGGGGCGGGCAAAGACCAAGTTCAGTCCGGCCCTGGAAACCCTGGCCCACAGTTCGACCTCAGTTAACATTCCCGTTGTTCTTGCACCTAACTGAATTAGAGGTTGCCGGGAACACACCCCAGGCACGGTGCGGGAGTGCGTTTTCCAAGCGAATCGTCGGATGCCGCTGGGGCGAAAACAGGAGCGAGTGCAGTAACAAAATGCGAGTGTGATTGAATCTATGACCTACAAACTTCAAGGAGTCGTGGAGGAACCGGAGAAACCTGCACGGCGAAATGCGGGATTCACGTTAATCGAACTGGTGTTTGTCATCCTGAGCTGTGCGTTGCTCGTGTTCCTGGTTGCCCCGGCCATGGCCAGGTCGGGCGACGGGGGCAAGCGCGCGGTTTGTTTCAACAACCTCCGGCAGCTCGGGATGGCGATGATCATGTATGGGAACGACAACCGGGATTACTTGGCGCCACCGAACTGGGACGGTGGCTCGACCGGTACTCCCGCGGGCTGGCTTTACCGTGTTAGTTCAAGTACTCCTGACCCATTTGTTGCCCCGTGGCTCAATAACGGTGATTCGGCATGGCAAACCGGCCTCTGGTTCCAATACACCCGTGACCCGCGGATTTACCTTTGCCCGGTGGATATCCAAAGCCCAACCTACGCGAAGAATCAGCGAAACAACGAGCTATGCAGTTACGTGATGAATGGCGCCGTCAACGGCTTTGGGGGCGAGAGCCGGACCTGTAAGCTGAGCGACGCCTGGAGCCCCGACTGTTACCTGCTATGGGGGCCGGATGAGAACGCGGTAGGACCGGGCAATCCAGGCGGCTTCACGTTCAACGACGGCTCCTCCTTCCCCGCCACTTTTGAAATGTTGATAGAACAACTGCACACCCTCGGTGGAGGGGAGGTCCTGACGGTAGGCGGCGCCGTTCAATTCGTGAGCGTCCAGAAGTACACGCAAGAGTCCAATGCTTCCGGCAAGAGCTTGGCCTGGTGGAGTCCCTTCTCCAGTACCGGTCACTTTTAAGCAAGCCGGTTATGCAGACCTTATTATTCTGGTGTCGTAAGACCGGTTGGTCAGCACTCACCGCCCTCGCCGCGTTTAGCGCCACCGCCGGGCCGCTGCAGCCCGTATCCACTCTGGACGCCTCCGCCTCACCAACACTGGCCGGGGGTGGTGATTCCTCGAATCCATTCCTGAGCGCAGACGGGAGATACGTGCTGTTCGCCAGTTCGGCAAACAACCTGGCGCTGACCAGCAGCAACACACCCATGGTCCCTTCCGGCTTCCAACGCCTCAATGTCTATCTGCGCGACCGGACGAACGGCACCACGACCTTGGTCAGCGTGAATTTCGCCGGCACCAGTGGTGGTGATGGGGATTCCACTCCCGCCGGCCTTTCGGCCGACGGGCGGTATGCGCTGTTCGAGAGTAGGGCTGATGACTTGTTGCCCGGTGACACCAACAACGCGAGCGACGTCTTCCTGCGCGACTTAAGCAATGGTGTCACCGTGCTGGTGAGCGCACGGACCAATGGTGGTTGGGCCAATGGCGCTTCCAGCTCGGCGGTCATGACCCCGGATGGCCGCTACGTCGCTTTCTCCAGCGCGGCCAGTGATTTGGTCGCTGACGACACCAATGGCATCCTGGACATTTTCGTGCGCGACATGAGCACAGGCACCACCGTCCTCGCCAGCCCGGGAGCAGCGGCTGTCGGCACCGGTTCAGGCTCGGACGCCCCGGAGATCACGCCGGATGGGCGCTTTATTGCCTTCCTGAGCAGCGCGACCAATCTCGTGGGGCAAGCCACCTCGACGCGCGAAGCTTACCTGCGCGATACGCTTTTAGGCATGACTTACCTGGCCAGTGTCGGCGCCCACGATTGGATCACGAACAACTCGATGGTGTATGGCCACCGTTTGAGTGATGACGGCCAATACGTGGCGTACCAGGCCAACTCGGCTCTTGCGGCTAATAGCGGCTTCATCCTGCGCTATAACCTGGCCAGTGGGCTCACGGATCTGGTCACTTCCAACGCCCCAGGGCCACTGTTTGCACCGCAAGAGGTCCGTACGCTCGATATGACGCCGGATGGGCGGTTCGTCGCTTTTATCGCCAGACCCGATGCGACCTTACAGTCCACCAACTTGGCTGTTTTCCTTTGGGATGCCCAAACGGCGACGACGATCCTGGCCAGCGCCGACGTCAGCAACGCGTTACCGACGCTCGGCGTAGCCGAATGGCCGGTGATAGACCCCACCGGGCAGTTCATCACATTCGCCAGTTCCGCCACGAATTTGACCACCAATGTCATTGCCGGCGAATTCCACCTCTACTTGCGTGACACCCAGGCTGGGACCACCCGCCTGCTCGACCTCGGGACCAGTGGCGTCGGCAGTGCGAAGTCGTTTCTGTCCGTGCCGTGTCTCACCCCCGATGCGCGCTGGCTGGCCTTTGATTGCACGGACGCGGACCTGGTCCCTGACGACAACAACCAGGCCTATGATGTGTTTGTGTGCGACCTCAGCACCGGCGCCTTTGAATTGGAGTCGGTAAGACAACCCAGCCTGCCATCCCAGACGCCCCAGGGCAGCAGTTCCGATCCGCCGGTCGCGGTGAGCGCCGACGGTCGGTTCATTGCCTTTGCCAGTAGCGCTCGCAACCTTACACCGAACAGCTCGAGCGCCAGCCAGGCGCTTTACCTGCGGGACCAGCTTGCCGGGACGAATCTATTGGTGAGCGCCGACATCAATGGCAACGCCGCCACTGGCGGATGGTCCACCGAACCTGCGATCAGTGCGGATGGCCGGTTTGTGACCTTTACCAGCGGCGCAACCAACCTGGCGCCAGGCGACGCCACGAGCACCGCCAACCCGAGGTCAAACGTGTTCGTCCGCGATATGCAGATGGGGACAAACTACCTGGTGAGCGTGAATGTCACCGGCACGGGCGCCGGCAACCAGCCTTCATATTCCCCACAGATCAGCACCAACGGCGGGCAGGTTCTGTTTCGGAGCCTGGCGACTACTCTGGTCAGCCCTGCCACCACCGGGGAGAATTGTTTCTGGAGAGATATGCAGGCGGCGCAGACTTACGCGGTAACGACGTCCGGCAGTTCCTGTTGCGCCATGACACCGGACGGTCGTTTCGTGGCCTATGCCAAGCCCCCGACCGGCATGTATTTGTGGGATTCGCAGGTGGCAGCCAGCGTTTATACCGCCGCCACTACCAGCCTGGTGACCAATATCGCGGTCAGCCCCGATGGCCAGCGGTTGGCGGGGCTGAGCGGAAGCGCCGTGTACCTGGCCGACCGGGCTGCGGGCACGAACTTCACATTCGCGGGGCCCACCGCCTGGCTGTCCCATGCGACGCTGCAGTTCAGCGGGGATGGACGCTTCCTGGTTTATGTAACCGCAGCACCCCTGACTGCCAATGACACCAATGCGACGACGGATGTCTATCTCTATGATTTCCAGGCCCAGACGAATCTCCTGGTGAGCCAGAGCTGCAAGTGGCCCGGCGCCGCCAATGGGGCCTCAGACTCGGCCGCGATCAGCGCCGACGGCCGCTTTATCGCCTACCGCAGCTTTGCGAGCGACCTGCTTCCCGACGACACTAACGGAGTGCCCGACGTGTTCCTTTACGATCGGTTGGCGGGCTCCACCTCGCTGCTGAGCGTGAGCGCCTGGGGAGATTATGCGGCCAACAATCGCTCCGGCTATCCGGTCTTCAGCGGCGACGGCCAAACCGTTGTGTTCCAGAGCTGGGCGTCGGACCTGGTGCCCCAGGACTTCAACCAAAGCGGCGATGTCTTCGCGCTCACGCTGGCGGCCTCGGGAACGATCTCGGCCTTCACATCCGAACTCGTTTTGCTTCCAGCAACGGGCGGGCTGCCCACTCTCGTATGGCCAGCGCAACCGGGCACGAGCTATCAAGTGCAGTTCAAAGACGACCTGGGCGATCCGGCCTGGCAAGACCTCTTCGGCAGCGTCAGCCTGGTTGGTGACCACGGCTACGCGCTGGACCTGTTGCCCAGCAACAGCAAGAGATTCTACCGTATCGTAGGTTTTTAGGCCCGAGTGGCCGGAGATTACTGCTGCCCGCTCGAGCATGCAAGTGTCGGTTCACTTTTGACACTAATCCGCCGCCAGCCCGCACTCGGGCCGGTGTCAGTTCTCATCTTTGACGCTAATCCACCGCCGGTCTTCCCGCGTTGCGCGACAAACCTACTCAATGCGGAATGCGGAGTGCGCTGCGGGAAAGGCTGAAGGCTAAACGCTAAAGGCTAAAACCGACTACCCCCTTCCCCACACCGAGGCCGCGCTAATGTGGCAAACCGCCCCGCCCCACCCCACCCGCGTACGGATGGTCCGTCGTCCAGACAGGGGACCTTGCAAACAACTGCCGGCGGTATAAGCTCCCTATATGTCGAAGCCTCACCCGCTCGTGGTGCCGGATGAGTTGCAGCAGGAAATCCGCTCGGCTGCGCAGCGGACGGGTCTGTCTATGGCGGACATCATGCGCCAGAGCATGAAGGCCGGCCTGCCCAAGGTGGTGGAGCAGTTTGGACGCACCACGCTCAAGCCGTTGACCGCCGAAGAGGCCCGGCTCGCCTACCAGACGCCCAATCCTGAGTTTGACGACCTGGAGCGCCACTGCGTTGGCTATCGAATCGTCTCTCACGGGTGAACATGGCACGCCGGTGGCCCCCGCTCTCGCTCGACGCCGACTTCCTGGCACCGCCAATGGGTCGGGACATCGAATGGCCCATCGCCAAGGGGCCATCTGGGCAGCCTGAGCGCCCTCAAAAGTGAGGGATGGCCGGCCTTCCAAGCCAGGCGCAACGGCTTTACAAGCGTATTACAACGGCATTGCTCCCAGGGGGATCGTGTAAGCGCTTGGCGTTGCCTTACTTGTGGCGCAGGCACAGATACCAGACCCAGTCGCCGCAGCGGCCACCCTTGAGGGCCGGGTGAAGACAGGTGCTGGGGGGCACCAGCAAGGGACAGCCGCGCATGGCCGCGCTTCGCAGTAGAATTAACCTGGCACTTTTGGCGTTCGGCGCACATTCATAAGTAGATGCAGGAAGTGCCTGACTTGGAACTGCTTCGGCGATACGTCCACGAGCATTCGGAGGACGCGTTCGGCGAACTGGTGCTGCGCCACGTGGACCTGGTGTACTCGGCGGCGCTGCGAAAAACCGGCCAGGCGCAGGATGCCGAGGAACTCACGCAGGCAGCCTTCCTCATGCTCGCGCAGAGGGCGAGCCGGCTGCACTCCAGAACGGTGCTCTCGGGCTGGCTCTATCAGACCGTCCGTCTGGTCGCGGCCAATTTTCTGCGAGCAAAGATCCGGCGCATTCGCCGGGAACAGGAGGCGGTTGTGGAGCCCAATTCGGACGAGACAGAATCGGAGGTCTGGCCACAGATAGTGCCGTTGCTGGACGACTCCATGGGCAAACTCGGTGACAAGGATCGCAACGCCATCCTGCTTCGCTTCTTTAATCGGAAGACGTTCCGCGAAGTTGGCCTGGCCTTGGGCATCTGCGAGAACGCCGCTAAGAAGCGAGTCAACCACGGCCTGGAGAAACTCCGCCGATTACTGCACCACCGTGGCGTCATCTCGACGACGGCCATGCTGGCCGACGCCTTCACCGCCCATTCCATCCAGCCTGCACCCCCTGCTCTAGCCAAATCAATTACCATGCTGGCGAGCGGTAAAGGCGCTGTGGCCAGCAGTTCACTTGCCGCTCTCATTAAAGGAACACTGAAAGTCATGACGTGGACGAAAGTGAAACTCGCCGCCTTGGCTGGCGTCGGCATTTTGTTGGCCTCCGGAACGGCCATCGTCGCGGTCAAAGCCGTGCGACCGGCCAATCCGGCTCCTGCCGCCCAAAAGATCTGGGCCCTGTATTCGCGGGTGTTTGCACAGAACTTGAGAGGGCAAGAGGCCTACGACGCAGTAACTCAGGCGATGGCGAAGCATTCGCCCACGGCTTCAATCCGGCTCAGCCCCGTCCAACGGCCGATTCGAGCGGGGGCCATCTCAGGGATGAAAACACCCCAAGGCAGCGTTTCCATGCAAGCCCCGTTGTTTATGGTCTTGCGCTACGCCTATGACCTGGATCCCGAGTTTCCGCAAAACCGTATCATATTGCCCGCCGGTCTGGAACATACCCGTTATGATTTTGTCGATACTACACGTGAGGGGGGCAGGGAGGTCCTGAGGCGCGCCTTGAAGAACCAGTTTGGCTTGGTGGGGAGGTGGGAGATGCGCAAGAACCTGGTCTTGACCGTCAAGAATCCTAGCGCCGGCGGTCTGCACAAGCACACCAGCGATGCCGACGCCCAGGCCGGCCACTATCGGAGCAGCAACATCACGATGGCGCAGATGGCCACCGGGCTTGGCAAATATCTGGGCGTGGAAGTGACGGATCAAACCGGCCTGACCGGTGGATTTGATTACAGCCTGGATGTGCCCTACCCCCCAAGGGCCGACGACATCAAGAAGGCAGTCCTGGATCAATTCGGCTTGGAATTGACTCCTGCCGCTTACGGTCAGCAGTTCGAGTTCCTCGTCGTCGAGAAAGTTCGCTGAGGGCAATTTGATGCTTGCCAATCCAGCACGGAGGCGTACAAGAGCATGCATGAATATTGTGCCCGTGTAGCTTTGTCCGGAATTGGTCTTTATGAGCAATCGCCGTGAGTTTCATAAGGACTGCTGCGCAGGACTATGACAATGATTCCATTCCAACAGGTGATCCGTTTTTGGCAATGCCCGCGGATGTTGTCACTGCTGCTCCTGTTGACGCTGCCTGCCGTGGTACAAGCCCAGTTTAACTACAAGAACAATGGCGGCAAGATCACCATCACGAAATACACCGGCACTGGGGGTGCCGTAGCAATTCCCAGCACGATCAACAACCTGCCTGTCATCGGCATCGGGACGAATGCGTTTGCTTCATGCCTCAAGCTGACCGGCGTTACGATCCCCAATAGCGTCACCACGATCGGGGACTATGCCTTCTATTCGTGCGCCAGTCTGACCGGCGTTACGATAGGCAATAGCGTCACCACGATCGGGGACTATGCTTTCGATTCCTGCACCAGCCTGACCGGCGTCACAATTCCCAACAGTGTCACCAGCATCGGGAGCTATGCGTTCGGAGGCTGCCAGAGCCTGGCCAGCGCCACGATAGGCAATGGCGTCACCACCATCGGAGACTCTGCTTTCTATTCGTGCACCAGCCTGGCCAGCGTCATCATCGGCAACCGAGTCTCCACGATTGGGCAGCAGGCATTCTGTCTTTGCACGAGCTTGACCGGCCTCACGGTCCCCAGCAGCGTCACCACGATCGGGAACTATGCGTTCGAATACTGTCAGGGCCTCACCAGCGTCACGATCGGCAACGGCGTGACCACTATTGGAGCCAGTGCGTTCTACAACTGCAACAATCTCACTAGCGTCACGATCGGCAACAGCGTCACTGCCATTGGCCCTTACGCGTTCGGTTCTTGCGTCAGCCTCACCAGTGTTACGATTCCCAGCGGCGTGACCAGCATCGGGAGCCATGCGTTCGCTTCTTGCGTCAGCCTGACCGGCGTTGCGATTCCCAACGGCGTCACCGCTATCGGGGACTTTGCTTTCTATTCGTGCACCAGCCTGGCCGGCGTCACGATCGGCAACGGCGTGACCAGCATTGGGGTCAATGCGTTCGGGGCCTGCAACAGCCTGACCACGATAACGGTGGATATCAACAATCCTGCGTATAGCAGCCTCAACTCAGTCCTGTTCGACAAAGACCAGACCACGCTCCTCGCCTTTCCTTGCAGCTTGGCCGGCAGCTACACGATTCCCAATAGCGTCACCAACATCGCGGCCTATGCGTTCCAATCCTGCTCCCGACTGACCAGCCTCACGATGCCCAACAGCGTCATCACCATTGGGGACAATTCATTCTCTGGCTGCACGGGTCTAACCTACGTCATGCTTTCCGGCAGTGTCACTACCATCGGAAACAGTGCGTTCTACGGCTGCACCGGCCTGACCAGCGTCACGATTCCCAACAGCGTCATCAGCATCGGGAATTATGCGTTCGAAAACTGCAGCAGCCTGACCGCAGTCTATTTCCAGGGTAACGCCCCCAGCCTTGGTGGCGTGTATGTGTTCCGGGGTGACAGCAATGCAACGATCTATTACCTGCCTGGAACCGCTGGCTGGGGCACAACCTTTGCCGGTCGTCCTTCAAAACTATGGAACGCGCTGATTCAAGCCAGTGGCCCCAGCTTTGGCGTGCGGACAAATCGTTTCGGCTTCAATATCACCGGCACCACTGGCATCCCCATTTTAGTGGAAGCCAACGCCAACCTGGGAAGTGCAAGCTGGGCGCCGCTGCAAACCTGCACCCTCACCAACGGTTCAATCTACTTCAGCGATCCGTCGTGGACTAATTATTCAGGACGTTTCTACCGCATCCGCTCACCGTGAGGAGCCCCAAAGATAACATGGGGGTGGTCAGGCTGGGAGGAATTCCGCAACCTGACCCCCAATGATAAAACTAACTTACAATAGCAAAAGTAGAATCAAGACGACGGAGAAGCAAGCCGCGCCCTCCGCCCAACCAGAAACCGAAACACTGGTCGAGACCGTGCTGAGCGCCAGCCAAGTTTCGCTAGCCGCAGGGGCATCGGCCCCGAGCGGCGACAGCGGACCTCCACCCCATCAGGTCATCAAGCTGGGCATCGACGTGCATCTGGATCGCTACGTGGTGGTGCGCCAGATCGATGGCGGTGCGCCCCAACCGCCGCAACGGTTCAGCCCGCGCCAGTTTCTGGAGTGGGTCAAGAAACAGACCGCGCTGGCCCAGCAGGTTTACAGTTGTTACGAGGCGGGCCCGTTTGGCTACCGCTTGCATCGGAAGCTCAAGGAGTTGGGCATTACCAACTACGTGATCCGGCCCCGGGATTGGGACGAGTATGGCAAGAAGGTCAAGACCGACAAACGGGACGCCAAAGCGATGGTGCTGAGCCTGGACCGGTATGTCTCCGGTAATACGGAGGCGTTCTGCGTCGTGCGCGTGCCCACGGAAGCCGAAGAGCAAGCCCGGAGCCGCTCGCGCCAGCGGGAGAGCTTGCAGAAGGAGAAGCAACGTCTGGCCGCCCAGGGACGGAGCCACGCCCTGTATTACGGTGCGCATTTGGAGGGGGCCTGGTGGACTGGAGGTCTCTGGAAGGAGATGGTGGTGCCGCCCATTGTGCTGGAGCTGCTGGAGCCGCTGCGCCGGCTCATCCAGGCGCTGGAGCAGGAACTCAAGACCTTGAGCCAATCGCTGACTGACGCCGCCCCGAAGGAGCTGCCTAACCCGCTTATTTCATAGGAGCTTTAAATTTTAGCGGCTAGGGAGGATTTTGGGAGCAAAAGTCGGCCACGGAGGGTTGTTTCTGCCGCGTGACCGCTGGGTCAGGCGGGAAAAACCA
>Ga0074044_10002099_pt1 | contig 17565 bp, 12 predicted proteins | sample BogForMeECP23OM1_FD_94443 | JGI IMG/M metagenome (GOLD analysis project Ga0074044, IMG submission 94443) | Bog forest soil microbial communities from Calvert Island, British Columbia, Canada - Bog Forest MetaG ECP23OM1 | ecosystem: Environmental > Terrestrial > Soil > Wetlands ...
CAAACCACCCTGCCGGTCAACGCGGCTCCCGAGCGCATGGAGATTACGCGCCTGCATGCGTCGCCCTGCCTCGTGCTGAAGTTGTGGTTGGACCCGATTCACGGTCGGCGGCGCTGGCGTTGATTTTGAATTGCTCGACCAGTCGGCGCAGTTGGGTTGAGGTCTCCACCAGTTGTTGTGACGCCTTCTGGGTATCGGTGGCTCCGCGGGTCGTGCCCTGCGCCGCCTCCTCCACCCCGGCAATGTTGCTGGTGATCTCACCGCTGCCCTGCGCTGCTTCGCTCACGTTGCGCGACATTTCGTTGGTGGTCGCGTTCTGTTCCTCGACCGCCGTGGCAATGGTGCTGGAGATGTCGTTGATCTGGTGGATGACACCAGAGATCGATGCAATGGCATCGACCGCAGCTTTGGTATCGGTCTGGATGGCCTCGATCTTGCGGCTGATGTCTTCGGTGGCTTTGGCGGTTTCCTTGGCGAGTTCCTTCACTTCGTTCGCTACCACGGCGAAACCTTTGCCAGCTTCTCCGGCGCGGGCGGCTTCGATGGTGGCATTGAGCGCGAGCAGGTTGGTTTGCTGCGCAATCGAAGTGATGACTTTGATGACTTGTCCAATTTCGGTGGAAGAATCGCCCAGCTTCGATACCGTCGTGGTGGTAGTCTCCGCGACTTTGACAGCGGCGGTGGCGACCTTGGCGGCTTCAGTCGCGTTCTTGGCGATTTCCTTGATGCTCGCGCCCATCTCTTCGGCACCGGTGGCCACAGTCTGGAGGTTCTGGCTGACCGCTTGTGCGGCCTTCGAAACCACGTCGGCCTGGGCGGAGGTCTCCTCGGAGTTGGCGGTGATCTGCTGACTGGTGGCATTCAGTTCCTCGCTGGCGCTGGCCACCTGAACTGCATTCTCCGCGATGGCGAGGATCATGCGTTTCAGGCTGCCACTCATCTTATTAATCGCCGTGGTCAGGTCACCGAGTTCGTCCTGGCTGCGGATGTGCAGATCGTCGCGGGTCAAGTCTCCGGCGGCGATGGCCTCGGCCTGGAGCAGAACTGACTGGGTGGCGCCCGCAATGCTGCGGCTTAGGAAAATGGCCACGAAGATTCCGGCGGCAAGCGCTACCGAGGTGGTGATTCCCATGGTCAGGCTCATCGAGCGGGTCCGATCGTTGATCTCCTCTGCTTCCTGCCGCATTAGCTTATCGTTGGAAGCCGCCACTTCATCGAGGGGTTTCTTGATTGCCTCGGTGGCCGGTGTAGCCTGGTCGGCGAATTCGTCCCCCGCCTTAGTGACGGCATCGTGCTCGCTGCCCGTTGCATGTTTCATGGCCGCTTCCTGGGCTTCCCGGAGAGCAGGGAGGTGCCCCTTCGTCTCGGCGAGCCGGTCGCGGTTGGCTTGCAGGCTCCATTTAGTAGACAGTTCGTCCAGGGTGGCGACGTCCTTCTCGATCGAGCCCCAATTTTCGTCGAATAACTTCTGCGCTGCCTCTCTTCTGGCCGGTTCGGCTCCCGCGAGAACGACTTGACGGCCCTTGCTCTGCGTCTGATTCAGGTCTCTCTGCAGGTCTTTCAAGGCAGCGATGGTGGGGGCGCGCACGGTCATGGCGCGCTCCTCCGTTTCTTTGACTGAGATCGCCTTCAGATACGTGAGCACCGCGCTAAGAATCATCAAGGCGAGGATTACTCCAAAGCCCAATCCCAATTTCTTTCCCAGTGTGAGTTTCATTTCTTTTTCCTTGGCTTGCCGAATTCAAGAATCAGTGGACCCCTTGCCATCTGCCCGGTCGGACGCGACTGATGCGGTGTTGGGCGGGTGGCAAGCAGTTATCGCCCCTTCGCCGCGGTCTCCACCACATCCGTCATCTGGCACGCTTTTTCGATGTCGAGCACGTGCATGAGCCGGTCGTTCAGCTTGTGAACCCCGCGGATCATAGTCCGGACCGATCCACGCAAAGTTTCCGGGGGGAGTTCGAAGCTGTCTTCCTCGACTTCGACGACATCGCCGATTTCGTCCACCAGCAGGCTGACCGCGCCGTCCTCGGAACGCACGACCACGTTCATGGCCAGCATGCCCGGCGGGCGGGGCTCTAGTTCCAGGCGACGCCGCAGATCGACCGCGGTGACGATCTGGCCGCGCAGGTTGATCAGGCCACTGACCACGGCAGGGGCCAGCGGAACCTTGGTCATATCGAGCGAGCGGATGACTTCCTGAACGCCTTTCAGTTCCACGCCGAACAGCAGCTTGTCGAGATAAAACGTACAAAACTGCGAAGTTTGGACCGAAGTTTGCGCCATGGCTTAGTTCCCAACCTCCGCCGATTTGATCGCCACGGCGGGCGGCGCGGCGCTCGCGTCCGAACTGCGCAGAATGGCCGGGATGTCGAGCAATTCCGTGACCCGGTTGCCGATCACTACGGAATAGAGAACGGAAGGCCGAGTCGCCGCCGACTTTACATCGGCACGGTCTTCGACAATGTCGAGAATCTGTTCAACCACCAAGCCGAAGGAACGTCCCTCGTGATTCAACACCAGGACCTGAATCGGTCCTGAATTGGGCGAAGGCGGAGCTTGCAGAGCTCGCAGCCGGTGGCGCCGTTCTTCCATGACGACACTGAGACGAATCAAAGGCAGAATCTGGCCGCGATATTGGGTGACCCACTGGCTGCCTGACATTTCCACTTGTGTCACCGGAAACTCTTCGAGGCGGGCCAGAGTGCTGAGAGGGATGGCCATGCGGGAATCTCCCGGGCCCGCGAAGAGCAGGAAGGTTTGTTTTTCTGCCGCGTCCGCAGCCGCTTCTGTGGTTTTCTCCGTCAGAACGCGTTCCCGCGTTTCCGTAACCACGCTGGCGCGCTGGGCGAGGCCGAGCACGTCCAGGATGAGTGCCACTTTGCCGTCACCCATGATGCTCGACCCGGCAAAGGTTTTGACGGACTTGAGCTGTTTGCGGAGCGGCTTGACCACAATTTCTTCGGTGTCGTTGATCTGATCGACTACCAGCCCGAATTGCCGTTCGTCGGCTTGCAGCACAACGATGTTGACGGCGCCGTCATTTTCTTCGGACGCCCGATTCGCATCTGCGGCAAGTTTCAGTTCGCGGCTGAGGTACACCAGAGGCAGCAGACGTCCGCGTAGCCGGTAGACGGGTGCTCCATGGACCAGTTCGATACCCTTCGCTACCTTGTCAGACTCGAGCCGTACCAGTTCGAGCAAACTGACCTGGGGTATGGCGTAGCGATCACCACCGCAGGTGACCACCAGCGCGGGGATGATAGCCAGGGTCAGCGGAATCTTTACCCGGACAGTGGTGCCTTGGCCGAAGGTGGACTGAAGGTCCACGGTGCCGCCGATTTTTTCCACGTTTGTTTTCACTACATCCATACCGACGCCGCGGCCGGACACGTTGGTGACCTTTTCCGCGGTAGAGAATCCGGGAAGGAAGATCAAATTGAAAATTTCGCGCTCCGTCATGCGAGCCGCCTGTTCGGCGGTGATGACGGCGCGTTCGATAGCCTTTTTGCGGAGGCGATCCTGGCTCAAGCCGGCGCCATCGTCGCTGATTTCGATATTGACCTGTCCACCTTCATGAAAGGCGCGCAGGATCAGGCGTCCGCTTCGCTCCTTGCCAGCCTTGAGGCGGACTTCTGGAAGTTCGATGCCATGGTCGACGGAATTGCGCACCAGATGGGTGAGCGGATCCTTGATGGCCTCGATGATGGTCTTGTCGAGTTCGGTCTCTTTGCCCTCCATCTCGATGCCCACTTCCTTGCCGCAACCGAGAGCGACGTCGCGCACGGTTCGGGGAAACTGGCTCCAGATGTTTCCGATGGGCTGCATGCGGGTCTTCATGACTTCTTCTTGCAGTTCGGTGGCGATGAGGTTCATCCGTTGAGAGACGGCCTGGAGGCTGGCATCTTCCACCGCGTTGGAGATTTGCAGGAGCTGGTTACGCGCCAGCACCAGTTCGCCGACCAGCGTCATCAGTTTGTCGAGCACGTTGACCCCGACGCGGATCGTCTCGGCTGCCTTGTCGCGAGACCGTGAATCGAGGACTTGCTGGGACCCGAGAACCTCCTCTTGCCGGGAGATCGGCGGCTCGTCGGCGCGCGCCGGGCCACTTATGATTCCTTCCGCGGGCTGGAGCTTGACAGGCTTGGGTCGTTTCTTTCCAGCGGGTTTCTCCAAGGCGGCGGTAGCAGGCAAGGCAACGGCCTCCGAAACTGCTGCGGCGATCTCTTTCTCTGGTGTGGGCAACGGCAAGAGAACTTCCTGGGGGGCTGGGGATTCGGCTTGCATGACCACGCTCACGCCGGCTTGTTGCAGACGGGTCAGGGTCTCCCGCAGTTCGGGATAATCGACCTCGCCATCATGGCCGGTCGATTGAATTTCTTTGAGCATCTGGCGGACGGCATCCACCATGCCGAGCAGCGCCGTGGTGAGTTCCGGATTGAGTGTGAGCTGGCCGTCGCGCAGCCGCGTCAGCAGGTTTTCGCCAACGTGGGCAACTTTTTCCAGCTTGTTGAAACCCAGGAACCCGCAGGTGCCCTTGATGGTGTGAATGGTACGAAACACGCTGGCGAGAGCGTCCCGATCATGGGGATTTTTCTCCAGACCAACCAACTCCCGGTCCAGGCGGTCCAGGTTTTCGTAACTCTCGACCAGAAAATCCTGGACGATGTCGCTGTCGCTCATCGCTGCCATTCCTTTCCACGTGGAGACTGATTTCCAATGGAGCCTTGTCCCTCTACTACCTATCGTCCGTTCATCGATGTGTCATTAGTGAGCACCGGCGCATTGCTAAGAGGGCAGGGAAGAGCGTAGGTTCGGGTTTGCCGATTTCTTAGGCAGAATTTATTTTGTAAGTTTGTTGAGCAAGAAAACAACGGAGGATGAATGCGAGGACGGGCCCTGGGTTGTGGTTTTCTGGTAACGCTTGCGGTGTTTTGTTTTGCAGCTGTCTGCTGGGGCCAAGGCGCCGACAAGACGGAACGTGTGTTGTTCAATGCCAAGATATTCACGGGCGTCCCGGATCATCCTTACGCCGAGGCGGTCGCCATTCGCGGCGACAAGATTGTGGCGGTGGGCAGTTTGGCCGAAGTCCTGGAGGCAGCCGGCAAGAATGCCGAGGGAGTCGACTTGCACGGAAACTTCCTGCTTCCAGGTCTCATCGACAGCCATGTTCATCCCATCGAAGACGGCGTCACCCTCATTTCCGCGGATCTGGGCGATCGAGTGCCTTCCATGGACGAATTGGTCAGCTTTGCCGCCGACGCGAAAAAAACCGGCAAAGGCATGCGCGGCGATGTTCTCTACATCAGTGGAATGCCTTTGGTCCACTGGCTGAAAACGAACGACCTCAATGCCCGTTTCAACAGCGGGGACTATGCTACGTTGCCGGTGTTTCTCGCCGGCTCCGACGGGCACACCGGCTGGGCGAATCGCGCTCTGCTCAGCCGCGCCGGAATTACGAAAGAGTTCTTAAGCCGTCTTTCATCGTCGGAACGCGCTTACTACGGCATGGAACCGACTGGCGATTCCAACGGTTTTGCCGTCGATGCCGGCTTGGACAAGATTCAGACGGTCGTGCCGGAGCCCTCGGAGCAGCAATCGCTTGCGGGGGGAAGCGCCGCGGTTCATTACCTGCACAGCCTGGGAATCACGGCATGGCTGGATGCCAAGGTCGACCGACCGATCCTGCTGACCTATCAAAGTCTGGCGCAACGGGGAGAGTTGACCGCGCACGTGGCGGCATTTCTGCTGGTGAACCCTCGTAACGATCCAACCAAAGAACTGGAGGCGGTGCAGAAACTTCGGCAGGAATTCGCCAACACTCCGAATCTGACCATTCCCGGCATTAAGGTTTTCGCCGACGGCGTGCTGGAGTATCCGTCGCAGACCGCGTCGTTGACCAAGCCTTATCGCAACACGGGGAGGCTCGGTGATTTGCTGTTCGACCCGGCTCGCTTTGCGGAACTGGCCACGGCAGCCGATAAACAAGGCCTCATCGTGCATGTTCATGCGTTAGGCGATCGAGCGGTGAAGGAGGCACTCAACGGAATCGAAGCGGCCAGAAAGGCGAATGGAAACAGCGGCCTTCCCCACACGCTGACCCATATTCAATTGGCCGATCCCGAGGATTTCCCCCGGTTCCGGCAGCTTGGTGTAATCGCCGCGCTCCAACTGCTGTGGGCGAGCGCGGGTGAAGAGACGATTGAACTGGTCAAGCCCTACGTTGACCCGGAGCTGTACCGCTGGCAGTATCCGGCGCGCTCGCTTCTCGATGCCGGCGCCACCATCTCGGGCGCCAGTGACTGGGCGGTGTCATCACCGAATGTGTTTGAGGCGATCTACCAGGCCGAAACCCGCAAGGGACCCGCAGGGGTGCTCGACGCCGGTCAACGCATGCCGCGCGAAGCGATGCTCTACGCCTACACGCGTAATTCGGCACGCGCCATGAATCAGCAGGACAAAATCGGATCGATTGCACCGGGCATGCAGGCGGATCTTGTACTGGTCGATCGCGACGTTCTCACGGTTCCGCCTGAGGAGATGCGAGATGCAAAAGTTCTGTGGACCATGTTTGGCGGCATCACAGTTTATCGGGCGCAGCCTTAGCCGCATATTACGGCGCTATTTTATTTCTGTGTGGGATTCATCGGCATAGATGACGGGCTAGAACCTCGTGGTGGTCGGTCCTGCTGGTGGCGTCGATTCCCGGAACGGCGCAAATACAAACTCCCATCCACCGCCGCGGTGGTGGGGAATCCCAGGCTAAACAGCAGTCCACCCCCCATCCACTACAATACTTTGTCCTGTTATGTAAGAAGACGCTTCCGAGGCAAGAAATAGTAGAGCGCCCGCTAGCTCTCCAGCCCGGCCGATTCGTCCAAGACAGGTATTTGCTTTCAGTTTTTCGATGAATGGGTCTCCGGCTTGAACCGAGTTCGGACCTGCGTCCTCGGTGTTTGAGAACGGACCTGGGAGAATTGCGTTCGCGCGTATCCCATAGCGCCCCCAGAACGACGCCACGTAGCGAGTAAAGGCGATCATTGCAGCTTTGGAGGCTGAATACGCGGGCGGATTCAAGAACTTTGTTCCTTCATACAGCGCAGGGCGAGGGGCCACCACCGCATACATGGTTGAAATGTTAATAATGCTCCCACGTCCTCGGTCTTTCATGCCCGCGCCAATTTTCTGCACGGCGAGAGCTGGCCAGCAGAAACCGGCAGTCAGATTTCGCATCCACACGTCCATGGTTCCTTGCTCCAAGGAGCCTTCGGGCGTGTTGAATCCCGAAGACGGCGCCAGTTCATGAGCGTTGTTGATGAGCACATCGACGGCATGGTGCTGTGCGATCTCATCCAACGTTTTCGTCAGTGCTTCCAGGTCGTACATATCTACATAATAGCAATGCACACGACCCGGGCCGTATTTCTCAGTCCACACTTTTTCCTGTTTGCCGAGCCTCGCTGGTCGGCCGACTGCGACAAGGTCGGCGCCATTTGCGAGCAAAGTCTCGGCAAAAGTTCGTCCGAGAAATCCCGAAGCGCCGGTCAACAAAGCAACCTTGCCCTGAAGTGAAAACAGCGACGATCTATCTAAGAGCGATCCATCCAAACCTACCAACACGTTCTTCCTCCATCTACAACGAGATTTGCGCCAGTCATGTAAGAAGACGCATCGGAGCAAAGAAACAGGATCGCGCCCTGATATTCGTCGACAAGGGCCATACGAGCCAATGGTATCCGTTGGTGAAGTTCTGCCAGAAACGCCTCCGGCTGATTGTTGAAAACGCCGCCCGGCGAAATTGCATTCACGCGGACGCCCGAGGTCGCCCAGTAGGTCGCTAGATAGCGAGTCAGGCCAATTAGTCCAGTCTTTACCACCGAATAGGTAATGGGCTTGACGGGCTGCTGGTCCTCGGGAACGCCCTTCTGACGATATAACCGTTGATCGGGAGCGATCACAGCGAGGTCAGAAGCAATGTTGAGAATGACCCCTTTACTTTGCTTTGCCATCTCCGATCCAAATACGCGACTGCACAAAAAAGATCCTGTGAGTCCCACGCGCAAATCATCATTCCAGACCTCGAGGGGAAAATTCTCCAGGCGTGACCACACCTTCGACCCTGCCGACTCAACCTTAGGGTTATTAGCGGCGTTGTTGATGAGAATGTCGATGCGTCCGAAGCGCGCCAACAGCTCATCTCGAACCTTCTCGACCTCTGCCAATTGGGTAATGTCGGTGGCAAGTCCGATGGCATCTACTCGGTACTTTTTTGCGATTGCGGTTGCAGCCACTTCCGGTTTCGCCAGAGGAAGATCAAGCAGCACCGGACATCCTCCCGCCGCCGCTATGATCTCGGCGTGCTTGGTGCCCAGCAGTCCCGCGCCTCCGGTAATGATTGCAACACGGCCGGTGAGGTCAAAGAGCGTTTGTGCCCGGTTGTTCATTTTAGTAACTTCTAGTTTGTCCGCCATCGGCCTTGAAACACGCTCCGGTAATGAAGGTGGCGGGATCCGAACAGAGGAACACCGCAACGCTGGCGATTTCCTCGGGCGTGCCAAAACGCGCAAGGGGCACGCTGGAGTCAATCATTTGCATGACCTTGTTCTTCTCTTTTTCGAGGTGGCGTTCCCAGGTTCCCCCGGGAAATAACACATTACCCGGTGCTATACAGTTCACCCGCACGCCCAGCTTGGCGACTTGGGACGCCAGATTCTTTGAGTAGTTTATGAGCGCAGCTTTGGCTGCACTGTAAGGAAGGGGCGCTGGAGTTGCTTCCACCCCTGTGATGGATGCGATGAACAGCAACGCGCCATGCTGGTTTTCCGCCAGGAGCGGGGTCGCGGCTTGGGCCAGGTTCACGCTTCCCCAGAAATTCAAGCGGAAGAGACGCTCCCACTCTTCGCTCTCAAGTTGCCATCCGCCTTTACCACTGCCGGAGCCCAAATTGGCTACCACGACATCGAGGCGACGCCACCGGCCGTGCGTTCTGCGCAGAGCCTGCTCGATCATGATTGAGTCGGTAAGATCGCCGCAGAAAGAGATGACGCATTCTCTTCCGAATTCGGCTTCGAATTCTGCCAGAGCTTTGGACAACGGCGCCTCGCTTCGACCGGTGATACACACGCGGCAGCCCTCGCGCAGAAAGGCTGCGGCAATTGCTTTGCCAATTCCGCGTGAGGAACCGGCGACCAGCGCCACGCGATTTTGCAGAGAGAGATTCAAATCGTCAATTGTGCCAATAGCCGCGAACAAATGCGAGGTTCTGTTTTGCCCAGGCCACTTCATCTCCAGGGGTTCCGCGCGCGACCTGCAAGGTGAAATCTCCTCGGTACTCAATCTTTTCGAGGCAGGAGAAGAGCGTCGCAAAGTCAGAATTGCCGGTTCCCAGAGGAACGGTCCCACCGTTCAACACCCGGTCCTTAATGTGGACGCTGCCGATTCGGTTCCCGTAAGCTGCGAACTCGTGGGCTGCAGAATATCCCAGCGAAGCGCTGTTCCCCGAATCGTAATTCACTTTTAGTTTTGGATGGGGTATGCAGTCCAGCAGTTTGGCGAATTCCGCTGGCCCCAGCGAAGTCTCCAGATGAATTTCGATTCCGGTGTCCTCGGCAAATGGCATGGCAGCCTTGAGCGCGTCTTGCACGGCAACAAGGTCCTCATTCGAGCGAATGGCCGAGGCATCCACGAAAGGAATAACGACACGATTCACGCCGACGGCACGGCCATTACGCAGAATGCGCGCCAGTTCTTGCAGTCGTTCGTCAAGCTCTTGCGGGCTACAGCGGACCAGAGGTTTATCCATAAAATAGTCGGCACACACGGAACGAACGCCGACTCCGGTTGACGCAACGAGGCTGGTTAGCCGCTCAATGCCCGCAGGGTTGCCAAGCGGGTTTATATCATGGCCATAAAGATCGTAGACCCACTCGATGTAATCGAACGGAACTTTCGCTGCGTGCGCAAACTCGCTCGCCCATTGATTGCGCGGGAAGCATTGAAACCGGCCATCTTCCGGTAACACGAGTCTCCCTTCCATTATTCCCCACTTCGTCATATTGCTGCTCGGCATCCCTTAGGTCACTCGCTCACTGGCTCCACGATCATGTTCTGCCTGAACTCGTCGCGATCCAGAAAGGGCCACAGATCCTCCAGGGGCTTGGAAAGGAATGATCCGTCGGCGCGCTGAATCGAGGTTACGCGCGGAGCCCTGATCTCGTCGGGAATTATGTGTACGTCACAAAGCACCGGTCCGCGGCTGCGCAGAACTTTACGGACAGCGGCGCGCAGGTCCGATTGATCTTCGCCCTGACCCTGGCCTTGACCCTCGATGATCGCGGTTTTCACACCATAGGCACGAGCGACCTTGCGATAATCCGGGATCGACACGCCAGTTTCCGGACTGCATCCTATGTTTGGCCCGCCGAAGTAATTGGTTTGACTGGCGCGAATGGACGCATATCCCTGATTGTTGAGAACGAAGATTTTGATCGGCAGTTGCAGGTGGGCGATGGTGGCCAACTCCTGAATGTTAAGCTGCAGGCCGCCGTCGCCGTCAACGCAGATCGTCTTCCTTTTGCCGCTGCCTAGACACACGCCGATACTTGCGGCGATACCGTAACCCATCGCTCCCAGTCCGGCGGTGTGAAATACGCGGCGCCCTTTCCGCGCCCGGTAGGCCAGAAGGAACACTTCGATGGCGCTTCCTGAATTTCCGGAGACGACGCGGTCGTTAGGTCCGGCCTCCTGCCCGATGATCTCTGCCAGATGGTACACGCTGACAAGTCCCGGAGAGCGATGCTCGGGCAAAACGAGGGGATAACGCGTCTTCCAGTCTTGGCAGCGCTGGAGCCATGTGCTGCGGTCTTTATTCCTGTTCTTGTCGAGTGAAGACGCGGCTTGCCGCAGCATATGGTCGATGAAGGTGCGAGCGTCGGCGCAGATGGGATTGTCGATCGCGCCCTCCAGCTTGCGCAATTCCGCCGGATCGATATCGACTACAGTTTTGTAGGCTCCGCGGGCGAAGTGACGAGGATCCCAGCCCATCAGAGGCGGGTCAAGACGAGCTCCGACCACGAGGACAAAATCGGCATTCTGCAGGGCGAAGTTTGCGCCACGAGATGCAACCGTGCCGGGGCGGCCGACGAGTAGCGGATCGTCGTCGTCCAACAGATCCATGGCCAACCAGGTAAGGCCGACGGGGACATTCAACAGACGCGCAAGTTTCTCGAACGCTGCAGCGGCGCCGGAAACTCGAACCCCGTTTCCAGCGAAGATGAATGGCCGCTCTGCCCGGTTCAGGCGATCAATTACATCGCGTACTTGGATAACTAAATTGGTGGCCAAGTCGTCTGGATCGCGTTGTGGCGACTCGGCAGGATCAAAGCCGCGCATTAAGTTCGAATCCGGCTCAACCGGCGCCGCCTGTACGTCGATCGGAATATCGATCCAAACCGGACCCGGCCTCCCGGTACGGGCCAGGTGTACCGCCTTTTCGAGATGGTAGCGGATGCTTTGCGGGTCCTCGATGGTCAGCGCGTACTTCGTAATCGGCTTGACCAGGGAGACAATATCGACCTCTTGACTGCCGCGCTGGCGCACTCCGAGGGGAGTGCCGTCGGAGCGATACATGCGGTCGGCGCGTTTCACCTGTCCCGAGATGACGAGCATGGGAGTCGAATCAAGCCATGCGCCGACCACGCCGGTGATCGCATTGGTGCCGCCCGGGCCAGTCGTTACCAGCGCGACGCCCAAATTGTTGGTCGCCTTCGAATAGTTTTCTGCGGCAATTGCGCTCGCTTGTTCGTGGTGGTTGCAGACGAAGGCCAAATCGCTGCACCGGGCGAGTGCATCGTTCAGATGCATGGCCCCACCGCCCGTGAGAAGGAAAACGTGCTTCACGCCCTGCCGGGCAACGAAGCTCATGACATAATCAGCGAGTCTCATGCTCCCCTAGCGAACCGTATCATCATATATGATGGGCGCGAACTTGGTGGCGGACGGCAGCAGGGTCTATCCGAGTCGCTATTCGCGCGGTTCAGTGTAACGCCGTGGAGCCGGAAGAACCACCTGCCCGCTGATCGCGATCGAAAATGCTTTCTCCGCCGACTTGCCATCAAGGCCCTCAGCCGCGAACCGCACCGTGTAATTGCCGGCAGCGGTATACGTGTGAGTGAGGACTGCACCATCGGCGGCCACTCCATCGCCGAAATCCCAATGATTGGCGAGCGCGGGGACTCCGTCTTTGGAGGCTACGCTGGAGAACTCAATCTCTTCCCCGATTTTTGCCTGCGACGGTACTTGGAAGGCAATCGAAGGCGCGGCTGCCGGGATCGAGTGATCGATAATCTTGATTAGTCTGACCGAGTGCGCGGGTTGGTTCTCCAGTCGGATCGTTTCCCGGTCTGGGATCCCGATGGGCTGCTCGGGCACGAGCGAATCGCGAAACTCATACAGGTGCTCTGCGGAAAGCGCCAAATCAGATTTCGTGAATGTGTGAGAACTCGGCTGCTCCGTCCAGTTAAAGACTGCCAACATGAACTGACGCTGGTCTTCGCGCAGCAGAAAAACGCTCGGCTGCTCATCCTTGTCTGCATAAGTCAGGAGATCTAGGGGTAACGCAGCGCGCCCCAGCTTCGCCATGGCCAGCAAATCAGGATTCTTGACCAAGGCCACGCGGTCGGGATCACTCCCCAGAGTTGGGAGGTCATCGCCGATTTCGAACATTCCGCCGGAAACTGCTGCTAGAGCGATCGAGACCTGAGCGTCACTCAACGTGAGTGGAGCTTGAATGGTGCGCTCTTCAATGAGCTGCCGGGAAACCGTGAACGCGTCCGGGTCGGCGATGAAAAAGTTGCGGTGCATGTAATAACGCGCCGCGATGCCCGGCTCAGCCTCCTTGCTGCGGAGAAATGCATGGCCGGTGTCCTGGGACGTGCGGCCTTCATCGACCAGGCCAACCGGGTTCAACATCGGACTCCCATCTTTATCGAGGAGCACGTCCTCGCCGACTGCCTTGCGGATAACCTCGAGCCCGATGCGTTGCGCTTCCAGCGCAGTTGTATTCGCGCGATGGTAATAAGCCTCGATGGCCGTATTATCCATGAAGTCGAGTTTGATGTAACGCACGCCCCATTCCCGGACCAGCGTGCGATAGGTCTGGCGAAGATAGTCCTGGGCATCTGGATGAGTGGCATCCAGGACGAACAGGCGTTCGCCCTCCACCTCTTCGGCATTGCCAATGGAAATCGGACCGCCATGTGCGTTGTGCACCAGCCAATCTTTATGATGTTCGTAAATCCAGGCGCGCTCGGCCACTTCAAAGGGAGCCGTCCAAATTCCTATCCTCAATCCCAGTCGGCGAATATGGTTAGTAAGATCCCACATGCCACTGGGAAACTGAGAGGCATTGGGCGTCGCATATTCACCGCGAGCGTATCCGTAGCCCAAGTCGAAATGAAAATAGTCATAGCCCAGTGGCTTCAGGTTCGCGGCCAGCCATTGAGCGTTGGTGAGCGACGCGCCTTCGGTGATCTTGAAGTAGTAGGCCGTCCAACTCCACCATCCCAGCATGTTGTCTGGGCTGATGCGACTGTGATGCAGCTCTCGAATCGCGGCACCGTAGTTATCAAGCTGCGAATGGTAGTCGTTCCCGGCAGCAAACATCACCCGTTCTGAAGTTATTAACTCGCCGGCAGCAAGGGGAACATTTAATTCGATCAGATTTTCAGCCGGCCCTTCTCGCATACCAGATTCAGGCTCGGTTGCTTGTATCTCAGTAGTTCCAGTGGATTCGACCGTGTAAGAAGCGATGCCGGGGCCATCCGGCGATGAAGATAGCGTCTGCAGATGAATGATGGTGAGAAAGCGGTTGGAAGTCAGAGCCCCCACAAACAGGCTTTCCTTGCTATCCCGGTTGTAAGTAAGTTGGCTGCCCACGGCGCGGTGCATTCCGTTCGGAGCTTTCCCTAAATCGAAAATCTGCAATGGCGGCCAATCCTCGCTGTAGCTATCGGATAGAACCCGGTCGCTTTTCTGCGCACCACCGAGATCGACGATTTTGGTCCCGATGGCCTCGACGCTTCGAATACTTTGGATGGTGGTCGGATTGGTTGTGTGATTTTGCACCTCAACCTCGACAGCACCAAAATCTCTTCCTTCATAGAGTTGTAATGTGTAGGCGAGGTCAGGGGAATGCGGAAGTCCCGACGAAGTGATGGTGATTTTGTTGCCGTGTCCGAGCGCATCCTCGAAAGTCGATTGCGATATCTCATGATGCGGATAATCGGTCGATTTAACCCACTTGTGATCGATCTCCGCTGCTACTCTGGCGTGAACGACGCTGTGTCCGCTGTTTCCCGTTTGAATCTCATATGTCCCGTCGCTCGACTGAACCACCACGGATAAGCCGTCGATATGAATAGCTACCTGAGAAGCCTTAGCCGGGTCAGAAGAGCCCAGACAGGCTCCGACCAGGATCAGCACGCAGGCTAGCGCGGTTACGAGACTGGCAGTCCGAGCAGGACGCATTGTCCCGACAAGTTTGTTGGGGAACTGAAAACCACGAAAAGTATTTCCAATCACGAATTTCTCCTGTTATTACGGATCTTGATGTGCACTCACACAGAATCCTGACTCGGGTTGAAGGGCCATGTGGTTTTCCATTTTGCCCAGAGGAAGAAAACCACGACGCCGGTTAGTAACGTCAATAAGCCGATCTTGATGTAGAGCCAGCCCGAGGTCAGAAAAACGTACGCCCACCCAAAGAAAGCAATGACCATGGGCAGGGGATAAAACCACATCTTGTAGGGCCGCGCGCTGTCGGGAAATTTTCGTCGCAAGAGTGGAATGGCAAACAGCTGTCCGAGAAACTGTACCAGAATTCTGGTGGTGATCAGGGCGCTGACGAGTTGATCAAGCTTAAGGAATGCGAGGGCTATGGATACACCGCCCAGAACAAGAAGTGAAACTTGCGGATAGTTCTTGGTAGGGTGCAGTTGCGCAAAGGGACGAAAGAAATAGCCGTCGATAGCAGCCGCATAAGGAATTCGCGAGTAGCCCAGAAGAAGCGCGAACACGGCGCCGAAGGCCGACCAGAGCACAAAAATTGTTACCACGATCGCGGCGCCCCTGCCGTAGAGGTGCTCCATGAAGTCAGAAACGATGAAGTTCGAATGAATTCCTTCCCGCCACGGCACCACTCCGATCAAGGCGAGATGCAACGCGAGATATCCAACACAGCAGACTGCGAGCGAATACAGGATCGACCGCGGCACCACGTAGGCAGGATTCTGCACTTCGTCGCCGATGTAGCACACATCGTAATATCCGAGATAGTTGTAGACGGCGATCAGAGTGGCACTGCCGAGACCGAGCACGAAGCCACGATTAAAGGTCATCGCTCCGGGAGGAAGATCGAACGCCAGGTGAGCGTTGAAGTGGAAAAAACCGGCGCCGATCACAGTTACCATCGCCAGCACCGTGCCCACCCAAAGTGTGACGGTGACCTTTTTCAGGAATGTCATCTGCCGGCATAGGAGGAACAAAGCAGCGAGACCTATGGCTACGCCGACGTATTGCTGGCCTCGAACCGTCAATCCCGGCCAGAGATAGGAAGAATAGTTTCCGAATCCAACCATCCCGGACGCGATTTCCAGAGGCCCACTCAACACGAATTGCCAGATAAAAAGAAATGCCATCAGGCGGCCCCACGTCTGATGGCCGTAGGCCTCGCGAAGAAAATGGTAGCTGCCGCCGGAGCCGGGCAACGCCGCTCCTAGTTCGCTCCATATCAGACCGTCGGAAATCACGATGAGCGCGCCCGTCAGCCAGCCCAGCATGGATTGCGGCCCGCCCATCGAAGCCATCAGCAGTGGGATGGTGATGAAAGGTCCGATCCCAACCATGTTGGAGATATTCAGGGCCGTGGCATGAAGTAAACCGAAGGCGCGCGTCAGGTGGGGTTGCGATTCAGTCATTATTCTTCGTTGCCATGGGCGAGGAACATATTAGACCAAGTAGATGACAATCGCTCATTTGCGAGATAATTCGAGTCCGCCTTGAATTCAGCGGGGACGTGAGGGAACTGTGAGTGATTGCGGCAAGAAGATTCGTTTGAATCGTGTGCTCGGGGGCTCCGAACACCGGGCCCTGGTCGTGGCTTTCGATCATGCCTTAGTGTTGGGCCCGATTCCCGGAACTGAAGATCCATTAGGAAAGATTCGACAATTTGCTCAGGCCAACGTCGATGCCTTGCTGCTGAATCTTGGACTCATCCGTCAATTCGCAAACTCGACAATAGCTGGTCGAATACCCGCTCTGATTGCCCGCCTGGATTGGACAACGGTCTGGTCCGCGATTGGGCAAAACGGAAGCGGCGCGCTGCACAGCGCGCTTCTCACGCGTCCCGAGGAAGCGTTGCGGCTCGGCGCAGATGCCGTTCTCACTTATCTGGTCGTAGGTACCGGTGATGCCGAGTTCGAGATGAAGGAGATCACTCGCAACGCCGAAGTCGCCCGCGAGTGTGAACGAGTTGGAATCCCGCTGATTGTTGAATCTCTCGCGCGTGGGAAGGATGTGCAGAATCCAGGCGATCCCAAGTGGCTGAACCTCCACACACGTATGGCAGTCGAGCTCGGTGCGGATATGGTTAAGACGGATTACAGCGGCGATATCGCCTCAATGCGTTCAGTGGTCGAAAAATGTACGATACCGATTCTGGTGCTCGGTGGAAGCCGTCATGGATCGGACAAGCACGCCCTCGATGTGGTGCGCGAAGTTGCGGCGGCGGGAGCGGCTGGCGTCTTCTTTGGCCGCAATGTTTTCCAAGCCGACAACATCGGCGCATTTCTTGAACAGGCACGCGCTGCGCTTGACGGAGCAGGGGCGCCAGAATTTCAAGCGATCACAAGATGACGAAGACCTCGGGTTCCCGCGCGCGAGCGGTTTCGCACAACCAGAATGTGATGGATGGGCGTCCCGGATTTCGCCTGCGAGCGGATTGGGGATATGTCTCCGTTCTTGAAGGCGGAGGGCATATCTGCGAGTTGAATCTGAATGCGTGTGCCGGAGTCAACCCGCTCTGGCGGCCGCAATGGGCGACGATCGATCCGTCTGGATACAAGATTTCGAAACATGCTCGCAAGTACGGACCTCCACCGGATGGCAAGCTACTCGCCGGCATTGCAGGGCATAGCCTCAGCTTTGATCACTTCGGGCCGCCTTCGCTGGAAGAAACCGCCGCCGGTCTCACTACCCACGGCGAAGCGCCGGCGCTGAAGTGGAGGGTTCAGAAACAAGCACAGTCGCCGAAGCCGCAATTGCAATATGGTTTGACGCTTCCCGAAGCTCGCATCGGTTTCAGCAGGACCCTGACACTTGACCGCGTGAGTCCGGTGATTTATTGCGAAGAAGAGGCAGTCAACCTCAGCAGCTACGACCGGCCCATTTCGTGGAACGAACATGTCACCTTCGGACCACCGTTTCTGGAAGCGGAAACTACCTGGTTCGACATGCCGGCAACGCGGGCGAAGGTTTGTCCGGCTAGCTACAGCCCTCGATTTTCACTTC
>Ga0074044_10002103_pt1 | contig 17524 bp, 15 predicted proteins | sample BogForMeECP23OM1_FD_94443 | JGI IMG/M metagenome (GOLD analysis project Ga0074044, IMG submission 94443) | Bog forest soil microbial communities from Calvert Island, British Columbia, Canada - Bog Forest MetaG ECP23OM1 | ecosystem: Environmental > Terrestrial > Soil > Wetlands ...
CGAGAGCGGTTCCCGCGGGCGGGGGCTCGTCACCTCCGCTCCCGGGCGGCTTCGGGAAAACGCCCGGCCGGCATGATGACCGGTCTGCGACTTGGTCGCTGGACTGGGACAGGAAGGAGCGGGCAACGCCCGTTGAGAAGCGCACGATCTTTCGAACCATCGGGATCGTGCGCTCCGACCAAGTCCCAGGAAGCGCGTTCTGGAGCTGAGCTGCGGCGTTGGTTCGCTGCAGCAAGTGCCGTGGTGGGACGCCGACAGGCGAGCGCGCGACGCTTCGCGCGCGCCGCGCCCGTATGGCGCGGCGGTTTGACTATGCGCCTGCCGGCGTTCCGCTTCCTTTTTGTTTGTTCTTTCGTAGGGTGGGTTGAGCAAAGCGAAACCCACCGATCGGCCATGGTGGGTTACGCCGCTTCGCGGCTACCCCACCCAACATTGGTGGAGCATGATCGAGCCGAAGGCCGGTCCCACCACAGGCTTAGGCGTGACGCGATCCTGCTCCGCGGGACGTTTTTGGGAATGGCGTTGGCATAACTCGGGCGCGCATGCGTCGCGAGAACGCAATCGGCTATCCGCCCCCGCGAAGCGGGGGAGGGGGACCGCCGAAGGCGGTGGAGGGGGCGTCTGACTCACCGCTTCGTTGTCGTCGCAGGAAATCGTGGCACGGGAGTATTTGAAGTTTAATGTCGGAGAAAGAGCTGAAACGGACGTGTGTAGTTGAGGCCCGCGCCCCTTCCACCGCCCTTCGGCATAGCCGACGCTTTGCGTCGGCGTTCTTTATGTTAAGTACGGCGGCCGAAGGCCGCCTTTGCCCCCTTCCCCGCTTGCGCGGGGCAGGATGAAGAGTTGCGCATCGCGAGAACGATACCATCTCACAACGCCGCGCGCGGGGAAGTGCCTGCGGATCATCTTCCGGCTTGCTATCATCCGCCGCCACGACCCGCATCAGTGATTGGAGCCGCCCGTGACCATCCCCAAGCCCAACTACAATCCGCCCTTCAACATTACCCGCGCGAGCCATGCCGTGCTGAATGTCAAGGATCTTGCCAAAAGCCGGGCGTTCTACGTCGATCTGATCGGCTTCATCGTCAGCGACGAGGACAAGGATGCGATCTATCTGCGCGGCGTCGCCGAGGCGTGCCATCATAGTTTGGTGCTCAAGCGCGGGGGCTCGGGGGGCGCGCCGCAATGCGAGCGCGTCGGCATGCGCTGCTTCACCGCGGAGGATCTGGAAAAGGCGAAATTCTATTTCCAAAAAGCGGGACTGCCGGCGCAATGGGTCGAGCGGCCGTACCAGGGCAAGACGCTGCACGTGAACGATCCGGCCGGCGCGCCGCTCGAATTGTGCGCCACCATGACGGTGCAGCCGCGGCTCGTCGTCGCCTTCGAGCATCACCACGGCGCGGTGCCGCAGCGGCTCGATCACTTTCAGTTATTGGTGCCGGACGTGCAGCGCCAATTGGAGTTTTACATGGCCATGGGCTTCCGGCTCTCCGAATATATCGCGCCGGACGGCAGCGACGAGCCGCTGTTCGTGTTCCTGCAGCGCAAGGGCAATCCGCATGACATCGTGTTTGCGCCCGGCGCCGGGCCGCGGCTGCATCACGCCGCGTTCAGCATCCCGGAATCCTATCACTTCTTCTGCGTCTGCGACCTCGCCGCGGAGATGGGTTTTGCCGAGAACATCGAGTACGGGCCGGGCCGGCACGGGCCGGGCCATGCCTTGTTCGTCTACCTGCGCGATCCCGACGGCCATCGCATCGAACTGTTCAACACGCACTATCAATGCATCGACATCGAGGACGAACCGGTGCGCTGGGACGCCTCCTCTGCGGGTCGGCGCCGCTGGCAGCTCCCGGCGCGCGCGTGCTGGTATACCGAAGCCAGCCGCTTTTCCGGCATCGAGCCGCGCCAGCCGGCGCATAAGGGCAATCCGATGACGCTGGAGAGGTATGTCGGGGCGAAATGATTCTCCCTCTCCCGTTCCGGGAGAGGGAGCGCGCGCAGCGCGCGGGTGAGGGCCGTGGCGTCGCAGTGAGGGTCCTCACCTGACCGCTTCGCGGTCTGTCCTCTCCCGGAACGGGAGAGGGGAGGTTTCACACCCGCCGGTGCAGCCGGTGTTCGATCCACAAAAGCAGCCCATTCGCAATCGCGGCGAAAGCGAACAATACGATCGCGACGGTCATCATCTCCTCGCTCTGCGCCAGCGACATGGCGTTCATGATCATGTAGCCGAGACCCTGCTTGGAGGCGAACATCTCGCCCAACAATACGCCGAGCAACGTCACCGTGAAGCCGATGCGCAGGCCGGTGAACACTTCCGGCAGTGCGGCGGGAAGCAACACGGTCGCGATCGTCTGCCATGGCGAGAGGTGCAACGTGCGCGCCGAGCGCAGATAGACGGGCGGTATGGCGCGGATCGCGCCCATGGTGAGCAAAGCGACCGGCAGGATGCCGTGCATGGCGCCGAACGCCACCTTGCCCGATATGCCGAGGCCGAAAATGAGCAATACAACCGGATAAAGCGTGATCTTCGGCAGCGAATAGAGCGCGACCAGGATCGGCTCGCCGACGACGCCCGACAGCCGATGCGCGCCCATCCAAATGCCGATGGCAAGTCCGATGGCGTAAGCGAGCAGCAGCGCAAAGGCGAACTCCAGCGCCGTCGTGGCGGCGTTCGCGGCAAATCGCGCGCTCGGCACGGTGTGCATGAGATAGGCCATCGTCGGCAGCGGCGCGGGCAGCGCGGTCGCCCCGGCGATCCGATGCAAAATCTGCCAGACCGCGAGCAGCACGATCAAAATGACGAGCGTGTCGGTGGCGCGGCGTGTCGCGGTCACGGCCGGCCTCCGGCGCGCCGCTCGGCCCAGCGCATGTCAAGCGCGTGCAGGAACGCGTTGACGATCGTGGCGATGATCAAGAGAAACAGGATCAGCGCGTACATGCGGCGATTGTCGAAGTCGGCGTAGGCGTCGGCGATGTCGCGGCCGAGCCCGGCCGGCGACAGAATGAATTCGGCGGCGATGACCGCGATGAAGCCGTAGCTGACCGAGAGCTTCACGCCGGTCAACAGGTAAGGCGCCGCGGCCGGCAGCTGCAACGTCATGGCGGTGGCAACGCGGCCGAGGCGGTGCACGCGCGCGACCTTGGTGAGCACGCGCGGCACACGATCCAGGCCGTTGAGCGTGGCGATGATCATGGCGACGATCGCGGTGGCGACGCCGATCAGCAGGATCGGAATGGGCGACAGGCCGAAGATCGCGATCAACACCGGATAGAAGATGAAGATCGGTACGGCGTAATAGGTGGCGAACAACGGGTCGAGCGCCTCGCGCACGCGCGGCAGCGCATGGATGACAAGGCCTGCGGCGAAGCCCAGCACCACGGCAAGGACGATGACGATCACGACCACGCCCAGCGTGCGCGCGATGTCGGCGTTGATGGCGCCCGAAGCAAGCAGGCTTGCTAGCGCACTCGCCATCTCCGAAGGCGCAATGATGGTTTGATGATTGATGAAGCCTAACCGGCAGGCGAGTTCGAGCGCGCCGATCATCGCCACGATCACCGCAATCCTGATCAAGCCGACGCGCGTCATTCCGCGGCCACCGCGGCCATCGTCGCGTGGCCGAGCGCCTTCAGCGATTCGCCGCGCAAGCGCTCCCACAGCCGACCGGTGATCTCGCCGAACGCCGGGTCGGCGACGATGGTGCTGTCGCGCTGGCGCGGCCAGCCGGTCTCGATGATCTCGATGAAGCGGCCGGGCCGCGCCGACATGGCGCCGATGCGGTCGGCCAGCATCGCCGCCTCGTCGAGCGCGTGGGTGATGAGGAACACCGTCGCGCCAGTGCTCCGCCACAGCCGCAAAACCTCGTCGCCCATCAAAAGCCGCGTCTGCGCGTCGAGCGCGCCGAACGGCTCGTCGAGCAGGATAAGCCGCGGCTGCAGCACCAGCGTGCGCGCGATGCAGACGCGCTGGCGCATGCCGCCGGACAATTGCGATGGGTAGGCGCGCGCGAAGTCCTTGAGCCCCATGAAGGCGAGGGCGTCCGCGACGCGCCGGCGCACCTCGGCTTCGGCGACGCCGCGGCGGCGCAGCCCGAAAGCGGCGTTGTCCCAGACCGTCAGCCAGGGGAAACTCGCATCCTCCTGAAAGACCACGCCCATGCCCTCGGCGACTTCGCCGCTCACGGCCTTGCCTTCGAACGTCACCGTGCCCGCCGTCGGCCGCTGCAAGCCGGCGAGCACTTCGAGGAAGGTCGATTTGCCGCAGCCCGACGGCCCGACCACCGCGAAGAACTCGCCCTTGCCCAGCTCGAGATCGACCGGGCCGAGCGCGGCGACCGCCGGCTGGTTGCCGGCTCCCGGATAGACTCGCGTCACGCCGGCGAGTTGCGCATGGACCTCGCGGTGCACGGCCGCTGCCGTCATTTCTGCAAGTCGCTCGGCAGGAAGGAGGCGTCGACCATCTTGGTGAGATCGATATCCTTGTCGAGCATGCCGACATATTTCATCGCGCGCACCGCGTTGTCCAGGAGCGGCATCTCGATCTTTCCCTCGCTGTAGAAATTCGCCTCGACAAGCTGCTGCATCATCATGTCGACGTCGTTGGGCGGCAGCGGCGCGTAGACGGTCTCGAGAATCTTGCTGGCGTCCGCGGTATGCTCATAGATGAATTTCACCGCTTCGCGCCGGCCGGCCAGGATCGCCCGTATTTTATCGGGGTTCTTCTTCATGAGGTCGCCGGTCGCGATGCCGACCGCCGGGGGCAAGGCCGGCAAATCTTTCGGACCCATGATGACGCGGTACTTGCTTTCGCCGCCGCGCATCAGGAACAGGATGCCGGGAATGCTGGTGACGTCGACGACGTTATTTTCGAGCGCGGTGAGCGCGCCGGCGAGGTTGCCGAGCGCGACGCGTTGCACGTCGTCGGGCTTGAGGCCGCCTTTTTCGAGCGCCAGCACCGCCGTCATCTCGCCGAGCGACTTCGGATTGCTGATGCCGAACTTTTTTCCTTTGAGGTCCTGGATCGCCTTGATCGGCGAGTTCGGCATCACGATAATCACGTTATCGGCGAGCGAGCGCGAGCCGATGTCGACGATCTTGATGTCCTGGCCTTGGTTGATGGCGGCGATGATGCCGGCGGGCGAGGTCTCGCCATAGCCCAGCTCGCTGGCGATCACGGCGCGCACCGACGCGCCACCGCCCTCGCCGGAGATGACGCCGGTGATGTCGACGCCGGCCTTTTTGAAGAATCCTTTTTCAATCCCAACGCCGTATGGTGCCCCGGAGGGATCGGCCTTGTACTGGGTCACGAGGATGTCTTCCGCCATGGCCGGCAATGGCGCGGCAACACCCAAGGCGAAAAGGCAAAGGCCGAAGACGATGATTGAGTTTTTGAGCTGCAACATGGTGAACCTCCGTCCGGCTGTCCCGATCCAGCCGACAATCTCCCCGCTCGCGGCGCGGCAGGCGCGCGGATATTATCGCTCGCCACGGCTTGAATGGAAATGCGACCTGCTTTGCCAGATGTTTACTTTGCGGGTGTCTACTATGGCACGGTCGCGCCGCCGGTTCGTGGCCGAAAGGCAGAGGAGGGGGTCGTCGGTGTCGACACCGCCGCGGGCAAGGCCGACATCGCGCTCCGGGATCCGGTCGTGACCAAATCCGCCTTGCCTGCCGAGGATCAAATTCCATGACGCTCGTTTCGCAGAGCGCCGCGCCCATGGCCACGGCAGCGACGGTTGACCCGATCTGGCTCGCGTCCTACCCGGCGGGCGTCCCCAAAACCATCGATCCGGATCTCTATCTGTCACTTCATGCCATGCTGCTCGCAGCCTGCCGGCATCACGCCGAGCGCCCCGCATTCGAATGCTTGCGGGCGCGGATGAGCTACGCGGAATGGGACCGCGACAGCCGCGCCTTTGCCGCGTTCCTGGTCGAACAGGTGAACTGCCGTCCGTGCGATCGTGTCGCCATCATGCTGCCGAACATGCTCGCCTATCCCGTCGCTTTCCTCGGAACGCTGCGCGCCGGATTGACCGCCGTCAACGTCAACCCGCTCTACACGCCGCCCGAGCTGAAGGACCAACTGACGGATTGCGGTGCCGTCGTCATCGTCATCATGGAGAATTTTGCCCACAAGCTCGGGGAGATCATCGGCGAAACAAAAATTCGGCACGTCGTGGTGGCGCGACTCGGCGATTTCGTGCCTACACTCAAGCGCTGGGCGTTCAATTTCGCGAACGCCTACATCAAGCACGCGGTGCCGGCTTGGCACTTCGACACGTTCACCATGCTGCAGGACGCCTGTAGCCGGGAGCCGAGCGATCATTACGCGGACGCGAAGACGGCAGCGACGGCGGTGGCGCTGTTGCAATACACCGGAGGAACGACGGGCGTGGCGAAAGGCGCGATGCTGACGCATCGTAATCTGATCGCGAACACGCTGCAGTGCTTGGCGTGGACCAGGGCGAGCGGCGGGCACGAGGACGAGCGGGTGCTCACGCCACTGCCGCTCTATCACATCTTCTCGCTGACGGCGAACTTCCTGGGCTTTGCGGTCGTGGGCGCCTTGAACGTGCTCATTGTCGATCCGCGCGATATCGATCGGCTCATTCGCACCATCCGCGGCGCGCACATCACGGCGATGTCCGGCGTCAATACGCTATTCAATGCGCTCATTCATTCGCCCGACTTCGCCGCCTTGGACTTCAGCTCGCTGCGCTTGGTGATCGGCGGCGGCGCGGCCGTACAGAGCGAGGTGGCGCAGCGCTGGCGCGAGATCACGGGTACCGAACTGGTCGAAGGTTATGGCCTGACCGAAGCGTCGCCGGTCGTGTGCATCAATCCCGTGCTGAACCCGAAGCTCGGCACCGTCGGCCTCCCGGTGCCCTCGACCGAGCTGACCATTCGCGACGATGCCGGCAAAATCCTCGGCGTCGGCCGGGAGGGCGAGGTGTGGGTGCGCGGCCCGCAGGTCATGCGGGGCTATTGGGGCCGCCCCGACGAGACCAAGGGCGTTCTCACCGCTGACGGCTGGCTGCACACCGGCGATATCGGCACCCTCGACCCGCAGGGCTATCTAAGACTCCTCGATCGCAAGAAGGACATGATCATCGTCTCCGGCTTCAAGGTGTTTCCCAACGAGGTGGAAGACGTCGTCATGCGGCATCCGGGTGTGCGCGAAGCGGCGGTGATCGGCATACCGAACGAACGTACCGGCCAGGCGGTCAAGCTCTTCGTCGTCAAGCGCGATCCGGCGCTTACCAAGGCGGACCTCACCAAATATCTTCGCGCCCGCCTGGTGAACTACAAAGTGCCGCGCATCACCGAATTTCGCGACCACTTGCCGAAAAGCAACATCGGAAAGATTCTCCGCAAGGAGCTGCATTGAGCCGTTACGCCTGGATGCGCCAACGCTCGATTTTCGCCAATTCGGCTTCGGGGCGCTCGACGACAACATTGGCCCGGCCAAGGTAGATTGTCCCGGCCTCGCCATCGATCGAGAGCCAGTCCCCCTCATCGATTACAATCCCGGCGAATTGCGCGCTGTGGTGTGCCGGATCGACCGTAAGCCTTGCGCACCCGACGATGCACGGCTTGCCCAATTGGCGCGCCACCAGCGCCGCATGCGCAGTCCGTCCGCCGACAGCCGTCACGATTCCCGCCGAGATGGCGAAGCCGGCGACGTCGGCCGTCGTGGTATCGGGACGAACGAGAATGATCGGATCGCCGCTGGCGGCCAGACGCACCGCGCTCTTCGGATCGAAGGCCGCGCGTCCGACCGCAATTCCCGCAGATGCCCCGGTTCCCTGCGCGACCGGCGCTCCGGCATCGACCAGACGTTTGCTGACGAGCGCCGCTAAATCCAGGCCATTCAGGCGTTGCAACGCTTGTGCCGGGGTGATTCGCCCCTCCTTGACGAAGTCGATGGCGAATCTCACCGCGGCCTGCGGCGTCCGCTTGGCCGAGCGCGTCTGCAAAATCCACAATTTGCCGTTCTCGATGGTGAACTCGACGTCCTGCACGTCGGCAAATTCCTGTTCGAGCCGAACGAGCGCTGCGCGCAATTGCGTCGCGACGGCAGGAAGCGAACGCGCAATGGCTTCTTCCGTCTGCGGATTGTGTCTGCCGGACACCACATCTTCGCCCTGAGAGGCAAACAAAACGTCGATCACCGGATTGGCAGCACCGGTCGAGGGATCGCGCGAGAACGCCACGCCTGCGCCTGAAGAAAATCCGCTATTGCCAAACACCATCGCCTGAACCGTAACGGCTGTGCCACGCAAGTCGTCAAGATGCTCGAGTTTGCGATAGGTGCAGGCGCGATCACTCATCCAAGAGCGATGCACCGCTTGTGCTGCGGCCTTGAGCTGTTCCATGGGATCTTCGGCAAGCACGTGGTCCTCGTCCTCGACAATAGCTTGGTCCGATGCCGCGAGACGCTCGAGGGCTTCGCCGTCGAGCGCCTGCTCGCTGCCGACACCCTCGGCGGCGACCAGCTCATCGAGCCGCTTTGCAAACGAGGACGGTTCGATGCCGAGGACCACGTCACCATAGCTTTCGAGAAAACGGCGGCGGCAATCATTCGCAAAGCGCGGGTCGCCGGACATGCGTATGAGGCCGCGAACCGCCGCGGACGTACAGCCGACATCGAGCACCGTATCCAGCATTCCCGGCATCGACCGTGCCGCGCCCGAACGCACTGACACCAGCAGCGGGCGGCGCCGGTCGCCGAAGCGCTTGCCGGTGGCGCTTTCGAGGAATTCGATTCCTTCCATGAGGCCATCTGCCACGGCTTTCGCGGCATCGGCATCGCGCCGCACGACCGCGGCGCAAAGCTCGATTGGGAGCACGAAGGCGGGCGGCACCGGAAGCCCGAGCGCGGCCATCCGTTCCAGATTGGCGGCCTTGGCGCCGACGATCTCGGCGGAATGCTGTTCGGTCGACCGGTCGCTGATGCGTAGGATTTGCATTTCTGAGCGCTCAGCTATGTGGAAAGCTCGGCAAGCACGTGTTCGCGCAGGAGGTGCCCGAAGCTCGCCAGTCGGTCTGTTGCCCGTTCAAGAGCGCGCGCAAGCTCGAGAACGGACAAAGCCGTCTTCAGGTCGAATTCGCCGTGCAGGACCTTTGCCGTCACCGAGCGTTCCCCCGCGTCGCCCCGATGCTCCGCTTCGATAAGGCGGCCCACCGCCGCAAGCGCATCTTCGGAATCGACCCGGTGACCTTCGGGAACCTCGGCAGCGGCGGCGGCGCCGGCCGCGGCGGCTTCGGCGCCGGAGAGCGCCGCGGCGCAGAGTTCAGCCAGCGGATCGAGCAGCTCCGGCGCGACCTCATCGGGAATAAGCGAAGCGGCAAATGCCGACTGCTCGAGTTCGTCGATCGCGTCTTCAATTTGGTCGACAAGGCGCCTGATGCCCTGGCCGGCGTTGAACCGTGCAATCTCGCTTCGGGCCTCGAGTGCGATGCGGTCGGCCTTTTCCTCGATACGTTGCGCCCGAGCGGCCATTGCCGCGCAGTCGAACGGCCTGTGGGCTCGCCGCTCGGCGAGGAAGTGTGCGACCCCGGCCGCGATCTCGCGCGCGAGGCCGGCCTGACGTATCACGACGGTCAAGAGCGTCGCGTCGACACGTTGCAAATGCTCGACCAACGCCGCTTCGACGCGGTCTCTTGCCGATCGCACCGAGCTTCCCTGCAGTACTGCCTCGGCCGAAACACGCAGCACAGTTTTGAGAAAATCGATAGCGGCATCGCGCCCGAGTGCACTGTCAAGCCGCTCGCCGAATCCTATTCGGGTCGGCGTCGCATGATGCACCGCCGAGGCGACGAATTCGCCGCCGCCGAGTTCGAGGAATCCCCTGTGACCGACGCGATGCCGCGCCGCCCAATCGAGGACACGGACGGCGTCGGCCTTGGATATCCATTCTCGCAAAACCTTGCGGGCCTTGTTCCAGTCGATCAGAAAGACGAGCGATGCGCCGAGCGCTTCGAGAAAAGTGTTGCGGCTATCGCCGCTCGCGGTCGGGTAGCGGCCGGTGACGTAATAGAAGGCGCGGTCGTCGCCGAGACCTTTCGCTCTGCGATGCTCAAGTCCGCTCCAGTGCACAGGAAAATCGCGAAAAAGGCCGGTGAAGAACTTCGTGCGCGCGCGATGAATGTCGGTGTAGATGACCGTTACCGCATCCGGTTCCACGGCGATCACCACCACATGCGCGTCGGTTTCGCCGATGTCGTTCTGGATGGTGAGCCGCGCGCCCGCCCGCGTTGCCGTGGTCGCAAGTCCCGGATGATTGAACTTCAGCTTGCGGGTCGCCTCGACGCCCCGCATGAACGCTTCGACCGCGGGTCGATCCTGCGGTTGCAACGCGTAGACGTGCGCGCCGGCAATAACCTCCTCGGCGTGCGAAGTGGCGAGGCCGTTGAGAGCCTTATGCAAATCCATGACGAGACGATGCAGACTGTCGGCACCAGTGTCGGACAAACTGGTGAGTTTGGCGATTTGGGCAAGCTCGACGTCGTCGGACGGGCCAAGCGGCGCCGAAGCTTCGATCGCCGACAGGCGCGCGAGAGCTCGATCGCCCTGCGTCGCATCCGCGGCCTTGACGGCGCGAACCATGGTCGCGGTATCGTCCCAGATCGCAGTTCCCAGGCGGGCGAGGCCCGGCGCCGTAATCCGCTCGCCCGCCGATAAGCTTGCGCAATTGACCAGCGTTTCCGCTGCCACGGGATCGATGCGGGCAGCCCGGCATTCATCGGCCAGGTCGAAACGCACGCCCTTGGGATCGCGCGCATGATGTCCGGCCGCCTGCAAGACGCTCAGGCGGGCCTTCACCCTGTCGTTCGCTGACAGGCCCTCAGCGATGAGGGACGGCAGCAGCAGATCGGACTCTCCGAGCCGCTCGATAATTTCGGATTTCATTCGCCAATACCTTCGATTTCACCACAGCAAAGCATGTTCCGGTGACGCCGGTATTGAGTCAGATCATTCATCGAATTGTCACAAACATGCGCTGGCGCGCACCGTACTCGAAGTTTTTTAAGCCGCTCATCCGCGCGCCATGCCGCTTGAGAGCGAGAGGTCCTTACATAAGACCCGCCCTCTCGCTGCGCCATTTCGCCCAAGCCTTCCTGCTGCTGCGGCGGCGTGCTAACCGTAGCCCCGCAATCACAATAGGGGAGGACGACGAGCCCATGGCCAAGCTGCAGCTTTCGTTCGCGTGCGGCCTTTATGACCGGATGCAGCCGCTCTACACCGGCGAAGTGCGGCCCGACGGCATCGATCTCAATTTCATCGCCATCGATCAGCCGCGGCCGATCTTCGATCGCATGTCGGGCGGCCAGGAATTCGACGTCGCCGAATACTCCAGTTCGGAATTCACCCAGCGCTTCGCCAGAAACGAGTGCCCGTTCGTGGCCATCCCGGTGTTCCCCTCGATCGCGTTCCGGCTCGGCTTCATCGCCATCAACCGCAAGTCGGGCATCAAGGCGCCTAAGGACCTCGAAGGCAAACGCGTGGGCGTGCCGCTCTATACGATGACCGCGGCGATCTTCATCAACGGCATGCTGAAGAACGAATTCGGCGTCGATTTGTCGAAAATCCACTGGGTGCAGGGCGCCATGAACACCGCCGGCTCCCACGGCAGCCCGACGGTGCTGCCACTGCTCAAGAAAATCTCGATCGAGAACAACAAGACCAACAAGACGCTCGGCCAGCTGCTCGCCGAAGGCGCGATCGACGCCACGCTCGGCACCAGCCTGCCCGATGAGATCCGCACCAATCCCGACATCGTCCGGCTGTTCCCGAACTACGTCGATGTCGACAAGGACCTCTACAAGCGCAAGAGGATTTATCCGATCATGCATCTCGTCGCGATCAAGAAAAGCGTCTACGAACGCTATCCGTTCATCGCCACGAGCCTGTACGACGCCTTCGTCAAGTCGAAGAAGATCGCGCTGGAGAAATTGTTCAATCTGCGCGCGGTGCGCTACATGACGCCGTTCCTGATGCGCGAAATCGACGATATCTGGGAAGTTTTTAACGGCGATCCGTGGCCGTACGGCATCGAGCCCAACCGCCAGACGCTGGAGGCGCTGGTCACCTATCAGCAGGACCTGGGATTGATCTCAGCGCCGGTCAAGGTCGACGATCTGTTCGTGCCGACCTACGGCTGATCCGTCTGCGGCCGCCGGCGAGCGACCGTTCTCACGCCCCTTAACCTGGAAGAACCCACATGAGCCAACTCGATGATCTCTTGCGCGACCTCGTCGTCGCCAACCGCATCCTCTCCCATGAAGACGTGGTCGATGCCTACGGCCACATCAGCGTGCGCCATCCCGACAATCCGAAGCGCTTCTTCATGTCGCGCTCGCTGGCGCCGGAATTGGTCGAGCGCCATGACCTGATCGAGTTCGATCAGGCCGGCGAGCCGGTCAACGACAAGCGCCCGCCCTATCTCGAGCGGTTCATTCATGCGGCGATTTTCGAGGCGCGTCCCGATGTGACCGCGGTGGTGCACGCGCATGCCGAGGACACGCTGCCGTTCGGTCTGGTCGCGGCGCCGCTGGAGCCGGTGATCCATTCCGGCAGCTTCATCGGCGGCAAGGTGCCGGTGTGGGATATTCGCAAGAAATTCGGCGATACCAATATGCTCGTCACCAACATGGCGCAGGGCCGCGATCTGGCCAAATGCATGGGCAAAGGCAGCGTCGCGCTGATGCGCGGCCACGGCTTTGCTTCGGCGGCGCGCTCGATCATCGAGGTGGTGCGGCTGTCGGTCTACCTGCCGCGTAACGCGCGCGTGCAAATGAACGCCATGCGGATGGGCGGCAAGCCGAAGCCGTTGTCCAAGGGCGAGATCGCCGCGCGCGCGGCCGGCTATAAGCCGCACGCGCCGGAGACCTGGCGCGCCTGGGAATACTGGGCGACCCGCGCCGGCTGCGGCGACAGGATCGGCAAGCTCCACGATCACGCCGCGAAAGGGTGACGCTTACCCGTTCCTGTGGCTAAAATGGCCGTCGTGGAATATCCGGCCGATCCGGCTTTGGCCATCAGAGCTTCGAAAGTAGTCGTACAACAGGAGGAGACCAGCCATGACCATGCGTTATGTTGCGATCTGTACAGGTGCCGTGCTTGCGGCCATCGCCTTGCAAGGCACCTCGGCCCATGCCCTTACGATGGCGGAGTGCAGCGCCAAATACAAAGCGGCCAAAGATGCCAACACGCTCAACGGCATGAAATGGCAAGACTTCCGCAAGGCGCAGTGCGGCTCGGACGCCGCCGCTGCTCCAACCACGGCATCTGCGCCGGCCGCAGCGCCGGCTCCCGCACCGGCTCCCGCACCGGCTCCTGCGCCTAAGTCCGCGCCGGCCCCAGCCACAGCATCTGCGCCGGCCGCGACCGGCAATGCGATCTTCCCGCACGCAGTCGATCCGAAATATTCGAAGGATTCGGAAGGCAAGGCGCGCATGGAAAGCTGCCTTGATCAGTACAAAGCCAACAAAGCCAGCAACGGCAATGGCGGACTGAAATGGATTCAGAAGGGCGGCGGTTATTACAGCGAATGCAACAAGCGCCTGAAGGGCGCGGCCTGACAAATCAATCATCGGCTGAGAAATAGAAAATCGGAGCGCGGGGTGACGCGCTCCGATTGCATTTTTGGCCGACGAACTGCGGTTACTGGAGCACGAGCTCGGTGACTTTGCCGTTCTTGGCGCGGCCTTGCGCAAAATACTGGCCGATGTTCTGCATCAGCGCGGCATCGGACACCGAATAGATCACGGCGTCGGTCTTGCCGGTATTGATGTGGCGCCGCCACAAAAAATTCGGCACGACGAAGAGATCGTTGTGGCCCCATTCGAAGCGCTTGCCGCCGACCTCGGTGGCGCCGGTGCCTTCGATCGCCACGTAATAGGTGCCGGCGGTCTCGCGCTTGAACTCGGTCTCTTCGCCGGGGCGCAGAAGCTGCGCCGAATAATTGAGCGTCTTGAACACCGGCTCGCCGGTCACCGGGTTGACGAAGTCGACCTTGATGGCCTCGTACGGGTCGCCCTTTTCGTTGCGCAAGCTGTGCAGCATTTCGAGGACGTCCGCGCCGCGATACTGGAACAACGGCGCAGGCGCATGGCCGACGCCGCGCTGGTGGGTCACGAAAGCCGGCTTGATGCCGCCGTGGCCGTACATGTTGCGCGAATAGCCCTCGCTGACGGTGACTGCCTGCACGTTGGTATTGCCCTGCGCGCCGGGCATATCGTGGTCGACCCAGGCGGCATCGAGGAACTCCATCAGCGGCCAGTCGAGCGTATCGATCCAGACCACCGGCTCGTCGGAATCGTTGCCGTGGTCGTGCCAAGTGCCGTTCGGCGTGAGAATCAGGTCGCCGCGATTGGCCGTGCAGCGCTCGCCTTCGACGACGGTGTAGCCGCCCTTGTTGGAAAGGATGGTCCGGCTCGCATTGGGCGAATGCAAATGGACCGGCGCGACGTCGCCGGGGTTGTAGATCGAGATCGCGCAGCGGATCGTGTTGGTCACTTGCAAGCGGCCGTTCAATCCGGGATTGAGCAACAGGATGCTCTGCCGGTCGGCGAATTCGATCGGCGAGACGTCGGCTTTGCTGGCAATCTCGGAAATCTGCTTGAGGTAGCCGCTGTATTCGTTCCACTTCCACATGTAGGGAACGGTTTTCATCTGATTGGCGGCGACGCGGCCGCTGGCGAGCTGGCCCGAGCCCTCGCCGCTGGTTGCACTGAACCAGGGCTTTTGCGCTGGCGCGTTCGCCTGCGTGCGGACCCAGACGTTATGCTTGCTCGCCTCGGTGTTGATGGCCTCCATCAATTCGCGCGCTTTATTGGAAAGCCCGCCCGGGGCAGGGGCCTTCATTGTCACCGTGGCCATGACGTTTTCTCCTGTAATAGCGGGGCGATCGCGTCCCTGTTGCAATGCGGCCTGGGGCGCAGCGTAAAGCCAATTCCAGGCCTTTGCGTGAGGTATAGTGGCTCGCTCCCATGTTTGCAAAGCCGTCCGGACCGGCGCGATGCGTGCCTCCCGGAAAGACATAGGCGGCGTCGCCGCCGCCTTAATCAGGAGCAATGACAGGGGCCCGGGTCGATCAACCAGCCGCGATGAAATCGCGGATGGCTTTGGTAAACTCCGCCGGGCGGTCCATATTGGAGATATGGCCGGCGCCGGCAAGCTCGACGAACCGCGAGCCGTTAAGCCTTTCGTGCAGCTTGCGCATTGCGGTGGGCGTCGCGCCGTCCTTTTCGCCGACCATGAACAGCACCGGGGACTTCACCGTGGCGACGGCTGCGGCATAGTCGTGGGCGGCGAGCGCTGCGGCGCAGCCGATGAAGCCATTGACCGGCGTGGCGCGGATCATGGCGCGCACCTTGTCGAGGTGTGGCGGGTTCTTTGCCACGGTCTCGGCCGGGAACCAGCGCGCGATTGTCGGTTCGACCAGAGCCTCGATCCCCTGCTTCTGGGCGACCGCGATGCGCTCCTCCCATTGCCGGCTGCTCTGCGGCGTCGATTGGCAGGGCGAGTCGCACACGATGATGCGATCGAAGCGGCCGGGGTAGCGCTCGGCAAGGCCGAGCGCCGTGGCGCCGCCCATGGACAAGCCGGCGCAATGCGTTTTTTTGATCGACAACGCGTCGAGCAAAGCCAGCGCATCGGTAAGGAGCGTATCGAACGGATAGCGGCCTGCCGGCGCATCGCTGCCGCCGTGCCCGCGCTGGTCATAGCGCAGCACGCGGAACGAATTTTTCAGGGCGGCAGCCTGCTCGTCCCACATGGCGATCGTGGTCGCGAGCGAATTCGAGAAAACAATCCAGGGCGCGCCGTCGGGACCGTCGATCTGATAATTGATGTTGATGCCGTTCGCTTTGATCTTCATGGCGCGTGCATTCACTCCGGCTGTGTTTCACTGCGGCAGAAAATCTTCGAGCAGCGCGACAAGCGGTGCCGGCGCTTGCGTCGGCAGGAAGTGGCCGGCTTCGATCAGCTCGAAGCGGGCTTTGGGAATTCGTTTTGCCAGCTCAGCACTGCCGGCATGCGGCCGTACCGTATCGTGGCGGCCGGCGACGACCATGGCCGGGCAGCGGATTTGCGGCAGCATGTGCAGCATGTTGGTGCGCGCCAGCGCCCGGAATGCAAAGCCGAAGCACACCGGATCGTTGGCGAGATAGCGGCCAAGATAGGCCTCGTACGCTGCGCGCTCGCCGGCCCCCTCCCTACCCTCCCCCGCTTGCGGGGGAGGGTAGGGAGGGGGATAGGAAATGGCGAGCGTCGTCGGCAGCGACGCCCGCATGCCCTCACGCATGGCGAACGCCGCGCGCTCGTCGAGCGCCGCCGCGCGGCTCGCGTCGACCCCCGGCGCCGGATTGCAAAGAACGAGCGCGCCCACGTGATCGGAATGCTTTTCCAAAAAGCGCAGCGCTTGCGTCGCCGCGGCGGCGACGGTCACGAAATGATACGGTGGATCGAGATGGCAGCCCTTGGCGAGCGCCGCGAAATCTTCGACCAGCATGTCGTTGGTAAATTCCTGCCGCACTTTTTCCGAAAGTCCCGCGCCGCGCTGGTCGTAACGCAGCACGCGATAACGCGCCGCAAGCCGCGGCGCGACGGCGTCCCACGAATGAAGCGTGCCGCCCAACTCGTGCAGCAGCACGACGACCGGTCCGCGGCTGCCGGCAACTTCATAGTGCAGACTTACGCCGTTGGCGTCCAGGAACGGCACGGGCGTCTCCTATGACCGGAACCGGCAGGTACAACATGCACGCATCGCGGTCAAAATTCCCAGCCGATGCCGTGGTCCAGCGAATACCGGCCGCCGCCGTGAACGAGCACGTAGAACACGGCGATCGTCCACATCAGCGTGTATTCGACGCCAAGCTGGTTCCAAAAATATTTGCCGACGCGCCAGCGCTCGATATCGGTGACCAGGAGGAAAACCAAGACGACGGCGGCGACCGGGCGGGTGAAAAACCCGAGCGCGAGCAGCGGTCCGCCGACAAGCTGCGTAACCGAAATGGCCGGAGCCCAGAGGGCGCCGGGCCGATAGCCGTCGCGATCAAGCTGCGCGGCCAGCGCTTTGAGATTGAGCGTGGGTACGCCGGTATTGGGAAAGAATCCGAATGTGTTGCGTAGCCCATGAGGTACCAGCGCAAGTCCGACCGCGACGCGCAGCAGCGCGAAGGCGAATGGTGCGAGCGTCTGGTAGAGGGATGACAATTGCGGGATCAATGCGCCATCAGCACGGGCAGTTTCGCATTGGCGAGGACGTGCCGCGTGGTACCGCCGAAAATCATCTGGCGCAGGCGGCTTTGCGTATAGGCGCCCTTGACGATGAGATCGCAGCCGAGTTCATCGGCCTTGGCGAGGATCGTTTCGCCGGCGCTGCGCTTGCCGGGCTTGAGCGTGATGGGCTCGGCGGTGATGCCGTTCAGCTTCAGCGAGCGCGCCATTTGCTCGCCGCTCGGCCCGGCGACGGTCGCGCCCTCGACGGTGCAGATGGTGATGCGCTCGGCGAGA
>Ga0074044_10002104_pt1 | contig 17520 bp, 13 predicted proteins | sample BogForMeECP23OM1_FD_94443 | JGI IMG/M metagenome (GOLD analysis project Ga0074044, IMG submission 94443) | Bog forest soil microbial communities from Calvert Island, British Columbia, Canada - Bog Forest MetaG ECP23OM1 | ecosystem: Environmental > Terrestrial > Soil > Wetlands ...
ACGCTCACCAGCGCCGCCATTTTCATGTCCACGTCGGCGTCGAAGCGGAAATGCCAGAAATTGCACTTGGCGTTGGTCAGGGCCGGGTCGATCGCCGCGTAGTTGAAGAACAGCACTTCCTGGCCCGGGTTGCGCTCGTTGTGCTTGGCGACGGCATCGGAGATGGCGAGCGCGACCGCGCTGCCGTTGCCCTGGAAGATGTAGCGCGCTCCGTCGTCGAGCGCCTTCTTGAGCGCAATCAGCGATTCCTGGGGGTCGACCTTGTTGTCGAAGGAAAGCAACTGCAGCCGTTCGCCGTTCAGCCCGCCGCTGGCGTTGACCTTGTCGATCAGGTAGATCATATGCTTCTGGGCGTTGATGCCAGCGCTGGCGGCGCCTCCCGAAAGCGGATCGATGTAGGCGATCTTGAGGTCGGCTGCCGCCGGGCCTCCATGAAGCGCCGCAGCAAGCAACAGCCAAGCCGCGGGGTACGCTGGGCTTCGCATGAGTCCTCCTCCGTGTTGCCAACAGCATTGCCGCCGGCTTGGGGTCGGAACGCCGCGATTCGACGCGCCGGTCGGGCCGCTGGAGGGTTGATGCTACCGGGGCGGCGGGGTCATTTCAAGCACGCGCTAGAATGTCGCGAAAGCAGGCGCGCAGCGCCGCCGTCCAGGGCGAGGAGAATGCCATGCAAGGTCTGATGATGGAGGTGCCGCTTCTTATCTCGTCGCTGATCCGACACGCGGACCGCTATCACGGCGATGCCGAGATCGTATCGCGCACCGTCGAGGGACCGATCCATCGCTACACCTATCGCGACGCCCACGCCCGTTCCCGCCAGCTCGCGCGCGCGTTGTCCCGACTTGGCGTCGTGCCAAGCGATCGGATCGGGACGCTCGCCTGGAACGGCTATCGCCACTTCGAGCTGTATTACGCCATTTCGGGCATGGGCGCGATCACGCACACGATCAATCCCCGCCTCTTCCACGACCAGCTGGCCTACATCATCGGGCATGCCGAGGACAAGATCGTGTTCTTCGATCTCACCTTCGCCTCGCTTGTCGAAAAGCTCGCGGCCGTGTGCCGGGAAGTCAAGCACTGGGTGGCGATGACCGATCGCGGTCACCTGCCGCAGGCGGCAATTCCGGGCCTGCTCTGTTACGAGGATCTCCTTGCCTCCGAAAGCGACGACTTCGAATGGCCGGTGTTCGACGAGAACAGCGCCGCCGCGCTTTGCTACACATCGGGCACTACCGGCAATCCGAAGGGCGTGCTTTTCAGCCACCGCTCGTCGCTTCTGCACGCGTATGCGATCTCGCTGCCGGATACGAAGTGCCTCTCGGCCTCGAGCTCGGTGCTGGTGATCGTGCCGATGTTCCACGTCAACGCCTGGGGCATTCCCTACGCCGCCCCGATGGTCGGCTGCAAGCTGGTCTTTCCCGGCCCCGCGCTCGATGGCGCGAGCCTGTACCAGCTCCTGGAGAGCGAAGGCGTCGACACCACGTCTGCGGTGCCGACCGTGTGGATGGGCTTGATCAACTATGTGCAGCAGAACAAGCTCAGATTCTCCACGCTTCGCCACACGACGATCGGCGGGTCGGCATGCCCTCCGGCGCTGATCAAGACCCTGGCGGAGGAATTTGGCGTGCGCGTGATGCACGGCTGGGGTATGACCGAGATGAGCCCGGTCGGAACGCTCAATGCGCCCAAAGGGAAGCACGCCAATGTCTCCGCCGATGCGCGCTTTGAACTCTCGCTCAAGCAGGGGCGGCCGCCGTTCGGCGTGGACATGAAGGTGGTCGACAGCGAGGGCAAGGAACTGCCACGCGATGGGAAAGCCGCGGGCAACCTGCTGGTGCGGGGACCGTGGATCCTGCGTCGCTACTATAACGATGCCGGCGGCGATCCGCTGACAGCGGACGGCTGGCTGCCGACCGGAGACGTGGGAACGATCGACGCCGACGGCTACCTGCAGATCACCGATCGCTCCAAGGACGTCATCAAGTCCGGCGGGGAGTGGATCAGCTCCATCGAGCTGGAGAATATCGCGGTCGGGCACCCGGCCGTGCTCGAGGCGGCAGTGATCGGCGTGCCGCATTCGAAGTGGAACGAGCGCCCGCTGTTGATCGTCGTCAAGCGGCAGGACGCCGATCTCACCCGCGAGGCGATGCTCGCCTTCTACGATGGCAAGATCGCGCGCTGGTGGCTGCCCGACGACGTCGTGTTCGTCGATGAACTGCCGCACACCGCCACCGGCAAGCTCTCCAAACGCACGTTGCGTGAGCGCTTCCAGGGTTATCGCCTGCCGACCGATTAGGCCCCGCGTGTTGCCACCCGACCGATGAGCGCAGCCGAGCGCCGCTTCGCACTGCACACGCCGCGGCAGGAAGGCGCGATTGCTGCACGGCTGCGCAAGGAGGTGCAGGGCGAAGTCCTGTTCGACGCATTCAGCCGCGGCCGTTATAGCACCGACGCCTCGATCTATCAGATCATGCCCGTCGGCGTGGTCGTGCCGCGCAGCGAGGAAGATGCCGTATGTGCCCTCCAGATCGCCGTCGAGGCCGGCGTTCCCGTACTGCCGCGCGGCGGCGGCACCTCGCAATGCGGCCAAACCGTCGGCGAGGCGCTGATCATCGACCACAGCAAGTATCTCAATCGCGTGATCGAATTCGATAAACAGGCAAGGACGGTGTGCGTCCAGCCGGGCCTCGTGCTCGATCACCTCAACAAGTACCTCAAACCCCAGGGTTTGTTCTTCCCTGTGGATCCTTCGACTGCCGACCGGGCGACCCTGGGCGGCATGGCCGGCAACAATAGCTGCGGCACGCGCTCTCTGCGCTACGGCAACATGGTTCACAATGTGCGGGCCATCGACGCCGTGCTCACGACCGGGGAGACGGTGCGATTTGGCCTCGCGCCGGCGGACCTGGAAGCCTTGGCCGCAACTCCCCGATACCTCGAACTGGTGCGCACGGTGCGCGCGCTACACGAGCGCGAGGCGTCAGAGATCGACGCTCGCTATCCCAAGCTGCTGCGTCACGTCGCCGGTTACAACATCAACACGGTGCATCCCGGCGGGCACAATATGGCACAGCTCCTCGTCGGCTCGGAGGGCACGTTGGCAATGTTCCGGCGGCTGCACCTGGATCTGCAGCCGACGGTCCCGCACCGGGTGCTCGGCATCTGCCACTTTCCTCGGTTTCGCGATGCGATGAGCTCGACACGTGCGATCGTCGACCTCGAGCCAGCTGCGGTAGAACTCGTTGATCGGAACATGATCGAGCTCGCCCGCAACATCGCGGCATTTCGTCCGACCGTCGAGCGCTGCATCAAAGGCGATCCGGATGCGATTTTGCTGGTGGAATTCGACGGCAGCATGCGGGAGGAACTCCTGGCGAGCGTGCGCCGCCTAGCCGAGCTCATGGCCGAGCTCGGCTTTCCGGCCTCGGTGGTCGAGGTGAGCGACGAGGCGGATCGGCAGAGTGTCTGGGAAGTGCGCAAGGCCGGTCTGAACGTCATGATGTCCATGAAGGGCGACGGCAAACCGGTTTCCTTCATCGAGGACTGCGCGGTGCGGCTGGAAGACCTGGCCGATTACACCGACCGCCTCACCCAAGTGTTTGAGAGGCACGGCACCCGAGGCACATGGTACGCGCACGCTTCAGTCGGTTGCCTGCACGTTCGCCCCGTGATCAATCTCAAGACGGAGGAGGGGGCGCTGAAGATGCGCGCCATTGCCGAGGAAGCCTGTGCCCTGGTGCGCGAATACAAGGGTGCCTATTCAGGCGAGCACGGCGACGGGCTGGTGCGTTCGGAATGGATCGAGCCGATCCTGGGTACCCGAATCGTGCGCGCCTTCGAGGAAATCAAGGACGCGTTCGATCCGAAGGGCCTGCTCAACCCGGGCAAGATCGTGCGCGCACCGAAGTTCGACGATCGTTCGCTGTTCCGCTTCCAGCCAGGTTACCGGACCTTGCATCTCGAGACGGTACTGGACTGGTCCGAAGGTGGCGGATGGGCCGGTGCGGTCGAGATGTGCAACAACAACGGGGCGTGCCGCAAGAGCGATCCCGGCGTCATGTGCCCGTCATTTCGTGTCACCGGCGACGAGCAGCATCTGACCCGAGGCCGCGCCAACACGCTGCGCCTCGCGCTATCCGGTCAGCTCGGGCCGGAAGCGCTTACCTCGGAAGACATGTTCGAAACCATGGATCTTTGCGTCGGCTGCAAGGGCTGCAAGCGAGAATGTCCTACAGGGGTCGACATGGCCAAAATGAAGATCGAGTTCCTGGCCCATTACCGCAAGCGGCATGCGTTGCCACTGCGTGAGCGCGTGATCGCCTACTTGCCGCGCTATGCGCCGTTTGCGCGACACCTGGCGCCGTTGCTCAACCTGAGGGACCGGGTAGCGGGCGCCGCGGCGCTGAGCGAGCGATGGCTCGGGTTGAGTGCCAGACGCAAACTTCCCCGGTGGCGACGCGACGTGTTCGAAGCCGAGGCGCACGCTGGCGGAAGTGGCGTCGCTGGCGAAATTGTCCTCTTTGTCGACACCTTCAACCGCTACTTCGAGCCGGAAAATGCGCGTGCCGCGCTGCGCATACTGCGGACAGCAGGCTATCGGGTGCACTTGCCCCAGCCGGCGGGCGAACGACCGCTCTGTTGCGGGCGGACGTTCCTGTCCAGCGGCTTGGTCGAGGAGGCCAGAAGTGAGGGCCGCCGCCTGGTGCAGGCTCTGTACCCTTTCGTGGCAGGCGGGGCCGCAATCGTCGGCCTCGAGCCCTCGTGTCTGCTGACCCTGCGCGATGAACTCCCATCGATGCTGCCGGGAGAGCGCACGGGAGCCCTCGCTCAGGGCGCGTACCTATTCGAAGAATTCCTCGCCCGCGAGGCGGACGCGGGCCGGCTTGAGCTGCCGCTCAAGGCCATCGCGTCGGGGGTCCTGCTTCACGGCCACTGCCACCAGAAGGCATTCGGAGCGATGGCTGCCGTGGAACAGGCATTGCGCCTGATTCCCGATCTCGATGTGCAAACGATCGCGTCGGGTTGTTGCGGTATGGCCGGTGCCTTTGGCTTCCAGGCGAAACACTATGAGCTTTCCATGAAAATGGCGGAGCTCGATCTTCTGCCGCGACTGCGGAGCGCCGCAAGGGATACAATCATTGTGGCAGACGGCACGAGCTGCCGGCAGCAGATCCGCGATGGGTTGGGGCGCGAAGCGGTCCACGCGGCATCTGTGCTTGCATCCGCGCTGCCTTGACCACCCGCCCGGCGGAGTGTGGAGCGCGGCCCAGCGGCGTGGCCGGTGCACGATGCGTGCAACATCAAAAGCTGTAGCGAGGCAGAGGTTGAGATGGCAAAACTTACCTTGGATCAGGCCGTGCGTGTGATCGACGGCGCTCTTGCGCGGGGAACCGAACTCGGATGCGCCCCGCTCACCGTGGTGGTACTCGATGCCGGCGGACACGACCTGGCCTTGAAGCGTCAGGACGGCGCGGGAATTCTGCGCTCGGACATCGCCCGCGGCAAAGCGTGGGGTGCGCTGGGCATGGGTTTCTCCAGCCGGGAACTGGCTGATCGGGCGCAGAAGGTTCCCGCCTTTATCGGCGCACTGGCCTCGGTAAGCCAGGGGCGGCTAGTCCCCGCGGCCGGGGGGGTGCTCATCTATGACGATGCCCGCAACATCCTCGGCGCCGTCGGGATAAGCGGAGATACCTCGGATCGCGACGAAGATTGCGCTTTCGCGGGTATCAAGTCCGCCGGACTGCAGGCCTAGACGGCCCGGCAAACAGGCGGCAGCAACGGCTGCGTTCGGGACCGCTAGCCAAGGTGCAGCAGATTGACTGCGGTCTGGCCGATGATCAAATTGCGCTCCGTCGCGCTCAACCCGTCGAGGCGCTCGACATCAGCTCGAGGGTCCTTGAGTCCCATGTCGAAGCAGTAATCGCTGCCCAATACCACGCGGTCGGCGCCGACCAGGCGGATCAGGTTGTAGTTGATCTGGTCGTTGTGGCCAATCGTATCGTAAGTGAAACGCCGCAAGTACGTGCTCGGCAACGCCTTCATGTGACGCAGCTCGGGTCGCACCTTGGTGCCGTGATCCAGACGACCGATGAGCCAGGGGAACGTCCCGCCTGCATGGGGAAGATTGACCTCGAGCTTCGGAAACGCGTCCAGCACCCCGCCAAAGATGAGCGAGGCTGCAGCAACGCCGGTGTCATAGGGGTTGCCGAGCAGGTTGCGCAGGTAGTAGCGCGTCGTCCGCTCGCGGCCGATCGTATCGATCGGGTGCAAAAAGACCGGCCAGCGCAGTTCCTCGGCCCTGGCATAAATGTTCCAGAACTGACGCTCATCGAGCTCGGCGTTGTTGACGTGCGTGGCGAGATACAGCCCGCGCATGCCAGGAAGCTTAGCCGCACGGTCGAGCTCCTTCAGCGCGAGATCGGGCGCCTGCATGGGCAGCATGGCAAGGCCGACGAAGCGCTGCGGATGGCTGGCATGTGCCGCGGCCACCGCGTCGTTGTACGCCTGCGCGAGCGCGAGCCCGAATCCGGGGGAGGCCCAGTAGACCATCGGCGCCGTAAGCGAAAGTGCGTGCACGTCGACGCGCTGCCGGTCCATGGCTTCAAGCCGAAGGCCGAGATCGACGAATTGCTCGTCGAAGGCGTTGACGATTCGCTCGGTACGGATCGTGTAACCCTTTGCGCTGCGTTCAAGCCGCGCACCTTCAGCCGCGCCATCGCGTGCAAACAGCTTGAGCCAATCTGCGGGGTACCAGTGAGCGTGGGTATCGACCGCACGGGCAGAGCTTGCGGCAGCGTCTTGGGGGCCAAATGGGACCGCAGGCATCGTGTCGCTCCAGGGAAAACGCGTTGGCAGCCGGTCGGGCAGTCCCGAACCTTATATGTTCGTGCCGATGGTACCGATCCTGCGCGGGCTGCACAAACGTCGCGTGCCTGCCCATGAGGGCAGAGAGCATTGCGGCTTGTCTTCGGTCACGGGCCGTCCCGGCTGCCGCTGCGCACTTCACGGCGTATCATGAATGGGCGACGCCTTGCGACCCACGCTGACAAGGAAATATATGGATCGGTTTACCTACGCGCGACGCGAGCGTCCCCTCCCCGGAGGACGCGCAGTGCGCTGCCTCGCGCTCGCTGCGGCGGCCGTACTATTGCCGGTTGCCGCATCGGGGCAGGCCGTAGCACCGTATCCGCAGCGGCCGGTGAGGATGCTGATACCGTTCGCGCCGGGCGGAGCGACGGACATCATCGCCCGCGATATCGCGCCCAGGTTGGAAGAAGTGCTCGGGCAGGCCTTCGTGGTCGACAATCGCCCTGGCGCTTCCGGCAACATAGCCGTCGAGGCGGCCGCCAGGGCGGCGCCCGATGGGTACACCTTGCTGGTCGGTAACGTCTCCACCAACGCGATCAACGAAAGCACATTCGCGGATGTGATGCAGGCTCGGCCTTCGCGCGATCTGGTCGGCATTTCCAGGCTGGTCGATATTCCACATGTCCTGGTTGCTACGCCGACGTTTCCGCCGAACTCGGTAGCCGAAATGATCGAATGGACCAAGCACAACCCTGGCAAGCTCAACTACGCGTCGGCCGGAATCGGCAGCTATCCGCAGCTTGACATGTTGCGGCTGATGAACGCCGCGGGCTTTGACGCGACGCATGTGCCCTATAAAGGAGGCGCCGCACAGGAACTTCCGGCGCTGATGAGCGGCGAAGTCCAGGTCGCATTCATCAATCTGGCCTCTACGATCGAGCAGATCAAAGCCGGTCGGCTCAAGGCGCTGGCTACGACAATGCCCGCACGACTCGCCGAATTGCCCGACGTTCCGACCATGGCCGAGCAAGGATTTCCCGGGATCGGCACAAACGCCTGGCAGGGCCTGTTCGCGCCGGCGGCGACGCCGAAGCCGATCATCGACAAGCTTTTCGCTGCAGTCAGGGCAATTTTGTCGCAGCCCGAAACGAAAGACCTGCTCGCGCGCCAGATGCTGGCCGTCGCCGTGTCGAGCTCACCGCAAGAGTTCACTGACTGGGTTCGCGCCGAGACGCGGGCGTGGGCGGAAGTTGTCCGCGACAACAAGGTCAAGATCGAGTAGGCTTCCGCGGAAATCGGCTGCGACCGCTCCCGGCTTGCCGCTGGCGCGACCCTGGGGCGGGCAATCTTGAGCATCGAGGAGAAACCGATGGGCATCAAACGCATCGACCATTACTCGATCCGCACCCTTGACGTCGACGCTTCGCAGAAGTTCTACACCGAGATTATCGGGCTCAAGGTCGGCCCCCGGCCGCCGTTTGATTTCCCCGGCCTTTGGCTCTACCGCGACGAGCCGCCCGCGGAACTCGACCATGCGACCGGCAATTACGGCCTGGTCCACATCATGGGCGTTGATCTTGCCAATCCGCAGGGTCTGATCGATACCTTGGGCTATGTCGATCCCGGCACGCTGCACGGCGGGACCGGTGCGCTTGATCACATCGCGCTCGCTGTGACGGGGCGTGAGGAGATGATCGAGCGCTGCCGTCGCGGCGGCATTAGCTTTTTCGAGCGTACCGTGCCGACGCTGGGCCTGCACCAGGTGTTCATCAAGGACCCCAACGGCGTCACCATCGAGCTCAACTTTCCCGCATCCGAGGCGCCGCAGGCGCAGAACGCCGCCGCCTGAGGCAACGTTGTCGATCGAAGTCGTAGCCCGCGCTGCGGCGCCGGTTCTTTCCTCCGATGAGGCACTGGTCCGTGCTCGGGCGATGGTGCCGCGGCTTAGGGATCGCGCGCACGTCGCCGACGCGCTGCGCCGCTGCCCCGATGAATCGATTCGCGAGCTCGACGAATCGGGCTTGATGCGAGTGTTGCAGCCGCGCCGCGTGGGCGGTTCCGAGCTTCCATGGGTGGTCCTGATCGATGTCGGTTCGGAGCTGGCGCGGGGCTGCGCCTCGACCGCCTGGAACTGGGCGAACTATGCAGTGCATCACTGGATGCTGGCGTTCTGGCCGGTTGCCTGCCAGGAGCGAGTTTGGGGGTCCGATCCTGCGGCATTGATCGCCTCGTCGATGGTGTTTCCCGCGGGAAAGGCCAAGCGGACGGCCGGCGGTTATCGCCTCAGCGGACGGTGGCCCTTCTCAAGCGGCGTCGATTCCGCCTCCTGGAACATGTTGGGTGGCATCACCCGGGACGAGGGCGAGGCGGGCGAATACCGGATCTTCCTGCTGCCGCGCGAGGACTACACGATCGTCGACAACTGGCACGTCCTGGGCCTGCGCGGGACGGGCAGCAAAGACGTCGAGGCAGACGATGTGTTCGTCGCCGAGGAGCGCACTCTCTGCGTTGAGGCCACCAAGGGTGGCGCACATCACCCCGGGGCTGCGGCCAATCCCGGGCCGCTGTTCAGGATTCCGATCTTCGCAACCTTTCCCTACATGTTGACCGGCATCGCATTAGGCATTGCGCAGGCGGCCTACGAGTGCGTCGTCGACAGCTTGCGTGGCCGCGTCGCACGCTATTCAGGCAAGAGCCTTGCCGACATGACGGCGATTCAGCTGCGGGTCGCCGAGGCTGGGGCGTGCATCGACACCGCGCGGCGCGTCATGCGCGACCATTGCCACGCCGCCCAGACGTTGGCAGGGCGCGGCGAGGTACCGGACTTGCTCACCAAAGCAACTTGGCGCCGCGATGGCGCGTTTGCGGCGGGATTGTGCGAACGCGCGGTCGACGTGTTGTTCAAGGCTGGCGGCGGCAGCGCGTTATACGACGACCATCTGCTGCAACGCGCATTTCGCGATGTGCACGCAGCCACTGCGCACATCTCGATGATCTGGGAGCCGCAAGCGACGACCTTCGGCCGCATCGTGCTCGGCCTTCCGGGGGATAATCCGATGCTCTGATGGCGGCCGGGCAAACGGCTCGGCCGGAGGCAAGCCGCGTTACATCCCCAGATAGAGCTTGTGCACGAGCTCGTTGTTGGACAGCTCGTCGCGGGAAGCACCTTCGTACTCGATTCGGCCATGGACGATCACGTAACCGCGGTCGGCGATCCGGATCGCCTGGTGGAAATTCTGTTCGGCCATGAGTACCGTGAGGCGATACCGATCCTTGAGCTCGCGAATCTTGTCGATGGTATGAATGACAAGTATCGGCGCCAAGCCGACCGAAGGCTCGTCGATGAGCAGAATCTTGGGCGCCGTCATGAGAGCGCGCGCGAGTGTCAGCATCTGCTGTTCCCCTCCGCTCATGCTGCCCGCAAGCTGGGAGCGGCGCTCGGCCAGGATGGGAAAGGTCGCGAAGCAAAAGGCGAGGTTGCGTTCGATCGCAGAGCGCGCCGTCCGGCGATACGCACCCAGCATGAGGTTCTCCTCGACGGTAAGCCGCGGGAACAGCCGCCGCCCCTCGGGAACGAGCACGATCCCGAGGTCGACAATGTCCTCCGTCGCCATGCCGGCAAGTTCGTGCCGCACACCGTCGACCACTGCGCTGATGCGGCCGGCACTCGGACGCACCATGCCCATGATGCACTTCATGAGCGTGCTCTTGCCGTTGCCGTTGGCGCCGAGCAACGCGACGGTCTCACCGTCGTTCACGCACAGCGAGACGGCCTCGAGCACCCGCACTGCGCCATATCCGGCAGACAGGCCCTCGATCTGGATGCTATTGGCCAAGGTAGGCGGTCACTACTTCGATGTCGGTTGCAACGGCCTGCGGTTCTCCATCGGCGATCTTTCTGCCTGCAACCAGAACCGCGATGCGTTCGCAGAATTTCATGACCGCACGCATATGGTGCTCGATCATGATAACGGCGACACCGTGCGCCTTGAGTTCCGAAAGAAGTCCGAGGATGTCGTTGACTTCCGACGTCGACAATCCAGCCAGCGCTTCGTCCGAGATCAGGAGCCTGGGTTTGGCCGCCATCGCCCGCGCAAGCTCGAGCTTTCTCATGTCGATCTGGGTGAGCCGTCCCGACAACACCTCGGCCTTGTCGCGCAGGCCGACCTGTTCCAGGATCTGCAGCGCTTCGTCGCCCGCATGGCTGGCGGCGAAACCCAGGCGCCGTCTTGCCGCATACAGCAGAGGAATGCGCAGGTTATCGAGCACCGTCATGCTCGAAAACGGCCTGGGTATCTGAAAGGTACGCGCCAATCCCAGTCGTGCGCGACGGTGGGCGCGCTCGTTGCCGATGTCGCGGCCTTCGAAGCGAATCTGGCCTTCTTCGTTGCGCAGCGTCCCCGAGATGCAGTTGACCAGCGTGCTCTTGCCCGAACCATTGGGTCCAATGAGCCCCAGGCGCTCGCCCGGCCAGACGTGCAAATCGACATGGTCGAGCGCAGTGAAACCGCCAAAGCGCTTGCTGACACCGGATACCTGCAGAAGAGGTTGGTTCATCCGGTACGCTCCAAGCGGGCGGCCCGATGCCGCCAGGCGCTGACCCAGCCCATGATGCCGTTCGGTGCGAGGGTAACGAACACGACCAGCAGCACGCCCACGATCAGCAGGTTCCAGGCCGACGAAACCGTGATCTGGACGACTTGCAGCGCCGTGCCAAGAAGTACCGCCCCCAGGACCGGCCCGAGCCAGCTCAGCATTCCGCCGATCAAGGGCATGGCGATGCTGTTGACTGCGTAGGACAGGTTGAATGCTGCACTCGGTTCGACATAGGAGAGGTAGTAGGGAAACGTGGTGCCGGCCATGCCCATCAGCGCCCCGCTGACTGTGGCGGAGAAGATCTTGAGCCGCAGCGTCGGGACGCCGGAGCACTCCGCGGCAAGCTCGTCGTCGCGTATCGCTGCCAAGCCACGTCCGATCGTCGATCTTTCGATCGCGCGGGCAATGATCAGCGCGGCAACGGTCATAAGCACCATCGCCGAGTAAAGGAAATGAATGTAGCTCGAAAGCCCGAACGGGACCTCGTGCGGCTGCAGGATATAGGCTCCGCGCGCTCCGCCGACGTAATCCCAGTTCACCACGAAGGTGTACAGTACGACCGAAAGCGCCAGCGTCGCAATCGCGAAGAAGACGCCGCGCATACGCAGCGTGAGGTAGCCGACAACGAGGCCGAGCAGGCCGGCGGCCAGCGTGCCGGTCGCGATCATCACCAGCAGCGGCGGTTGCAGCGCCTTGTAGAGAAATACCGAGGAGTATGCGCCGGTCGCGAAAAACGCCGCCGAGCCGAAATTCACGTAGCCGGTGTACCCGCCGAGGATGTTCCAGGCAGTGGCGAGAATGACGAACTGCAGCACCGTATACGCTGCCGAGAAGAAATACTCGTTGCCGATGAAGCCGCTGCCGTAGACGAGGGCCAAACCGAAGGCAAATGCGGCGGCAGCAAAGGTGCGGTTGCTCATCGCCCAAGGAGTCCGGAAGGCTTGAACGCGAGCGTGGCCAGCAAGAGGCCGAACGAAACCGCCGGGGCCCAGGAGGGCCCGAAAAAGGTGGACGTAAACGACTCGGCGAGGCCGAGCACGAGCGCGCCGAGGAGCGTTCCCCAGATCGACCCCATTCCGCCGAGCACGCAAACCGCGAACACCAGGCCGATGTACTCGCGCCCGATCGCGGGTTGCACCGGCTGGATCACGATCAGGAATGCGCCCGCCACGCCGGCGGTTGCAATGGATAATGCGAAGGCAAATTCCTTCACCCGGAACGTGTTGACGCCCATCAGGCGCAGTGCAAGCGTATCCTGCGCCACCGCCAGTACCGCGCGGCCGAAAAAAGTGTGGGTGAGAAACAGCTGGATGCCGACTACCATGGTCACGGATACCAGAAACGGTACGACCAGGCGCATCGGAAAGTCGATGGCACCAAGCCTGAGAGTGGTCTCAGAGTAGGCAGTTTGCACGAATCGGTAGTCGACGCCGAAGATCAGCACCAGTGCAACTTCGGTGATGAACAGAATGCCGAAGAAGAATGCCAGCCCGCGCAGCGACTCCTGGCCCCGCTTCTCGAAACAGATGTAATAAACGCGATACAGCAATGACCCAAGAAGGAAGAACAAGGGCGAGAGCACGATCGAGACTACAATCGGGTCAAACCCCATCCGGTCATTGACGATGTAGGCGATGTAGGAGCCCAGGATAACGAACGCCGGGTGTGCGATATTTACGACGTCGAGCATACCGAACGAGATTGAGACGCCGACGCTGACGGCGGCGTAGAAGCCGCCGAGCAACAGCCCGGCAATGATGGCGTTGAACAACAACGCCGTCTCAGGTTCCATCGGGAGAAACGCGACGCTTCCGGGCTCTGCGGCGCGTTTCCTGTCCTATCGTCTGCTGTCTTGGTACGGCGTGGTCACGGTGCCGGTGGCGTAGCTGGACGGTGCAAGCACGGTGACGCGGCCCGGCTTCTTCCACTGCTCGAGGTCGTTCCCGGAGATCCCGTGGTACTGTACCGCGAGCATGCGCGGCGCCGCCCACTCTCCGTTGCTGCCGAAGCGCACCTTGCCGACGCAGGTTTCGAACTCGGTCTTGTGCATGTAGTCTGCCAGCTTGGCCTGGTCCAGTCCGCCCGTTGCCTTGATCGCCTGCTCCAGGACCTGCATCATCGCGTAGGCGTACGGAGGCAGATAGTAGCCGAGCGGGTCGACGCCCTCCTTGACGGCGCGAGCCTGGTATTCGACCAGAAACTGTTCCAGGAACGGAAACTTCGCGGCGACCTCAGGCACATAGGCTTCGTAGTTTACGAGTCCATTGAGCAACGGCCCGAGCTGCGTCTTCAGCGCGGCGAATTGGGTTCCGACCATGCCGCCCCCGAACATCCGCGTCTTGAGACCAACTTCGTTCGCGGCGCGTACGATGCCCGCAGAATCGGGTGGATACGAGGCGACAAAGACAAGATCAGGATTAGTCGCCTGAATGGCACGCACGATCGGTGAGAAATCGACTGTGTTGGGCGGATAGCTCTTGTCGTAGACCACCTTCAGACCCGCCCGCTTGACCTGCTCGCGGGCGCCTTCGAGCGCCAATGCCGGATACTCAGCGTCCGCGCCGACGAGGGCAATCGTCTGCGGCTTGGGTGACAGACCCATGGCGGTATCGAAGAAACCCTGGGTCCAGCCGATGGCCGGCTCAGGGCCCGCAGGCATGATCTGGAAGTAGCGGCTGTAGCTGAACTTCGAGTTGACGTTCAGGCCGAACAACGCCATGAACGCCATGTTTCTCTGCATCACGATCGGCATCGCCGGCGCGATCACATTCGTGCCGTATCCCGACACGATGAGATCAACCTTGTCGACATCGAGCAGCTTGGTGTAGATGCTCGGCACCGTCGAGGGGTTGGTTTGGTCGTCGTAGTAGACGAGCTCCACCTTGCGACCGAGAATCCCGCCCCTGGCGTTGACGTCCTCGGCCCAGATCTGCATTGAGATCAATGCCGCCTTGCCGTTGCCCGCAAGCGGGCCGGTAAGGCTCATGCCGAAACCGATGCGCAAAGGCGGCTGTTGCGCCTGTGCCGGAACGGCGAACACGAGCGCGAGGGCGAAAAGCCCGGTCGAAAGCCACGGCGTCAATCTGTTCATTCCCAGTCTCCTCGTCTTGCGGTAAGGATGCTTACACGGCGTTTTCCGCGCTGTCAATCAAACCGGGCGAGAACCTGCCGGGGAGACCTGTGCGCGGAACCAGTCGAGGATCTGTTCGCCGGTCCAATGCACCACGCCTGGCTTGCCAAGCACGTGACGATACAGTCTCTCGAGATAGCCGATGCGGTGCGGGACTCCCGAAACGTAGGGGTGCACGCTTATTGCCATGATCCGGCGCGCCCCGACGCTTTCCTCGTACAGGCGATCGAAGTGATCGCTGCCGCGGCGCAACATTTCCTCGGCCGAGTGGTGCTGCACGACCATCATGGCAATGTCGTTGACCTCAACCGTGTAGGGTACCGAGACGACCGGGCCATGCGCGGTCGCGATGTAGACGGGTTGGTCGTCGAGAACCCAGTCGGCGACGTACTCGATGCCGGCTTCGGCGAGGTGGTCAACCGTGTCGAAGGTTTCGGTCAGGCCGGGGCTTTCCCAGCCGCGGGGCGGCTTGCCGCAGACGCTGCGGATTGCCTCCATTGTGTCCCTGATCGATGCGAGCTGGTCCTCGACGTTGTGCATTGGCTGCTGCAGCCAGCCGTGGCCCATGAACTCCCAGCCCGCGTCCCTTGCGGCCTGGGCGACGCGCGGATAGTTGCGACACGCCACGCCATTGATTGCGAGGGTCGGCGTCACGCCGGATTTCTGCATGCAGTCGAACAGCCGCCAGAAGCCCACGCGCATCCCGTACTCGTGCCAGGCCCAGTTCGGCAGATCGGGGCGGAGCGGCTGGCCCATCGGCGGCGACAACACGGTGCGCGGCATGGGTCTCTCGATGCCCCAATCCTCGACGTTGACGACGGTCCACACGATCATGCGCGCGCCCCCCGGAAGGGTGAGCGGCGGCCGGTCGACTATGGCCGAGTACGGCACGCGCTCCGTCGGTGTCCTGGCCATGATCGGACCTTACTTGCTCAGGGGTGGGGACAATTCAATGTCCCGCAGCACCGGATCGGCGGCGCGAGCAATCTCGTTCTCGATCAGGACCCCGCAGCCCGGGCAAAAGAACTGGCGAAATACGGGACGCTCGTCGATATACCGCCGGTAATCGCCGATGTTGGGGTTCGCCGCGCTGACGTCGGACTCGCGCCGCACACAGTGGTCCTTGTAGTTATCGTCCACGGGCCCGAGATCCGCGGCACACTTCGAGCAGGCGATGCGCGAGCGGGATTTTTCACGGCGCAGGTCGAGATTGTCGGTGATGCGCGCGACGACTCTGCCTCGGAGATGGATCACGTTGCCATCCGCGCTGCGATTGGCATCGCGCCTCTGGGCACGCACAAGCCGCGTCGCTTCCGCATCGACTCGACCGTCGGCTGCAATCACGACGCCGTAAATCTCCCGCGCGGCGGCAGTCGAGACTGTGCCATTATCGACCACGTCCTCGCGTACCTTCTCCGGCTCGCGCTCGAGTGGATCGCCGAAGCCGCCAGCTGCCGCCCAGATGACCGCGTAGACATCTGCGGGTTGCTGAAGGAAGTTTTCCTGGCGCAGCTGCAGGGTAACCTCTTCCCCAATGACCTCGGCGATGTCTGCGGGCATTGTGCGCGCGGCAAGACGCGCGGCAATGTCGGTCGCGCGCTTGAATTTGTACACGTTGGTCGTCCCCGGATAGCCGCCCATCATTCCCGGCGAGGTCGGTATGGCATTGCCGGAGGACAGGGTGTCCTGGGTAATGAATTCGGTGCGATGAGGAATGAAGCAGGATTCCGCCGATAGCCCACCGCGGAAGCGCCCCGCCCCCCCCGAGTCGATTACCTCCTTGCGGTACAGGAATAGCAGCGGAAAGGTCTGTTCGGTGTGCTCCACGTTGGGCAGCTTGCAGATCGGCGTGCGCGACTGACCGCCGGTCGAAATTCCGTCGCCCACGGCGAACGCACCGATTGCCCCGCCGATCGGGTCCACCAACAGGTACCCGTAAGGGTCGCCCCATTGATCGATGCCGCGGAATATCGTCGCCGGCCATTGACTCGTGCCGCCAATGCACATGATGTCCTGGCGCATTTGCGCGTCGCTGTGCATCATTTTTGAGAGCACGTTGTAGGCGGGATAGAGCGAAATCTCCATCGCCTGGATCGGAGCCGTCGAGACCGATGCCGGGAAATTCGCGCAATTGAATGTTCCAGGGGTCGGGTCGAACAGGACGTGACGCAACGCGCCGCCTATGCAGAAGTATTGGTCCCAGCACAACAGCTGATTGAGCGCCACCATGATGGAGCCACGCCAGCCCGAGTAGGTGGCATTCATCGCCCCGGCTTGCGGGGCGGTGCCCGCATTCTCGAACACCAGTGACAGGCCCTTCTTGCGCAACGTCAGCATGGCGCAATGGGCACGGCGGTCGCCCGGGCGGCAGCATTCGACGTACGAACGCTCCCGCCAAACACCGTCCGGCAAGCGCTTGAGTTTCTTCAGGAACGCCGCTTCCGCGTTGGCGATGATTCGCTTCATCACGCCCTTGACCACTTCCGGTCCGTAGCGGCGTATCAGTGCCAGCACCCGGTCGCGGGCGGTGATATTGCCCGCCAGTTGGGCACGAAAATCCAGTGCAACGGCCTCGGGTTTGCGCGAGGAACGAAGGTACAACTCCTCAATATCGCGCCTGATCTCGTTGCCCTCGACGATTCTCACCGGCGGGATGCAGATCCCTTCCTCGAAGGCCGATTCCGCGGAACCACAGAATGACGATGGCGTGATGCCACCGATATCGTATTGATGCAGGCAATTGGTAACCCAGCAGAAGAGCTCGCCTTTCCAGAAGACGGGGCAGATGAGCATGACGTCCTGCTGGTGCGCCGCCCCAACCCATGGGTCGTTGGCCAGGAACATGTCGCCGTCGCGAATGCCTGGGTTGGAGCTGCGGAATTCGAGCACCCATTTCACCTGGGTATCGGTCACGCCTGACATGTATTGCATGTAGGGGCCGAAGTACACGAACTCGCCATCCTCGGTGAGAATCGACGGGTTGAGAT
>Ga0074044_10002105_pt1 | contig 17515 bp, 15 predicted proteins | sample BogForMeECP23OM1_FD_94443 | JGI IMG/M metagenome (GOLD analysis project Ga0074044, IMG submission 94443) | Bog forest soil microbial communities from Calvert Island, British Columbia, Canada - Bog Forest MetaG ECP23OM1 | ecosystem: Environmental > Terrestrial > Soil > Wetlands ...
CTGCGCTATGCGACGCTGATCGGGATCAAGCAGGCCAAGAACAAGCCCATGCGCAAGGTCACCATGGCCGAGGTGCAGTCGGCAGTGGGCGCAAACTTGCAGAAGATCGAGAAGCTGTACCTGCCCCAGAAATCGAAGAATACGGAATTTTTGGAAGGCCCTCCCGCGGAAGTGGCGAAGAAGCTGGTGGAAAAGCTGAAGAACGAACTGAGGGTAATTTGAGTCTCCAGTCCGCAGTTGTCAGTTTTCAGTTCTCAGTTAGAGAACATGGGCTGTTACTGACAACTGACAACTGACAACTGAGAACCGATCTTATGGACACCATTCTGGTAATCGTTGAACAGCGTGAAGGGAAACTGAACCGTGTCTCGTGGGAGACGATTGCGGGCGGGCAGGCGATCGCCGCTCAGACCGGATGGACGCTGGAAGCTGCGGTAATCGGCTCGGGCGTGGCTTCCGTCGCCAGCGAGGTAGCGGCGAAGAAGGTCGCCAAAGTCTATGCCATCGAGTCGGCCAGGCTCGAGCCCTATACTCCAGACGCGTTCGCGCATGGGTTGCAGGAATTCCTGGGGAAGCATCCAGCGAAACTGGTGTTGATGCCGCATACCTACCAGGTACGCGACTTTGTGCCGAAGCTGGCGACGGTCCTGCAAACCACGGCCATCAGCGACGTGATTGGCTTCAAGTATGAAGGCGGGAAGCTGCTGTTCACGCGACAAATGTTTCAGGGAAAATTCGTGGCCGACGTGAGTTTTGCCGGCTCCGGGCCTTGCTTTGTCACCTTTCAGAACGGCTCGTTCCGCGCCGATAAAGTCGAAGCGGGCGTAGCGCCGGCTCAGGTTGAGACGGTCAATGTCGATATCCCGGATAGCGTGGTGCGCAACAAGCCGCAGGAAGTCTTCAAGGAAGCCAAGCAGGCGGTCGATCTGACGCAGGCTGAGATTATTGTGTCGGTGGGGCGCGGCATCAAGGAAGAGAAAAATATCGCCCTGGCGAAGCAGTTGGCGGATGCGCTGGGCGGGGAACTCGCGGCATCGCGTCCGATCTGCGATAACGGATGGTTGCCGATGGACCGCCAGGTCGGATCGTCGGGACAGACGGTCGCTCCGAAGCTGTATCTGGCGCTGGGAATCTCGGGCGCGATCCAGCATCTTGTCGGCATGAAGGGGTCGCGCAGCATCGTGGCCATCAACAAGGATGCCGAGGCGCCGATTTTTGAGATTGCGGACATTGCCGTGGTCGGAAATTTGTTTGATATCGTGCCGCCGCTGATTGAGGAAGTTAAGAAGGCAAAGGGGTAAGATTTCAAGAAGACGGATCTGAGTTGGAGGTTTAGGTGAGAGTAGCCAAGTTCTTTGCGACAGCACTCGGTTCGCTGGTCTTGGTGTATCTCGTGATAGCAACCCTACTTCCTGAATACATGATTGCCGGTTTCAAGATCCCGAAGTTCTGGGGCCGGTAACGGTCGCTTGGCGTTTGCCTGTCTCAATGTCTTCGCGGACAAGAGTCTCCGCGCCACACATTTTTTCTGGAGAGAATTCTGAATTACGATCCCGCTGCGAACCCGCCGACGCGTGCCACGGTCAGCCGCAGGTACTTGTAGGGGTTTACCGGGGCGTCGTTGATGCGGACTTCGTAGTGGAGGTGCGGGCCGGTGGAGCGTCCGCTGGAGCCTACGTAACCGATGGTGTCGCCGCGGTGGATGTATTGTCCGGCGGTGACGGCGAAGCTGGAAAGATGGCCGTAGCGGGTGGTGATGCCGTGGCCGTGGTCGACCATGATGGCGCGTCCGTAGCCGCCCAGGAAGTCGGCGAAAGTGACGGCGCCGTCCGCCGGCGCGACCACCGCCGAGCCCACAACGGCGGAGATATCAACGCCGGAGTGAAAGGCGCCTTCTCCGTTAAACGGATCGATGCGCTCGCCGAACGAAGCTGTGATCTGGCCTTCGACCGGCCAAAGGTTTGGAGCCGAGTTGGCGCGGATCCAGTCGGCCGTAGTGGAGTTCTTGGTCAAGCCGAGTGAGATGCCTACGCTGGCTGCGCCGCTCAGGGCGGTGTGCTTCAACGCGTAAAGTTGGTCGAGCGAAGAATTGACCTGCGCCGCCTGAATCTGCTCGTTCGCGGCCGATACCATCGCGGGATCGGACTTGAGTCCGTAAAGCGCGGAAACCTCGCTGGCCAGCGATCCGAGAGAGGCTACCTGAATGTCACGTTCCTTGGCGACCTGTTCCAGGCGCGAATAGCTGTCTTTGAGCTGGTCCTGCTCGGTGCGCAGCTGGTTATAATGCGCGACTTTCGCCAGCATCCGGGTATACGAGCTGGCAATTCCCGTGAGGCAGAGCGCGCCGATTGCCGCCCCGGCCAGAAGAACGTAGAGGTACTGGACGGGAATGGTGATCTTGCGAAGCTGTCCCGCCTCGTCCCTGGCTACGAAAAATATGTAGAAGCGTTTACGCAATATCCATCTTCCGCAAAGCAAATTTTTGCTTCGGAATCCTGCCAGAGCTGGAACTGTCACGCTCGGGCTCGGAATCCTGATTCCACCAGCCGCATCAGGAGCAGGCTGGCTCTTCCCTAGACCACGGAACCAGGCAAGCCAAAATCCAATATCGCTGCAACTGATTCAGGTTGCAGTACTTGGTTCGGCACAATATATGTGAACGGCGAACTAAAAGGTAGCAAACCTGATTCCCCATGTCAACCGCACTGCGCCCTTTGGACGGTTACCAAGGCAGGTAATCGCTGTGACCAACCGGCCAGATTACTGCCGTCAGGGGGGCAGGTGCCCGTTACCGAGGGCACCAGGGACACGTGACCAGGGAGCCGGGGTATAGTGATCGACGTGCCACTGAGCGAAAAGAAACTGATCCAGCAGATCCGCCGCTCTGCGCGTCGAGGTATAGATAAAGGCAAGTCGGTCACGACTGGCATCGGTGACGACTGCGCCGTGCTGCGCGTTCCTCCCGGACACGAGTTGCTGGTGACCACCGACTTCACCATCGAGAACGTGCATTTCCGCCGAGATTGGCACCGTCCCGAACTGGTCGGGCGGCGCTGCCTGACGCGTGGGCTTAGCGATATCGCGGCTATGGGTGGCGAGCCGCTGGCGGCATTTTTGTCGCTGGCCGTCTCGAGCGACGTGCCGCAGAAGTGGGTGGATCGCTTCTTGAAGGGACTGCTGGATCTGGCCGTCGAATTCAAAGTTCCCCTGGCGGGCGGGGACACGGCGCAGTCACCAGCTGGGATTCAGGCGGACATCGTGGTGGTGGGCTCGGTGCCGAAGGGAAGGGCGGTGCTGCGGTCAGGGGCAAAGGCGGGCGAGCAGATTTATGTGACCGGGGAGTTGGGGGGCTCCGCGGCGGCGATGGCGCGGTTGATGGAATTGAAGCCCGGCGGAGCCGAGTCTTTCCGGCGCTTTTCCAGGTTCTCTTCCAGGCACTCTCATCCACAACCGCGGGTTGCAGTGGGACGGTGGCTGCGGCACCGTGGAGTGGTATCGGCCATGATTGACTTGAGCGACGGGCTTTCCACTGACCTCGACCACATCTGCCAGGAAAGCCACGTGGGCGCGGAAATCGAGGCGGAGGCGATTCCGCGGGCGCAGGTGGGAAAACGGCCAGCCGCGCTGGAGTTGGCGCTGCATGGCGGCGACGATTATGAACTACTGTTTACCTCCGCGGCGGCGGTCCCCTCCAGGATCGCGGGAGTTCGAGTAACGCGGATCGGGCGGACCACGAAATCCGCTGGGATGCGGCTGATCGGAGTGGACGGGAAAGCGCGGGCGCTCGAGGCATTGGGATGGGAGCATTTCAGGAGGAATCAAGAATCTTAATCGGGGAGGGCACAAAGGTTCACACGGGAATGCCTTCTTTGATTCTCCCCTGTGAACCTCTGTGCTCTCTGTGGTTCAAGCTTCTGCTCTGCGTCGACCGCGCCAGAAGGTGACTTTCGTTACCTGCCTTTAGTGACGGCGGGAGACTAGAGTAGGCTCATGCGAAGAACATCTTTACTCCTGGCGTTCAGCGTCGCGCTGTTCATTCCAGCTTTCGGGCAGGGGCAGCCAGCGGCGCGCAAAATCGATAACGATTTCGTGAAACAGCAGTTTGGCGACCAGTTCACGCTGGTGCCCGAGATTGGATCCGGCGTTGGTGATCTGGACGGCGACGGCGTGGAAGACGTGATCATTGCGGCACGCTGCAAGAATCCGCTGATCGATCAGAGCGAGCATAATTACAGGGTGGTCGATCCCTACTACGATTACTTTGGCTATGGCGACCCCAAGCTGACGACAACGTTCAGCGCGGGCGATCCGGCGAACCGCGGTCTGGTGGTGCTGATCATTTATGGCGTAGGGAAAGAGAGCTGGCGTTCGGCAACTCCGAAAGCGAAGTTCGTGATTGTGAATTTGCCATATAAGTCGCTCTCCATTAGAAAATTCAATCTGAAAAAGCGGACGGTCGAGGCAATCTACATCGAAGAAGCGGGCGAAATGGGAGATAGCTCGGCCGTATTCTTCGACGGCAAGAAGTTCAAGTACGTGCCCATGGGCGGAGACATGCAGTAGGCGCGACCGTGTCCCATGATGGAGCGACGGGCGTCCTCGCCCGTCCCTAAATGGCAAGCTTGGGACTGATATAGTAACCTTCCTTTCTTAATTGCCGCACCACCTGAAATATCGCGTTCTGCCGGGGCCACTGGCAGTGTGTCGGCTTGCGTCCGACGCCCACATTCCTGCCTGGGCGCTAGAGGGTGGATTTTTCTCCGTGGTACGCACCCACGATGAGCTCTCCATAGTCTGCACGGAAGACCTCTGCACCGAAGATCGGATGGGCCACGGTGCAACCGTTGAGCGCGGATGGGTGGCGCTAAAGCTCGAAGGGCCGTTCCCGTTTTCGATGACGGGCGTGCTGGCATCGTTTGTGCAACCGCTGGCGGAAGCGGAGATTCCGATCTTCGCGATTTCGACGTTTGATACGGACTATGTCTTGATCAAGCGCGAAAACCTGAAAGGGGCGGTGATGGCGCTGGGCGCGGCGGGACACGAAAAGCTTGGCGAAGATGATTGCGGGTAAGTCCCAGTCCCCATTTAACCGCGCTTTTCCACCGAATACTGGCCGAAATTGGACGATGACCTCCCCGCAATGATTAAATCAATTAAATCAGAAGATCGATCTCCTATGGCTTCTCTAGTAAAACTGCGCCGTACCCTCAAGGCGGTGGAACGGAACGCTCATGGACTGTGGCAAATCCTGAAGGCGGTCGTGTCGACCGACCATCCCTTGCTGGCGCATCTGATCCCGATCCGGCGCTGCAATCTGGCCTGCACTTACTGTAACGAGTTCGATGATTTTTCCAAGCCCGTGCCGGCCGAGCAGATGTTGCGACGGGTGGATCTGCTGGGCGATCTCGGCACTTCCGTGGTAACCATAAGCGGCGGTGAACCGATGCTGCATCCGCAACTCGATGACATTATTCACCGCATGCGGCAACGCAGGATCGTGTCGGGGTTGATCACCAACGGTTATCTGCTGACTGCCGACCGCATCCAGCGGCTGAACCGGTCAGGCCTGGAATGGCTGCAGATTTCGATTGATAACGTGAATCCCGACGAAGTTTCCAAGAAAAGCCTGAAAGTGCTTGACCGGAAGTTGCAACTGCTGGCCGAGCACGCGGAATTTCACGTGAATATCAATTCCGTGGTGGGCAGCGGAGTGAGCCATCCGCAAGACGCGCTCACCATCGGCAAGCGCGCGCTGGAGCTGGGGTTCAGCTCGACCATTGGCATCATTCACGATGGCTCAGGGCAGTTGCAGCCTTTGAACGACGAAGAACGGCGCGTGTATCACGAGATGAAGAACCTCGAGAAACGCAGCTTTACGCGCGTGAATGCGTTTCAGGACAACATCGCTCTGGGGCGCCCGAATCAGTGGCGCTGTCGAGCCGGAGCCCGCTATCTTTATATTTGCGAGGATGGGCTGGTGCATTACTGCTCGCAGCAGCGCGGGTACCCTGCCATTCCACTGGAGAAGTACACGCTAGCCGATATACGCCGCGAGTTCCGTACGGAAAAACCGTGCGCTCCGCATTGCACGGTATCGTGTGTGCACCAGGTATCGGTCCTGGACGCATGGCGTGCACCGCAACGGCCAGCGCCCGCGTCCGAGCCTGCGAGCGGACTGGTGCATATCGAGTAGCTGTCGGATCTCAGCCATCAGTAAAGAACCTTTCACCGCCGAGAACGCAGAGTGCGCTGAGAAAAAGCTTTGGCGAAAAGCAAAAAGCAAAAGACCGATCTGCTCTGCGACCTCGGCGTCCTCTGCGGTAAAAAGCCCTTGACCTTACTGAGAACTGATGGCTGATGGCTGACAGCTGCCTTTAGAACGTCGTGGCCACGGTGAAGCGGAAGGTCTTTCGTGGTTCCAGAAGAGTGTAGTTGGAGCCCAGGGCCGAGCGCGTCAGGCTATAGGTGTAGTTGCCAGCGGCTTCGTCTTGACAGCTAGACGCCCCCGGGACAGGACACGGGAACATGCCGCGGCTGATCTGTATGGGAGGCGATGCGCTGGTGTTCAGGCGCAGGGCGTTGTAGGCATAGTAAATGCGGAAGGGCGCATTGACGACCGGAAGCATCATCTGCAATTCGATCCCGGTGGACATGCGCACCACCCAGTTGGTGCCAGGAACCGGCTGCAGGTCCTGCGGAATGCCGCTGATTCTTTGCCCACCGGAACAGGCATAACCCGTAGCCGGGCCCAGGTTCGGACAGCCGAACAGAGTGTTTACCAGGGTCTCGTACTGGGTCTGGTTGGTCTGCAACTGCGAGGTACGGAGGATCGGATCTGTACCCATATCGACAAAGGGCGCGATGGCGACTGGCCCGGCGATGGTGATGCGGTATTCGATGTTGCCATGCAAACTGAGGTCGCCTCCGGGAGTCACGAGTTGATAGTACGGAACTGGGATATTCCAGCAGTTGCTGACGCAGGATCCGTTGGCGCCTCCTAGTACCGGAAACGCGGGATTGGCGGGAACAAAGGTTCCATCCGCGTTCCTGAGGGGCACGACCTGGGCGCTGGGCAAGTAGGCGATGGGAGAGACGGTGCGGATATCAAAGCCGCGCAGATCATTTTCGCCGCCCAGATATGCTCGTTCAAATGGGGGAGCAACAATCCCGCCATATCCGGTGATAAACGAAGCCTGCAGGTTGTAACCAAACGCATTGCGGCGCTTTTGCATTGGAAAAAACTGCTTGTACTGGACGATGGGTCGGATGCTATGGACCGTCCCACCGAGGCCAGCGAACTCGCCGCCAAGGAACAAACTCTTGCCATGGTGGGGCGCGTAGGGCGAATCGAGCGTGTTTATACTGAAGCTGGGGGTGATCTTGCTGGTGATGATGCCGTCCAGAGCGTTGGGGCCGGTAATGCCTCGGAAGTTGAGATTCTCGAACAAGAGCTTGGAAGCGGTGCTGACCGCGACCAGCGAAGACCGGTCGAAGGAGTAGCTGATGCCAACCCGTTTGAAGGAGCGCTTCCCTCGCAGCGGATAGCTTAAGCTCGCGCTGAATCCAGTACTCGACTGCGAGTAGTTCTGCAGGTTTTGCAGATAGGCTGAAGGCAGGTTCAGATTCTGCCCGGTGGCAATGGCATACTGCTTAGCCTGGTCATAGCTGGTCTTCCGGGCGTAGACGTTGAAGCCGGCCTGCATAGGCCGGTCAAACAGGTAGGGCTCGGTGAATCCAAAGACAACATCGCGCTGGCGGCTGCCCAGGCTGGCCTGCACCGAGAGCGTCTCGCCCAATCCCAGAAAGTTGTTGGTGGCGTAGTTGAGGCCAACGAAGGCCCCGGCCAGACCGCTCACGCCGCCTTGTAGTCCGATGCTGTTCTTTCCTTTTTCTTTCACCTTCAGCGTGAGATCGACAGTTCCGGCCTTTTCGTCGAGGTGGCGCTCGGTGGTATTGGGATCGTCGGGTTTGAGCTGCTCGAAATAACCGAGCTGGTTCAGGCGCAGCAAGCTGAGCTCCCAGTAACGCGAGTTATAGATTTGGCCTTCTTCCAGCGCAACTTCGCGGCGGATAACCTTGTCACGGGTGGTGGTGTTGCCCTGGAACTCGATGCGGCGCACATAGAACTGTTTGCCCTCGTCCACGTCGACTTCCAGATTCACGATCTTCTTTTCGTCGTCGAACTTGGTGTCGGGGACGGAAGTGAAGTTAATGTAGCCCGCTTCGCCGTACGCTTTGCGCAGGTTCTCCAGACCCTTGGCAACTTTCTCGCGACTGAAAATTTCGCCGTCCTTCATGGTGAAAAGGCTGCGCAGGGCCGCGGTGTTCGAGATGGCCTTGTTGTTCTTGAAGGTGATCGTGCCCAGCCGATAGCGTTCGCCTTCTTCGATGGGCATGGTGATATCGACGGATTTTCCCGCTCCCCCCTGTATCCCGGGGATGTGGAAGCCGGTGTGTCCGGTGTCGTGGATCTCGGTCTTGGGGTCATCGACCAGTACCTTGAAGTAGCCGCGGTTCTGGAACTCGGCCCGGACCCGTTCGGTATCTTCTTCAAGCTTGGTCGCGTCGTAGGTCTTGGCGAAGATGTTTTCCAGGAAGATAGAATGGGGGATGCCGATGGGCTTGAGGTTCTTCATGGCGGCACGCAGCGTGCGGTCAGGAATGTGCTTGTTGCCCTTAAAACGAATATGCCCAACCTTAACCTTGGGCCCCTCCTTGACCACGAAGGTGACGGCGACGGCATTGGGCGGGATTTCACGCTTTTCCGTGCGGATGGTGGCAAACTGACGCCCGTGCTCGGAGAGCAATTCCTTCAGCACAACTTCGGCCTTCTTGATCTTCGTGGGATCGTACTGGCTCTCCACCGAGAGTCCAACTTTGCGCTCCTTGAACCGGTCGAGCACGTCGCTGGTCGAAACCGCATTCAAGCCGGTGTAGTTGATCTCGCGGATGGTCGGGCGCTCTTTGAGGTAGATATGAAGGATCCAACCCTTGGCGCTCTGTTCGCGCTCAAAGCGGATGTCCTCAAAGTAGCCCGTGTTCCAGAGGGCGTTGAAGTCGCGCTCGATGGCAGCCTGGTCATAGACGTCGCCGGCCTTGCTGAAGATACGGGCTTTGACGGTGTCGGCGGGGATGCGATGGTTGCCGTGCACCTGGATGCTGACGATGAGATCCTGCTGGCCGACAACCGGGATCGCCAACAGCATCAGTGCCAACACTCCGAGGAGGCGATTCCAGGCAGAGTTTCGCCTCCAAACTCTTGTGGGGGAAGAAGATGGAGACCAAGTGGTGTCTCTCTGCGGGTCCATGTAGCGGCCAGAACGCGGGGCCCACACAGGAATAGCATGATGCCGACGATGAATCGCAACTACCTCGAAAAACTAGAGTTAGGGAAACGGTAATTATACGGTAGAGAGTGAGAACCGTCCAAGGCGGAGACGGATTTCCTCCCTGGAGTTACATCGGAGTCACGCCCGAAAAGCTTCTACCTCAACACAGACGGAATAGAAGGTCGCCGCGTTGCCCATGTCGGTAAGTTTTTCTGAGGTTAGCACATTGATATTGCGTCCACCGGAGCTGAATCGCGCCCAATCGAGCCGCGCGGCGACCACTCCGGGAGGAACCGCCCCGTCAACCCGGGCGCGGAGCACAATCTCACCACGGGAGTTGAAGGCGCGAATGCGGTCGCCATTGTGGACGCCGCGGGCTGCGGCATCGGTCGGATGCATCTCGAGATCCCCGATCCAGGGCTCCATCTCGCGGACGGATGGGAGATTGGCGAATGACGAGTTGAGATGGTTGTCCGGCTTGCGGGCGAGAAGTTCGAGCGGGAAGCCGGCGGTTTTCGATCCATTTCGCGATTCGTCAGGCGGAGTGAAGGCGATGACCGGATCGAGCCCCTGGCGCTTCAGCGTTTCGCAGTAGAACTCAGCTTTCCCGCTGGGCGTCGGGAAGTTGCCTTGGGCGAAGGGGAGAAAGGGAACAGAGGCTCGGTCCGCGTGGGGACGGACGCATTCGTCCGTCCCGCCGAGCGAAGCTCGGCAAGAAGCATCGACGCTCTCGAAATTCAGCCGAATGCGATGCTCGCGTTCCAGCCGATCGCGCGTGATTCCTTGGAGCCGCGGATTGGGAGAATCCAGCGCGCAGTCGATCATGGAATCCACCGTTTCGCGGAAGCATTCCTCTTGAAAACCCATACGCTCCGCGAGCGCGCGGAACATCTCGACATTGGAACGGCATTCGCCGACCGGTTCCATCGCCTGATCCGAGACCTGGAGGTAGTAATGCCCGTATGCGGTCTGCAGGTCTTTGTGCTCGAAAAAAGTGGTCGCAGGCAGCACGATGTCGGCGTAGTCGGTAGTGTCGGTAAAGAACTGCTCGTGGACCACGGTGAAAAGATCGGCGCGCTTTAATCCCCGGATGACTTCGTTGTGGTTGGGGCAGACCGCCGCCGGATTCGAGTTATAAACGAACAGCGCCTGGATGGGCGGCACCATCGTCGTCGCGTTCAGCACGCTGCCGAGTTGCACCATGTTGATGATGCGCGCTGGCCGCCCCAGCGCCCTCTGCATCAACTCTGGCATTTCGAGCGCCTCCTTGTTCAAACCGAAGGAGCCGCTGAGCGAGAGCTGAAGTCCTCCACCGACCTCCTTCCATGACCCGATCAAACAAGGCAGCATGGTGACCGCACGCATCGACATGCCTCCGCGCTCGGAGCGCTGAATCCCGTAGTTGACTCGGATCACTGACGGGCGCTGGGAGGCATATTCGCGGGCGAGTTTGCAAATGTCGCCGGCGGAAATGCCCGTCCAGTGGGCGACTTTTTCTGGCGAATACTGTTCCGCGCGAGCCTTCAGGTCGTCGAAGCCAATCGTGTGGCGCGAGACGTAGTCGGCGTCGAAAAGATTCTCCTTGATGATGACGTGCATCAGGCCAAGAGCGAGCGCAGCGTCGGTCCCGGGATGAATCGGCAGGTACCAGTCCGCACATTTCGCCGTGCGCGTGCGGTACGGATCGATGACTACCAGCTTCGCGCCCTTGCGGCGAGCCTCTTCGATGAAGGGCCAGAGATGAACATTGTTGCCGTGAATGTTCGAGCCCCAGGCGATGATGTATCGCGAATGCGCAAACTGTTCCGGCTCAGTGCCAAGCTTGATGCCGATCACCGACTTCAAGCCTTCTTCGCCAGCGGTGGAGCAGATGCTGCGCTCCAATTGCGAAGCGCCGAGGCGGTGGAAGAAACGGCGGTCCATGGAAGCGCCATTGAGCGCACCGAGCGTGCCTCCGTAAGAGTACGGCAGGATGGATTCAGAGCCGTATTCAGCAACGATCCGGCGCAGGCGATGCGTAATTTCGGCGAGAGCTTCATCCCAGGAAATTCGCTCAAGAGCTTGCGGAGTGAAGCTCCGCTCGTTCGCGCAAACTACCGGCCCCTTTGGCCCCACCCTTCTCATGGGATAGAGCACGCGATCCGGCGAGTACACGCGGTCCAGATACTTGGCGACCTTGGCGCAGAGGAATCCGCGGGTAACGGGATGCTCGGGATCGCCCTGAATTTTAGTAGCGCGGCCGTCTTCGATGGTGATCAGCACGCCGCAGGCATCAGGGCAGTCGTGCGGGCAGGCGGCGTGGACGACGCGCTTCATAAAGTCAGTACCCAGTACCCAGTTGCCAGTATCCAAATCCAGGTCTTCTTAGGGGACTACGTTGGATTTGCTCTGAGGATTACATCTATCGGCCACGAAAATCAAATTTCCAGGCGCTTTTTCTGGGTACTGGGTACTGGCTACTGGGCACTGGTTGTTACTTGAACTCCAGCACTTCTTTTTCTTTGGCTTTGCTCATCTCTTCCATCTTCTTGATTTCGTCGTCGGTGAGCTTCTGGATTTCGTCGAGAGCGCGCTTCTCGTCGTCTTCGGCAATCTTCTTGTCTTTCATCGCTTTCTTGATGGCGTCGTTGCCGTCGCGACGGATGTTACGCACTGCCGTGCGGTGCTCTTCCAGAATCCGGTGCAGATGCTTGACCATATCCTTGCGTCGCTCCTCGGTGAGCGCAGGAATGGGCACGCGCACGAGCTTCCCGTCGTTCATTGGATTGAGGCCAAGGTCGCCGCTGCGGATGGCTTTTTCGATCGCAGCCAGCTGGGACGGATCGAAGGGCTGCACCGTGATCATTTGCGGCTCGGGCGCGTGAATCTGGGCAATCTGGTTGAGCGGCATCTGCGACCCATAGTAGTCGACCGAAACCGTGTCGAGCATGTGCACGTTCGCTCGGCCGGTGCGCGTGGCCGCCATTTCGCGGCGGAAGTCTTCCACCGCTTTCTCCATACGCGTCTTCAGCGTTGCATAAACTTCCTTCAGAGCAGGATGAGCCATCTCTCTCAGCTCCCAAACCTAGCGATATTAGAACGGTGCATTATAAACCGGAAAAGCAGGTCTCAGGTCTCGGGTGTCAGGTCTCAGGAAAACCTAGGTTCTGAGACCTGACACCTGACACCTGAGTTACGCGCTGACCAATGACCCGATCTTTTCGCCGAGCACAACGCGGCGGATATTGCCACGCTGGTTCAGGTTGAAAACAATGATGGGCAGGTCGTTGTCTTTGCACAGAGAGATGGCAGTGGAATCCATGACCTTGAGGCCCTGCCTGAGAACGTCCATGTAGGTAAGTTGCGAAAACTTCTTGGCGTCCTTCACTTTCATGGGATCGGCGTCATAGATTCCGTCCACTTTGGTGGCTTTGAGGATGGCATCGGCCTTGATTTCCATGGCGCGCAGCGAGGCGGCCGTGTCGGTCGAGAAATAAGGATTGCCGGTACCGCCGGCGAAAATAACGACCCGTCCTTTTTCCAGGTGCCGCAGGGCGCGGCGGCGGATGAAGGGCTCGGCCACCTGGTTCATCTCAATCGCCGTCTGCACGCGGGTATAGACGTTCTGTTTTTCCAGTGCGTCCTGCAGCGCCAGCGCGTTGATAACCGTGGCCAGCATGCCCATGTGATCGGCCGAGACGCGATCCATGTCCTTGGCCTGGTCGGCAACCCCGCGAAAAAAATTGCCCCCGCCCACGACGATCGCCATCTGAATGCCGAGCGTGTGTACGTCGGCAAGTTCGGCCGCTACTTCATGAATGCGTTTGGTGTCGACTCCGAAGCCTTGATCGGCCGCCAGAGCTTCACCGGAGATTTTTAGCAAGATGCGCTTGAAGATCGGTCCAGACATGGCGGGCAGGTCCCTCACTTCGCACAGAATGTTTTAACTGGTGCGACTAGCTTCGATAACTAGCCATGCGGAGAAGCATAAACGAAAGGGGCGCCGCAGCGCCCCTAAATTATTCGGCTGCTACTTGGCAGCCGGCGCCGACGCCTCGCCGCTTTCGTCGTCCGGCTTGGTGCTGGTGAAGGCGACCGTAGCAGTCGCGTCGCCCACCTTGAAGCGGGCGTAGCGACGCACGGCGATGTTCTCGCCGAGTTTGCCCACCTTGGCGGCGATCAGCTGCGAGATGCTGATGGTCTGGTCCTTGATGAAGGGCTGCTCCAGCAGGCAGACCTCTTCGTAGAACTTTTCCATCTTGCCGGCGACCATCTTCTCGGCGATGTTCGCGGGCTTACCACTGGCGATCGCCTGAGCGAGGTAAATGTCTTTCTCGCGCTCGAAGGCTTCCGGCGTCACGTCTTCCTTCCGGACGTACTTCGGATCGCTCGCCGCAATATGCATGGCGATGTCGTGCACCAGTTCTTTGAAGTCCTCGGTGCGCGCCACGAAATCGCTTTCGCAGTTGACCTCGACCAGCACGCCAATTTTGCCGCCAGCGTGAATGTAATAGCCCACCGAACCTTGGCTGGTCACGCGCGCCGCTTTCTTGGCTGCGACCGACACACCTTTTTTGCGCAGCAGCACGATTGCCTGATCCAGATCGCCTTTGGCTTCGGTCAGGGCGTGCTTGCAGTCCATCATCGGTGCTCCGGTCTTTTCGCGGAGATCTTTCACTTGGGCAGCGGAAATGTTTGCCATAGTAGTGCTCATTAACAAACCTCAGGTTTCAAAGTTTCAAAGTTTCAAGGAGGGTCAGCCGGTAGCCACACTGAGGTCAAATCAAGGTTGCAACCTTGAAACTTTGCAACCTTGAAACCTTGAAACCTGGATTCTTGCTAGAAGCGGCGCGTCTCGGCCTGCAGCTCGTCGACGTCTTCCGTGGCGGCTGAGGGACGCTTGCGCGTGCCCTTGCCCAGCACGTCTTCCATGCGGATCTCTTCACCTTCAGGCCCCGCAGCGGGAACGGCGGTTGCGTCTTCGGCTACAGCTTCGGCAAATATGGCCTCAGCCGCCGGAGCCTCGACCACCGGCTCGGGCACGGCCACCGCTTGGATATCCGCCATCGCCTTGTCGTCCCGGGCATGAACGCCCTCGGCAATCGACTCCGAAATCTTTGATGTGAAGAGGCGAATCGCCCGCAGTGCGTCGTCGTTGCCGGGAATCACATAGTCCACTTCGCTCGGGTCGCAATTCGTGTCGACCACGGCGACCACCGGGATGCCTAGCTTGCGCGATTCGCGCACCGCGATCTGTTCTTTATTCGAATCGATGACGAAGATCGCATCGGGCAGCCGCGTCATGTTCTTGATGCCGGCGAGGTTCGCCTGCAAATGCTTGCGCTCGCGCTCGAGCTTGATGACTTCTTTTTTCGGAAGCAGGTCGTAACGGCCATCGGTGGCCATCTCGTCGAGTTCCTTGAGCCGCTTCACGGATTTCTGGACGGTGACCCAGTTGGTGAGTAAGCCGCCCAGCCAGCGCTGGTTCACATAGAACATCGAGCAGCGCTGCGCCTCTTCGGCAATTGCGTCCTGTGCCTGGCGTTTGGTGCCCACGAAGAGAATGATTCTGCCCTCGGCGGCCAGGTCCTGCACGAATTTCGACGCTTCCTTGAACATCTTCAGCGTCTTCTGCAGATCGATAATATAGATACCATTGCGCTCGCCAAAGATGTACTCCTTCATCTTTGGGTTCCACCGCTTCGTCTGGTGCCCGAAGTGAACGCCCGCTTCGAGCAACTCCTTCATTGTGATATTCGCCAATCAACCTCCTCAGTTGGTCTGCATCCGGACACTGACAGGCCCCGGATTACCATTCCCGTCCACCCCATCTCGGGGAGGTGGGGGGATGAATTTAACTCCTAAAACCGGTCGTTTGTCGTTGGTCGCTCGTCGTTCGCAAACGACCATCGACTAACGACCATCGACTATCTCTTACTGAACTGGAACCGTTTCCTCGCGCCCTTCTGTCCATACTTCTTGCGCTCTTTGGCGCGGGGATCACGAGTCACCATGCCTTCGCCCTTGAGCTTCCCGCGCAACTCAGCGTTAAACAGCATGAGAGCGCGCGTGATGCCGAGGCGGACTGCATCGGCTTGGCCAGCGACTCCGCCGCCGCACACATTTGCCAGGACGTTGAAGGTGGCCGAAGTGTCGGTCGAGACCAACGCCCGCTTAGCCGCGATGCGCTGCGAGGGCGTCACGAAATATTCATCGAACGGCTTGCCATTGACCTTGAGCTCGCCGTTGCCCGGACGAAGAAAAACCCGCGCGATCGCCGTCTTGCGGCGGCCAGTTCCGTAGTATTGAACAATTTCTGCCATTTAAGCTTTTAGCACTTAGCTTTTAGCCATTAGCTAAAAACCGCGCGCTTCAACCTTTCCAAAAAATCTTCAAAAAACTTCTCTGTTACCGCGGCCATCTTGCTGGAAGCCAAGAGCTAATAGCCAAAAGCCTATGCAAACACCTTTGCTTCCGGCTTCTGCGCTTCGTGCGGATGCTTGTCGCCGCGGTAAACCTTCAGCTTGGTAAACATCTGCTTGCCCAGTTTGTTCTTGGGAAGCATGCGCGACACGGCATCTTCAATCACCAGCTCCGGCTTGCGGACCATGCGCTTCTTCATCTCTTCCGAGCGCAGTCCGCCGGGATACCCGGTGTAGCGGTGATAGACCTTTTGATCCGCCTTCATACCGGTGATCTTGACCTTCTCGGCATTGATGATGACCACGTGGTCGCCGGTGTCGATAAACGGAGTGTACTTCGGATTTTCTTTGCCGATCAGAATGCGAGCGACGCGCGAGGCAAGGCGGCCGAGCGGAAGTCCGCTCGCATCCACCACAAACCACTTGCGCACAATATCTCCCTCTTTGGGGAAATAGGTTGACATCGGAAATCTCCCTAAACTTGAAAAGAACGCTATAAGAACGAAGACCGCTGAGCGCCCTAAGCAATATCTATCCACGCAGAACGCGCGCTAGGTGTTCCAGGCGGGCAGCCGCAGGACTTCCAACTTCACTTCCAAAGACATCTAGAATAGCCCAGCACCGACAGGCTTGTCAACGAAGACGTTCAGTTGCAAGGGGTTATCGATAGCACTGTGGAGCACGCTGCGAAGTTCTTAACCACAGAGGGCACAGGGGAACACAGGGAAACGCAAGTGAAGCGGATTTTGACTGCGGACCTCCATGCTCCCGGTGGTGAGGAATTTGATTTATTTTCCCTCAACCGATTTCAAGCACCGGCCGTAGAGCTCCAGCAAATGGGCGGCGTAATCCTCGGGCTTGTCGGCCGAACCGCTGCCCTGGAAGCCGACTCCGGTCCCAGTTGTCTTGCCGTACCCGGTGGTCATGGCGATAAATTTCATGAGGTCAAGGGCGATGTCTTCGTCGCGACGGGAGCCAAGAGGAAGAGCGGGCAATTCCATGATGAAAACTCCTCGTAAAGGATGAAATACGCCGGTTTTTCCGGCCCTGCCGCGATTTTAGCAGAACGGGCGAGCACAGGTCGGTGAGCGGCGTTGCGCCGTCGAGTCCGCGGAGTCAGGTGGTCTAGTGCAACCGCTCGTACTCCGCTTTCGCTTCCTTCAGGATAGGGACATCGGGGTCCGCATCCTTCCACAGCGCGAAGAAATCCTGATACGCGGCCCGGGCTTTTGCCGTGTCGCCAGTCATTACATACGCCCGGCCCAGGCCCAGCTTGGCCAACGAATGGTTGGGGCTGATCGGCTCGATCCCGCGATGATCTACCATCTTCTGAAATTCCGCCGCCGCATCCGCGCCGCGCTTTGCCTGCAGGTAGGCCAGGCCGCGAATGTACGTCGGGAAGAGCTCCTGGTTGAAGCCCAATTCATATGGCGTTGTTGCCTGCAGCGCCTCGATCGCCTTCTCGGGAGCCTTGCGCTCCATCTCGATTAACGCCCGCACGACCGGGATGTTCACCTGGTGCAGCAGCGTGTCGTCTGGAAAGCGGTGGGCCAAGCTGTCCACGATGGCCTGCGCGCGGCTGACGTCTCCGGTCATGGCCAGCGCCACCGCCACCGACTCCATATTGCGGCGGCCCTGCGCCAAAGCGGAACTGGACGCAGCCAGTTCTTTGGCTTTCGAAGCGTTCCCCACTGCGGCCTGCCTTACCGCGAAACCGGCTTGCGTGTCGGCTGTCGTCTCCTTGAAACCCAGACGATCGCTCACCTGCACTGACCGCTGCACCAA
>Ga0074044_10002106_pt1 | contig 17507 bp, 17 predicted proteins | sample BogForMeECP23OM1_FD_94443 | JGI IMG/M metagenome (GOLD analysis project Ga0074044, IMG submission 94443) | Bog forest soil microbial communities from Calvert Island, British Columbia, Canada - Bog Forest MetaG ECP23OM1 | ecosystem: Environmental > Terrestrial > Soil > Wetlands ...
ATGCGAATCTGGCCTGGAAGCTGCTGCTGGTGGTCATGGTTGCCAAAGCGGTGGCGCTGGTCATCTCGCTGGGATCGGGAACGTCGGGCGGACTGCTGGCGCCCATGTTCATGTCAAGCGCGGCCATGGGTGGTGTATTCGCCATGGGTGTGGATCGAATTTTCCCTGCCGCGAATCTGTCAGCAGGGGCATTTGCGCTGGTCGCGATGGGCGCGGTTTTCGGCGCGGCATCCCGAGCTACGTTTTCGTTCATTATTTTTGCTTTCGAGATCACTCGCGATTACAACTCGGTGTTGCCGCTGATGCTAGTCAGCGTGATTGCGGACGGCATTGCGATGTGGCTCATGCCGAGGGCTTCGATCATGACCGAGAAGCTGGCGCGACGCGGGCTGCATATCCACCAAGACTATGAAGCGGACGTGCTGCAGCAGGTCAGAGTTTCGGAGACCATGGATCAAGACGCACCCAAGCTTCCCGCAGCCATGAAGGTTAGCGAGTTGTCGGACCTCATCGCACGGCGGGACCCGGAGATCTGCCGGCATCAGGGAATGCTGATTCTGGACTCCGAGGGAAAGCTTGCCGGCGTGATCACACGCGGAGACGTGATGTGTGCCCTCGACGCGGACCCGAGCGGGGCTTCGAGCGTGCTCGATGCGGGCACGCGGGATATTGTGGTTACTTATCCCGACGAGATGTTGCACGAAGCTTCCACGAAGATGTTGCGCAACAATATTGGCCGCCTGCCGGTGGTGGATCGCAAGGATTCCCGAAAAGTGGTTGGTTATCTGGGCAGGCCCGGGATCATGGCTGCTCGTTTGCGCCGTCTGGACGAAGAGCACGTGAGGGAACCCGGCTGGATCAAGCGGTTCTAGTTGTTGACGTTATCCTGAGTGGCCGCCAGGCCACAAAGGATCTGGCCTGTTGTGGCAGTTGTAGACGTAGAAGCGTTTCGGCTTCCGCATAGAATCTAACCACTGCACACGAGATCCTTCACGCGGCTTACGCCGGGTTCAGGATGAGTCTTTTCTTTAGAGACTTCATTTATTGGAAGGCGGGATGTTAGTGATCCGTGGACACGAGTATGCTTTTCAGCTGTGATTCCTGGTGCTGCGACACTGCCGCTTTCGCTGCGCCGGTCTTTACTGCGATGACCAGGGGTTTCAGCGCGCGCACGGAGACTCCCAGCGTACCGCCAGAGAAGCCATCGATGTAGGCTGCGTTGACGCCGATCACTTCGCCTTGCGAGTTGAATACGGGGCCGCCGCTGCCGCCGTGGGCGGTGGGTGCGTCGTAGATGAGTTTATCGCCAACCACATCTCCCAGATGTCCGCAGGTTGAGGATGGCCGGATCAAGGAGAGCGCGGCCAGTTCGTTGGCGGCGTTCTGATCGTCGCGGCGGTAAGCCAATCGGTCGTAGACGGCGGGCGGTGATTTCGCCACCATGCCCAGCACGCCCATGGGATATCCAACTACGGCAACGAGCTCTCCGGGATTCGGAATGTCGGCGGCCAGGGGCAAAGGCCGAAGCTGATGCACGGCCGCTGTGTCCTCAATGCGGAGAACCGCCAGGTCTCCCTGCGCTGACACCACGGATGGTGTGATGTTCACCGGCGTGGGCAGCCCGGGAAAGAAGGCCAACAACTTTTCCAGCCGAGGCGTTGCACCTTTGCGGATCAGCAGGGTGGACTGGGGATCTTCGTACCAAGGCTCGGCGACATGACGATTGGTCGCGAGCAGTCCATCGGAGACGACGAAGCCAGTACCCGAAATGCGGGCGCGGAACTCGGGCTGGTGGCCGCGGAATCCAACCTGGTACACACCGAAGATGTAGCAAATGGAATTGCGGTAGCGATGCAGCACCAGCGCGGGCATGGCCTGCTCTTGTTGGAGTTGCCGCACTTCGTGTCCGAGTTGCAGCACCTGGCGTTGCAGCTCGTTTTTCTGGAGATCGGGCGGCTGAGCTGCGGGGTAATAACGCACCATCAGCGTCACGCCCACGAGCAAGCACACTCCCAGCACCCCTTCCAGCATTCGCTGCCAGATGGTGCAGACCGGCTCTTCGCGACTCTGTGGATCGCTTTCGGCCATGAGAACGTTGCAAGCTGCGCCGACGACAGTGGAGGAGCCGAATCTTCCGTCAGCTTGGCCTGTGAGGTTCTATTCTCCGCCTTGCCTGGCGCACTTCCTACGGTACGGAGGACGATGTACAAGTGAGCAGAATTGCGAATTGCTTCTGAATTATCTGATCTTGTGTAGGCTGTTCGGATTCACAGGAAAGACGCGTAAGGTACCGCGTATAAAAGACTTATTTGGCGGATGGGTGCGCGAATACTACTTCCGAGGACTTATCCACGTGACAATCAATCTGCATGCGCTCTGGCCGGGACAAGTCGCCATTTTCACGATTCTCAGGTTTTCGGTTCTGTGTGCTCCACGTCGGCGGGCTTGGCACACGATCGTAATATAGGTTCAGGCTGAAGCGGGTCAACGCGCCGCCTCACCGAACCCTAAAATTAATTGAGCCGCGAATATGTGAATTCAATTAGGAAGAGTTGTTGATCGGCGAGTTGTCTTATTTAGCGCACCGCGCTGTTGTTCCGAGCCGGTCTGCAGTGAAAGCGCGATCCGCCATGTTATAATCTTCCATCTTGCTTGCTGCTTTAGCTGACGGAGGATTGTATCGATAAACGTTTTATCCGCACGAACGATCGTATTCGAGCGCGTGAAATCAGAGTGATTGGGGACGAAGGTGAACAGATTGGCGTGATGCCCCCCTACGAAGCGCTCAAGTTGGCTCGCGAAAAGAACCTGGACCTGGTTGAGATTTCGCCCACCGCTGTTCCTCCCGTGTGCCGCATCATGGATTACGGGAAATTTCTCTACCAGCAGGAAAAAAAGGAACGCGAGGCCAAGAAGCACCAGAAGACGATCACGGTCAAGGAAGTCAAGTTCCGCATCAACGTGGACGACCATGACTACGAGACCAAGAAGAATCATGTGCTGCGCTTTTTGGACGAAGGCGACAAGGTCAAGGCTACGATTTTTTTCCGCGGACGCGAGATGACCCGCACCGGCCTGGGACGCCAGATTCTGGAGCGCCTGATCAAAGACGTTCAAGATAAAAGTATTGTAGAGTTCCGCCCCCGCCAGGAAGGAAATACGCTTCACGCGATTCTGGCGCCGAAGAAGGAGACGGGGCAAAAGCCGCACGCCGCGCCGCCAGCGCAAGATCGCGCAGCGAAGGCGTAGAGGAGTTTCAAGCATTCAGCACTTAGCATTCAGCACTCAACCTTCGGGCGTTTTTGCTGAGTGCTGAATGCCGAGTGCTGAATGCTGATTTTCGAGGACTTATGCCAAAGTTGAAAACACATAAAGGCGCGGCCAAGCGCTTCAAGAAAACTGCAACCGGAAAGGTTAAGCGCGGGCATTCGCATTTGCGCCACATGCTGACTTCGAAGTCTCATAAGCGCAAAAAGAAGTTGGGCCACGCAGTATTAGTCAGCGATGCGGACACCCCCAAGATCAAGCGAATGATTCCGTATTAGACTAAGTCTGTGTAGTAGCGGGCGACTCGCCCGCTTTGTGGGCTGCGAATCCATTGTGATTCTGCGGCTCCCGGCGTGTGAAGAGGTGATAAAGACTGCTTCAGTCTCCTACCTCCAGCCGCCGTAAATCGAAAAAAAAAAGGAGCAGATCAATGCCTCGTGTAAAACGTGGAACTAAACGGCGCGCTAAGCGCAAGAAAATACTAGAGCGTGCCAGCGGTTACTTCCTCACAAAATCCAAGCTGTACCGGTCGGCCAAAGAGGCCGTAGAGCGCGGCCTGAAGTTCGCATACTCAGGGCGCAAACAGCGCAAACGGCAATTCCGCTCGCTGTGGATCGTGCGCATCGGCGCCGCCGCCAAACTGAACGGGATGAGCTACAACCAGTTTATCCACGGCCTCAAGCAGGCGGGCGTGGAACTGGACCGAAAAATCCTAGCAGACTTGGCAGTCAAGGACGCCGCCGCGTTTAAGAGCCTCGCCGAGCAGGCGAAGGGCGCTCTCGGCGGGGCGGCGTAGACGCGCTTAACTCAGCATTCAGCAATTAGCACTTAACATTCAGCATTCAACATTTTGGTCAATTTCAGAATTGTTATTCCGAGCGGGCCTTAGCCCGCGAGGAATCTGCAGTTTGGCAGTCGCGTGAAGAACTGCAGATCCCTCTCTTACCCTCACCGCGCGAGCGCGGCTAGGGAAGCGCTCGGGATGACAAAATCTTCTTATGAGTCCGAAAAAACAATCCGCATACGCTGTTCCGAAGCTGACAAACTTCTCGGCTAAGACGCTCGGTGCTCGGTCCACCGAACTGCGGGCTGCATTGGAGGAAGAGATTCGCCGTCTTCTTCTTATCCAGACAGCCGGTGGTTTGGAGCACGATGCTGAGTGGAAACAACGATGGGAGGAGTGCAAAGCATTACGTGATAGGTGGGTGGCCCGTAAGAATGGGATTGTCACGCAACTCAAGGACCTGTGGCTCAACCCTGCTCCGTCTGATAAGAAGTCAGAGGTGGGACGTCGATTCAACGAGCTTAAGACGCATATCGAAGAGGAAGTCAATCGTGCTCAAGCCCTATTGCAGCGCATGGAGACCGATGACCAAAACGCGATCATTGAATCAGACCCCTCTGGACACTTTGGGAGCTACGATGAGGCTCTGAAAAGCACCCAGGGCTTGGACATTACCTTGCCCGGCATTCGCCATCCTCTCGGCGCGGAGCATCCGGTTATCAAGACCATGAATGAAATGGTTCGGGTGTTTCGTAATCTTGGCTACTCGGTGGAGGAAGGGCCGGAGATTGAGACGGACTATTACAACTTCGAGGCGCTGAATTTTCCTCCCAATCATCCGGCGCGGGATACGCAGGATACGTTGTTCATGGCAAACCAGGAATCGAAGCCGCTGCGGGATCGGTTGCTGCTGCGGACGCACACTTCTCCGGTGCAGATTCGCACCATGGAAAAGATGAAGCCGCCGGTGCGCGTGGTGTGTCCGGGGAAAGTGCATCGCAACGATGCGCCGGACGCTACGCATTCTCCGATCTTCCATCAGATCGAGGGCCTGGCGGTGGATACGAACATTACGTTTTGCGATTTGAAGGGGACGCTCGACCACGCGATGAAGGAGATGTTTGGTTCGAGTGTGAGGACTCGGTTTTATCCGTCGTTCTTCCCTTTCACCGAGCCCAGCGCAGATGTGCAGATCAGTTGCATTTTTTGCGGGGGGCGTGGATATCGCGATGGCGGTCCGTGCCGGAACTGCAAGGCTAGTGGCTGGATTGAGTTGCTAGGTTGTGGCATGGTGGATCCGAATGTTTATGGCTTCGTGGATTACGATGCGAAGAAAGTCGGCGGGTTTGCGTTTGGCATGGGCGTTGAGCGCATCGCGATTTTGAAATACGGCGTGGACGATATTCAGTTGTTCTTCAATGGTGATGTGAGATTCTTGGAGCAGTTTGCATAAAGCTATCAGCTGTCAGCCTTCAGCTATCAGTAGTACACATTAGCTGAGAGCTGAAAGCCGATAGCTGAAAGCTTAGTAATGAAGATTTCTCCTCAGTGGTTGCGCGATTTTGTTGACCTTAACGTCAACTACCATCAGCTTGCGGATGATCTGACGCTGGCTGGGATCGCGGTCGAGTCGGTCAGCGGCGAAGGTGATGCGACAATCTTTGAGATGGACATTACAACCAATCGTCCGGACGCTATGAATCACTACGGCGTAGCGCGGGAATGTTCGGCGATTTATGACCTGCCGTTGAAGGCGATTGAGCCCGAGTTGCAGGTGGCTGTTCCGGCCCAGGCGGGCGGGGACTCCCGGGCTCCATTCTCCATCGACATTCAAGATGGGCAGGGTTGTGCGCGGTTCACTGCCCGTATCATTCGAGACGCGACCATCAAGCGCTCGCCCGAGAAAATCGTGCGGCGGCTCGGGCTGTTGGATCAGCGGCCTATCAACAACGCTGTGGACGCGACCAATTACACCCTTTGGGAAATGGGCAAGCCTACGCACGTGTTCGATCTGGATTTGCTCGAAGGCGGGAAGATCGTGGTGCGGCGGGCGCGAGATGGCGAGGTGCTCAAGACGCTCGATGGAGTGGAGCGCAAGCTAACTTCCGAAGACCTGGTCGTGGCCGACGCGAAGAAGCCGGTGGGATTGGCGGGAACGATGGGCGGCTTTGACACCATGATTACGGAGAAGACTCGCAACATCCTGATTGAATCGGCGTGGTGGGATCCGGTTACAGTTCGCAAGATGTCGCGGCGGCACGGGCTGCATACGGATGCGTCCCATCGCTTCGAACGCGGTGCGGATTATGAGTCCACGGTTGTTTCTTGTAATCGCGTTGCCGAACTCATTTTGCAATCGGGTGGAGGCGAACTGGTTGGTGGGCCGGTTGATGTGATGGCACGGAAGCTTGATCAGGCTCCGGTGGCGTTGCACGTTTCCGAAGTGTATCGCATTCTCGGCGAGAAGCTGGAGACTACCGAGATGTTGCGCATTCTGCGGCGTCTGGGTTTCGAGTTGATCCCGGAGCACGAGGAAGAAATTGAGTTTACGGTACAGGTTCCGAGCTGGCGGCTGGATGTGGAGCGCGAGATCGATGTGATCGAAGAGATCGCGCGGCTACACGGTTACGACAAGTTTGCGAACACGCTGCCCGCGTATGTTGGCGCAGTCGTCGAGCTGCCCGATGCAGAGAAAGAGAAGAAGCTGAGGACTTCGCTGCTGGCGCTGGGTTACGACGAAGCGATTTCGCTGACCTTTATTTCGCATCAGGATGCGGAACAATTTTCGTCGGTACCGGTGATTGAGTTAGCGAACCCGCTGAGCGAGGAAGCTTCGGTGATGCGCACCTCGATGGTGCCGGGCATGCTGAACATGTTGGCCTACAACCTGAACCGGGGCAGCGACAATATTCGCTTGTTCGAGGCTGGAAATGTGTTCGAGGCGGCGGGCGAGAAGGCGTTGGAATTCAAGCGCATCTGCATGGGTGCGACCGGAAACGCGGTAAAGGAGAGTGTGCATTATCCGGCCAGGCCGACTTCGTTCTTTGATCTCAAGGGTGATGTCGAAACCTTGCTGGCTGCCTTCCAGCATGCTGGGCTGGAATATAAGGCGGATACTGCCGAGTATTATCACCCTGGACGTTCGGCCCTCGCAATAATGGACGGGGAGGTGGTGGCTCAGTTCGGGCAGATCCACCCGGAGATTGCGGCGGGGCGCAAGCTCAAGCAGGACATTTTTATTGCCGAGCTTTATCTGGATCGGCTGTACCAGCGTGGGCTGCGTTCGGTGCGGTATGAGCCGTTGCCGCGATACCCCGCGGTCGAGCGCGACTTCTCCGTTATCTTCGACGATTCGATCGAGTTCGCAACGATGCAAAAGGCCGTCGCGGCATTGCGTTTGGGCGAGCTGCGAAGTTTCGTTCCAGTGGAAATTTTCCGCGGGGGTTCCATTCCAGCAGGCAAGTATTCTTTACTGCTTCGAGCGACATTTCAGTCCGGGGAGCGGACTCTGCGCGAGGATGAAGCGGGGCAGTGGTCGGGTCAGATTATTGGAACGCTGGAGGGGTTGGGGGGGGTGCTCAGGACGTCGTAGGAGTTGCTATGGAGGGGACTCTGCCGTGACATGCAGGTGGTATGTTCCGGGCCCGGCTTGGGTCTGAGGGTTCCAGACCGCAATCTCGATTTCGTCGCCCACGCTCAGTTTCCATCCCCGGGTGCCGTAAGCTCCAGAGAATCCCGCTACAACGATCTCTGAGTCCGACCAGGAAGCGACGCTCAACGTGACTTCATCCCAGTTTTGCGGAATGATCCGGCCCGCAGCCCAGCCGGCGGTCTTGTCTCTGATCGCTATGTATGGAGTGTCCTGATTAGCGTATGCGACGTAGCTCCCGAGGCCACGACCGACGATTACAATCCTCTGTTCGGGAACTGGCCCGACAGGCGTCGCAGAAGTAATAAGCGGACTGCCTGTGCCATTCCTGGCGCGGCTCACGATTACAAGACCCACGACTACCGCGACGGTTAAGGCAAGCCCAACAACTATCAATCTGCGGGACCATCCAATCTGTGCGGCCGTTCGGTTTTGTGTCCGATTGTGAGACCTTGAGTTCGCAGGAGCATCGCCGACGGGCGGCTCATTTGCGCCCTGGGCAATCGCCTCAAACTTGCCAGTTTCGGACCATTGAACCGGAACGATAAGCTTATATCCTCGGTTTCGCAGCGTCGCGATATAGCGGGGTTTTTCGGCATTATCATCCAGCGCCTTCCGGATTTCTCTGATAGCAAAGTTGACTCTTCCGTCGAGATCACCGTATCTATCTTCTGGCCAAAGCTTATCTTCTATTTCTTTGCGCGGCACAAGCTCATTGGGGCGGCGGAGAAGCATTACCAGAAGGTCAAAGGGCTGTCCGGGAAGAGCAATCAACATTCCTGCCCGACGCAGCTCGCGGCGCTCGGTGTCTAACTCGAAGGCGCCGAACCGAGCGAGAGACGAAGCGGCAATGAGATCGGCTTCGTGCACGAAACCTCTCCGAGAGAAACTTGGGGAAACCTACCAAGGGGGGAACCAGCGCCAAGATTACGCCGGCTCATTCACTCCGTCAAGCCCTGAGTTATCGATGAGGTTGCGGCTCATTTTCGGCTCATCAACGATTTGTTGACTTTCAACCAAGAGGCGCTACCGTGGTGCCGCTCGCGGGCATCGAATTCAGCCCCGAGAAATCTCACTAGAACGGAGGCACAAAATGAAAACACTTCATCTGGGCTCATGGGCAGGTATGTTGTTGTTGCTGGTCGGCTCTTCACAGGCGCAACAGACGGAGGTGAACTTCAACGCGGTTGCCATCCTGCGCTGGTACCCGGCGAATCTGACGACGAGCTTCCCCGTGGGGTCGGCCCCTGATGGGATTGCTTTTGACGGTGCCAGCATGTGGGTGGTCAACAACCTCGACAATACGGTGACGAAGCTGCGTGCCAACGATGGGGCTTGCGTCGGCACTTGCACCTTTTCCGTCGGAAATTATCCCCGTGAGGCGGTTTTTGACGGGGCGAACGTCTGGGTGTCGAACGCCAAAGACAATGCGGTGACGAAGCTGCGGGCTAGCGACGGGGTCTGCGTCGACAACAGCTGCACCTTCAATGCAGGTCAAGCACCCGACCATATGGCCTTTGATGGAGCCAACATCTGGGTCGAAAATTCCAACAATACCGTTACCGAGCTGCAGGCGAGCAACGGCGCGCTGGTCAAGACCTGCTCCGTGGGCAACGTGCCTGTTGGCGTGGCGTTTGACGGGGCCCACATCTGGGTGGCGAACTCCGCCGACAACACCGTGTGGAAGCTGCGGGCGACTGACTGCAAGCTACTGAAAAATGTCAAAAACGTGCCGGCCGCCTTTGCTGTGGCTTTTGATGGGACGAATATTTGGGTTACCAACGGTCGCCCCTACAATACCGTGACCGAACTGCGAGCGAGTGATGGCAAGGTCGTGCGGACGGTGGCCGTGGGAGAAGGCCCGACCGGAATAACCTTTGATGGTCTCAATATGTGGGTGGCGAGTTACCAAGCCAGTAACGTGACCAAGATTCGAGCGAGCGATGGCAAGGTGATAGGGACATTCGCCGTGGCAGGGAACGCAACCCGCGTAGCCTTTGACGGGGCGAACATCTGGGTCACCGGCAACAACAGTGCATCGGTCTCGAAAATGTAAGCTGTTCCGTTTTTCCAGGTGGGCCGGGCCGCCTGGCGGCGGCCCGGAGTCTTGCCACCGAGCTTCGCTCGGCCGGACAGCCGAGGGCGGCTGTCCCCACGTCACTCCGCGGTCCCTCGCACGAAAGGCTCGCTGAACTGGGCTCAGCTGGACGGGCGGGGACGCCCGCCCTCCATGGTCGGCGTTTCTTTTCGCTGTGGCTCTGTGGTGAATCCTGCAGGCCGCTGTGCTAGCCTAACCCCTGTGGCGGATGTGGGCGTCCTGCATAAGCATTTTCTCAGCGACAAAGTCGAGCATTTTACCGAGTCCGTCATTCGCGAGATGACGAGGCAGGCCATGCTGCACGGGGCCGTGAACCTGGCGCAGGGCTTTCCGGATTTTCCGGCTCCGGCTGAGATCAAGCGGGCGGCGCAAGAGGCGATTGCGGCGGATGTGAATCAGTACGCGATCACCTGGGGAGCGAAGAACCTGCGGAATGCGATTGCGCGGCAGATGAAGGAATGGCAGGGGATCGCGGTTGATCCTGAGACGCAGATCACGGTGTGTTGTGGCTCGACCGAAGCGATGATTTCAACGCTGCTGGCGGTTTGTAACAAGGGCGACGAAGTGGTGATCTTCGAGCCGTTTTACGAAAATTACGGGCCGGATGCGGTGCTGTCCGGGGCGAAACCAGTGTTCGTGAAACTGCGTCCGCCAGCGACGGCCGATGGCGAATGGACGTTTGATGAGGGCGAGTTGCGCGCGGCGTTTCATCATCAGACCAAAGCCATCATTCTTAATACTCCTAACAATCCTACGGGCAAGGTATTTACCCAGCCTGAACTCGAGTTGATTCGCGATCTTTGCGTCGAATTTAGCGTTTTGGCCATCACGGACGAGATCTACGAACACATTCTTTACGACGGCACGCAACACATTTCGATGGCGCGGCTCGACGGCATGAGTGAGCGAACGGTTACGATCAATGGTTTGTCGAAGAGTTACAGCGTGACCGGATGGCGGGTGGGATGGGCAGTAGGCCCGCCTGCCATCACAAACGCAATTCGTAAAGTCCACGATTTTCTCACGGTGGGCGCTCCCGCTCCTTTGCAGGAAGCGGGTGCAGCGGCGCTTGGGCTGCCACGGTCTTATTATGAAAGTCTCGCAAACGGATATAAGGCGCGGCGTGACCGTTTGATCCCGGCTTTGAAGGAGGCGGGATTAAAGTGCTTTCGGCCACGCGGCGCATATTACGTGATGACCGACATCAGCGCGTTTGGATTCGCGGACGATGTGTCGTTCACGAAGCATCTGGTGAAGGAGATTGGTGTGGCGGCGGTTCCGGGATCGAGTTTCTACAACAATCCGCGCGATGGGACGAAGCAAGTGCGGTTTGCGTTCTGCAAAAAGGACGCGACCCTGGATGAGGCTGGGAAGCGATTGAGGAAGTTGCGGGAGCGGTAGTGCTGCCAAGACTAGCCGAGCTTTGCTCGGCCGGACGGGTCAGAGACCCGTCCCCACACAACCGTCCCCACACGAGCGTCCCCATACGAGCAATAGTGATTCTTCTCTCCTCATCTCATCCACAGGGTTCTGCGGTATACTGCGCTGAAGATCAAATCTCCGTGGGGAAGAAGTGCAATCATGGTGGTGAGAATGGCTGAAGAAGTATCGGCGCAGGTTCCTTCTGACGATTTTCAGGCGCTCGAACAAAAGGTCTACCGCACAATTGAGATGTACAAGGCGGCGCGAGACGCTCGATCGGCGGCGGAACGCGATGTGCAGCGACTGCGTGAGCAACTGGAAGAGCGGGAGGAAGAGGTCGAAGGACTGCGTCGTGAAATGGTGCAGCTACGGCGGGAGCGCGAGGAGATTCGCGGCCGGGTGGAGAAGATGTTGCAGCAGATTGACACGCTGTCGGAAGAACAAGCGGCGAGCTGAATCGCGATCGGTTCAGATTCGATGCGGGAGTCAACAGGAGCGAAATAATTTATGGCGAACGCCCCCAGGCAGCCGGCGGCGACGAACGCTGACAGCAGCGTGCGAGTGGAAATCTTCGACCAGGCTTACAATCTTCGCGGGTCGGATGCGGACTACATCATGAAGTTGGCCGAGTACGTCGATGCCAAGATGCGGGCGGTCGCCAAGCAGACCCAGACCGTGGACACGGTGCGCCTGGCGGTGCTGGCCGCGCTCAACATAGCCGACGAATACCATTTGCTCAAACGGAGTCAGGACGGCGGAGCTGTGGAGTATCTGAAGCGGGCGCATCATTTAGCTGACGCGTTGGATGAAGTGCTCGAGGAGAAGCGGCGGGCGTGATTAACTTGCCCCGCCGGTTCTGATGGTTCCGTCCAATTCACGGTCCTGATCAAGTCCGCGAATCGCCGAATTGAATCCAGCCAGATGCTACGGCTGGATGGTGTGCAAGAACCTATGCTCGCACGCCGCGGAATCCGCCGCGCAAGGTAGCAGTGCAGTGTATTTCTATACGGGGTAGCAGATCAATTTGCGGGGCTGCTTGCGACAACCGGGCGTGGGGTGGCCAATCTCAATTGGTCCAGTGATCTCAGGACGCTGTGCCAGCGGATCTGATCCTTTTTCGTCTCGATGGGAGCGGAGAGATCAGAATAAAAGCTTAGGATGTCGGTGCGCAGATCGGGCGGCGTCGAATCGAATTTCTTGTCGGATAACCGGGAGAGCAACTTTGCATAGGTGTCGTCAGTGAGCGAGTATTCCGCTGCGTTGGTCAACTTGCCGCTATCAAGGTCACAATTCGGAAGCACGAGCGAGGCAGTGCGCACCTGTTCGAGAAAAGCACGGTATTGATCGACGCTTGTATTGATGCTCTTGAAATAAAGGTCTTCAGTTTGCGGAGTCGGGTTGTTGAATGCCATTGCCTTGAAGGGGCCGATTTTTGGCATGTATCGCAAGAGGGTGGACAGGACCCGGGTGCCGATTCCAGGTTTCACGTAGTCCTTTCCCCAATCTTTTTCATAATCGGAGCGGGAAAGACGGTATAGAAATTTTCGCTTTGCGAAGTCGGGCTGTTCGCGCATCATGTCTTTCTTGTGGGTCTGCAGCGCGACCTGGGTCATCTCCGGGATCAGCCGGCTGATGGAGTAGCGATAGGAGCCGATAGCAAGATCCTCGTGGGTCAATACTTCTTTCAGTTCCACTCCGTATACTGCCGGGAAGACTCGCTCCAGCAGGGGCTTGGACACTTGGAACCCGATGAAATCGTGATACTGCTGCGATGCGTAACGATTCTTCGCGACCTGCACCATGTCGAAGCCGAACTCGGTTTTCAAATGCGCGGTCTTATCCTGCGCATACTTGACTGACTTGCCAAACTTGGCTCGCAACTTTGGATACTCGATCGCTACCGATTGGTTGACGGCGGGATGGCCTGCAATATCGGAGGCATAGTGTGCCAGCGCGCCCAGCGCGAATGCATACTCGTTCGCATCCTGGCTCTCGAGCAGCAGTTCGCGAACGAAGTCTCCGCTGCGGACGTAATGCACCAGGTTGCTGAATTCCTTGCTGCCAAATGGGTAGTAACCAAGATCCTGGATGACGGCGCCTCCATAGGCATAGGCGTGTGCTTCTTTGATCTGGTCCTCCGACAGGCCCGGATATCGCTTGAGCAACAGCGGGCGAATTTCGTCGGCCCACAGCAGGTCCACGATTTCCTCGTGGGTCAGAACGGAGTATGCGGACGAGCCGCCGCTGCACATGAACACTATAAGAAGGGATGCCACAACGCGAATAGAAAGCAGGCGCCACCCTTTAATTACGGCGCCTGCCGAGATTGACAACCGGCGCATGGCTTAAATGCGACCAAGAACCAGGAGAATGACCACAATGAAAAGGATCAGTCCCACGCCACCGGTCGGGGCATAACCCCAATCCCGGCTGTGCGACCAGCGTGGAAGAGCTCCAAAGAGGGCTAAGACCAAAATCACGATCAAGATAGTTCCAAGCATTGTCTTGCTCCTTTGTCCCTACATTCCGGCAGGAACGTTCAACATCCTGCAACGGGTGTGGACGTTAAAATACGATGACTACGACGCGAATGCCGGGATGGAACGGATTGTACAGATAGTACCCTCCATCAACGTAGTCGACGTAAACGTTGTCGGTGTAAGCCCAGCCTACTGGCCACGGCTGACCGAATCCGAACCAGTAGCCTCCATACTGGAAGCGAGGTTGCCCTTCGACAATCACGGGTTGATTAATAACGAATACGTGCTCCCGACCGAAATTGGCACGAAAACGATCGTCGGGAATGCGGCCGTGGCTGCCGTTAGCGCGCTGTGCTTGCTGCTCGTGTTGGACGGCAGGCTTTTCCTGCTGTGGCTTCTGCTCCTGCTGTGCGTGTTTCTCCTCTTGTTGCGCAGGCTTTTCTTGTTGCGCCTTTTTCTCCTCTGGCTGTCCGCGTTTCTCCTCTTGCTGAGCAGGCTTATCCTGCTGCACCTTTTTATCTTCTTGTTGGGCGTGTTCGTCTTGCTGTCCGCGTTCCTCTTGCTGCGCGTAAACGGGAGCTGCGGCTCCCAGGGTCAACGAGAGAACTGCTGTACCGATAATTCCTACTAGTTTCATGGGTGCTACCTCCATTACCAATCATCGAACGTTCTTGCCTTACTGCAAGCTTCCTGTGGTGACTTTGGCCGGGTTGCCGATGGCATCGCCGGATACGAGAAGTTCAACTCTCCGGTTCTGCTGACGGCCAGCAGAGCTATCGTTTGAGGCTACCGGCAGGGTATTGCCGAAACCTCTGGCGCTGACTGAATTCGTGGTTACGCCTTGTTGCACGAGATAGTCGCGCACCGAGCTGGCGCGATTTTCCGACAGCTTCTGATTCATGTCATCGCCGCCGACGTTATCGGTGTAACCGCCGACTTCAATGTTGAGTCCAGGGTAGGCGAGCAGAATGCCAGCAACTTTCGCCAGTTTCTCGCGTGCTCCCGGTTTCAACGAATACTTGCCCGTGTCAAACAATACGTCGGACATGCTGACGATGAGTCCGCGTGCGCTGTCGCGAGTTTGCAAAATAGCATTCAACTGCTCGGACAAACGTGCGCGCATGGCGGCTTTGTCGGTTTCGGCTTGCTGCGCGGCTAAACGGGATTGGTCGGCATCGGCCTGAGCAGCGGTGACCGCGGCTGCGGATGCTGCCTGACTTGCGGCCATGTCGGATTGCGCCTTTGCCGCATCGGACTGGGCCTGTTCCTTCTGTCGAGTCGCGTCGTCGGCTTGGGCCTGCGATTGGTTCTGTGCGTCGCTGGAAGCTTGGCGTTCGTTGGCCAGGCGTTGGTCGTCCATCTTCTTGACGGCGATGGCGCGCGCGTCTTCGGCCGTTTGAACGGTCTCGCGGGCGACTGCGATCAGCGGCTTGTCAGGAACGTTCTTTCTGGTGGCATATTCGTCCGTGTTGTTCATCAACTGGACGGCTTTCTGATAGCTGTCGGGGGCGTACTGCTCGGCGCCTTCGGATTGCGCGATCCGCACCGCATTGCGCGCTTCAAAGAATTCCAAGGGGAGCTTCGCATTCAAGACCACGGGATCGAACTTGTAGCCGGTGGGAATGTAGCCGCCCCGCTCCATGAGTTCGTATTTCGCATCGACAGTTTCGATGGTTCCCTTGGTGTCCTTGCGAATAACATTTTCGAGCACCACGACGTTGCTGGGTTGGCGCACGGCGTAATACGGTTCCGCGGTGACGATCAGGGCGAAAGCCTGGAGGTCGGTGGTAACGTGCAGCTTGCTGCGGCTGTTGCCGCCCACTAACACTTCGCCCAGGTTTACGGCGCGGCCTTCGGGCGAGATCGCCCATAGGATGTAAGTCAAATACTCGTTGCCGAAAGTTGTGGGTTTGTCCAGGTTGCCGAATTCCGCTTTGATCTCAATCGTTCCCCGCTTGCTGTTCACTTCGGCTTCACCATTGGCTGTGGGCATGAGATTCGTGCCCGCGAAATCCACCTTCGTGGCGCCGCTGTGATGCCTATAGTTAACCGCTGGCGTGGTGCGGCTGACTACGACTACACGGAACGTGGGCGTCCGCGCCATGGGTTCGAGGGCGGTTGTGGTTTGCGCGTTGGTTTGAGCCACTGCGCTCAAACTCAGCGCGATTCCGGCTGCGAACAACAGTTTCATTTTCATTTGTGTCTCCTTGGCAGATACCTGCCTGGTTATGTTGTTTTCGATCTTGTCTTAGCGCCAAAGTGTCCCTGAGCTGTCTCTTTCCAGCTGTCAACCTTTTCCGATGTGGATCGCGGAAAGGGAGTGAAACAATCCAAATACATTCAGCAGCCACAGCACGACGGCAATGACCACCACGCCATTCAAAATTGACTTGATGGATGCCTGCATCGGAATGAAGCGATTGACCAGCCACAGCAGAACACCCACCACGATGAGAACTTCCAGGAGTTGAATTAACGGCATAACTTTGACCTTTCTTATTTTCGCGGGCTAACGCCTCTCATTTGCTTCGAAGTGTTGCCCGAATCTCAGCGTTCGAGAGCTTTTAGGGTCGAATCGTGTCCGCCGGAGGTTCCATGGCATACACACGGATGAAGAATGCCAATCGGCTGGATGTGGTCGCTTTGATGTGAATTGGTTGAGACTTCAGCCGCCGCGACCTAAGAATGAGAGCTGCGAAATGGCGGTCGTCGCTCTCTCGACACATTCAGCAGAATAAAGAATGACAGGTGTAGGACTCTCGCGTCTGAGCAAGATTGCTCACAATCCGCAGAATTACCCGAAGCGCGGAAGACCTTGGACTGGCTCAGAATATTCAGTGTCCTGCGGCCGGCGGAGCTAGAAAGGAATAGGGGTCGGTCAACGGGGATGACGAGCCAGCCCGAAAACCAGTGGCTCGTAGCGTGTGCTACGAGCCCTCTATAGTTGAAATCAGTGGTGCGCTACTGCTGTCGGCGTTCTTCCGGACGAGCCTCTTTCTCCTCTGGATGGGCTTCAGTTTGCGGTCGGGCAGCAGCCTGCGGACGAGCTTCAGTTTCAGCATGTGGCGCGTTCTCGGGACGGGGTGCTGCTTCACGAGTGGCGGCTTGCGGGTGCGGTGCATTCTCCGGACGCGAAGCGGTCTCTGGCCGAGGCGATGCTTCTTGATGCGGAGCGTTTTCTGGCCGAGGCGCACTTTCATTCCGAGAAGCGTTCTCGGCTGGCCGGGGTGTGTTCTCTGGCCGCGGCGCTGCTTCCCGAGTGGCCTGCGGATGCGGTACATTTTCAGGCTTGGGCGCTGCCGCCCCGGCGGTCTCTGGCCGCGGCGTACTGGCCTTCTCCGAAGCGCTCGGTGGACGAGGCACATCATTGCGCGCTGCTGGAGCGCTTTGCTCCGCCGTGCCAGGTCGAGCAGCGTTGTTCTCTGGACGCGACGCCGGCGTGCTCGCCGACGGCTTAGCGGCTGAACGATTGGCCGCAGCATTATAAGGTGCTCCTGCCTGTTTGGCCGGTACCCCGGCACTAAATGCTCCTGGCTTCGGGGTAGCAGCGATTGCCGGTTTGCCCTGGTTCACGGAAGCCCGTTGCTGCGGGTTAGCGCGGGCAGCCTGCGCATGTTGCGTTTGAGCGGCTACCGGCGGGGTGTGTTGCTCATGCGCCGCAGCCTGATCTTGAGCCGTTGGACGCGTGGTGATTCCGCCGTTGCCCCCGTTGTAGCTGACCCGGTTTACCGTCGTATTGTTGATCACCGTGGTGTTGTAAGTGTTGTGAATGTTGGTGACGTTCACGTTGTTGACCGAACGATTGTA
>Ga0074044_10002107_pt1 | contig 17504 bp, 18 predicted proteins | sample BogForMeECP23OM1_FD_94443 | JGI IMG/M metagenome (GOLD analysis project Ga0074044, IMG submission 94443) | Bog forest soil microbial communities from Calvert Island, British Columbia, Canada - Bog Forest MetaG ECP23OM1 | ecosystem: Environmental > Terrestrial > Soil > Wetlands ...
GCGAAGTTGTGAAAGTCGTCCTCGATATCCTGGGTCATCGCGACTTCGAAGCCCATCGACTCGAAGATTTGCAGCATTTTTTCGAGAATGTCGGTGATTGGATGGAGGTGGCCGCGCGCGATGTGCATCCCGGGCAGCGTCACGTCGAGGCGTTTCTCATTGAGCGATTTGGTCAGCGCCGCGGCCTTGAGTTTCTCGCTCAGGGTCTCGATGCGCGCTTCGACCTCGCGCTTGATCTGATTGATGAGCTGGCCGAGGGCGGGGCGCTCGGCGCTCGGGACCTCGCGCATCCCGCGCATGATTTCCGTGAGCTCACCGAAGCGACCGAGCACCCGCACGCGGACCGCGTCGATTTGCGCTTCGCCGGCGTCGTCGCCGAGTTCCGCCATCGCGCGGCGCCTGATGTCTTCGAGTTGTTCTCTCATCGTGGTCTTCCCCCTCAGCCTGCTCAGTCTCGCCATTCATCCGTCGTGCAATGTTGCACGCGCCAAAAACAAAAAACCACGTGGGCGAATGACCCACATGGTTTCCTGGTGCGCGGCGCTTGGAACGGCGCGGCTCTATGCTGCTTGCAAGCCGAGCGCGCTCTTCGCGGTGCGCACCAGCTCGGTAAACAACCCGTCGCGCTCCTGCGCGAGTTTCGCGAGCATCTTGCGATCGACCTCGACGCCCGCCTTCTTGAGCCCGTTCATCAGGCTGCTGTACGAGATGCCGCTTTCACGGGCGAGCGCGTTGATGCGCGCAATCCAGAGCGTGCGGTAGTCGCGCTTTTTCTGCTTGCGATCGCGATACGCGTAGGTGAGGCCCTTTTCCAGGGTCGAGCGGGCCTGCCGGTAGAGTTTGCGCCCACCGACAAAACCGGAGGCGAGCTTGAGTTGACGCTTATGACGGCGGCGCGTCTTGGGTCCGCCTTTGGCGCGAGGCATCGGGGTCGAATCCTTCCTTGGTAGATATGCGCTGCGTTAGTTTTTCACGAGGGCCGCACTCACGCGTACGGCATCATCAAGCGTACTTTTGCGGCGTCGGCCTTGCCCAAAATGCCGGTGGTGCGCAAGTGCGCCTTTTGTTTCGGGCTCTTGGCCGAGAACATGTGGCGGGCATACGCGTGTTTGAATTTGACCTTGCCGGTCTTGGTCAACTTGAAACGCTTGGCGGCGGTGCGGCTGGTCCTGATTTTCGGCATACAATTGTCGCTTTGCTTCTTTCCTGAAACTTCTCTTTCCGGGCTAGCGCGGCGTCAGCAGCACGGACATATTGCGTCCTTCCATCCGCGGCGTCCCTTCCGCCTGCGCGACGTCCGTAACCTGCGCAATAATTCTGTCGATCAACGCCCGCCCGAGTTCCGGATGAGTAATCGCGCGGCCGCGGAACGAAACCGTGAGCTTAACACGGTGACCTTCTCCAACAAAGCGTTTGATGTGATTAGTTTTGAAGTCCACATCATGCTTCCCGGTCGCCGACCCCATCTTCACTTCCTTGATCATGCTGATGGTGTGCTTCTTGGAGTCGTGCGATTTTTTCTTTTGCGCGTACCGGTACTTGTCGAAGTCGGTGACGCGGCACACCGGCGGCGTCGCCGTGGATGAAACCTCGACCAGGTCCAGGCCGCGGCTCTCCGCAACTTTGATCGCCTCGCGCAGCGGCAGGATTCCGACCTGGCTGCCGTCGGCGTCGATTACACGGACTTCTTGAGCGCGAATCAGGTTATTGACGCGAATCGCCGGCTCTCTCGATGGCGGGGTTCTGAAATCTCTACGGATAAAGCACCTCCTCCGGCTTGGTGGCCGGATGACTTCCTAAGCCGGCACCGGCTCCTTCTTCAATTGTTCGACCAGGGCGGCCAGCGGCATCGCATTGCTCTTCGCGCCGCGCAGCAGCCGCACCGACACCGAGCGGTCGGCGGCTTCGCGCTCGCCGACCACGATCATATAGGGCACCTTGGCCATCTCGGCTTCACGAACCTTGAAGCCCAGCTTTTCGTTGCGGATATCGGCGTGGGCGCGGAATCCCTCGCGCTTGAGCAGGGCGGCGACCTCATTGGCGTATGCCTCGACCTTTTCGCTGAGCGACAGCACGCGCACCTGCTCCGGCGCGAGCCACAGCGGCAGCACGCCGCCGGTATGTTCGATCAGCACGCCGATGAAACGCTCGAGCGAGCCGAGGATGGCGCGATGAATCACCACCGGGCGCTCTTCGGCGCCGGCGCGGTTGGTGTAGGTCAGGTCGAAGCGCTCGGGCGCGTTGTAATCGAGCTGTATCGTCGCCACCTGCCACTTACGCTTGAGCGCGTCCGACACGTAAATCTCGATCTTGGGGCCGTAGAATGCGCCTTCCTTCGGATTTATCTCGAACGCGATTTCGTTGCGCTTCATCGCGTTGCCGAGCATCGCCTCGGTCATCTGCCATTGTTCTGCGGCGCCGAGATGCTGCTCCGGCATCGTCGCGAGCTTGAACTCGACGCGCTCGAAACCCAGCGCACCGTACACGTCGCGAACCATTTGCAGATTCAGCGCGATTTCGTCTTCGATCTGATCTTCGCGGCAGAAGATGTGCGCGTCGTCCTGCGACATCGCGCGCACCCGCATCAGGCCGTGCAGCGTGCCCGAGCGTTCGGCGCGATGCAGCCGGCTGAACTCCGCGAAGCGCAGCGGCAGGTCCCGGTACGAGCGCTTCTCGGCGCGATAGACGAACATGTGGCCGGGGCAGTTCATGGGCTTAAGCCCGTAGCCGTGACGCCATCCGTCGGGGCCGGTGTCGATTGCATGCGTCTCGCTGTCGGGATCCGGCGAGAGAAACATATTCTCGCGGAAATTCTCCCAATGCCCCGACGTATTGAAAAGCTCGTTCTTGAACAGCAGCGGCGTTACGACCTCGTCGTAGCCGTAGCGCCGGTACAGCCGCCGCATGTAGTCGATAAGCGCGTTGAAGATGATGACGCCCTTGGGCAGGTAGAACGGCGATCCCGGCGAGATCGGATCGAAGATGTAGAGGCCCATCTCGCGGCCGAGCTTGCGATGGTCGCGTTGGCGGGCCAGCTCGACGAGCTTCAGATGCTCCTCGAGCGCCTCCTTGCCGGCGAACGCGGTGCCGTAGATTCGCGAGAGCATCGCGTTGTGCTCGTCGCCGCGCCAGTACGCGCCCGCGACGCCGGTGAGCTTGAAGGCCTTCAGATAGCGGGTCGAAGGAACGTGCGGTCCGCGGCAGAGATCCATCCAGTCGCCCTGGCTGTAGATCGAGACGTGATCGTCCGCGATGCCCTGGATTATCTCGACCTTATATTTCTCGCCCATTGCCGAGAATTTGCGGATAGCGTCCTCGCGCGCGACCTCGGTCCGCTGGATCTTGTGGTCGGCCTTCGCCAGCTCGCGCATCTTCGCCTCGATCTTCGGCAGGTCCTCGACCGTGAACGGCGCGGGAGGCGCGAAGTCGTAGAAAAAACCGTCCTCGATAACCGGGCCGATCGTCACCTGCGTGCCGGGGTAGAGCGACTGCACCGCCATCGCCATCAGATGCGCGGTGGAATGTCGAATCACCTCGAGACCCTCGGGCGAGTCGGCCAGCACCGGCTCGACGGCGGCGTCGTGCTCGAGTTTGCGGGTGAGATCGACGACTTTGCCGTCGATGCGCGCGGCCACCAGCTCGCGGCTCGGAATCCCGTTCAGTACGTCGCGAACGATGGTGCCAACCGGCACGACGCGGGATTCGCCGTTCAAGGTTACGGTTACTGCGGAACTCATCAAGCGAAGATTCTAATCATTGCGGGTACAGAGCGGACTTCAGGCGCACCTGAAATGAACTGGCGGGGCTAAATTCGCGCGCACGGCTGTGGGCACGGACCTGGTAGGCACGGGCGGGATTGAACCGCCGACCTCTTCCGTGTCAAGGAAGCGCTCTCCCACTGAGCTACGTGCCTTCACGGGGCAGCGGTATTGAGTAGATCGGTCAAGCAAACGCTGACGGTAACCGATATTGCGCTGGCGGGCAACCGAAGCCTCGCGCGGGCCGATTCGCGGCGGTCCGGCAGGCGACCGTCGCGGAGGCATCTGCTAAGCTTTCGCGCCAGGCATCGCGCGCGAGCGGGGGGACGCCACGCCTGAAGAAAATGGATCGCGAGCGCTTAGTGCAGCTGTTCTTCTTCGGCTTCCTGGCCGTGATGGCCTACGAGCTGTACGGACTGCTGCTGCCGTTCCTGACCCCGCTGGCGTGGGGAATCCTGCTCGCATTCATGGCGCATCCGGCGCTGATCGAAGTCGAAAAGTACGTCAAGCGGCGATCGCTGTCGTCGGCCATCGTCAGCGTTGTGATCGGCCTGGTCGTCGTGCTGCCTGCCATCTGGGCCTCGGGCCGGCTGGTAGTGGAGGGGCAGACGCTGTACGCGCAAGCCTCGGAATTGGTGAACAGCGGCGGCGTGACAAAACTGCACGACTGGGCGGTCCACACCGAGCTCGGCGCATGGATCGCCAAAAGAATGGGGGAACGCGGTTACAAGCTGGACGAAGAGCTGCCCAAGCTCACGCTGCAGGCGGCGCAAATGACCAGCGACTACGTGGCCAAGAATGCGACCCAGGCCGCGAAAAACGTCCTCGGGTTCGTAGTCGACTTCGGCATCGCGCTGCTCGCGTTCTTCTACATGCTGCGCGACGGCGACTTCTACTACAGCGGACTGCGCGACCTGACCCCGCTGCATGAAGATGACAAGAAGGCGATTTTCGACACGCTTCGCACGACACTTTCCTCCGTGATGCGCGGCCTGATGCTGACCGCCGTGCTGCAGGGCGTATCGATCGGCATCGGCTTGCTGATCTTCGGCGTGCCGTACTGGGTGCTCCTGGCGATCGCATCGGCTGCCGCGGGGCTGATGCCAATCGGCGGCACCGCACTGGTGTGGATTCCCGCGACGATCTACGTGGGCTTTGCGTCGAGCTGGTCGGCAGCGGTCGGCCTGGTCGTCTGGTGCGCGGTGGCACTCGCCGTCATCGACAACTTCATCAAGCCGCTGGCGATGAAGCACGGCACGGGCCTGCCCACGATCGCGCTGTTTCTGGGGATTCTCGGCGGGCTCGAAGCCTACGGGCCGCTGGGCCTGTTCCTGGGACCCGCGATCATGTCGGTATTTGCGGCGCTGCTGCGCGTCTATAGAAAGGAATATTCAGGCAGCAGGAAAGAAGCAGCCTGAGCAGCTCGATGAAAACGCGCGCCAGCCGGGGTTCTTCGCTGCGCTCAGAATGACACAAAAAATTAGGGCGGGACGAAACAATAGTTCTAACAGGGACGAAGTCCCGCATCTTTCTTAAGCATCGGGTGCAGGGGTCACCCCTGCCCAAGGAAGCGTGAAACCCAGGGCGGGTTTCACATACGATTCGCGTCAGCCCCATATGGCACCGCCTAATCGCGCGGCTATAAAATGTGCGGTCGGAGAGTCGCCCATGAGCGACAAAGAGCAAAAGGCGCTCTACATCGTTCGCCGTCTCGTCGATTCCGGCTTCCGCGCCGTTTTCGCCGGCGGATGTGTGCGCGATCGAATTCTTGGCGTCGAGCCCAAGGACTACGACGTCGCCACCGACGCGCGTCCCGAGGTTGTGCTGAAAATGTTCGACCGCACCGTGGCGGTTGGCGCGAAGTTCGGCGTAATCGGCGTACTGATCGGCGACGACTTGTTCGAGGTGGCGACGTTTCGCGCCGATGCGGAATACACCGATGGACGCCGGCCGTCATCGGTGCGCTTCGGCGCGATCGAAGAAGACGCGATACGCCGCGACTTCACTATCGGCGGGATGTTTTACGATCCGATCGCCGGGCGCCTGATCGACCTGGTCGGCGGAATGCGCGATCTTCGCGCCGGAATCATCCGCGCGATCGGAAATCCCTACGATCGCTTCGAGGAGGACCATCTGCGCATCCTGCGCGCCGCCCGCTTCGCCGCGCGGCTCAACTTCACGATCGATCCCGCCACCTGGGCCGCGATGAAGCGCGCCGCGCCGACGATTACTGGAATTGCCGCGGAGCGAATCGGTGAAGAAATCGTGAGGATGATGACCGAGGGCGCCGCCGCGCTCGCGATGGATCTGATGATGGACAGCGGCCTGATGCAGTTGATCCTGCCCGAGGTCGTCATGGTGCGCGGCTGTGCGCAGCCCGAAAATTTCCATCCCGAGGGCGACGTGTACACCCACACAAGGATCGGCGTCGCGATGCTGCCCGCCGGATGCAGCGAGACCGTTGCGTTCGGAATCCTGCTGCACGATATCGCCAAGCCGCAATGCCGTGCGGTCGCCGGCGACAAGGTCACGTTCTATGGGCATACCGAGGATGGCGCCGTGATGGCGGCGGGGATGATGGCGCGGCTGAAGCGCTCGCGCGCCGTGCAGGAGCGGGTCGCGTACCTGGTCAAGAATCATCTGAAGCTGTGCATGGCGCCGCGGATGCGGCCGGCGACGCTCAAGAGAATGCTCGCGGAGGACGGCTTTGACGAATTGATGGAGGTCGCGTTCATGGACGCGATGGCGTCGAGCTCGTACCTCGGCTACTGGCATTTTTGCCGTCGCGCGATGACGACGATGACCGCGGCCGAGATTCGTCCGCCGCGTCTAATCGGCGGCGAAGACCTCAAGCAGTTGGGATTCACGCCGGGGCCGCGCTTCAAGGAAATTTTGAAGGACGTCGAGGACCATCAGCTCGACGGCGCGCTCGAAACCCGCGAAGCCGCGCTCGAATACGTGCGCGCGCATTACGGCGTAAGCGCCGCCTAGTTGCTCCGCGCCATCGCCATAACCAGGCGCTTCGGCCGTACGCTGGCGCTCGACGGCGTCGATTTCGAGGCGATCCCCGGCGAGATTCACGCGCTGGTCGGCGAAAACGGCGCCGGCAAGACCACCTTGATGAACGTGCTGGCCGGCTGGCTCGTCCCCGACCACGGCGAGGCCTTGCTCGACGGACGAGCGCTGCAGGCGGGATCGCCGCGCGCGGCGCTGGCGGCCGGGATTGCGGCGGTGCATCAGAGCCCGATGCTGTTCGAGCGGATGAGGTGGGAGGAGAATCTTGCGCTCGGCGGCTTCGACACGGGCGCGGGCGCGGATGCACTCGATCTCGCGGCGGTCGCCGCGCGGGCGCGCTCGCTCGCCGCGAAACTTGGGTTTGAGCTGCCGCCGGCGGGAGCCACGGTCGAGAATCTTTCCGTCGCCGAGCGCGTGCGGCTCGAAGTGCTGCGCGCGCTCAGCTTCAATCCGCGCGTGCTGATTCTCGATGAGCCGACCAGCGTGCTCGCGCCTTCGCAACTGAGCGCGTTCCTGGACTTGCTGCGAAATTTGCGCGGCGAGGGGCGAATCGTGGTGCTGATCACGCACAAACTCGCCGAGGCGATTGCAGTCGCGGATCGAATCACCGTGCTGCGGCGCGGCCGCGTGGCCGCTCGCACGACTCCGGCCGAGACCAGCGAGGAAAAACTGGCCGGGCTGATGATCGGCGAGATCGTGACTCAGCCCGATGCCTCCGCGGCGCGGCCGCATCCGGGCGGCCCCGTGCTGCATGTCGAAAATCTGACGCTCGACGATCGTACCGGCCGCCGAATTCTCGATCGGCTTTCGTTTCGCGTCGCGGCCGGCGAGATTGTGGGACTGGCCGGAGTTGACGGCAACGGCCAGACCGAACTTGTCGAATTGCTTGCGGGCGTGCGCCATCCGGGCAGTGGAAAGGTCACGCTGCATGATGGCTCATCGCGCGCGATGGCGGTGATACCGCAAAATCGCGACCTCGACGGACTTATCCTCGACATGCGGCTGTGGGAGAACCTGATGCTGGCGCGTCCGATCCGCGAGCAGGTGACGTCGCACGGCTGGTTGAACAGTTGGCGAGCGAGCGATCTCTGCCGCGAGCTTATCGAGCGTTTTCGGATTCGCGCGCCCGGTCCTGAAACGATCGCCGGCGCGCTTTCGGGCGGAAATCGCCAGCGGCTGGAAGTGGCGCGCGCGATCGCGTCGCGGCCGCGGCTTATCGTCGCGCATAATATCTGCCGCGGGCTCGATCTCGCGGCGACCGCCGAGGTTCATCGCACGCTTCTGGAGTTTACCGCCGCCGGCGGCGCGGTGCTGCTGGTTTCGAGCGACCTGGACGAGTTGCTCGCGATCTGCGGGCGGCTGCTGATTATCAGCCGCGGAAAAATCCGCGAAACGAATCCGGGCGATCGCGATCCTCAGCGGCTGGGCCTGCTGATGGCCGGGGCCGGCGACTGATGCTGTCCGCGGTTGCGAAACCGTTTGCGGCGCTGGCGCTCGCCGCCGCGCTCATCTCGGTCGTGCTCGCCGCGCTCGGCGCGTCTCCGGCCGGCGTGTTCGCGGCGCTTGGCGAAGGCGCGTTCGGCAGTTGGTACGCGTGCGTGGATACGATTGTAAAATCCACCCCGCTGGTTTTCACCGGGCTTGCGATCTCGCTTGCATTCTCGGGCGCGCTTTGGAATATCGGCGCCGACGGACAGCTTACGATCGGCGCGATCGCGGCCGGCGCGGTCGGGCCGCATCTCGCGGATTTTCCGCATTCGATCGCAATCGTGACAATTCTCGCCGCCGGCGCGCTTGGCGGCGCGGCCTGGGGCGGGCTGGCAGGATGGCTGCGCGCGCGGCGCGACGTGAACGAAGTTATCAGCACGATCATGCTGAACTTCGTCGCCGTGCAGGCGCTCAGCTGGGTCGTGCATGGTCCGCTGATGGAACCGTCGCGCGCGTATCCGACCAGCTCGCCGATCGCATCCGCGGCCCAGCTCGAGTTCTACTTCGCGCCGAGCCGCCTCAACCTCGGCATGCTGCTCGCAGTCGCACTCGCCGCCGCATGCTACCTGCTGCTGTTCAGGACCGGAACCGGCTTCGAGCTGCGCGCGATGGGCCGCAACCGGCGCGCGGCGACATTCTTTGGCGTTCGAATCCCAGCGCTCACGGTTTGGGCGATGGCGGTGTCAGGCGCGCTGGCGGGGCTTGGCGGCGCAGTGCAGGTCTCGGCGATTTCCCATCGATTGTACGAGAAACTCTCGCCCGGATGGGGTTTCGAGGCGATCGCGGTCGCGTTGGTGGCGCGCCTGAATCCGCTCGCTATCGTTCCCGCCGCTCTGCTGTTCGGCGCGCTCGACAACGGCTCGCAGGCGATGCAGCGGACGCAGGGTATCTCGCCGGAACTGGTGCAGGTTATCCAGGGTCTCGTCATCCTGATCATCCTTGCATTCGACACTCCGGCGTGGAGCGGGTTGCGCGAGCAGATTTTCGGCGCGTCCAGTGAAGAAGCGGCCGCGGTCCCGCCGGTTGCGGAGATGCCGGATGCTTGAAGCGTTTTTGGTCTCGGTAATCACCATGGCGACTCCGATCCTGCTGGCGGCCCTGGGCGAGCTGCTGGTCGAGGAAAGCGGCGTGGTCAATATCGGTATCGAAGGTGCGATGCTGGCAGGCGCATTCGCGGCGCTCGCGATCGCCTACTTCAGCGGCAGCACGGCGCTCGGCCTGGCCGGCGCGATCGCGGCGGGAGTTGCGATCAATGCAATCTTTGCGATCCTCGTCGTAAATCTCGCCGTCAACCAGGTCGTTACCGGCACAGCGGTCAGTATCCTAGCGCTGGGCTTGACGGGAGTCTTTTATCGCAAGCTGTTCGGCGTGACCGGCAAGGCGTTCATGGTGACGCCGATCGCGAAAATCCCGCTCGGTCCGCTGGCGCGAATCCCTTTGCTCGGTCCGGTGCTCTTCGATCACAACGCGCTGGTGTACTTCACCTTCATTCTCGTGCCTGCGCTCTGGTACCTGATCGCGCGCACGCGCTACGGACTGAGGCTTCGCGCTTGCGGCGAGCGTCCCGAGGCGGCGGACGCGCTCGGACTCGGCGTAATCGCAACCAGATGGCAGGCGCTGATCGTGTCGGGCGCGCTGACGGGGCTGGCCGGCGCGTTCCTGACGCTCGCGTACGCGAACACGTTCGTCGAGAACATCTCGGCCGGCCGCGGCTTCGTCGCGCTGTCGGTGGTGATCGTCGGCCGATGGAATTCGTGGGGCCTCGCGGCGGCCTCATTACTCTTCGGCGCGGCGATGGCGTTGCAGTTTGGCTTGCAGGCGCTCGGCACCGTCGTGCCATACCAACTATTTCTCGCGCTGCCCTACGCGCTGACTCTCGTGGTGCTGGCGGGCTTTGGGGGGCAGGCGGCGGCGCCTAGCGCGCTGGGGGAGCCTTATCGGCGACAGTAGGGAGAACAGGGGATTTGATTGCAGTGAAGCCCGCCGCGGGTTTCACACTTCCCTGGCCAGGGGCAAGGGGCATCGAATTTCACCGGCACAATCGTGTAGTGTGAGCTTCGATGCCTACGCCTCTACTTGCACTTAGAGACGCGTCATTTCCGATGGCTGATTGCGCGGCCTGCGGCAAAGCGGTGTTGACGTACGTCGCACTCGACGACGGCGGCGCCGAACGCCGTCTCTGCGTACATTGCGATGCCGCAATCTCCGAAAATCTTAAGTGGGTATCGCCTGGGGAACTCGAACAGGCCGGCTACTATTTTGGCGCGCCGCCTGCTGAGGGCGAAGAGAAAGGCGGTTGCGGCACCGGCTGCGGCAGTTGCGGCGTCAGGAAGCATTGAGAGCGCCGGTCTGGCGCAGCGCCTCGTACACTACAATCGACACCGCGTTGGAGAGATTCAGGCTGCGCACGCCTGACTCGAAGATTGGAATCCGATACGCCCGGCCGGTTCTTTCGGACAGGAATTCGCGGCCCAGGCCTGCCGTCTCGCTGCCGAAGAAAAGAAAGTCGCCGCGCGCGTAGTGCGCATCCAGGTAGGACGCAGCGGCGTGCGTCGAGAAAAATTTGGCGTGCGGCGGATCGCGATGTATCGCGGCGAACTGGTCCCATCCTTCGTAAGTGTGCAGATCCACCAGCGGCCAGTAGTCGAGGCCGGCGCGCTTTAAGTAGTGATCCTCGAGCGAGAAGCCGAGCGGGCCCACGAGATGAAGGCGGGTTTTGGTTGCGGCGGCCAGGCGTGCGATCGAGCCGGTATTCTGCGGGATTTCGGGGCGCACCAGAACAATGTGCAGATTCGGCTCGGCCGGACGCATCGCCGTCAGTTGCAATCAGCCGGCGACGCCCAGCGGATACCGGCGGCCTTTCAGATTTATATAGAAAAGTCCGGCGTCGTCGGATTCGAAGCGGTCGCTCAGATGGTAGTAGGCGGAACGAAGGAAGCGCGCGCGAGCGTCGCCGCCCTTGACGCGCGCGTAGAGCACGTGGTTGGCGCCGACCTCGAGCGCGTTGGGATCGAGCGGCTCGCCGGTGCCGTCGTTCAGGACCATCGTGAAGCTGCCCAGCTCGTCATCCTCGAGTGTCTTGACGACGTAGGGTGTGTCCTCGACGGTGATCGGCGCGCGTTCCTCGGCGACTTGCAGATAGTAGCTGCCGTCGGGATTGCGCCTGATGCTCTGGCTGAAGAGGAGCGAGATGCGCGGGTTGTCGATGCGCTCGTCGTCGCTGTACCAGTTGCCGTCGCGCCGAAACGAGATCTTTCCCGATTCGACGGTATAAAAGCCCGCCCGCGGCATTACCTTTTATTTCTCACGGCTGTCGAGGATGATCGTTACCGGGCCGTCGTTGACGAGATCTACTTCCATCATCGCGCCGAACTCACCCGTCTCGACTTTAACATCGCGAGCGCGGGCGAGCGAGAGAAAGTGCTCGTAGAGGCGGCGCGCTTCGTCGGGCGCGGCGGCTTTGATGAACGATGGGCGGCGGCCGGAGTTGGTGTCGGCGAGCAACGTGAATTGCGACACGACCAGCATCGCGCCGCCGACCTGGGCGAGCGAGCAGTTCATCTTGCCGGCGTTGTCGGCGAATATGCGCATGCCGAGGATTCTATCCGCCAGATGAGCCGCGTCGGCTTCGGTGTCGCCGTTGGCAACGCCCAGCAGCACAACGAATCCACGCGCAATTTTGCCCACGCTGCGCCCGTTGACGCGCACCTCGGCGCGGCTGACGCGTTGAACAACTGCCCGCATAGCAGCGTCATATATGATTGAGGCCCGCGACGGCCGCAAGGCGAAAACCTTTGTGGTCATTGCGGGCCGTCGCGTACTATAATTCGAAGCAACAATGATTCCGGTCTTGTTCCACCTGGGCCCGCTGACCGTTTACAGCTTCGGGCTGATGATGGCGCTGGGATTCCTGGCGGCCGACTACGTGATTCGCCTCGAATGCGTCAGGCGCGGCTACGATCCCGAATATTCGTCGTCGATCGTGATCGCGGCGGCCGTGATAGGGCTGGTCGGTTCGCGGCTGTACGCGATCCTCGACGATTTGCCGGCCTACCTTGCGGATCCCAAGACGATGATTTTTTCGGGATCGGGATTCGTGTTCTACGGCGGCATGATCGGCGGAATCCTCGGCGCGTACCTGGTTTCGCGGTGGTACCGAATCGGGTTCGCCGCGACGATGGATATGTGCGCGCCCGCGCTCGCGATTGGACAGGCGATCGGCAGAATCGGATGCCAGCTCGCGGGCGATGGCGACTGGGGGCTGCCGTCAACGCTGCCGTGGGCGATGGCGTATCCTCGCGCGATCGTCGGCTGGAACTCCGAGACGGTGCTGAAGTTGGATGAGCATTACCGGCTCGTTTCGGGGTTCTTCCCCGGCGTGCGAGTGCATCCGGCGCCGGTTTACGAAACCATTCTGTATCTCGGCGTGTTTACGATACTGTGGTCGATGCGCAAGACGTCTCATCCGGCGGGCCGCCTGATATACTGGTACCTGGTGTTGGCGGGCGGCGCGCGCTTTCTCGTCGAGTTCGTGCGAATCAATCCGCGAGTGTTCTATGGTCTCAGTGAGGCGCAACTGATCGCGTTCGCGATGATGGTCGTCGGCAGCGTCGCGCTGATTCTCACGCGTGAGAAGGACCAGGCAGAAAGCGGCCAGCGTCCCGGCGAGAAAAACCGGCATCCGGCGATGGACGCGGCGCGGGCCTGAGGGGCGATGGAGATCAAGGACAAGATTCTGTACCTGATCGCGGGCGTCATCGTGGTGACGGGGCTGGCGCTGGTCGCGCTCAGCGGGCATCGCGGGGCGCGCCTCGCCATCAACTCCGTGCAGTCCGAGGCGCCGGTGGCGGCCGGCAGCCAGGCGGCGAATTTCAAGCTCGAGACGCTCGACGGGACGACGGTTTCGCTCGAATCGCTGCGCGGCAAGGTGGTGTTCCTCAACGTCTGGGCGACGTGGTGCGAACCGTGCCGCGAGGAAATGCCGTCGATGCAGACGCTGTACGACGACTTCAGGGGCAACCGGGATTTCGTGATGCTCGCGGTCAGCCAGGATACCAAGGGACGCGCGGCGGTAGCGCCGTACGTCGCGAAGAACGGCTACCACTTCACGATACTGCTCGACCCCGAGAACAAGATCGGCGAGACTTACGACGTGAGCGGGGTGCCGGAGACTTTCATCATCGATCGCAAGGGGCAGATTGTCGCGCACCATATGGGGGCGTTCGACTGGTCGCGGCCCGACGTCAAGGACGCCTTGCAGCAACTGCTCGACTCAAAGCCGGGTTAAAAGGGTATTGTCAACGCAACGGCGGCGGTGGCGCGGGCGTATGCATCAGAGCGCCGTATCTGCTTAAATGAACAACTCATAATCGCGGGTTCCCACAGTAATTGAATGTCCATGATTAAAAGACATCGATGGTCCATCACGCTGGCGGTCTCCCTGATTGCCTGCTTCGTAGCGTTGCAGGAAGTGGCCGTGCGCCGAGCCCACGCGCTCTCGAACGACACCTACCAGGAGCTCGACACGTTCGCGAGCGTGCTCGCAATCGTGCAGAAAAACTATGTCGAGCCCGTGACCACCAAGCGGCTGATCGACGGCGCTATCAGCGGGATGCTGGCGTCGCTCGACCCGCATAGCGCTTACCTGACGCCGGACTTGTACCGCGACCTCGAGGTCGAGACGCGCGGCAGCTTCGGCGGACTGGGAATCGAGATAACGATCAAGAATGGCGCGCTCACGGTGGTGGCGCCGATCGAGGACACGCCGGCGTATCGCGCGGGACTGAAGGCCGGCGACCAGATCATCAAGATCGACGACGACTTCACCAAAGACATGTCGCTTACCGAGGCGGTCAAGCGGATGCGCGGGCCCAAGGGCAGCAAAATCAAGCTGACGCTGCATCGCAACGGCGTGCCCGAGCTGTTCACGGTGACGCTCGCGCGCGACGTGATCAAGATTCAGTCGGTCAAGTCGAAGATGCTTGACGGCGGCTACGGATACCTTCGCGTCACCACCTTCCAGGAGAACACCGGCGAGGGCGTCGAGAAGGCGATTGACGAGTTCGAATCGAAGGACCACGGCAAGATTAAGGGAGTCGTGTTCGACCTGCGCGACAATCCTGGCGGATTGCTGAACCAGGCGGTGAAGGTCTCGGACGATTTTCTTGATGGCGGGCTGATCGTTTACACGCAGGGACGCGAGGAAAATCAGCAGCAGAAATACTTCTCGCACAAAAAGCAGGGGTTCGTTGACTATCCGATGGTGGTGCTGGTCAACGGCGGCAGCGCGAGCGCGAGCGAAATCGTCGCCGGCGCTCTGCAGGATCAGAAGCGCGCGGTGATTCTCGGCACGCAAACCTTCGGCAAAGGCTCCGTGCAGACCATTCTGCCGCTCGACGATCATTCCGCGCTGCGCCTGACGACGGCGCGCTACTACACTCCCACCGGGCGCTCGATCCAGGCGGTGGGAATCACGCCCGACGTCGATGTCGAGCCGCCCAAGGAAACGCTCGCGTCGCTGACCCAGCAAGGGGCGGAGTTCGACGAGAACCCGGAAATCCACGAGTCCGACCTGCCCCATCATTTCCAGAACGGGCAGAAGAAAGACGACAAGAATCCTGCCGCTGGCGGGAGCGCGGCGCCTGCTCCAGGAGCCGACAAGGGCGGCAAGGGACCGGGCGCGAAGGGCGCCAGGGCCAAAGAGGAAAAGGACGTGCAGCTCGATCGCGCGATCGACATTCTCAAGCATTGGAACACGTTCAAGCTCCAGCTTGCCAAGGGTGAGTCGCCGGACGTATCGGGCGCCGCGGGCGATAACGCCAAGTCAAAAGGCGACTAGGCGACGCCGATAGAATCGACCGCAACGCGCCGGGCATCATGCTGATGTCCGGCGCTTTTTTTTAACGAGCGCCAGTTTGATGGTAACCTCTACATTCGGTGTGATCACGCCGTGGGACAACGAAAACGATTCCTTATCACCGGGACCGGCGCCGGCGTGGGCAAGACCACGGTAGGGTGCGCGCTTGGATTCGCAATGCGCGCGCGTGGGATGCGCGTCGGGGTGATGAAACCGGTCGATCTCGGGTGCGCCGAGATTAACGGCGTGCTGGAATCCAGAGATATCCAGGCGTTGGCGCTCGCGGTCGGTTCTGTTCTGCCGATAGAGTTGATTTGTCCGTATCGATATCGCTCGACGCCGGCAGCCGCCGAACCGGCGCCGGCGCCCGACTTGGCGCATATAGCGCGATGCTTCGGCGAGATTGCCGCACAGAATGACGTCGTGCTCGTGGAAAGCGGGGATACTATTACCGCGCGGATTGGGCGCGACACTGATTTTGCCGACCTTGCCGCGATGCTCGGCCTCGAAGTCATCGTGGTGGTGGGAAATCGGCCCGGGTGTGTGCGCGCGGCGATGCTCACGCTTGATCGCTGCGAGAGCCTCGAACTTAAAGTCGCCGGCTACATCCTTTGCGATTGCGAACCCGTTGCCTCATCAGAGACCGAAGGCAATGACGTGTCGTTGCAGCGAATCGCCCCGGCACCTTACCTGGGCCGGATGCGCCATCGCGAGCCTCTTGCCCGCGCAATCGTCGAAAAGCTCATCTAATGCGCCGTATAGGTGCCCGGCAACTCCTTCTGATAAGCTAAACTCCAATGGACGGGCAGTTCGATCTTTCGCTGCGCGGCCATCGCGCGGGCCTGATCACCGTATCGGACCTGGTGCGGATGGTCCGCGACGCGCTCGACGCCGGCCTCGGCGAGAGCTGGGTGGTCGGCGAGATCTCGAACGCGCGGCTGGCGCCGTCGAATCATTTTTATTTCACGCTCAAGGACTCGCGCAGCGCGATCAACGTCGTGATGTTCAAGTCGGCGTTCAACCGGTTGCGGTTCAAAGCCGTGGACGGCATGGAAGTGATCGTTCGCGGACGGGTGCAAATCTTCGAACAGCGCGGCGCGCTGCAACTTTACGCCGAGGAGATGGAGCCGCGCGGCGTCGGCGCGCTGCAGATCGCATTCGAGCAGTTGAAGCGGCGGCTCGAGGCCGAAGGACTGTTCGATCGCGCGCGCAAACGCGCGATGCCGTACCTGCCGCGCAGGATTGGAATCGTGACGGCGCTCGGCGGTGCGGGGCTCCGCGACATGCTGCGCATTTTGTTCGATCGGTTCCCGAGCGTGCAGGTGATCTTCCGGCCGGCGCGGGTGCAGGGCGACGGCTCGGCGCAGGAGATCGCGGATGCGATCGCCGACCTCAATCGCGACGGCCGCGCCGAGGTGCTGATCGTTGGACGCGGCGGCGGCTCGCTCGAGGATTTGTGGGCGTTCAACGAAGAGATCGTGGCGCGCGCGATTTTCCGCTCGGCGATCCCGGTGATTTCCGCCGTCGGTCACGAAGTCGATTACACCATCGCGGATTTCGTCGCCGACCTGCGCGCGCCCACTCCCACCGCGGCCGCGCAGATGGTCGTGCCCAGTCTCATCGAGTTGAAAGAGCGGGTCGCCGCGCTCGGCGCGTCGCTCGCGAGCGTGATGGAGCGCGAACTGTCGGGCCGGCGCGAATCGATCGACGATTTGGCCGAGCGGATACGTCATCCCGGCCGCTTTGTCGCCGACGCGCGCGAACGCGTTGCAGATCTGGAAGGCGAGCTGGCGCAAGCAATAGGGTCGGGAATCGCGGACCGGCGGCGCAGCGTCCGCGAATTGCGCCTGCGTCTGCGCACTCCCGGCGCGATGGTGCGCGAGCTGCGCGTGGCGACCGTCAGGCTCGGCAACAATCTGGTTCATGGCGCCGCGTCGGTTCTGCAAGCCAGGCGGCGTCAGCTTGGCGCGCTGGCGGGGCGGCTGGACGCCATGTCGCCGCTGAAAGTCCTGGATCGCGGCTACGCCGTGGTGATCAACCGGAGCGACTCGCGCGCAGTGCTCGACGCGGCGACGGTGAAGTTCGACGACGAGCTTGACATCCGGCTGGCCAGGGGACGCCTCAGCGCGCGCGCGACCGGCCGCACAATCTGAATCGAGACGATGGTCACGAAGACAAAAAAATTCGAGGACGAGATCAAGGAACTTGAAACGATTGTCAATCGGATCGATTCGGGCGAGCTTACGCTTGAAGAATCGATCGGAGCCTTCGAACGCGGCGTGATGCTGGTGAAGGCGCTCAATGGGAAACTCGACGAAGTCGAGCGCAAGGTCGAACTGCTAACGCGGAGCGCCGGCGGCGAACTGCGCACGGCGCCCTTTGAAGCA
>Ga0074044_10002108_pt1 | contig 17499 bp, 15 predicted proteins | sample BogForMeECP23OM1_FD_94443 | JGI IMG/M metagenome (GOLD analysis project Ga0074044, IMG submission 94443) | Bog forest soil microbial communities from Calvert Island, British Columbia, Canada - Bog Forest MetaG ECP23OM1 | ecosystem: Environmental > Terrestrial > Soil > Wetlands ...
ACTTCTTAGTCTCTTGATCGAGTATGCAGATCGGCTCGCTGGTACGACCGAAACAATGGTAGGTGAAAACCCTGGCCAGAACACGCCCGCTGAAACATCTAGAAATATGACCGAACAAGGTATGAAGATCTACGCGATGATCTTCAAAGGGACGTGGCGGGCTGAGAAGGAAGAGTTCCGAAAGATGTATGGGATATTCCGTCAAGTCCTACCTATTCAACAGACGTATGGGCAGTCAAGCTCCTTTATTCGGAATGAGGACTACAGTGGGCCAGCTGACCTTATTGCTCCTGTAGCTGACCCAAATATGCCCTCGACTACTCTTCAAATGACTCAATCGGGAATGGTCGCTCAGCGCGCGCACTCCGTCCCAGGCTATGATCGAGATGCCGTCGAGCGGATGCTCTTGAAGTCTTGGAAAGTCGATAACATCGATACTCTCTACAAAGGTGAGAAGGCCACTGGCCCACTCCCGAACCCCATCGTTATGCGGGAGCAGATCAAGCTTCAGGGTATCCAGATGAAGGAGCAGGGCAAAGCGAAGATCGAACTCGAGAAGCTGCAGGCCGAAATGCCGAAGCTTGTTGCAGAGATCGACCTCCTCAAAGCCCAGACCCTCGAGATTATCGCAACCATTGGCGCGGAGAAGGGCGCGCTTATGGTCCAGCAGTTTGAAGCACGCATTAAAGCATTCGAGGCTATCTCGGGTGCGATGAATGAGCGTATGTCGCTCTTGCAACAGGCACAGGCAAATGCAGAAGGGAAAGGTTCCGAGTCTGGAGGAATGGGCGGAGGCAATGACAAGTCCGGGGGTGGAACTCCTTCGGGAGGCACTTAAGTTATGGATAGACGATATAGCATATCAGTGGGAAAGTGGAAGGTTCGCAGGAACAGGCAATCTGTACAAAGACAGCTTAGCCAATGCGCAAGCACTTGGTCAGATAGATTTACTTAGGAAGCTAGTGAGGTTAGATTATGACGACTTTAGTGGAATCTTCAGTGAAGAATACGAGCGGGCTGCATCCTAAAGGGCGGGCGGTTTTGGTACTTCCGCATTCGATAGAGAATGAGCTTCGCGCGCGCGGATCAAAGATTGTCGTTCCACAAACGACTTCGGATCGCGCGAAGATGGTCGAGGATCGAGGGATCCTTGTTGAAGTAGGTGCAGCTGCGTGGATGGATGAGCCCGAGCCGCGCGCGATAGTGGGTGAAATCGTCCTCACTTCGAAGTGGTCCGGCACCCTATTCACATCTCCTCTCGATGGCTTGATGTACAAACTCTGCAACGCAGACGACGTATATGCAACAGCTGAGGAAGGGTTTCTCCTCAACGTCCTCAGTGACGCGACGAAGGAGGCCGCATGAGCGCTGCGGAAGTCGAGACTCGCGCCCTCTCGATGGGTTGGCTACCTAAAGAGCGCTGGCGCGGAGCTGAAGGGAACTGGATTGATGCGGAGGCTTTCGTCTCGCGCGGTGAGACTTTCGTCCCTTACCTCAAAGCAAACAACCGGAAGCTCGAATCGAAAGTCGAGGAACTCTCCGCGCGCCTAGCTGAACTCTCTAAGAACAGCCAGGAACAGATCGACGCTCTTCGTCAATACAACACTGAGTTCAATAAGGAACGGGTCGAGCGCCAACGCAAGTCTATCGTCGCGGGTATTAAGGAGGCGCGCGATGCTGGTGATGTAGCTCGGGAGGAGGACCTCCGCGAACAACTCTCCGATACGAAGAAAGCCCTCGAAGAGTCTGACAAGAAGGTCGTTCCTAAAGGGGAGGAGCAGCCTAGACTCCCTCCCACGAAGGAAGTTCAAGAGGCCTTTGAAGGGTTCCGAACTCAACATTCTTGGTACGATGAAGACCACATGATGAAGTCGGCTTTCATCGGCACCATGCAAACGAAGATGCTCGATCCCGCGTTTGTGAAGCTGAGTGTTCCAGAGAGGTTCGAACACGTCGCGCAGGAGGTCGAGTCTAGGTTTGGCGAGAACCCGCGCGGGGGAACTAAATCGAAGTATGAAGGTTCTTCTGGCGGAGGTGGCCCGGACGCGCGCAAGTCGAAGGAGAAGGGCTATGCGGAGCTTTCCGAAGAAGCCAAAGCTGGCTGCGCGCGATACGAAACCAAACTCGTAGGAAAGGGCAACGCCTACAAAACTGTCGATGAATGGCGCGCGAAGTTCGCCGCCGATTTTTGGAGGAACAATCCCAATGGCTGACCCAAAGATTGAACAGAAAGTCCCTGAGGCGGCTGTTGCGAATGCGAAGCTCCCTGAGACCTCCCGAAGGAAGCGTCGGATACCTTTTTCTTCCGCCACGCGTCGGTTCGAGATGCCCGCTCTCGACGGCTATTACATGCACATATTCCTAGCTCGGAACGTCGAACAAGCAATCGATGCAGGCTATGACTTTGTAAACAAGGCAGAAGTCGATGTCAACTCTAGACAGATTGGAGGCATAACAGAAGGTTTCAAAGGCACAGATATGGGGGATCGAGTCTCTTGGATAGGAGATCTCGCAGGGTCTTCAGGACAGGGCCCTGAGCGATGCTTCCTCATGAAAATCAGGCAAGAGTGGAGGAACGAAGATGTCTTAGCTCTAGAGGCAATCGCGCAGCGGCCTCTTCAAGCTATCTTCCACGATGAGATGATCGCGCGCCCAGGCATACCCGTTAATCCCGCTAACCCTTCCTTGGGTGGTGGTGGCGGGATCGGCGAAAAAGGCCCCGGTGTATACGTCAAGCAAGCGTTATTTAACCGGCCTGCTCGTAAGGCAAAGATTGGACGACAAGCGTAATTTCTAACTCAGGAGTATCCTTATGACTGCGTTCGCTAATCCGAACAAGCCATGCGGCCTAGCTCCAGTTCAATCCCTTATCGGAGCAGACTGGACATCTAAGGCCAATTGGTATTGCATTCCATCGAGCGACTCCACCTACAACTACATGATAGGGGACCTAGTAACCCTAGCTGCAGCTGCAGGTGGTGACTCGAACGGAACGCCTTATATTGTCCAGTGCGGTGCTGGCGCGCCAGCTATTGGTGTGATCGCTTCAGTTGGTCTGGCCCAGTCCATTGCGGGTATCCTACCCTATGGCGGCCCACCGATCAACCCAAACAACCTTGCGCAGGTGTATGCGCCTATCGCGAAGGCGGGGCAAAATTACTACGCCCTAGTGATAGATGACCCGAATGTGATCTTCGAGATCCAAGAAGGCAGTTCCGTCGCGACGACGAACCTCACTCAAACAAGTGTGAGTCTCAACGCGAACATTGCCATAGGTGCGAATGCAACGGCAGCAACGCCTGTTGGGTTCATGTCCAACACGTACCTAGACAATCACACCGCGCCAACAACGACCAATTCGTTTAACCTTCGTATCGTTCGTTTCGCGCCTCGGCTCGACAATCACTTCACAACGGTCCCGGCAACGGGTGGAGGCTATCAAAAATGGTGGGTCAAGATCAATAGCCATTACTATCAAACTGGCGTCACGGCGCCATAAGGAGATATTCACATGGCTATTGCAAGTGTAATCAATACAGGCAGCCATCCAAAAGCTCTCTGGCCGGGCGTTCATGCTTGGTGGGGGCAGAACTATGCGCAACACCCTGTAGAGTACGTGAGCCTATTCGATCAGCTCGATTCGGAACTCGCCTTCGAACAGGACGTAGAGGTCACGGGCTTCGGGCTAGCGCCCTACAAGTCGGAAGGCGGCCCAGGCACCTACGACAGTGAGATCCAGGGTTGGATCCAGACGTACACGCATATCGCGTATTTCCTAGGCTACATCGTAACCTATGAGGAACTCCGCGATAACAAGTACGAGAAGATCTCGAACGGGCGCGCGAGTGCTAACGCGTTCTCAATCGTCCAGACGGTCGAACAGATCGCCGCAGGTATCTACAACGATGCCTTCACCGGCGCGGTGTTCCAGACGGCCGATGGCACGACCCTCGCGTCTCAGGCCCACGTCAACGCTACTGGCGGTACCTATGCGAACTCGCTCTATCCGAGCGCGGATCTCATGGAGGCCAGTCTCGAAGACGCGTGCATCCTGGCAATGGGACTACAGACTGATCGGAATCTCTTCATCCAGATTCTCCCTCGGTCTCTGATCGTCCCGCGCCAGGAGTGGTTCGACGCGAATCGTATCCTTAAGAGTGTGTTGCAACCCGGTACTGCAAACAACGATATCAACGTCCTGAAGGCTACGAATGCCTTCCCCGAAGGTATCGTTTTGAACCACTACCTGACCAACCCTCACGCGTGGTTCGTCCGAACTACCTGCCCCCACGGAATGCAGATGTTCTGGCGTGATCGTCCGATGTTCGACCAGGACAACGACTACGATACGAAGAACGCGAAGGCCGGTACGTACATGCGTCTGTCGGCGGGCTGCACCGATCCTCGGGCACTGATTGCCTCTAACGGGCCGTAATGGAAAATTGGATCCGGTAATGATGGCGTTATCGGATCCAACTACCTAAGGAGCAATCTATGCCAAATCGAGCAACACCTACCTCCCTACCAGGAGGTGCCACTACGGACGGAAGATATGGCGTATTCTATCAAAGCGGATACGGCAATCCTACGTTCTATCACCAATTCTTCGATGACTTTGATAATTCCCTCGGCGCGTCAGGCCTTTGGGCGCCGGTGTTTGCGGGAGCAGGTGCAGTCACGCCCGCGAACCTAGCAGGAGATGGAGGTATAGCTCTTCTCACGCCGGGTTCAACGGCAGCAGGCTATGCGTATATGCAGACGCCTGTTTCGGACTTCGTAGTTACGCAGACTTACAAGATGTTCTTCGGCGCGCGATTCATGCTCACCGACACCGGTGGAGTGGCCTCGCCAACCGTAGTTCTAGGCTTGACTCAGCACCAAGCTGCAGGTACTCCTGCAGTAACCGATGGGATCTACTTTCAGAAGAACACAGCTACATCCTATATGGATCTAATTGTGAACAAGACTTCCACGCCAGTGTCTGTAACTGGTGGTGTAGGTTTCCTCGCGTGGAATGCCACGACAGGTCTATACTCAACTGCTCTTCAGAGCGGAGTGAGTTACGACTGTGGATTCTATCTCGATTTCAACGAGAACCTCTGGGGATTCTTCGGCACGCAGCTCTTTGGGTTCCTCCCTCAGAGCGGCTCTGGCCCTTACAACACAGGGTATGCAAGTGGAAACCTCACGGTATCTCCACCGCGCGGCCCTCAGTATGGTGCGACCTATGCAGCGTATGCTGCAGCGAATCCTTCATTCAACCAACCTCGGTACCCACAGGTAGTTTATCCTACCGCGAACCTGAGCCCCATGCTCAGTATCCTCGCGGGAGACACGAATTCGCCCACTCTGACTGTCGATTTCATCGCGGTTCAGAAGGAGCGATAGGCAGATGATCTTTAAGGCAAACAAAGTCCATGGTGGCGGAAAGAACCTCGTATACGTGATTTCCGGTATAGTGGACAAGGAAGATGAATATAAGGCACACTGCCTCATCTCGGAGCTTGACCGTACAATCAAGCTCGCGAGTGTGGCATTTCTTGTACAGGAAAAGATGGGGCTTCAGCTCTGGTGGGACGAAGCGCTCACCGAGCCGATGCTACCTGTAGAGTCAAGGGGCGCATTCCGATTTGATGGAGTGCGCCCCCCTTTAGATTGGAAGTGCCAGATATGGATGAGGCCGTTTAAAGTATGTATAAGTGAGGACGACTATCCTACAAAGATGTTCGTCATGAGCTTGGACTTCGACCGATGACTTCTATCGTCCCTGCAACAAACGGAACTCCCTATCGCCTCATCAAAGATGCGATGTTCGAGGCTGGACTTTTAGGAAAGGGGCGAGACCCCTCCTCTGAAAGCCTAGCTCAATACAACAACCGACTTCAAGATACCTTCCAATGGATGCAGACGAGGGGACTCAAACTTTGGCTAGAGTATGATGTTCCTATCACGCCGGTTACGGGGCAGAATCTCTATGCCCTAGGTCCAACGGCTGCAGGTGGAACTGTCAATATGGTTCGGCCAACTAGGTGTAAGGAAGCCTATTACACTGACCAAAGCCAGAACCGCCGACCTCTCATCCCTATGGGTAGGTCGGAGTGGGACACGCTCTCGACGGTTACTACTCTGGGGAATATCAATTCCTTCTATGGGGAGAAGCATCAGCTCACCTATAACTTTTATGTATGGCTCACGCCAGATTCTACCCAAACAGGAATAATCCATGCGATACTTCAACAACAGATCTCTGGCATTGTAACTCTAGTTGATTCGATCAACCTCCCTATCGAATGGTATCTCACGTGTATGTGGATTCTTGCTTCACAAATATGCACGCGCCAGCCTCAGAAAGTCATCGATAGGTGTGACAAGATGGCTTCGCAGTTCCTAGACGATCTCGAGAACTGGGACGTTGAAGACGCCGATACGCGCTTCACTCCCGATACGCGCATGATGGCGCAGGGCAACACGGGTAGATTCAACCGATGATGCAGGCATCTCCTACGAAGGACCTTCTGAGATGGCCTCTCGTCCAGCAACTCTACACGCGCATACCCGTTCTGTATCCTGATTCAGGCTACCCTCCCCTCACGAAGGACGCGCGCCTAGTCAATGCCTATGCCGAAATGGTTCCTGGTACGAAGGGAGACTATTGGGTATTTAAACGCCTAGGCGTAGGCCCTATAGCTCAAGCTACATTTGGCTTACCTGGAGGTGCCTATTCATATGGAGTACCTGGCTCAAATGGAAGCACGATTGTTCTGAGTGTAGTAGGTGGGGTTCTCTACAATGGTAATGTTGCTGTCTCGGGTACTTTCTCTACCATTCCAGGAGTTCCTTGCTACTTCGAAACGATCAATTCGAATCCGCAAACTATCGCAATTATACCAGCGTACGGATCGGCAGGTTTTATCTACACCCCCGCTACGAATACTGTCGCCGGGATTACGAATACGACTTTTCTAGGGATCAATCGCGTCCCTGGCCTAGCGTATCTAGATGGTTGGTTCTTCGTGATGGATACGTCTGGAACGATCTGGAATACCCAGAACACCGACAACGTCGCTGTATGGAACGCACTCAACACGGTTCGCGCGAGTTCGCAAGCTGACCAAGGTGTATTTCTTTCGAAGCAACTCAACTATATCGTCGCGTTCAAACAGTGGACGACACAGATATTCTATGACGCTTCTGCTCAAATAAGTGGACAAGGTACACCTCTCGGCGCAGTTCCAGACTCTCAAGTTCCTTATGGTTGCCTCCATCCATTTACTGTTCAGAAAATTGATGAGATCCTTCTTTGGGCTACTTCGAATCAAACGATCTCCCCCCAAATTATCCTGATGCAGAATCTCACCCCGACTATTGTTTCGACGCCTTCAGTGGATAGGGTACTGGATAACTTCTCGGCGATCACGGCGTACATTAGTGGAAGTCCTTTCTATTACAACCCAGGGATATATTCGTGGGTGCTCAAGCATGCGGGCCATAGGTTCTACGGCCTTACAATACCACTCCTCAATGTTACTCTTGTCTTCGATATAGATCAGAAGCTTTGGTATGTCTGGAGTGATTCAAATGGCAACTATTGGCCTTTTGGCTACTTTACTTATGAAGGAGTAAATTTGAACGTTGGCGCGGAAGGTATACATCTCGCGCAATGTCTACCTTCGCCTACGCCGTATCAGCTTCCTTTTAACTTAGGCTCTCTGTATCCTATCGATGGAGATTACGATTTCCCTACGGATGGAGGGAATATCTTCCCTGTCGATATCTACACGCCGAGTACAGATTTTGGTACTCTCCGCGAGAAGCAGCTCAACATGATGTACTTTGAGGCGGATCAAGTACTAGGTTCCAAGATGTTCGCGCGGTATACAGATGACGATTATAATAGCTGGTCGAACTTTCGAGAGATCCGTCTCGATGCACAGCGCCCGTATCTAGATGACGAAGGTAGCTTTACGAAGCGCGCGTATAACTTCAGACATGCCGCAGCGTGTCCCTTTCGCATTCGATCATCTGGCCTAGATATAGATATAGGTATTCTGTGAGTACCTTACCTATTCCTCAAGTACCTCCCCCGCGCCCGGCTTCGGCCGAGATCATCCATCGAGATGGTACACCATCGATTTTACTTCAAGGATGGTTTCGAGAGGTCTGGCAGATGCTCAACGGGACGCTCAATAAAGGGTTTACTGGGACGATCGCTACGGCGAAGCTCACTACAGGCGGTGCGAATGGTTCGATGACTTTTCAGAACGGTGTCCTAGTTAAAGAGGTCGCCGCGACGTGAACGCACTTGAAGAGATGGATAAGCATCCTACCTTGACCTGGGGGGATAAAGTTGCGCTTGTCGCTGCGAAACTGAAATCACTAGAGGAGGAATTCCCTCCTCCCGAAGCGCCGTTGAGTCATAAGTTCCAAGACGGTATGTACGTTAGATGTATGACGATTCCGGCTGAGACTGTTTTCATAGGTAGGAAACATCTTCTAGGCCATGAAGTACATCTTATTAAAGGGCGCGCGATCTACATCACGCCGAAAGGAAAGTTCGAAGTCGAAGCACCCTTTTCCGTCCATACCGCGCCGGGTTTCTATATGGTTGCGTATATTGTAGAGGAAGTCGAAGTCGAAAGTTGGCATTCCAACAAGGAAGAGATCCGTGATATAAGGGCGCTTGAAGAGAAGTACTTCGAGCCGCCGGAACTTCTCATCGCGCGCGGACAACTTCTGGAGAAGCAACTATGTCTGGTTTAACAGCTCTCGCTGCAGTCGGCGCGGTTAGCGCTGGTGTAGGTATCTATAATGCAGTACAGTCTGGTAAGCAGACTAAGTTCGCGGACTCCCTCGCATCGAACCAAGCAGGCGAGCAGCAGGGCATGTATCAGATGCTTATGCAGCTCCTTGAAAACCCTGCGAGCTTTGCAAGTAATCCTGCCTACAAATTCGCCCTCTCAACAGGTAGTGCGACAGTCAAAGATAACATGGTAGGAAGTGGGTATGGAGGGTCTGGGAACGAAGCGGTAGCTCTACAGAACTTTGGGCAGGAGAGTGCCTATAGTGGGTTGCTTAGTGAGGAACAACTCCTCGCTTCACAATCAGGTCTCAACGCGAGTTCGAGTAATGCGCAGAATGTATCTGCTGCTACGGGCGCGTCGAGTAACTCGTTTAATCAGTTCCTCTCAATGCTACCTATCTTAGGTGCGTCGATTGGAGGGATAGGTGGAGGGATAGGAAATCTCTTCTCGCCTGCGGGGCCTGGCGCAGTAGCAGGAGGCTCTGGAGCTAGCTATGGCTGACTATTCATCCCTAGGCGTCTATGGTGGCTATTACGGTCTGCAGCAAGCGCAGAGCGAAACAGCTATGTTGAAGTCGCAAGCTCAACTCGAAGCGTTTAAGGTACAGGAAGCGCCCGTTGAGATTGCGATAAAGAACCTAGAACTAAAGAACGCCGAGTCCCTCTACGCGCGCCAGCAACGAATGCTCGCGCAAATGGATTCGGTACAAAATAGTGGCGCGCCAGGAAGTGTTGCAGGGCAGGTCAATTCGGAGGCCGAACGCGCAGCAGATGTTATGTTTAAGCAGTCCGAAATCCAACGTAACAATGGCTTCTATCAAGACGCTAACGAATCCGCTTCTAAAGCTGCTTCTATCCTTGATTCGAATTCTAAAGTCCAAACCCGTAACGCGAACCTAGATATTAAAATGGCGAAGGATGTTCGCAATATGCTAGCGGTGGTGCATGATAAAAATAGTTGGGACGACCTTCGAGCGACGTTCCCACAGCTCCATCCTGACGAGGCAAAACTACCTGCGGTTCAACAGATTCTTCAGATGGAGTATGATAGCTTCGGTGGTCAAGCAGGTATCAAGCGTATGGCAGATTCTATGACTAGTCGGGAAGAGAGCGCGCGAACTACGGCATCTCTAGCTGCCGCCCAAGCTCATAGCGCAGAAGCCCGTAGGGCCGATGCGTATACGAAGGACTACTTACCGAAGCTTGAGAACCTCGCGGACAAGCGTGCGCAGGCGATTGAGCGCGCGGGAGGCAAGGCAGCGAAGGTCACTCCTTCCGATATCACCGCGATGCAGAAGATCATCGAGGCGAAACTTCCAAATGCTGACCCCAACCAAGCCTACGTTCTAGGCCGTCATCTAGCTCAAGATGTCGCTGCCCTTACAGCTAGGGGTGTGTCGAAGGCTGACGCGCAAGACCAAGTAATGAGTGATGCACTTAAGAGCCAGTACTTTGCAGGTATCCGAAGGACGCGCGACACGCCGGGCGCGACTCCTGCTACCGCACTCGCCGTATCGAAAGACACTACAGAAGCTGACCTGAAAGACGGTATGTATTATATGCTACCTAGCGAAGGCCTACGAGTATATGATGCCAAAGCTAAAGGATTCGTTAAGCCAAACCCCGCTGCGATTACTGCGCAGGAAGAGGAAGTGAGTGATGAACTTCCTGTAGATTTGGATGAGTCCCAAGAATGACTGACGGCGTTATAACTTTAGATCAAGCTCTTGGCCGGGCTCCCCCTTCTGCGTCTCCGTCCCCAGGGAACTCATCCACCCCTGCGGCAAAGGGACCAGAAGTGATAAGCCTGGCCGAGGCTCTAGGGAGGAAGCCTGCCGCGCCAGTCGAATCGAAACCAGGATTCGCAGTGAGGGGCGCGACGAGAGCTTTCGATAGCGCGAAAGATTTCTGGACAGCGTTCTCGGAGGACGTAGGTAAACAGCAAGCCTCTGGCATCGCTGCGATGAAAGAAGGGAAGGGTCTTTTGAGTGAGGACCGACAACCTTTCCACGCGGCGGGAGGTCTAGGTGAGGTTATCCTTGGTGCGTTCCAATGGAGTATGGCGGGGCCTTCTGCTCTATGGGATCAGAGTGTCACGCGCGCGCTTCACTCAGAAGCTAGGGCAGTTGCAGGTGTAGGTGGGAAGATTCTTCCAGAGAAGTCTGAAAACCCTTGGGTCGTGACGAAGGGGGATCTCGCGCGCGGGAGTGATGCGCTAGCGGACTTTACTGACTCCGTACTTCAAGTATCTACAGGCGGATTCGGCGCGGCGAAGGCACTTCCGAAAAGTGCTCTAGAGTTGCTTCCGAAGGAGCTTCGAGCGGAATTCCTCGCGAGACCCGCGCGCGATTCAGCTAGAATTGAAACCGCCTTCGACGAACTCCTAGCTACTTCTCCTGACGACGCGAAGCACGTGGGCGATGCTGTTACAGCGTTCTCGCCTGAGATGAAAAAGATCTTCGACAAGAAGTATGCGAAGTTCGTCAACGCTTCGGAGAAGGACCTCAATAAGATAGGTTCGGACGCGGCCGAACAGAACATCGCTGAGATTGAAGGGAAGCTCCCTGACATCTCGAAGCTTCCGAAGAAGCAACCTGATCCTGCTTTGAAAAGGGCTGGCCCTGCAAAGCCTCTAGAGCAGGGTGTTTCGCCTGACCAACATGAAGTTGAAGATGCTCAGCGGCACGCTGAGATGCTCAAAAGATATCCACAATGGAAACCAAAGGAACCTGAACTCAGCCCAAAAGAAGCTGTATTAATGCAGGGGATACCAGACAAAATCGCGATAGCAGAACTTGATCGACTGCTTCAACGAAACGAAGCTATCGCGAAGGAGAGTTCAAAGGCTCTAGAACGTGCTTCGATAGAGAAGCCATCTCTAGGTCAACATCTCCTTGCGACGAATAAGCTTCATCTCGCGAATGAGGGGTTCATCTATAGCATGGCGAAAGAGGGCGCGCCAGCAAGCTCTACCCATACGATCCTAGATATCTTCATCAAGAACTCTGACGGCGCGACGAAGGATATCCTAGAGCGCCTTCGAAAGTTCGTACCAAATATCAAAGTCTCGTTTCATGATTCCCTTCCAATAGAAGTTGATGGTGTCACGCATGAAGCGGGAGGTACTTATCACTCTGGCCGGAATGATATTCGAATCAATCGAAGTCTCTATAAAGAGGGTCTCAACGTCGCGCAAGTCCTCATGCATGAAATGACTCATGCTGCGACGACTCGAATCCTAGATATGTTTGACTTCCAACAGAAGGGCGAACTCGAGAATCTCCTTAAGATCGCGCGCGATCGCTTCGACTCGATGCCGATCTACAAAGGGAAGGATCGTTTCTACGGCCTGAAAGATATCCATGAGATGCTCGCAGAGACTGTCTCTAACCCGAAGTTCCAGCAATTCCTCATGGCCTCTGAACATGCTGGTGTTGATAGTGGGTCTAAGTGGCACAACCTCTTCGACGCGATTGTAGAGAAGATCGCAAAGGCCATAGGACTTAAATCCGAAACAATGCCTCTGTTTCATTCGATCATGAAGACTGGCCAAGAGGTAATGCAGCTTCAGAAGGACCACGCTTCGATGATAGGGGAAGCGTTTGGGGAGCGGCCCCACCTTCCTTCCGAATTTGACTTTGTCTCGCGCCCGAAAGCTACTGAGATAGCTAAGGGCAAAATCGAAAAGTATTGGGATTCGATCCTTCGGAACTTCGCTCCTGAAGCTCTTTCCAAACAGGCTAAACTCGGAGGCGCTTATATTGCTAAAGGTATCGCGGGACTTGCCCATGAGGATTCTGTCCAGGTTCACAAGAGCTTCGAACGTAAGCTATTCTGGGCACGGAACAAAGATAAGGCTAAGGACTTTATTTCGCGCTTTGAGAAGGGCGCGTCTCAGGCTACGCCCGCGCTCACGCGCGTCGCTCAGGCCTATGAGACCTGGGCGCGGAAGATCGTGGAGCAGGATCGCGCAGCGGGAGTAAAGTCTTACGAAGCAATCGATCACTATATCCCGAGGGTCTTTGAGAATCCTGAAGAAGTCCAACGATACCTAGAGAATACGTTTGGGGCTTCCTGGCGCGCGCCCTCCTTTACGAAAGGTCGCGGCTATGAATACCTAGATCAAGCTATCAAAGCAGGATTCAAACCGAAGTTCGACAACATCGAAGATATGTTTCTCGCGCGCCAACATGCTTCGGACGTAGCTCGAATGAAGCTCGAGATCTTCTCCGACCTCAAAGAGAATGGCCTCGCTGCTGAAAAGACTAAAGGAAAGCCTCCTGGTCCTCTATGGCACACGCGTCCCGCGCCTGATGGTAAGTCCTATTGGGTACATCCTGATGTGCATCAGATCCTCTTTAACGCGTTTGATTCAAAGTCTCTTTGGGCTGCGGAAGGTACTGGAGGAGATGTCTTCCGCGCCGCCATGGGAATGAAGAACGCACTCATTCCCTTAAAACTATTCGGCTCCCTTTTCCACCCCCTCCACGTCGCGACAATTCACAACGCGACGGAGTTGACCCGAGCATCCGCGTCCATGCTTGCTGGTTCTGATACTCCGGTGAAGTGGTTAGGTAGGATGGTGAAGGGAGCCGTTCCTCTCTATCATTCAGTTGCGGATACGCCCGCAGGCTATCGACTCCTCCAAGCGTTCAAAGGCAACCTCAAAGGTGTCAACAAGAACGATCTCGAATCTCTCAAACTTATGCAGGAAGGTGGGTTCATTCCTGAGATGAGTTCTCAGTACAGAACTCGGTCTATAGAAAAGTTCCGTCTAGCCCTAGCTGAAGGAAGGGCTACCGCAGCCTGGCACCTCCCGTGGGCAGGACTTCAACTCCTTCAAAAACCCATCTTCGAGAAGTGGATTCCTTCACTCAAGATTTCTTCCTACCTTAAGGACGCCGCAGAATGGCAGAAACGGAACCCGACAGCCTCGGCGCAGGAGAGGATTCAAGCTCTTCGGAAGTTGTCCAAATCTATCGACAACCGCTATGGAGAAATGGCGTACAATACTTTGTTTTGGAAACGCTACCTCAAGGACATCGCTGTAGCCGATACACTCTCATTGGGTTGGAATCTGGGCTTTGTGAGAGAGTATGGTGGAGGCCTTTTGGATGTGGGCCAGACGATCCGAGGAGGGAGTCTTACAGGCGCCGCAAAGAGCGGGCTGCTAGACAGACCTTTGTTTGTGGCACTGTATACCACGCAAGCTCTAGCATACGGCGGATTGATGACTTGGGCGATGACAGGGACGCCGCCGAAAGGCTGGATGGATTACATCTATCCAAGGACAGGAGGGAAGACTCCTGACGGAAAAGATGCGCGATCTCAAACGATGTTCTACACGCGCGAGTTCGGCGCGCTCTACAAGCACTCCCAAGCCGAAGGCCCCGCTGCAGGTATAGCTGAAACAGTCTGGAATAAAGGCTCAGGCCTTATGAGCCTCGCGACGGAAGCGATTAAAGGAGTTAATGAGTGGGGCGAGCAGATTCGAGATCACAATGCGCCACTCTACAAACAGGTCGAGCAGTCGCTTTCCTACACACTCAAAGAACTCGAGCCGATATCTTTGAGTGCAGTAAAGGGTCCTATTGGTGCGAATAAGGAAACTGCTCTCGCAGTATCTGGGTTCACGCCTGCAGGGAAGTACATCTCTCAAAGTCCTACTCAAGCCCGCATCGATGCGACGTATAGCAAGACGTATGCCCCGCGCGAGACCCCTTATGACAAAGCTCAATACTCCGCAGAATCTCGAGATCTCCGAAAGTACTTTGAGACTGATCAAATGGATAAATTTGATTCAACTCTTGCAGACATGCAGGAGAAGTACAATCTCACAGGAGCAGAGACGCGCAAACTCATGCGAGGGATTCAAAAGGGAGAAGATCCTACGATAAGGAAGTTCGCGGAGTTCTCTGAAGGCGACCAGAAAGCATTCCTAGATAAGATGTCTCCTGAAGAAAGAGATACGTACCTCAAACACGCGAAGAAGAAAGTCAAGCGGAACTATGAGGAGCCTGTTGAGTGAGTAGGGAAACCTACAAACGCTGGACAAAAAGAGAACAAAATGAACTTCTAGAATGGGCCCTACGAAGGGAAGAGGCTCGGCGGGAGTTTTTGCGGGAGTTTGGGATGAAGGTTAAAGCAGAGGAATACGGTGTGACTCCGAGATGTATCAGTGCTACAGCATCGAGATTGAAGCATAGATGAAATTTCTAGTTCTAGATATTGAAGGCGAGGGAACAGGTATCGATATTGCCTGGCGCGCGAAGCGCTTCGGCCACGACGTTCGATATTGGCTTCCTCCTACGCGCGCGGGCAACCTTCGTCCCTACGGCGATGGTATGTTCTCGAAGCCCAAAGAATGGCAAGGCTCTATGAAATGGGCCGACCTCATATTCATAACTGGGAACAACAAGTATGCTGACGAACTCGATGACTACTTCGGTCAGGGATTTCCGATCTTCGGGTGTAATCCGAAAGCTGCACAGCTCGAACTCAACCGAGGTCTGGGACAGGAGATTCTCAAGCGCTATGGTATCGAGACCGTCCCGTATAGAGTGGTTGATAGCGTATCGGATGCGATTGAGTATGTTGCCAAGACTGGAAAAGGATACGCCCTCAAACCTTGGGGAGGAGACGCTAACTCCTCCATGACGCATGTCGCGAAGGATGCGAACGAAGCAGTCTTTACTTTAAAGAGATGGAATGACCTAGGCCTATTTAAAGGCCATCTCATGATGCAGGAACTTATCGAAGGAATCGAAATAGGTATCTCGGGATTCTTCGGTCCCGCGGGATGGAGCAAACCAAAGGAAGAGTCCTTTGAACACAAAAAATTTCTCACTGGGGACCTTGGCGAAAATACTGGCGAGATGGGTACAGTCATTCGACACGTTGGTCGTTCAAAGCTTTTCGATAAGATCCTCGAACCCCTCACCGAATATCTTCATTTTGTCAATTACGTTGGAGACTGCTCCGTCAACTGTATCATCCCCGAAGGAGGGACCCCTTACCCTCTTGAATTTACGATGCGACCCGGATGGCCAGATTTTTGTATCCGTCAAGAGGTCTTCAAAGGAGATCCAATAGAATGGATGGGAGAACTTCTGTATGGAAAAGATACTCTCCGCGCGAGTACGCAGATTGCAGTTGGGGTTATTATGGTTCACGGGGACTTCCCTAAGTGCAAAGATCCTCCGGGTACGTGGGCGGGTTTTCCGCTCGAAGGACTTGAGGATATGGACTCTATACATTTCCAGCAGGTCCAATTCGATAACACTGTCCGTCTGGAAGCGAAGAAAGTGGTCGAAGGGGAGATGTTTCTTACGGCGGGCGTTTACCCACTGGTGGTTACAGGATCTGCACGAAACGTAAGTGAGGCGAAACGAAAGGCAATGGAACAGGTGAAGGGGATCTCTTGGCCTTCGAATATTATGTATCGAACTGATATAGGAGATCGGCTAGAGAAGGACCTACCAAAGCTTCATGAGCATGGATTCGCTCTAGGGATGGATTGGAAGTGAGCTTCGCGCGCGGCCGAGCAGACTATTACGCGGACGGTGACTTCAACGCCGTCTGCTCTATGTGTGATCGGAAGCGCAAAGCTAGTCAGATGGTTCGGAACTGGCAAGGTCTCTATCGGTGCCCTGAGCATAACGAAATCCGGCAGCCTCAGGATTATGTCCAGAACGTCAAAGATATCATGACGACGCCCTGGGGGCAGCCGCCTAATGATACTGGTACGATCTTCTGCACTCCAAATGGAATGAGCGCGATACCAGGATATGCTGTACCTGGATGTATGATTCCTGGCCGGACGATTATTGTCGATCCTGGCTTCTACCCGATCCCGCCCAGCCCAGAGTTTATAACTACGGATACTGGTCAAGCGATTACTACCGATACGGGAGTTCTAATTGGAACTGACCCATTGAACCCTGAGGATAATACTCCATGAAGAAGCTTCTAGCTTTTTTACTCCTACTTCCTTCTCTAGTGTGGGCGCAGAATCAACCTGCCGCGCTCTATCCAGGGATACCAGTTAAGAACCTCCCAACTATCCCAGGGAATCTCGTCGCGACTGACAACCCGATCATCGAACGAGTAGGGAGTCAATACAACCCTGGCCTCGGTTCGATGGGGCAGATATTTACCTACTTCATCACGAACTTAACTACGGCGGAGATTATAGGTTTCTGGACGGGAACGTGTAATTCGACTACGTACTTGCGGGGCGATGGTACGTGCTTTACGCCTGCAGGAGGAGGTGGAGGCGGGACGTTCTCAGGGCTTACAGGAGGTACGAATACTGGCGCGGCGATGATCGTAGGAACCGGCGCGAGTATGTCTACGACTGGGACAGGGACGATTGCAGCGACTACGGCGATCTCCGCAACGACAGCAGCCTCTGCAACTACCGCTACAACCGCAACTAACGCGACGAACGCGACGAACGCTACGAATGCAACGTTCGCGACGACTGCAGGGACAGCGACCTCAGCGACGACAGCGACATCGGCTACGACTGCTACGACAGCAAATGCGCTTTCGGCACTTTCTGGAATGCCCGCGCAAGCGACGAATACGCTCCTAGGAAATGGGACAGGAGCAAATAATCCTGCTTCTGCAATCACGGTGGGTTCAGGGCTTAACCTTGCAGGATCTACTATTACTGCAACGAGTGGACTTACTCCGTG